>Ga0075420_100000556_pt1 | contig 30049 bp, 27 predicted proteins | sample SoiMetdeltSBSDD4_FD_75296 | JGI IMG/M metagenome (GOLD analysis project Ga0075420, IMG submission 75296) | Bulk soil microbial communities from a Populus tree surrounding site in Tennessee, USA - Soil MetaG P. deltoides SBSDD4 | ecosystem: Environmental > Terrestrial > Soil > Tree plantation...
TGAAGTTCACCAGATGTACGCCGAGTCTCATCCGTGCTCGCCCCATTCCCGTTTTCGTACCTGGTCAGACTCTAGGCACCCGGCCCCCGGGCGACCACGGCGAGGCCCTCCCGGGTCAGCACGACGGCCAGGTCTCCCTGGATGTCGGTGCGTAGCACCCGGGCGCCGTGGCGGCGCAGGAGGTCGAGCACCGCCGGGTTGGGGTGGCCGTACCGGTTCCCCTCCCCTACCGACACGAGCGCGACCCGCGGCGCAGCCGCCGCAAGGAAGGCCGGGTCCTGGTACGCGCTGCCGTGGTGAGCGACCTTCAGCACGTCGACGGCGAGCCGGCCGGCGCCATGGGCGGCCAGCATCCTCGCCTGCTCCTCCTCTTCGGCGTCCCCGGTGAGCAGGATGTCGACCCCGCGCACGGTGGCCAGCACCGCCAGAGAGTTGTTGTTCGCGTCGGACCGCGTGCCGGTGATCCGGCCGGGCGGTCCGAGCACGGTCAGCCGCACCTGCCCAGCCGCGTACGCCCAGCCGGCGCCGACCTCACCCACCGGCACACCGCGCCCGGCCGCGCTGCGGCGCACCAGTGCCCGCCCGGCCTCCGGCTCGGACCACGCCGGTGTCACCACCGCTGCGACCCGGCGCCCGCGAAACACACCGCCGACACCATCCACGTGGTCGGCGTGGAAGTGGCTCACCACAAGCAGCGGCACCGCGGTCACGCCCAGCCGGCGCAGGCAGGCGTCCGTGGCGGCCGGGTCCGGGCCGGCGTCGACCACGACTGCCTGGCCGGCGGTGACCGGCAGCACCACCGCGTCTCCCTGCCCGACGGCACACGCCACCACGAGCCAGCCCGGCGGCGGCCAGCCGCTGGCGAGCAGCCGGACTGGAAGCGCCCCCACCACTGCCGCGGCTGCGACGACGGCCGCGACCACCCGCACTGCTCGGCGCCGTCCAGCGAGCAGGGCTGCGACCAGCACTCCGGCCAGCAGCAGCGCGCCGAGCGCGCCTGACCGCCAGGGCAGGGCGCCCGCCGGGGTATGCGCGCCGTACCGGGCGACCAGCACCAGCCACCATGCCGGCCACTGGCCCAGCCAGGCCGCGGCGCTGGCAGCGGTTGACGACACGGGCGACAGCACGGCCGCGCCCACGCCGAGCACCGTGGCCGGCGCGACCGCGGGCACGGCGAGCAGGTTGGCGGGCACTGCGACCAGGCTCACGGTCCCGGAGAGCCCCGCGATCACCGGAGCGCACGCGACCTGTGCCGCGGCCGGCACCGCCAGCGCCTCGGCCAGGCCGGCCGGGACACCGCGGCGGCGCAGCGCGTCCCGCCACCAGGGAGCGAGCAGCAGCAGCGCGCCGGTGGCGAGCACGGAGAGAGCGAACCCCGCATCCCCGGCCAGCTCGGGGTCGACCATGATGAGCACCGTGACCGCCGCGCACAGCGCCGGCAGAGCGGCCCGCGGCCGGGCCGAGGCGAGCGCCACCAGCGCCAGGGCTCCCATCACCGCGGCCCGCAGCACGCTGGGCGAGGGTCGGGCGAGGACCACGAAGCCGGCCAGCGCGAGCAGGCTGGTTGCCGCCGCTAGCCGTGGGCCGGACCGGCACCACCGGGCGAGGAGCAGCACCGCGCCCATCACGATTGCGCAGTTCGCACCGCTGACGGCGGTCAGGTGGGTGAGCCCGGTGGCCCGGAAGTCCTCCTCGACGGCGAGGTCGAGGCGGCTGGTGTCGCCGACCACCAGGCCAGGCAGCAGTCCACCCGGCTCGTCGGGCAGCGGGGCGCAGGCTCGCTGCAGGCCGGTCCGCAGCGAGCCGGCCACCCGCTGGTGCCACGGCGGCGGGGCGAGCAGCTGCGGTGTAGCGCTCGCCGAGAGCACCGCAGCGCGCAGGTCACCGCCGCGCGCCGGGGTCAGCCGGCCGGTCACGGCCACCCGCTGGCCGGGCAGGACCGCTCGCCACGCCGGGTCACTGCCGAGGACCAGCACCCGGACGTCCACCGCGAGGACCCGCGTCGAGCCGGCGGCGGACCACGTCAGCCGGTGCAGGCCGGCCGGGACCGCGGAGACCGCTGGCCGGCCGACCGACCCCCGCAGCGCCCGCGGGTCGTCGCGGACGACCAGCTCGGCCCGCACCGCAGTGCGGTCGCGTGCCAGCTCGGCGGTCTCCGCGGCGTCTCTTACCGCAACCCGGGCGGTCGCGGACGCGGCGCCGCAGACCACGCCCAGCAGCACACCCACGGCGGCCCATCCGGCTGCGGTCGTCACCGCCCCGCCGGCCATCCCCGCCCGCCGCCATACAACGGCACCGAGCGCGGTGGCGAGGACCGCCGCGGCGGCACTGAGCACTGTCCCGGTTACGGCGCCGGCGTAGAGCACCGTCAGCGCGGCGAGCCAGGCGGCACCGGCCAGACCGGCCAGCCGCAGGTCGAGCCGCCCGAGGGCGCCAGCATCGCCGCTCACACCGTCACCAGGCTCTTGAGCTGGTCATACCTGGTGTCACCGACGCCGTCGACCTGGCGCAGCTCGGCGACCGAGCGGAACCCGCCGTGCGCCGTGCGGTAGTCCAGGATGCGCTGGGCCAGCACCGGGCCGACCCCGGGCAGCTGGTCGAGCTGGGCGAGCGTAGCGGTGTTGAGGTTGACCGGCGCTCCCGCGGCCGGTTGGCCACCGGCCGGCCCTCCGGCACCGGGCGGAAGCGCGACACCCACCACGATCAGCTCGCCGTCGGTGACCCGCCGGGCCAGGTTGACAAAGGCCAGGTCAGTGCCTGGCAGGGCGCCGCCGGCGGCGGCGATGGCATCGGCGACCCGGGCGCCGGCCGGCAGGTCGACCAGGCCCGGGCGCCGCACCCGTCCGGTGACGGCGACCACGACGGCCGTCGGGCTGGCCGCAACGGCCACCCCGCTGGTCGCGCCGGCCGCCGCGGCGAGTGGCTCGACCCGTGGCCGCGCCTGCCATGCCAGAACCGCGGCACTGAGCACGACCACGACCGCGACCGCGCCGAGCGCGCGGACCCCGCGGCGGCCGGGGTCCATCGCCCCAGCCAGCAGAGCACGGGTCGAGGTCGGGCTGACCGGTGCAGCCCGATCCGGGGTCGCGTGACCGGCGTCAGCCACCGGCAGCCCGCGCCCGCCGCCGGGCGGCACGGCATCCTGGACGCCGTGCCGCCCGGAGCCCAGAACAGAGCCGGGCACGGGCGCCCATGCCTGGTCGGGCTCTACGTCAGGGGCGGGCGCCCGCGCGTGAGCAGGCTCCCCATCAGCGGTATGTGGCTCACCAACAACGCGCGGCCCGGCCGGCGCAGGCACGGCGGGCCGCAGCACTCGCGCCAGGCGTTCGTGCACGGCCGTCTCGTCGTCGCTGTCCCGTCGCTGCCACACGTGGCGACCGTAGGCGGATGAGCGGGCCGGGTGCCGCTGCTGCCGCTGTCCGCTGTGGACAGCCGAGGGGGGTGTGGATGAGCTACCGCCGAGCCCCGCGATCTGCTATGGCCCAGCATCCGCCCTCATCGGCCGACAGCCGCTCACCCACACCGGTGGACCACGATGCCGGCGAACCCTGGCCCGACGTGGGCGGCGACCGCGGGCCCCAGCTCGCAGACGTAGCGCTCCCGCAGCCGCCCGCCGAGCCGCTCGGCGACCGTCTCCATCAGCTGCGCTCCCCGCTCCGCCATGGCCAGGTGGTGGACCGCGACGTCCACCTCGGACTCGCCGGCCGCCTCCACCGCCAGGTCCACCAGGCGTGCCAGGGCACGGCTGGCGGTACGCACCTTGTCCCGTAGCACGATCCGGCCATCCACCATCCACAGGATCGGCTTGACCGCCAGCGCGGTGCCCACCAGGGCCGACGCAGCTCCGATGCGCCCGCCCCGACGCAGGAACTCGAGCGTGTCGACGTAGAAAAGCGTGGTGGTACGCGAGACGGCGCCCAGCGCCGCGTCGCGTACCCCGGCCAGCGCGCCGCCGGCGGCCGCCGCGGAGGCCGCCGCCAGTGCCGGGAAGCCCAGCCCCATGCCGGTGGCCCGGGAGTCCACGACGGCGACGGAGTCCCCGACCTCCTCCGCGGCGAGCACCGCCGCGTCGAAGGTGCCGGAGAGCTCCTGCGACAGGTGTACCGAGACCACACCGGTCGCACCGGTCGCGAGCAGCCGCTGGTACGCCTCGACGAACTCGGCGGGGGCGGGGCGGGAGGTCTTCACGTCGACGCGGCGGCTGCGGAGCAGCCGGGCGACGTCGGCCGGCACCACATCCACGCCCTCGCGGCCCTCGACCCCGCCCATCACCACCACGAGCGGCACAACGGTCACGTTGCGCGCACGGGCAAGATCATCGGGTAGGTACGCGGTGGAGTCGGTCACGACCGCGACGGGCATGCGCCGAACGGTATCGGATCCAGCTGGCCCGCTGCCCAGGCCGGACGGGCGCGTGCTCGGCGCGTACGGAGGCGGTGCTCAGGCCGGACGGCCGGTACGCACCACAGGTGAGGTGGGACTCATGCCGGACGGACGGCAGAGACCTCGAAGACCGGGCCAACCTGGCAGATGGTGGCGACGTCCGGGTTGACCTTGCCCTCGACGGTCACCCGGGCCCCGTGCCGCAGCAGCGTACGGTCGCCGCCGAGCAGCTCGTACGTCACGCCACCGGTACGCAGCACCAGGCAGCCACCCTCAATTTCGGACATCTCGACCGTCCCGGTAAGCGAGGTCGGGCTGGTTGGGGAGGGCTTGGTCGGGCCCGGCGCAGGGGGCGAGGGCGAGGGCGGCAGGATCGGCCCCGGGCTGGGCTGGGGCGGGAACGGGGAGTCGGACGAGGCCACGGATCCTCCTGGGGAGGTGGGACCGCTCGGTGCGGGGCTTGGACCGCCCGGCCCCGCGGCGCACCCGGCGAGCAGGAACGTGCCGAGCACGACGACGGCTACGGATGTGCGACGCGTACTCATGTTCGTTGGACGCTACCCGGGCCGCACCGGTTCCGCGACCGCCGCCACTCGCCGCAGCCCGTGACCCAGCTCCGCGACCCCGGGGCTCCGTGACCCAGCTCCGCAACCCCCGGTCCGCAACCGCCGGGTCCGCGGCTCAGGGCCGCAACCCAGCCCGTGACCCGGCGCCGCCCCGGCGGGGAGGCGCTCAGCTCAGGTTGTGCCCCCACAGCTGCCAACCGCGGACCGGGTCGTCGCGCAGCTCGGTCCAGTGGCAGTTGGCCAGCCCGCCAAGGGTCCGCGTGACCCCCTCCGGCCAGCCCAGCAACCCGGCGCAGCCCTGCCGCGCCGCGCCGCCGTGGGTGGCGACCACGACGGTCCCGCCGGGGCTGCGCTCGGCCGCCTCGCGCAGCGCCTCAGCCACCCGTTTCGCCAGCTCCTCAAGGTGCTCGATGGCGCCGCCCGGGGACGGGTCGCCGGCCCGCCACCGGTCGAACTCGGCCGGCCAGCGCCGCCGTACCTCGGCCAGGGTCAGCCCCTGCCACTCGCCGAAGTAGCGCTCGCGCAGCCTAGGGTCGGCAGCGACGGGAAGCCCGGTCACCCCGGCGAGCGCAGCGGCGGTGTCGGCCGCCCGGCGCAGGTCGCTCGCGACGATCGCGTCGGGGTGCAGGCCGGCGAGGCGAGCCGCCGCGGCGGCGGCCTGCTCCCGGCCGAGCGGGCTGAGCGGCACGTCGTACTGGCCCTGCACCCGGTCGGCGGCGTTCCACTCGGTCTGCCCGTGCCGCCAGACGACCAGTCGGGTCACGCGGCGTCGACCGGCGCCGACGCCAGGGCCCGGTCGACGAACGGGATGGTCGGGCAGTCCTTCCACAGCCGGTCCAGGGAGTAGAACTCCCGCTCCTCGCTGTGCTGGACGTGCACGACCGCGTCGACGTAGTCCAGCAGCACCCAGCGACCAGCCCGCTCACCCTCTCGCCGTACCGGCTTCGCCTTCTCCGGCAGGGCGAGCAGCCGCTCCTCGATCGCGTCGACGATGGCGAGGACCTGCCGCTCGTTGGGCGCGGAGGCGAGCACAAAAGCGTCGGTGATCACCAGCTGGTCACCGACGTCGAGAACGACGATTTGCTGCGCCTTCTTGTCGGCGGCTGCCTGGGCGGCGGCCAGCGCGAGCTCGCGGGCGCGTTCAGATGCGGGCACCGGTCTCCTTCCGTCGCCGGACTTCACACCCGCCGAGGTCAGCTCTACTCCGGCGGTGCGGCTTCAAGCCTCTCACAAGACGGGTACGCGTACCCCGTAGCCACCCGCTGCGGCGGCCTAACGGTAGAGATGGCGTTTTGCGATGTACTGGACGACACCGTCCGGCACGAGATACCACACCGGCTTGCCCGTGCGCACCCGCTCCCGGCAGTCGCGCGACGAGATAGCCATGGCCGGCACCTGCACCAGCGTGACCGTGTCGGCCGGCAGGTGCGCGTCGGAGAGCTCGAACCCGGGTCGGGTGACCCCGATGAACCGGGCCAGCCCGAACATCCGGGACGGTTCCCTCCAGGAGAGGATCTTCTCCAACGCGTCCGCCCCGGTGATGAAGTACAGCTCGGCCGCCGGGCCGTACGCCTGCCGTAGGTCACGCAGGGTGTCCACGGTGTACGTCGGCCCGGGCCGGTCGATGTCCACCCGGCTGGTCAGGAACTGGGGGTTCGCCGCGGTCGCGATCACCGTCATCAGGTAGCGGTCCTCGGCCGCGGCGACCGGGGTCTCAGCCTTCTGCCACGGCTGTCCGGTCGGCACGAACACCACCTCGTCGAGCGAGAACCGGTCTGCGACCTCGCTGGCAGCGACCAGGTGACCGTGGTGGACCGGGTCGAACGTGCCACCCATGATGCCGATCCGCCGCGTTGCCGCCTCCACGAGCCGATCATTTCAGAACCATCGCCGCCAGGCGGCCCGGCCGCCGCACAGACATTGTCATTAGCCAATACCTTCGCGGGTCGTCTCGTCCTCATGTGCCGCCTGGTCGCCGACGGTCTCCCGGCGGCCAACGCCCTCACCGTGGTAGAGCGCCGGACCGGTGTCGCCAGGATCGGCCGGTTGGGTCTGCACCGGGCCGTTCGGCTCGGCGAGGCCCGCCTCGCGCAGTGCCTCCACGAGCGCGTCGTGCTCCATCTCGTCGGCGCCCTCAACCCCCTGCCCGCGGGCGATGGCACGCAGTGTGTCCAGGTCGTGTTCCTCGTACGACTCCTGCATGGCGGGGTATGTGCCCGGCCCGGCCGGCAGAGAAACGCCGGGCCTCACGGCCCGATCAGCTCGCGGAGCGTAGCCATATCCGGCACCCGCGGGGCGAGTGCGCGCATTCGTACGGCCAGGCCCGCCGCCGCAAGGACCGGGTCCGACCCGGGCGCTGGTACGCAGAGCCGGTCGCGCAGCCACGGGCTCACCTCCGCCCAGCTGTAGAACAGCGTGTCCCGGCCGGGGTTGACCGGAGGCGGGAACCCGCCCGGGCCGACCCGCCCGAGCGCCCATAGCCGGACCGCCTCCCGGGAACGGCCGAGCCGGTCGGCGATGTCGGCGAGGGTCACCCAGTCGCCGTCGACGAGGCGGACCGGCCGCAGCCCAGCCCCCTCCGCGTCCCGTACCGCCGCCACCACCGCCCCGGCCAGGTCCAGCTCGGCACGCTCGAACACGATCCACCCGCCGCTCTGCCGCGGCCCCGGTACGGCGGCCGGCCGGGCCCCGAGTGCGGCCAGGGCTACCAGCTGTCGGGCGGTTGGTGTGCTGTCCACGATGAGCACGAAGCGGTGCGGCGCCATCAGACCTCCTCGCCGCATACCCTGCACCCGCCCGGCGCCTGCGGGAGTGGCCTGCCCGAGCGGCACCGGGGCCGCAGCTGCCCTGGCCCACGCTCCGGCCCCGGGGCCGGGCGGCGCCCGGAGGCACCGCCGCCCGGCCTGCTTGTCGAGGACCGCCCGGTGCAGCGGCGACCTGCCGGTCCGAGAGCCACCCGGTGCAGCGGCGACACAAAGCGGCGCCTGGCGCCTATGCTCTATCCCCTGCGCGGGGGGACGCGGACCTAGACAAGGAGCACAGTCATGGACCACCCCAAAGGTGCCTTCGACACCCGGCGCGCGGTATGGCGCCGCGCCGGGGGCTCGACCGGCCACGCCGCCGACGCCGACGGCACCACCTGGGCCGACGGCTCCGGTCGGGGCGGCGGCTCCGGTCGGACCAGCACCGCCCAGGCCGACCCGGACGGCGGGCAGATCGAGATCGCCTTCGTGGACGACCTGATCGGCATGCGCAACTCGGCCAACCCGGACGGGCCGATCCTGGTGTTCACCGAAAGTGAGTGGGAGGCGTTCGTGGCCGGCACGAAGGACGGCGAGTTCGACGTATAACCGCCGCGGTACACTGCCCACATGCGGATCCCGCTGATGATGTGCAGCTGGTGGGCGCCCTGACGGGCGGCCACCGAAGATCCGCGTTCCCAGCCACCTACGCGGCCGCCCCGACCGGGCGGCCGCGTCGTGTATCTCCGGCGGTGCCCGGCGCGGGCGGTCGGCGTACCCGACCGAGGAGCTGACATGCCCACTACCGCAACCCGGCCGCGGACCGCGCGCCGCCTCTCCGGCCTCAAGCCAACCGGCCACCTGCAGCTCGGCAACTACCTCGGCGCGATCCGGCCGATGGTGCAGGCACAGCGCCGTTCCGGCTCGGTCGTGCTCGTGGTCGACCTGCACGCGCTGACGGTGCAGCACGACCCGGCCCAGCTGCGCGCGCTCATCGCGGAACAGGCGACGGTCCTGCTGGCCGCGGGCGTCGACCCGGACCGGACCACCTGTTACGTGCAGTCGCACGTGCCAGAGCACCTGGAGCTGCACTACCTGCTGGAGTGCGCCACCGGGTACGGCGAGGCCCGCCGCATGATCCAGTTCCGGGAGAAGGCGTCCACACAGGAGCAGGTCCGCCTCAGCCTGCTGACCTACCCGGTGCTGATGGCGGCGGACATCCTGCTGCACGACACCGAGGAGGTGCCGGTCGGCGACGACCAGACGCAGCACCTGGAGCTGACCCGGCATGTCGCGCAGCGGTTCAACGCCAGGTATGGCGACACGTTCGTGGTGCCGCGGGCGGTCAACCCGCCGGTGGCGGCCCGGATCATGGACCTGGCCGACCCCACCGCCAAGATGGGCAAGACCGCCGCGGCAGCCGGCACGCTCTACCTGCTCGACCCGCCCGATGTGCTGCGGCGCAAGGTGATGCGGGCGGTCACCGACCCGCAGACCGAGGTGCGGTACGACCCGGCGGCCAAGCCGGGCGTGTCGAACCTGCTGGAGATCCTGGCCAGCTGCTGCGGGCAGGACCCGGTGGCGCTGTCCGGGCAGTTCGGCTCGTACGGCGAGCTGAAGAGCGCCGTCGCCGACGCGGTCACGGCTGTGCTCCGGCCGGTCCAGGCTAGCTATGCAGAGCTGGCCCGTGAGCCGGACCGGGTCGAGGCCGCGTTGACCGCCGGGGCGCAACGAGCCCGGGAGCGGGCCGCTGCAACCGTCCGGCGCGCCAAGGAAGCACTCGGCCTGCGCTGAGCCCCGTCAGCGAGCCTGCGCTGAGCCGTCAGGAGGTGAGCCCTGGGACGGCGGCGGCCCGCAGCCGTCCCAGGACCTCGTCGCTGGGCCATCGCTCGGCCCGGTACCGGGCCGGGTCCAGCCCGTCCGCCGGCCGCAGCGGCACGTGCTCGATCACCTCCGGCCACGGTACGACGAACTGCGGCACGCCGGGCTCGGACACGAACGCCACAAAGTCCGTACGCGGCAGAAGCACGCTGCCCGTCTGCGGCCAGCTGGCGGTGGTGATGACCGAGCCGCCAGGGCTCTCCACCAGCGTCGGCTCGACCAGAGTCGCATCGCCGTAGCGGCCCTCGAACGCGGCGTGCTGGTGCGCGTACTCCCGGCTGGCCAGGACCCGCTCGCTGCGGCGCACCCACTGGTGCAGCGGATGGCCCGGCGGAGCGTCGTAGGGCACCGTACGCCCGTTGTCGTCGCTGACGTAGGCGACCGGGGAGATGGCCCTCGGCTCTTGCAGGTAGTCGGCCTCGACCATCTGGAACAGGGTGTGCAGCAGCTCCGCCTGGTCGGGCACGACGATCAGGGTGCGCCGGTCCGGCGCGAAGGCCACGGGTCGCCCGCCAACCCGCCCGGCGAGCCCGGCCAGCCAGCCATCGAGCAGCAGGTACGACGTCCAGTACGCGTTGCCGTCGTCGACGAAACGGATCATGGAAGCGCCCTCGGGCGGCGGCGCGACCGGCTGGCGCAGGTTTCGCACCAGGTTCTGCCTCGCCGCCGCGAACACCGCCGCAGCGGACACGCCCCAGCTGGCCGGCCGCTCGGCGCTGACGTACCGCATCGCGTCGGGCTGGTCGACCACGACGAGCTCGGCCAGGTGCGGCATGGCGGGCCGGCGCAGTGGCGGCTTCGTCTGGGCGTGGCGGATCGGCAGGGTCACCCCGCGCAGCACCGGGCGCAGCAGCGGGCGTACGGCATCCCACCGCTCATTCGTCAGCCTGCCCCGACGCACCGCCTCCCGCTGGCGACCCGGTGCATCCAGGCCCAGCAGCCTACGCAGCCAGCCCACGCCGCCCCCTCCTCCCGTTCGGCGTGGCTTGCAGGCTACCCCTCGCCGGCCCGGCCCGCCCTGTCCCCGGCTGAATCTCGCCGCGGGTCTCTCTCCACCTGGGCGCCCTCACCAGCTCCGGTCTCACCAGCTCCGGCCGCACCGGCCCGCTCGTCCCCGCCAGACCCAGCACCGTCGCCGGCCTCAGCCCAGGCATCCTCGTCCGCGTCCACCCAGACATCCTCGTCCGCGCCTGTCCAAGCACCCGGCGACTCGTCGGCGGGCCGCTGGCGTCGCGCCCGGCGCATCGCCTTGCGCTCCGCGGCCGGCATCCGGTCGCTGGCCGCCAGCCGGTAGTCGGCCCCGCGCGAGCCTGGGGTGAAGTCGGTGCCGGCGTACACCGTCGGCTGCCAGTCGAACTCCCGGCTGCCGATCCGCACCAGGCAGCCCGGCTCAGCACCCGCCTTGGCGAGCGCCCCCTCCACGCCGAGCCGGGCCAGCCGGTCGGCGAGGTACCCCACCGCCTCGTCGTTGTCGAAGTTGGTCTGCCGCACCCAGCGCTCCGGCTTGGTGCCGCGTACGACGAACACCCCGTCGGGCTCGGCCTCCACCGTGAACCCGGCGTCATCCACGGCCACCGGCCGCAGCACGATCCGGGTCGGCTGCGCCGCGGGCGCGGCGGCCCGGTGCTCGGCCACGATCTCCGCCAGGGCGTACGCCAGCTCGCGCAGCCCCTCGCGGGTCGCGGCGCTGACCTCGTACGCTCGCAGCCCGCGCGCGGCCAGCTCGGGGCGTGCCAGCTCGGCAAGGACCTGAGCGTCGGGCACGTCCACCTTGTTCAGCGCCACCAGGCGCGGCCGGTCCTGCAGGCCGCCGTACTCAGCCAGCTCGTGCTCTATCGCGTCGATGTCGGACAGCGGGTCCCGCCCCGGCTCCTGGGTCGCGCAGTCCACCACGTGGACCAGCACCGCACAGCGCTCGATGTGGCGCAGGAACGCAAGCCCCAGCCCCTTGCCGGTGGCCGCGCCGGGGATCAGGCCCGGTACGTCGGCGATGGTGAACGTCTGGTCGTCGACCCGTACCACGCCGAGGTTGGGCACCAGGGTGGTGAACGGATAGTCCGCGATCTTCGGCTTGGCCGCCGACAGCACGGAGATGAGCGACGACTTGCCGGCCGAGGGGAACCCGACCAGCCCCACGTCGGCCACGCTCTTCAGCTCCAGGACCACGTCCACGCGCTCGCCCGGCTCGCCCAGCTCGGCGAAGCCGGGTGCCTTACGGCGGGGGCCGGCCAGCGCCGCGTTGCCGCGCCCGCCGCGGCCGCCACGGGCGAGCACGAAGCTGGTGCCGATGCCGACCAGGTCGGCGAGGGCCGCACCGCCGCAGGTCTGCACCACCGTCCCGTCGGGCACCGGCAGCACCAGGTCCGCCCCTGCCGCGCCGTGCCGGTTGGACCCGGCCCCGCCCTTGCCGTTCTCCGCCTTCACATGCGGGCGGAAATGGAAGTCCAGCAGCGTATGGACGCCCGGGTCCACGGTGAGCACGACATCCCCGCCGTGGCCACCGTTACCACCGTCCGGCCCGCCGAACGGCTTGAACTTCTCACGGTGGATGGACACGCACCCGTGCCCGCCGTCACCCGCCTGTACGTGCAGGACGACGCGGTCGACAAAGGTGGTCACCGGACCATCCTCCCCTCTCTACGCTGGCCGCACGGTGGCAGCGCCACGACCGCGACAGCACAGCAACCACGACAGCACAGCCGGCCAAGCCAGCACGACCGGCCAGAGCCGGCACGTCGGCGCTGACACGTCGGCGTCGGCGGACGGCGGCGGCAGCCATGCGCCAGCGCGCAACGACGGGCCCGGACAACGTCCGGACCCGCCGTATGGACTGGATGCCGGGCCGAGACAGCGTCCGGGCCGGGCGGTATCAACCGGGCGGCGGTCAGCGCTCCGTCGGCACGATGCTGACCACCTTGCGGCCACGCCTGGTGCCGAAGAGCACCGCGCCGGTCGCGAGGGCGAACAGCGTGTCGTCCCCGCCACGACCCACCAGGTCGCCGGGGTGGAACTTGGTGCCGCGCTGCCTGATCAGGATCTCGCCGGCGTTGACGAGCTGGCCGCCGTACCGCTTGACGCCGAGTCGCTTGGACTGCGAGTCGCGGCCGTTCCGCGAGCTGGAGGCACCCTTCTTGTGAGCCATCTTGCGCCTACTTCCCGGTCGAGATGCCGGTGACCTTCACCTGCGTCAGCCGCTGGCGGTGGCCCTGACGCTTGTGGTAACCGGTCTTGTTCTTGAACTTGTGGATCCGGATCTTGGGGCCTTTGGTGTGCGCGACAACCTCGCCGGTCACCGAGGCACCAGCCAGCTGCGCCGCGTCGGTCACCAGGTCCTCCCCGTCAACGAGCAGCACCGCGGCGAGAGTGACCGCGTCGCCCGGCTCGACGGAGAGCTTCTCGACCTCGATCACGTCGCCTTCGGCGACCTTGTACTGCTTGCCGCCGGTCTTGACGATCGCGTACATCGGACGCGGACTCCCTGTCGTCGTGTGGTTCGGTGGTTCGCGCGGCGACCGGGATCGGCCCGATGGGCGCGCATGAGCGGGCACCCGACGGTGCACCGCGGTCAAGAGTACGTCATCCCGCAGTCCCGTCCCAACCCGGGCCGCATCCGCGGCCCGGTGCGGGAACCAGCACCGGCAGGACCGGACCCAGCTGGAGGGACCGGACCTAGCCGGCAGGGATCAGGACCCAACCAGCGGGGTCCGGCCCCAACGAACAGGGACCGGACCCCAGCTGGCCAGTCAGGTCAGCACCAGACCAGCCAGGTCAGCACAGCCGGTTGACGGTCTCGCTGGCTGTCTTGATCTCGGGCGTCTCGAAGTTGCCCAGGTCCTTCAGCTTGTCGAAGGACGTCAGGCTGGCGTCCATCTTGTCGACCTCAGCGCTGAACGTCGTCAGCGCCTGCTTCAGCTCCGGGTTGGTCGCCCGGTCGGCCTCGGCGCGCACGCCAGTGGACCAGCTCTTGAGGAGGTTCTTGACCGAGTCCAGGGCCTGCTGCTTCGCAGCCGCGTCCCCAGTGGCCGCGGCCGTCGCGATCCGGCCCATCTCGCCGCCGAGCCTGGTGGTGCCGTCCGCGATGGCCTTCTCGGCCGCCGCGCACACCTCCTTGGTGTTGTCCGCGAGCGTGGTGGCCGGCGAGCCACCGGTGGTGGAGTCGTTGGTATCACCGCAGCCGGCGGCGAACAGGGCGGCGGCCAGCGCCGCCAGGGCGAGCACACGTCGCATGAGTAGGTCCTTACGAGTCGGGGTTACGGGCTTGCGCGCGCCCGCGGCACAGCCGCGGTCAGGCGTTGCCGACCAGCGCCCACGAGCCCGGCGGCCAGTCAGCGGGCCGCACTGCCGGAGCCTACGTGGCCAATGCAGGCTCCGTGCGCCAAGAAGCCCATTACGCCCCGTTCTTTACCCAGCGGGCCCAGCTGCCTAACCCGCGCACGATCACGGACGGGTACGCCGCCGCACCCCGCTCCGCCGAGCCCGCCGCCGGCCGGAGGAGGGCACCGCGTCGTCCTCGTCCTCGTCGGTCACCGGCTCGGCATCCTCGGTCTCGATCGGGTCGTCGGAGACCTCCGGGTCGTCCGGGTCGGGCAGGGCGTCCTCTTCGACGGCCGCCGGGTCGGCGTACTCGGGCTCCTCCTCGGCCGCGCCCCGCCGGGTACGCCGGGTACGCGACCGCCCATCCGCCTTGGCCGGCGCCGGCGCGGCGGCCTTGGCCCGGTCGGTGGTGCCGGCCCTGGGCTTGTCGTTGACCGGTTCGCTGGACAGCAGCAGCCCGCGACCCTTGCACGCCTCGCACGCCTCGCTGAACGCCTCCAGCAGGCCCTGCCCGATGCGCTTGCGGGTCATCTGCACCAGACCCAGAGAGGTGATCTCGGTCACCTGGTGCTTGGTACGGTCCCGGCCCAGGCACTCGGTGAGCCGGCGCAGCACCAGCTCCCGGTTCGACTCCAGCACCATGTCGATGAAGTCGATGACGATGATGCCGCCGATGTCACGCAGCCGGAGCTGCCGCACGATCTCCTCGGCGGCCTCCAGGTTGTTGCGGGTCACCGTCTCCTCGAGGTTGCCGCCGGCACCGGTGTACTTGCCGGTGTTGACGTCGATGACCGTCATCGCCTCGGTGCGGTCGACCACCAGGTGGCCACCGGAGGGCAGGAAGACCTTGCGGTCGAGGCCCTTGAGGATCTGCTCGTCGACCCGCTTGTCGGCGAACACGTCCGCGACGCCGGTGTGCCGGCGCAGCCGGCCGACCAGGTCCGGCGACACGTGCTGCAGGTACGCCTCGACCACGTCGTACTCGTCGTCGCCGGCGATGACCAGCTCGCGGAAGTCCTCGTTGAACAGGTCCCGGACCACCCGGATGACCAGGTCCGGCTCTTCGTAGAGCAGCACCGGCGCGGTGCTCGCGGCGGCCTTGGCGGAGATGTCCTCCCACTGGGCCTGCAGCCGCTTGACGTCGCGGGCCAGCTCGTCCTCTGTGGCGCCTTCGGCGGCGGTCCGCACGATCACCCCGGCGCCCTCGGGCACGAGCTTCTTCAGCACGTCCCGCAGCCGCTTGCGCTCCGTGTCGGGCAGCTTGCGGCTGATCCCGGAGGCGTTGCCGTGCGGCACGTAGACCAGGTGCCGCCCGGACAGGGCGATGTGGCTGGTAAGCCGGGCTCCCTTGTGGCCGACCGGGTCCTTGGTGACCTGGACCAGCACCGAGTCGCCGGAGCGCAGCGCCTGCTCGATCGAGCGGGCCTTGCCCTCCAGCCCCGAGGCGTCCCAGTTGACCTCGCCCGCGTAGAGCACCGCGTTGCGCCCCCGCCCGATATCGACGAACGCGGCCTCCATGCTCGGCAGCACGTTCTGCACCCGGCCGAGGTAGACGCTGCCCGCCATCGCGCCGGCCGAGGCCCGCGTCACGTAGTGCTCGACCAGCACCCCGTCCTCGAGGACGGCGATCTGGGTACGGTCGCCCTTCTGCCGGACGGCCATGACCCGGTCCACCGCCTCGCGCCGGGCCAGGAACTCGGCCTCGGAGAGGATCGGCGGGCGGGTCCGGCGCTGCTCCCGGCCGTCGCGGCGGCGCTGCCGCTTGGCCTCCAGCCGGGTCGACCCGGACACTCCCTGGACCTCGTCGGAGGTGCCGCGCGGCTCGCGGATCTTGACGACCGTGAGCACGCCGTCGTCCTCGGACTGCTCCACGTCGCCGGCACCCTTGCGCCGGCGGCGCCGACGGCGCCGGGTCAGCCCGTCGCCCTCGGCGCCCGGGTCAGCCGCGTCGCCCGCCTCCTCGGCGGCGGCCGGCGCCTCCTCGTCCTCGTCGTCGTACGGGCCGCGCCCGCGGCCACGGCCACGGCGTCCCCGCCGGCGCCGGCGCCGCCCAGCCGCGGTCAGCTCGTCGTCGTCATCCTCGTCGTCATCCTCTGCCGCCTCCACCGGCTCGGCCACGGGCTCGGCGGGCTCCTCCACCTCGACCGGTTCGGCCTGGTCGGTGGTGCGCCGGCTGCGCCGGCGGCGGGCCCGTGCCGGCTCGGCAGCCTCCACCGGCTCGTCGGCGGGCGGCGGTGGCGACTGTTCCGAAGGCGGCATGAAGAGTACGGCGGCCGCCGAGAGCCGTGCGCGCCCCTCGGCGCTGGGCTGGCCCCGCTCGGCGTTGGGCTGGCCCCGCTCGGTGCCGGCTGGAGCCGGTTCCCCGGTGGCGGTCGCGGCCGGCTCGGTGGCCGCCGCCGTGGCCCGGCGGCGACGGATCCGCGGCGCCGGCTCGTCGCCGCCCGCCGCCTGCGCGGTCAGGCCGGCCTCGCCGTTGCCGCCGACCGCCTGGTCCGGCTCGGCGGCCTTCCGGCGGCGCCGGGTCGCCTTCACTGGTTCGGCGGGTTCGGCCTGCGCCGCCCCGTCCGACCCGGCGCTGGCGCCGGCATCCGGGGCCGGCTCGCCCGCGGCGGCCGTTGCGGTACGCCGCCGCGTGGCGCGGGCCCGCCGGACCGGTGTGCCACCTTCAGCCGGCTCGGTGGTGGGCGGCTCGTCCCGCCCTGCGGTAGTGCTGATCGGCTCGTCCTCGAGCATGCGGTTGTTCTCCCAGTTCCGGCCTCCCCGGGCGCGATCATCGCAGCCACGCGGGGATGCCCCCATTGCTGTTCCGGTGACCAGTCCAACCGGGTCGCGCCTGGTCGGACGGGCCGCCGAAGTCTGACGGTGAGCGGCGGCCACCCCGGCTACCGCTCCTCGATGACCGCCTCGTCGCGATCCGCACGGAGCGGGTCGAGGATCTGGCCCTGCGCGGTCAACGTGCCCTGCGCCAGCCGGGTGGCCCTAGGCGGGACCGGCGGCTCCAGGTCGGCCACCACGCGAAGGCCGGACAGGACGTCATCGGGCCGTACGGTCGGAGTTACCTGTCGTACGACAAGGTCGAGTATTGCACACGGTACCGCGGCGACCTCGGAAGGTACCTCAGGTTCGGCGTGGTGCGGGTCCATGGCACCGGAACGGCCTGGGCCGCCGGCACCCACCTGCCCGGCGTGGACCACCTCGATGGAGACCACCGCGGCCCGGGCGTCCACCGGCCGCCGCCCCTGCTTGGTCAGGCGCTCCACGACCACCTCGGACGCTGCCAGGAACGCGGCCACCGCGGCGTCGAGGGCGGCCGGCGCCACGCCGGGCAGCTCGACCCGCCAACGAGCCGCGTCGATCCGCTCGGCCAGGCCGCCGCTCCCCCGCGCCTCCACCGCCTCCAGCACGTCGAGCCCTGGCGAGAGCGCGGCGTCCAGCGCCTCCCGCAGCGACGCCGGGTCAACCGCCCGCTGCAGCCCGATCTCCAGGTACTCGGCCTCGCTCGCCGCCCCGGTCGGCGCCGCGCTGGCGTATGAGATCTTCGGGTGGGGGGTGAACCCCTGCGAGTACGCCATCGGCGTACCCGCCCGGCGCAGCGCCCGCTCGAACGCGCGGGCGAAGTCCCGGTGCGAGGTGAACCGCAGCCGGCCCCGCTTGGCGTACCGGATACGGATCCGCTGCACGACCGGGGCCTGGCCGCCCTCCGGCTGGGGTCGCCTGCTGATGGCTACGCTCCTTCCCTGCTGGACGCCGCCGGGACCGCGGCCGGGACCGCGGCCGCGACCGGGGTCAGCGGCAGCAGCTTGCGCCCGGTCGGCCCGATCTGGATCTGCGTGTCCATGGCCGGGCACACGCCGCAGTCAAAGCACGGCGTCCACCGGCAGTCGTCCTGCTCGAACTCTGCGAGCGCATCCTGCCAGTCCTGCCAGAGCCACTCCTTGTCCAGGCCGGAGTCGAGGTGGTCCCAGGGCAGCACCTCGGCCCGGTCCCGCTCCCGGGTGGTGTACCAGTGCAGGTCCACCCCGGCGTCGGCGCAGGCCTGCGCCCACCGCTCGTACGAGAAGTGCTCTGACCAGCCGTCGAACCGGCCGCCGTCCGCCCACACCCGCCGGATCACCGCGGCCACGCGCCGGTCCCCGCGGGACAGGAGCGCCTCGATGAGCGACGGCTCGCCGTCGTGGTAGCGGTACCCCACCGCCCGGCCCAGCTGCCGGTCGGCGTTGATAGCCGCCTTGAGCAGGCGCAGCCGGCGGTCGATGACGTCCGGCGGGGCCATCGCCGCCCACTGGAACGGCGTGTGCGGCTTGGGCACGAAGCCACCGATCGAGACCGTGCACCGGATGTCGCGCGACCCGGTCGCCGCCCGCCCGGCCCGGATCACCTCGTGCGCCAGCCGGGCGATCTGCACCACGTCGTCGTCGGTCTCAGTCGGCAGGCCGCACATGAAGTAGAGCTTCACCTGCCGCCAGCCGTTGCTGTACGCGGTCACGACCGTACGGATCAGGTCCTCCTCGGAGACCATCTTGTTGATCACCCGGCGGATCCGCTCCGAGCCGCCCTCAGGCGCGAAGGTCAGCCCGGTACGCCGGCCGTTGCGGGACAGCTCCTCGGCGAGCGTGATGTTGAACGCGTCCACCCGGGTGGAGGGCAGCGACAGCGACACGTTGCTGCCCTCGTACTGCTGGGCGAGGCCGGAGCAGATGTCGCCGATCTCGGAGTGGTCCGCGCTGGACAGCGACAGCAGCCCCACCTCGGAGAAGCCGGAGCGCTCGATCCCGTCGCGGACCATCTGCCCGATCGTGGTGAGCGACCGCTCCCGCACCGGCCGGGTGATCATCCCGGCCTGGCAGAACCGGCAGCCGCGGGTGCACCCGCGGAAGATCTCCACCGCGTACCGCTCGTGCACGGTCTCGGCCAAGGGCACCAGCGGCCTGCGCGGGTACGGCCAGGCGTCGAGGTCCATGGTGGTGCGCTTGCGCACCCGGAACGGCACGCCCGCCCGGTTCGGCACGACCCGCTGGATCCGCCCGTCCGGCAGGTAGTCCACGTCGTAGAAGCGCGGCACGTAGACCGACTCGGTACGGGCCAGCCGCAGCAGCAGCTCGTCGCGCCCGCCCGGCCGGCCGGCGGCCTTCCACTCCCGCACGATCGAGGTGATCTCCAGCACCGCCTCCTCGCCGTCGCCGAGCACCGCGGCGTCGACGAACTCGGCGATCGGCTCCGGGTTGAACGCGGCGTGCCCGCCGGCGACCACCACCGGGTGGCGCTCGTCCCGGTCGGCCGCGCACAGCGGGATGCCGGCCAGGTCCAGGGCGGTGAGCAGGTTGGTGTAGCCCAGCTCGGTGGCGAACGACACACCGAAGAGGTCGAACGCGCCGACCGGCCGGTGCGCGTCCACAGTGAACTGCGGCACGCCGTGCGAGCGCATCAGCCGCTCCAGGTCCGGCCAGACCGCGTACGTGCGCTCGGCCAGCACGTCCGGCTGCTCGTTGAGAACCTCGTAGAGGATCTGCACGCCCTGGTTGGGCAGGCCCACCTCGTACGCGTCCGGGTACATCAGCACCCAGCGGACCGCGGCCGCGTCCCAGTCCTTCACCACCGCGCCGAGCTCGCCGCCGACGTACTGGATCGGCTTGGTCACCTGCGGCAGCAGCGGTTCAAGCTGGGGAAAGACAGTGACTACGGGCATAGCGGCCTCCTGGGTCAACCTATGAGGTTAGCCCCTGCCCAGATGAGTACGCTTCACATTCGTGAGCACCGCAGCCTCCCCACCGCCGCCGCACGCCGCCTCACCCTCACCAGGCGCCGCCCCGCCGCCGCCAGTCACGCGGCCAGCAGTCGCGCGGGCGCCGATCGCGGCACGGCTGGCCGCCTGGCGGTACGCCTTCCGCACCACCAACCCGCCCGAGCAGGGCGTGGTGGACGAGGTCACCCGCTGGCTGGTGGTCACCCGTGCCGGCGTACTCCCGATGACCCTGACCTCGGGCCTGGTCGCGGTGCTGCTCGCGGCGGCCGGCGCCGGCGCCGGCCGGGTGGGCGTGGACTGGCTCAACGTGACCCTGGCCGTGCTCGGCATCGTCATCGCCCACATCGCGAACAACATGATGAACGACCTGGCCGACACCGAGGTCGGCAGCGACACCGCCAGCTACCCGCGGGCGCTCTACGCCCCGCACCCGATCCTCACCGGCCTGGTCAGCAGGCGCCGGCTCGTCCTTGCGATCCTGCTCGCCAACGTGCTGGATCTGGCGATCATGGTGACGCTCATCGCGCGGCAGGACTGGTGGGTCGCCGCGTTCGCCATCGGCGGCCTGTTCCTGTCCTGGGCCTACACGGCTCCTCCGCTGCGCCTCAAGCGGGTCGGCCTGGGCGAGCTCGACGTGCTCGTCACATGGGGTCCGTTGATGGTCGGCGGGGTCTACTACGCCGGCACCGGCGAGCTGGGCTGGCCCGTGGTCGCCGCGGCCACGGTCTACGCGCTGCTGCCCACCACGGTGCTGCTGGGCAAGCACATAGACAAGATCCCGTACGACGCTCCGGCCGGCACCCGGACCCTGCCGGTGCTGCTCGGCGAGGGCCGGGCCAAGGCGCTCACCCAGGCGATGATGGTCGGCTACCACGCTGGCGTGGCCGCGCTGGTCGCCGCCGGCGCCCTGCCCTGGCCCGCGCTGCTCACCCTGCTCGCGGTGCCGATGCTGGTACGCACCGTCCGCGAGTACGCCAAGCCCAAGCCGGCCGAGCCACCGGTGCCGACCCCGGTGTGGCCGCTGTGGTGGGCGCCGCTGGCGTTCCTGCACACCCGCCGGGCCGGCGGCCTGCTGGTGCTGGGCCTGGCCGGCTGGGCGGTGTGGGCCCTCGTACGCTGACCCGCGTCACGCGCGCCGCTGGCTCGCGCGGGCGAGCTAACCTCGGTCAGCGAGAGGAGCGCCGTGATGTCCGACTCCCCGCTGCCGCCGGGAGCCCCCGAGCCACCGACCGAGCCGGTGCGTAGGCCAGAGCCACCGACCGAGCCGGTCCGGGCACGAGCGGGTGAGCCAGCCGAGCCGCCGACCGAGCCGGTCCCGACCCGCTGGAGCGGGTCAGCGGCCATCCCGCCGCGGCCACCCGGCAAGGGGCGCCGCCGCGGCGGCGACGACCCGGAGACCCTGGAGATGACGGCGGCCGAGGAGGCGGTGTGGCCGCCGTTCCCGCCGCCACCACAGCACGACCCCAACCGGCCGGTGACAGCGGTGCTGCCGCCCGGGTGGGGGCCGGACGACGTACCCCCGGTGCCCGCCCGCAAGCCGCCCAAGCCGCCCAAGATGCGGCCGCCGCGCGGCCCGGTGGCCTACCCGGGGTACCCGCCCGGGCCACCCCGCAGGCGCCGGCGGTGGCCGTGGGTGCTGCTGTTCCTGACCGCGCTGATGGCGCTCTGCTGCTGCGGCTGCGTGGCGTGGGTGAAGCCGTTAGCGGACCAGCGGGCCACGGTCGCCAACCCGCCGGAGCGGGTGGCCGGCCTGGTCCGGGTGCAGGACCAGGCGACCACGTTCGCGCTGGAGACCGACGTACGGATGCACCACTGGCTGGCCGAGGACGTGTTCGCCGTGGTCTACGCCGACCCGGCACGGGGCGAGCGGCGGGTGACGCTGTTCGGCGCCACGCAGTTCCGGTGGAGCCCGGAGCAGGACCTGATCCGGGAGCTGGACCGGCTCTCCCAGAAGCTGTCGCTGACCGACCTGGCCGAGGCCGACCCGGGCCGGCTCGGCGGCCACATGCGGTGCGGCAAGGGCCGGATGAACGGCGCCGCGGTGTCGGTGTGCGGCTGGGCCGACCACGGCAGCATGGCGGTCGGGACCTTCCCCGGCCGCGACGTCCAGGACAGCGCGGAGCTGCTGCGGACCCTGCGCGCCGCACTCATCAACCGCGGCTAGCTGCCGCCTCCGCCCGGCGTGGGGCGTACCGGCCGACGTACTCCTGGCCGGTCAGCTTCTGGATCTCGCGCATCAGCCGCTCGGTGATCTCGCGCAGCGCCCGCGAGGTCGGGCGTTCGCCCTGCCACGGTGACAGGTCCAGCGGCGGCGCCAGCCGGACCTCGACGCCGGAGGCGATCCGGGGCAGGCGCGCGCCGACCTGGTGGATCCGGTCGGTGCCGACCAGCCCGACCGGCACGACGGCCGCCCCGGTCTCCAGGGCGAGCCGGGCGACGCCCGGACGCCCGCGGTAGAGCCGCCCGTCCGGGGATCGGGTGCCCTCCGGGTGGATGCCGAGCGCCTCACCCGCCCGCAGCACCGGCACTGCGGCGTCGAGCGCCATTAGGCTGGCCCGGCCGCCGGAGCGGTCCACCGGGATCTGGTTGAGCCCGGTGAGCACCGTACGCACGACCGCTCCGGCCAGGCCGGGGCGGACGAAGTAGTCGTCCTTGGCGAGGAAGTAGAGCGGTCGCGAGGTCACCGCGCCCATCAGCGGTGAGTCGACCATGGACAGGTGGTTGCTGGCGAGGATCGCCGGGCCGGTCGGCGGGACGTACTCGAGGCCGGTGACCCTGGGCTGCCAGGCGAGGCGCATCAGCGGCGCCACGGTCACCTTGCTGAAGGCGTATAACGCGGACACGCGGCCTCCGAATCCCGACGGCGGTCGCCGCACCATAACCGGTACGTCGCAGGCCGCGATCGGCCGGTCAGGTACCCGAGAGATTCGTCACCACGACGCGTGCGCGCCACGGCACAGACCGCTCACCGCGACACGGCCCGTACGCTGACCCGCACCTCCTCGCCGTCGCCGACCTCGCCGACGAACACGGCGTCGGTAGACGCAGTGCCGGTAAACGCGGCACCCGCGGGCGCGCCCCCGCCTGCCGGCGCCCGCCCCAGCTCGACCGACTCGGCCAGGGTCTCCGCGGCCAGGAACGCCCGGTGCGCCTCGACCGCGGCGGCCACCTCCGCCGAGCCCGCCACGACGAGCGCGATCCGGTCGGTCACCGCCAGGTCCGCCTCCCGCCGCGCCTGCTGCACCACGCGCACCACGTCCCGGGCGAGCCCCTCGGCGGCCAGCTCCGGCGTGACCGTGGTGTCGAGCACCGCCACCCCTTCGCCACCGGGCAGCGGCGCCGAGTGCTCGGCGTCCGCGGCGACCAGGCGCAGCTCGTACTCGCCCTCCTCGAGGGTGACCCCGGCCGCGACCGGCCGGCCGTCGACGAGCGACCACTGGCCCGCCTTGACCGCGCGGATCACCTGCTGCACCGCGCCGCCCACCCGCGGGCCGAGCGAGCGCGGCACCACGGTGAGCACCTGCTCGCAGTAGCCGCCCAGGTCCTCGGTGAACCGCACCTCCTTGACGTTCACCTCGTCGGCGACCAGGTCGGCGAAGGGCCGCAGCGCCTCCGCCCCGGGCGCGGCCACGGTCAGCGCCGGCAGCGGCAGGCGCACCCGCAGCCCCCGCGCCTTGCGCAGGGACAGCGCCGCCGAGCAGACCTCCCGTACCCGGTCCATGGTGGACACCAGATCGGCGTCCTCCGGCAGGTCCGCAGGCAGCGGCCAGTCGGTCAGGTGCACCGAGCGACCGCCGGTGAGCCCGCGCCAGACCTCCTCGGCCGTCATCGGCGCCAGCGGCGCCACCACCCGGCACAGCGTCTCCAGCACGGTCCACAGGGTGTCGAACGCGTCCGCGTCCCCACCCCAGAACCGGTCCCGGGACCGGCGTACGTACCAGTTCGTCAGGGCGTCCAGGTAGGACCGGACGGCGGCGCAGGCGCCGGAGATGTCGTACCCGTCCATCCGGGCCGTGGTGTCCTCGACCAGCGCCCGCGTCTTGGCCAGCACGTAGCGGTCCAGCAGGTGCGCGCTGTCCACCCGCCGCCGCGCGTCGTAGCCCTCCGCGTTGGCGTAGAGGCCGAAGAAGTACCAGACGTTCCACAGCGGCAGCAGCACCTGGCGCACGGTGTCGCGGATGCCCGCCTCGGTCACCGACATGTCGCCGCCGCGCAGCACCGGCGAGGACATCAGGTACCAGCGCATCGCGTCGGCGCCGTAGCTGTCGAAGACCTCGTACACGTCAGGGTAGTTGCGCAGGCTCTTGGACATCTTGCGCCCGTCCGAGCCGAGCAGCGTGCCGTGCACCACGCAGTCGCGGAACGCCGGCCGGTCAAACAGCGCCGTGGCCAGCACGTGCAGCGTGTAGAACCAGCCCCGGGTCTGCGCCGTGTACTCCACGATGAAGTCGCCCGGGTAGTGGTCCTCGAACCACCGCGCGTTCTCGAACGGGTAGTGCACCTGCGCGAACGGCATCGAGCCCGACTCGAACCAGCAGTCCAGCACGTCCGGCACCCGGCGCATGAGCGACCGCCCGGTGGGGTCGTCCGGGTTGGGCCGGGTCAGCTCGTCGATGCCCGGCCGGTGCAGGTCGCTGACGCGTACCCCGAAGTCGCGCGCCAGCTCCGCGAGCGAGCCGTACACGTCCATCCGCGGGTAGGCGGGGTCGTCGGACTTCCACACCGGGATCGGCGAGCCCCAGAACCGGGTACGGCTGATCGACCAGTCCCGGGCGCCCTGGAGCCACTTGCCGAACTGCCCGTCGCGCACGTGCCCCGGCACCCAGTTGATCTGCTTGTTCAGCTCGACCATCCGGTCGCGCACCTGGGTGACGGCCACGAACCACGACGACACCGCCTTGTAGACCAACGGCGTGTCACAGCGCCAGCAGTGCGGGTACGAGTGCACATAGCTGTCCTGGCGCAGCAGCATCCCCCGCTCGCGCAGCTCGCGCAGCAGCGGCTTGTTCGCCTCGAACACCTGCATACCCTCGAACCGGGGCGCCACTGAGGTGAACCGGGTACGGTCGTCGACGGTCAGCACGGTCGGGATCCCGGCCTCGGTGCAGACGTTGTAGTCGTCCTCACCGTGCGACGGCGCGACCTGGACGACGCCCGTACCGTCCTCAGTGGACACGAAGTCCCCGGCGAGCACCGTGAACGCCTTCGGCACGTCCGCCAGCCGCTCGACGAGGAACTCGAACATCGGCGTGTACCTGCGGCCGACCAGCTCACTGCCCCTCAGCGTGCCGACCCGTTCCGCTCCCCCGAGCTCCTTGGCGTAGGCCTCGACGCGAGACTCGGCGAGCACGTACCTGCGGCCGTCCAGCTCCAGCACGGCGTAGTCGACGTCCGGACCGACCACGAGCGCCACGTTCGGCACGAGCGTCCACGGCATCGTCGTCCACGCGAGCACCCGTTCGCCCGTCTCCAGCTCGAACCACACCGTCGCCGCCGGGTCCTGCCGGTCCCGGTACACGTCGTCCATGCGGGTCTCGGTGTTCGACAGCGGGGTCTCGCACCGCCAGCAGTACGCGAGCACCCGGAAGCCCTCGTACGCCAGCCCCTTGTCGTAGAGCGTCTTGAAGGCCCACATGACGCTCTCCATGTAGGACAGGTCGAGGGTCTTGTAGTCGTTGGCGAAGTCCACCCAGCGGGCCTGGCGGGTGACGTAGCGCTCCCAGTCCTTGGTGAACTGCAGCACCGACGCCCGGCACGCCTCGTTGAACTTGTCGACGCCCAGCTCGAGGATCTCGGCCTTGGTCGAGATGCCCAGCTGCTTCTCGGCCTCGACCTCGGCCGGCAGCCCGTGGCAGTCCCAGCCGAACCGCCGCTCCACCCGCCGCCCGCGCATGGTCTGGTAGCGCGGGACCACGTCCTTGACGTAGCCGGTGAGCAGGTGCCCGTAGTGGGGCAGCCCGTTGGCGAACGGCGGCCCGTCGTAGAAGACGAACTCGTTCGCCCCGTCCTCGCCCGGCGGCCGGGCCTGGACCGACGCGTCGAAGGTCCGGTCCGCCGCCCAGTGCTCCAGCACCCGCCGCTCGATCTCCGGCAGGTGGGGGCTTGCCGGGACGCCGCCGCCGGCGGCTGCGGACGGTGCGGTGTGCTTCGGGTACGCCATCGCAGGTCGCTCTCCTCGCGTCGGTCACGTGGCGAAGGTCCGGCCGGTGCCGGCCGCACCTTCGGGTCGTCAACGCGAGGACGAGCCAGGGCCCGCGGTACCACCTCGCTTGGCCGGGGCACCGCCCCGACCCGCTCGTTGGCCGGCTGTCACGGGCCGGACCCGTCCGGTTCTACTGAGGCGCCCCGCCAGGGACACCCGTTCTTCCGGAGGCTCACCGGTGATAGCCGGGTCATCGCCTATGCGGTAAAGGTTAGCGCACCCTCCCCGGCCGCTCACCGCGGTTTCCGCCTACCCGGGCGGGCTACGCCAGCTCCGGGAACCAGAGCGCGATCTCCCGCTTGGCGCTGTCGGCGGAGTCCGACGCGTGCACCAGGTTCTCCCGGTTGGACAGGGACAGGTCACCCCGGATGGTGCCGGCGGCGGCCGCCCGTCCGTCGGTGCCGCCGGCCAGCAGGCGGACCACGTCGACCGCCTGGTCACCGGAGAGGACCATGGCTACCAGCGGGCCACCGGTCATGAGCTCCCGCAGCGGCGGGTAGAAGCCCTTCTCCAGGTGCTCGGCGTAGTGCACGTCGGCCAGTGCCCGGTCCATCGTGCGCAGGACCATGGCCTCGATCGTGAGGCCCTTCCGCTCGAGCCTGCCGACGATCTCGCCGACCAGGCCGCGGCGTACCGCATCGGGCTTGATCAGTACGAGCGTGCGCTCGGTCACCTGGCTCCTCCTCGGGTAGTTTTCGTCGACACAGCGTAACGAGGGCTTCCCCTCGACCACCTGACACGCCTAGCCTGACGGGTGATCGGCAAGGGGAGGTCGGGCCGTGCCGAATGGCCGTCGGTGGAATGTCTCATACCCGCGCAGGTTTACGGCTGTCATACTCGGTGCCTGCGCCGTCTTCACCATGTGCGCCGGCGTTGGCCTGGCGAACTGGGCAGTTGTCGCGCTCGGCGTGGCCCTGCTGATCCTCGCGGTGACGGTGGTCGTGGTCGCCGTGGTGCGCGGCAACATCCGCGACTTCGTGCGCGGCACCGCCCACGTGGTGGACGTGACCGAGCCGCCGGCGTCGGTGTCGATCGGCCGGTGCGAGCTGCAGATCATCGTGGAGGCGCCCGGCCTGGCCCCGGCGAAGGTCAAGGTCCGCGACAGCCGGGTCCCGGTCGGCAAGTGGCCGGACATCGGCGCCACGCTGCCGATCCGGGTGGCCATCGACGACCCCCGGCATGTGCGCGTCCTGTGGGACCAGGTGCCCAGCCACGGCGAGGTCGCCGCCGACGAGGAGCGGTTCAACGAGTACGTCCAGCGCATCGTCGACGCCGAGCTCGGCCCGGACGACGAGCCGGACAACGGGGCGTACCCGGACAACGGGGCGTACGACGAGCCCTACGAGGGCCCGATGAGCGAGGCGGCTCCGGTCTCCCCCGCGCGGGCGGCGGCGGCCACCGGCACTGGCCAAGCGACCACCGGCTCCGGCCAGGAGCCGGGTCCTGCCGGGTCACCGGCCGGGGAGCGGATGACGGCCACGGCGACCGCCGCAGGGCCGGCCCCGCACGAGCCGGCCGCCGGTGAGCAGGTCACCCCACGGCGGCCGAGCCCGCGCCGCCGCCGGTCAGCCACGGGTTCGGCGGCCGGCTCTGCCAGCGGGGAGACGGCCCACGCCGGCGCGCCAGCCACCGGGTTCTCTCCGGACGTGACACACCATCAGGACGTGGCACACCAGCCAGGCACCGACCTCGTCGTGACCGGCGAGCTGCTGCCCGCCCAGCGCACACCCGCCGCAGTCGCCACCTCCGCCGAGGAGGACGTGCTGGTCATCGACATAGCACCGATCGAGGGAGGCGCCTCAGCTGTCCTCGGCGTGCGGCCGGCCCCGGCGTCCGCCGCGCACGAGACGACCGCCGTCCACGAGACAACCGCCGCACGCGAGACCCCCGCCCACGCAGCCACCGCGCGCGAGACCGCCACAGCGGACGAGACGCCCGCGGCGGCCGTGACCGCGCCGTCGGGCGCGGCCGGCGCCATCCACGGTGTCGGGGTCACGCTGATCGTGACCGACCTGGCCCGCTCCATCGACTTCTACCGGGACCTGCTCGGGTTCACCGTCGTCGACAGCGGGTCGACCAGCGCGGTGCTCGCCTCCGGCGAGACACGGATCATGCTGCGCCGGGTGTCGGACATGGCACCCGTCGACCGGCGGTTGGTCCACCTCAACCTCGAGGTCGCCGACCTGCCCGCGGTCTACGACGACCTGCGCGGCAAGGGCGTCAAGTTCCTGCACCGGCCCCGGCCCGTCGCCAAGGGCGAGCAGATGGAGCTGTGGGCGGCAGCGTTCCGCGACCCGGACGGCCACGGCATCTCCATCATCCAGTGGCGACCCCGCACCATCTGAAGCCACCACCCAGCACCATCACGGCCACGATGGGACTCATCCCAGCACCCGGCGCCGCACGTAAAGCAGGTACCCCCAGACCGCGCCGAACACCAGCCCGAGCACGGCCAGCGACCAGTGCAGCAGCCCCGCGCCGACCAGCGCCAGCTGCAGGCCGGCACCGGCGGCCCAGACCCAGCGCCAGCGCAGCAGCCCGACCAGCGCCAGCGCGGCCACGGCGAGCCCTGCCGCGGCCCACACCGCGGCATCCGCTCGCGGGCCGCCCAGCGTACGCAGGGGCTGGATCGCCAGCAGCAGGACGACCGCCTCGACGGCGAGCGTGCCCGCGCCGACCCCGCGGACCGCGCCGGCCGGGTTACGCAGCCCGGACGGTTGCTCGCCGGTCATGGCCGCAGCAGCTTACGGGCATCGGCCACGGTGATCACCGAGCCGGTCACCAGCACCGCCACGCCACTGAGCGGACCCTCCACATCAGACTCGGCCATCGCCACCGCGGCGGCGATCGCATCGGGCAGCTCGGGCTCGACCCGTACCCGGTGGGCACCGAATATCTCGCCAGCGACCTCGGCGACCGCAGCGACCGGGGCCCCGCGCGTCGACGAGCTGCGGCTGACCACCACCGCGTCGGCCACCGGCTCCAGCAGGCTGAGCAGCCCCGGAATGTCCTTGTCGGCGAGGACCGCGACGACCGCGATGAGCCGGCGGAAGCTGAACTCCTCCTGCAGCGCCGCGACGGTCGCGGCCATGCCGTGCGGGTTGTGCGCGGCGTCGAGCAGGATCGTCGGGGCGCTGCGCACCCGCTCCAGCCGGCCGGGCGAGGTGGCCGCCGCAAAGCCGGCACGGACCAGCTCCGGGTCGAGCTGGCGGCTCGCCCCGGCGCCGAGGAAGACCTCGACCGCGGCGAGCGCCAGCGCCGCGTTCTGCGCCTGGTGCGCACCGTGCAGCGGTAGGAAGACCTCGTCGTACGCGCCACCGAGGCCCTGCAGGGTGAGCACCTGCCCGCCCACCGCCAGCGCACGCCGGAGTACGCCGAACTCCCGGCCCTCCCGGGCGATGGTCGCGTCGACCTCCAGGCACCTCTCGGCGATCGGCCGCTGCGCCTCCTCCGGCTGCGCGGCGCAGACCACGGTCGCTCCATTGTGGATGATGCCGGCCTTGGCCAGGGCGATGTCCGTGACCGTGTCCCCCAGCCACTTTGTGTGGTCGAGCCCGATCGGGGTGAGCACGCAGACGCCGGCGTGCAGCACGTTCGTGGAGTCCTCCGCGCCACCGAGGCCCACCTCGACCACGGCGACGTCCACCGGCGCGTCGGCAAAGGCCGCGAACGCCATCGTGGTCGTCATGTCGAAGTAGGTGAGCGGCTCCGGAAAGCGGGCGTCGACCAGCGCCGCCAGCGGGGCAACCTCGTGGTACGTCGCCACGAACCGCTCCTCGTCGACCGGCTCGCCGTCGAGGCTGATCCGCTGCCGCACGGTCTCCAGGTGCGGGCTGGTGTACCGCCCGGTACGCAGCCCGTGCGCGACAAACAGGCTGTCGATCATCCGCGCCGTGGACGTCTTGCCGTTGGTGCCGGTGAGGTGGACCGCCGGGTACGCCCGCTGCGGCTGCCCCAGCAGGTCCAGCAACGCCTCGATCTTGCCCAGGTCAAAGGCCATCCGGGTGAAGCCGCGCGCCAGCAGCTCCGCGTCGATCTTCTCAAGCTCGCTGGTCATCAGGCACTCTCCCGGTCGGCCCCGACCCGGCCAGCCCCGCATCCCGGTCAACCCCGGCATCCCGGTCGACCCAGAAGACGCGCCGGACGACCCTCGGATCGGGATGGTCGATCTCGTCCTGCCCCGCGATGTGGTACCCCAGCGCCCGCACCTGCCGGACCC
>Ga0075420_100000562_pt1 | contig 29793 bp, 20 predicted proteins | sample SoiMetdeltSBSDD4_FD_75296 | JGI IMG/M metagenome (GOLD analysis project Ga0075420, IMG submission 75296) | Bulk soil microbial communities from a Populus tree surrounding site in Tennessee, USA - Soil MetaG P. deltoides SBSDD4 | ecosystem: Environmental > Terrestrial > Soil > Tree plantation...
CCGATGTTGATCGGCATCCCGCCACCGAGCGGGATCACGTCGGCCAGCATGCGCTGGCCTTGATTCACAGTTTCGGTGCGCTTCGCCCAGGCCGAGGACGGCTGGCGGAAGGTGCGCGCCGTGTAGGCCTTGCGGCGTGCGAGCTCGATGTTGTGCGGGTTCGCGTTATCCCCCTGGAGGAACACCCGCAACCGGCCCGCACGGTCGACCACGGCGACCGACGTTTGCGCTCCACACTCCTGGCTTGCCGTTTGCGCAATCGTCAACGCCATACGGAGTGAAACGTCTCGCTGATTGAGAACCTGGGCGGCAGCAGAATTCGGCACGGACAGAATGACGGCTGCTCCAGCGGCAATGGCGCCAAGACGGAACGTCATAGAGAGCCTCCGAGTCGGGCCCGAGTGTAGCGCGCAAGCTGGCCGTTTTCTCAGACTTTTTCAGGCGAATCATCAGGACTCGGCGCCCTGCCCTCCCGGAGGATCGATATCCGGAGGTGGCCATGGCCAGTCTGCTTGTCGTCGTTCTCGGAACCGCCCTCTCGACCGCATCGCCGCCATCGCCGTCCGTGACGGTCACACCCTCGAGCACGCCCCAGGAGCTCGTGCTCAGCGATGGAACTCGGCTCGTGGGCATCGTCGAGTCCGTGTCGGACGATGTCATCGAGGTCCAGACAGGACCGGACGAACGGTCCCAGATTTCGCGGTCGCGCGTGGTCGCTGTCTTCAAGAGTGCGCCGCCGAGCGCAGCGACCCTCTCAGCCGCGAGCCTGCCTCGCGACCGTTGGACCAACGACTCGAGCGACACCCGCCTTCTTTTGGGCCCGACCGCGCGATCACTCAAACGCGGCGAGGCCTACGTCGACGACTTGAGCCTCTTCTTTCCCTCCGTGCAGGTGGGGCTGTCGGACAGGGTCTCGATTGGCGCCGGCACTCCGCTGGCGCTCCCACAAACCGACTTCCGCTTTGGCTGGATCACACCCAAGGTGCAGATATTCAACGGGCAAAAGACGCAGGCGGCCCTTGGTCTCGTGCACGTGGCGGCTGCCGGACATCACCTTGGTCTCGCCTACGGCGTGACCACCCACGGGACGTCCAACGCCGCGGTGACGCTCGGGCTCGGACTCGCTTACCCGCAATTCGAGGTTCGACGACCAGTGGTTCTCGTGGGTGCCGAGAAACGAGTGAGCAATCGCGTCAAGCTCATCACCGAAAACTATCTCGCCGGACAGGACGGTAATGTGATTCTCAGTGGCGGCATCCGGGTCGTCCAGCGGCGGCGCACGCTTGACCTCTCGTGGGTCAAGTTTCCAGGGATGCCTCTCTATCCGCTTCCACTGGTTCGCTTCTCGTTTCAGGTCAGCGGGCCCAATCGATAGACCCCATGAAGCTGCGACCCAGGTCTTGCGTGCTGCCTACAGGGACAATCCAACAGACTCGAACGAGACCTCCGCTGGCAGCCCGACATACTGCTCCGCGAGGCTCGTCATCGCGGCACGCGAGTTCGTGAGGTAGTCGAGGTCAGCAAGCTGGCGTTGATGGTCGAACGCGTTGTCGTCGGGCGAACGATGCAGCGTCGACGTCATCCACCACGAGAACCGCTGCGCTTTCCACACTCGGCGAAGACACACGCCGGAGTACTCGTCCAGCCAATCCGTGCGGCGGCGCTCGTAGAATGCCTTCAAGGCCCGCGCGAGCACCAGGACATCGGATGCCGCCAGGTTCAGTCCTTTCGCGCCCGTGGGCGGGACGATGTGCGCGGCATCGCCGGCCAGGAACAAGCGGCCATAGCGCATGGGCGCAGCGACGAAGCTGCGCATGGGCGTCACTCCCTTCTGGATGATGCGGCCGACACTCGGCGACCAACCGTCGCTCGTCGTCATGCGTGTGAGCATCTCGCCCCAAATCGCATCGTCTGACCAGTTCTCGATCGGCTCGTCCGGCGGCACTTGAAAATACAGTCGCGTGATCTTCGACGAGCGCATACTGAACAGCGCAAAACCGCGCTCATGACACGTGTAGACGAGCTCGTCGCATGACGGTGGGGCCTCGGCAAGAATCCCGAGCCAGCCGAACGGATACACCCGCTCGTAGACCGTCAACAAGCCATCCGGAATCGAGGGACGACAGACGCCGTGAAATCCATCGCAGCCGGCAATGAAGTCGCAGTCAATCTGGTGATCGGCATCGCCATGCCGGAAACGAATGACGGGCGTCGATGAGTCGAGAGCTTCGACTGACACTCGTTCCGCTTCGAAGTACAGGGGACGCGCCGTGACGACGCGGGCTTCGATCAGATCCTTGACGACCTCGTTCTGGCCATACACCGTGATGGCCCTGCCCGAGGTCAGGTCGGCCATGTCGATGTGATGCCGCTGGCCACGGAAACTGATGTAGAGACCGTCGTGGCGTAGTCCCTCTCGTTGCAGACCGGCGCCGACGCCCATCGCGTTCAGCAGGTCCACGGTACCCTGCTCGAGGACACCTGCCCTCACGCGGTCGATGACGTACTCGCGCGTGCGGTTTTCGACGATGACAGAATCGATACCATTGAGGTGAAGCAGATGCCCAAGCAGCAACCCTGCGGGGCCCGCACCAACGATCCCTACTTGAGTCCTCAAGCCTCCCACGCTATTTTTTCAATCCCCGGCTCGCAAGGATCGCGTTGTACTCCTCGGTGGCCTTTTGCGTCGCGGGGATGTCGTAGTCGGGACCGCCGGTGCCTCTGAATTCGTTATACAAGCGCACGGTGTTCATGACGATGCGCTCGGGTCCGATCCAGTTATCGAACTTCCCGAGCTTGATCTCTGCCGCCGCACTCCCGGGCGACATGCCGGCATCGAGCCGGCGCTTCACCTCACGCTGCAGCGTGCGGAAGTACTCGGCCATCTCGGCCAGCTCCTTCTTGCCACTGATCGGCCCGTGGCCTGGAACGATGGTCTCCACGTCCATCTTCAGAATGCGGTCGACGGTCTCGAGCCATTTCCCGACGTGTGCATTGTGCGCGAACGGCGCCACATAGATGAACGCCACGTCGCTCGCGAACAGCAGACGGTACTTCGGCAAGTAGATCATCAAATCGCCGTAGGTATGCGCCGGTCCCGGGTGGAACACCTCCACGGGCGAGTCTCCGTAGTGGAACACCATCTTTCCTTCGACCGTGGCCGTCGGAGGAACGAGTCGGCGTTGCTCGGTTCCGTCAGCGAAGCCGTCACGCTTCTCCCAGACAGCCGGCGTCGTTGCCACTACCTTTCGGACCTCGTCGCGACAGTACGGGTGACTGACGATCTCGATCGGCGCGAAGAACTGATTGCCGTTGACGTGGTCGCCGTGGTGATGCGTGTTGATCAGGCGGCGGAAAGGCCGATCGCCGGCCGCTTGCCTGGCGGCGGCGATGAAGTGTTTCGCGTGAACGGGAGCGCCCGTCGCATCGATGATCATCGCGTGATCGTCGCCGACGATCAGCCCTGCATTCGAGACACCCTGAGCGATCAAGCCGGGACCGCCAGCCTGGATGTACGCGAACACACCGGGAGCCAGCTCCCGGAATTCGTTCTTCCAGCTTGGCACCTGCGGAAAGCGAGGATCGGGCGGCGGCGGTGTTGCGATTGGGATCTGAGCAGATGCCGGTGCCGCTGCATACCGCATCGCGGCGGCCATGCCCAGCGTCGCGGCTGTGACACGCCCGATAACGTCGCGCCGAGTCATGCGATCAGGAATCATCTGAATCCTCCGACACTGACCGTGTACCGGGGATATTAATGAAGGCGGGGGCTTAACGCCAATTGAGGACTTGCTCGATGAATTGTTTGCATTTCCTGACTTCGTCGATGGACGACGACTGACCCATGTACTCGTACTCGACGACGGCGACGATGCCGAACTTCTCCGACCTGAGCAGCCGCAGCACGTCCGCAATCGGGGTGTCGCCCTGTCCCCACGGCTGGTTTGGACCGTCGTTTCGTTGGCGATCTTTCAGGTGCAGGTGGGAAATGCGACCGGGGTACTTCCGGATGAAGGCGATTGGATCGTTGTTACCAGCGACGAAGTGGCCGATATCGAGGTTGGCCTTGAAGCGGCGCGACATGGCAAACAGCCGCTCGAAGCTCTCGACCGACGCAACTTCGGTCGGGTCGCTGACGTTGGCGTGATTGTGCCAGCCGAGCGTAATGTCGTATTTCTCTGCGAACGGGACCAGCCGCGGTCCCATCGACACACGCGTCTGATTCGTTCCGATGATTCCCACGCCCAGCGACTGCGCAAATTGAAACGAGCGATCGATTTCCGCGTCCGTGAAATCATCCGAGAACGTCACGACGTACCCGAATAGATCGATACCGGCGAGTGAGAACTTCTGGCGGATCTCTTCGAATCGGGCACGCGGGGTCGTCAATCGCCACTGCCGCAGTTCTCCTCGCCTTTTCATGTACTCGGGTGTGACCGTCGCGGGCACGCGTCCTCCACCCGGGATCGCTGGTTCAGGCTCTACGCGAGCCGATTCCAACTCGCACAGGCCTATACCGGTCTGCCGGAACGCGTCGATCAAGGTGTCCATGTAGTCGCCGGCATCGGGCCTTGGGATGCTGCGAAAGCAATAACTGATTGCGCCGACGCTCACGCCGGCGATTCGCGTCTCGACTGCATGGAGTCGTGCGCCTGCACACGCACCAGCAATCGCACCGGCAGCGGCGTGGACGAATTCGCGTCGCGTCAACATGGAACCACTCCGTTTTGGCCTACTTCCCGCCTTCTCCCTTCGGCCGCGCGATGTCGTGGTAGAGCCGCGTGCCGTCCGCCAGGATGACATAGAAGAGCGAGATACCTTTCGAGCCGTCTTTCATCGGATGACCGACAAACGTAATCGGGTCGCCGGGCTTGAAGGTGGCGCGCGTCCAACCCTGCCGTCCCATGATGTTCGTCGATCCTCCTTCGACATCCCACGTGCCGAGGGTCGCCGGATCGACTCCCTGCCCTGGCTTGATGTCTACCGTGATGTGGACGTGAGGGTTGACCCATTTGTAGTCGAGCACAACGCCGGTGTACGCCACGTCTTTCTCCATGTCGAACATGGCGAACGAATGATGCGCGTATAGCGGAGCCGCAATCGTGGAGGTTACGGTCACGGCGATGAACAGACAGGCACGGGCGTTCATGGCACCTCCAGGAAGGCCGCCCGCGCCTCGTCGAACGGATTGCACGCCAGCGGCGGCTGCGCCTCGTATAGACGCGGCGCACGGACGTAGCGAAACTCGTACGAATGCGGCGTGCGAAACACGCGCGGATCTTCCCAGGTGAATGTCACGGACAGCACGGTACCGCCGCTCATCAAGCGATAACGCTCGATCAGATGTGAGTCCGACGTGCGGTAACCGCCGCCGGGAATCGCCGTGACACCTTTCGCGCCATCGAATCCAATCGTGTCGACGACAAGCGTGTCTCCTTCCCAACGCGCGATCGAGTCGCCGTTGCTCGTGGGATCGAAGACGTCCATGTTCGCGTGCGCGGAACGAAAGTACAAGTGGCGCGGAGTCGCCACGGTCTCGAAGTTGATGACAATCTCTCGACGTCCCTGCCGGATGTTGATCGGCCGCGGAGAGTCCATCGCCATTGGGAGCCCCAGGAAATTGCACCAGCGAATCGCGCTCCCGTCCTGATCGGCCTGTTTGGCCAGTACGGCCGGTGTTACTGCAGGCGCCAGGCTCGCCGTCGGCACATGGCGGCTGTCGAACGACAGTTCCCAGAAACCGCTGATATCCGGTGAACCCTGGGCCGAAGGTTCTCTCAGCATCAACACAACCGCGAAGAGGATCCAGGCGGCGCGTCTCATGATTGGTCCGTCATTTGTTCTGGGGCGGCGGCACGATCGAGAGTCGTTGGCTTGGATCGCTCGAATCGCACCACGATTCAAACGCCCAACTGCCTGGCGGGGTACGCTCCGCCACGATCTCGTAGGTATGTGGTTTCACATAGATCTTCGGGTCGGCCCACGTGTACGCGATCGTGAGGCGACGCCCGTCGGGCGACACGCGGTACCGCTCGGTCAGTCGCGTCTCAGGCGCGCGCCACCCCCCCGCTGTCACATTGCCGGATGTCAAGCCAATCGTCTCAACGACGAGGGCGCCCGCTTCGTAGCGACCGGTCGAATGGCCGACCGCTGTCGGAGTCCATCGGCTCAGATCCGGATGCGCCCGGCCATCCATGTAAATCGTGCGCGGCAGTCCCGGGTTTTCGCGGACGATGAGCACCTGCTCCTGGCTTTGCACGACGTGGAACGCCGCCGAGTTCGGCTCGACTCCTCCGGGCAATGAGCAGTTGCCATCCGTCACGACGTAGCCCTCTCCAGCGCCTTTCGGTCGAGACGGATCGCGGGCGAAATCGAAGCGCGGTTGAGCCGCGCGTTTGGCCTGTTCGGCCGCGGCGGCCTGAGCGGCGGGCGTCAGAACGGCGCGCGGAAATTTGGCGGCGAGGCCGGTGAAGTTGCCCGACCCCTCGACGTCGACGCGAACCCAGCCGCCCTCGAGATCAGGAACCGATGCTGCAGGCTGCTGTTGCGCGGCGAGCGTCGTCGCGAAGGCAAGCGACAGAAGAGTGATTACGCGCGCGATTCGCACGGCACCTTCACTTCCTAGTAGTACTTGCTTTGCACCGGACACCCTGGATGAAAGTTCCCTTTCGCGACTTCGGCCTTGCAGTGCTCGCGCGCCCGCTCGGTTCCACCCTTCAGAAGGTCTTCGGCCTGAGCGCGCGTCAGCGTGGCCTGTCCCTGCGCCAGACCCACGCTATGGACCGGCGAGATGCGCTCCACGTTCAACATGTACTTGCTGACCACATCGCGAAACCCGTCAGGCCAGTGCTGCCAGTCGAACGCGGCGGTCACGAGATCGCCTTCCATGAGAAGCCGCTCAGACGGGACGTAGCCGACCAGGACGTCCGCCATATGACCGTTGTTCCGCGCCCAGTAAATGTCGAGCGTCTGCGTGTCGTCAGACATGCGCACGTGTTCATCGACTGCCTGGAACTTGAGCGGCTTCGTGGCGCGTGCAAGATCATCGGGATAGTCAGGAGCCGCGTGCATCACCATGTCGCGGAACTGTGGCTCACTGCCGCGACGCTGCACGATCGTCAGTCCTTCGGCGACCGCCTGCCGGAGCCCCGCCGTGTGGTCGAAGTGGTTATGGCTGGTAATCAGCTGTGTCACGGGTTTGCCCGGCGCCAACGTGCGCGCATGCGCGATCACGGCCTTGGCCGTCGCGACGTTCACCCCTAACTCGAACAGGACGATGTGATCACGGAACTCGATGACGGTGGTTCCACCCTGGTCGACGCGCCAGACGCCCTTCCCGATGCGCTGAGACGTGATCATCGGAACCGGGTATGACGGTGGCTCGGTCGACGTACGAACCGCATCGGGTGCTGACAGATTTGGAAGCGTCGTGTCGAGTTGATAGGCGTCCACGTATAACTTCACGTAATCGACGTTGCGATAGCTCAGACGCGTCTCGTACGCGAGCGGCAGAAGAATGCCGCTGTTTCCGGTGGCGTCGGACCATCCGCTAAAGCTGGTCGTGAAGTTCATCTGACCGACGTTAGTGTGGCGCGCCGACCAGCGTATCCAGGCCGGCAGCCCGTTCAACGCGAACGCCGCGTTCAGCTTGTCGCCTTCCGTCAATGTCACGTCGACGATGCTGGTGCCCTCCTGACGTCGAGGTGCCGACAAACGCGTCCCCGGTTGAAGCATCGTGCGCACCAGCACGACTGGGTTGCTCATCATCAGCATGCGGCGCACGTGGACGCCATCGACTTGCAACGGATTGTCACTTTCGCGCGCGACGCGCACGGCCTTTTCACCTGCGACGTCGTAGGCCACGTCGCCGTCGAGCACCTGATTCACCGGCGCCCAACTGTGGCCAAACGGGGCAAGGAAGGGAAACAACATGTTCCGGCGCTCGGCGAGCTGGAAGACGTTGTGTTCGAGGTCGTAGACGCGCCGCAGCTCGTTGGCCGCCATGTACTTCTCCGGCGCAGCGGGATCACCGGTGATGCGGCCTCCACCGAACTGATAGGCGTACTGCGCGTAACCGGCCAGGGTGATGTTCCGGACAGCTCGTATCCGGTCGAGGCCGCCGAGCGCGCCAGCGGCACGTTCGACGAGCATCCGCGCGGTGTTGGCGTCCTGACCAGAGACCGGCCGACCCACGACGACGGCCGCCACAATAATTGCGATTGAAAAAACCCGCACGGTCCTCGGCATGTACCACGTCCTTACGGCGTTGGATCTACTTGACCTGCGCGGGACAGCCCTGAAAGTAGTTGCCCTTCGCAAGGTGCTGCGCGCAGAACTCCTTCACGCGCTGGATACCGGGCGTCACCATCTTGATCACTTGTTCACGCGTCATCACGTCCATGTGGACGGGCACGTTCAATTGCACGTCGAGCTTCCGGTAGTTGATATTGTCCAGCCAACTGTCGCCCCACCACTGAAGATCCTCAGCCGCCGTGGCGATGTCGCCCTCGATCATGGCCTTGTGCTCAGGGATGTAAGCGAACACGGCATCGGCCATGTGGTTGTTGGCGATGACGTGATAGATGTCGACAGTCATCGTCGCGTCCTTGAGCTGCAGGTGATCGTCGACGGGAACGAACTTGAGCGGCTTCGGGGTTCGGCCGAGGGCGTCCGGGAAATTTGGGGTCGGCCGGGAGGTCATCTCACCGAAGATCACGCCGTTGTCGCGCCTGGAGATCACCGTGAGCCCTTCGGCAACCGCCTGCCGCAGACCGGCGGTGTGATCGAAATGATGGTGCGACACGATCACCTCGGTTACCGGCTTGCTCGGCGCGATCTGACGCGCTGCCTTGATTACCGCCGCCACGCGTTCGGCGCCGCCGCCGACCTCGAAGAGCGTCATGTGGTCGGTGAACTCGATCACCATCGTGCCGCCGGTGATGCGCCACAGTCCGCGGGCAATCGGCGTGACCTCGACATTCGCGCCACCGGGGCCTCCACCCGGTCCGCCACCGCGTCCGGCGGGCCCCGCCGCGAGCGTCGCTGGCGCGGCCAGGTCCTCGATGGCGGTGTCGACCAGGTAGCCATCCACGTAGAGTTTCAGCATGTCGACGTCGCGCCAATCGAGCTTCGTCGTGTACCCCATCGGCAACCGCACGCCCTGGAAGGGCACGTAGCCGTAGAAATGCGTCGTGTACGCCACCTCGCCGAGATTCGCGTTCGGACCGGACCAGCGAATCCACGCCGGCGTATTCGACGGCGGACGAATCGCCATCGTGAGCGTGTCGCCTTCCTTGAGTCGCAGATCGACCAGCGTCAGGTCGCCCTCCTGCCGCCGGTTCGAGACCATCGCGGATCCGTCGAGCGCTGCCCGGACGGCAACGACGGGGTTCGTGTGCATCCACATGCGCCGATCGCGCACGTCACCGCCGCGAGTGGCCTGACCCTTGTCGTTGACGTTGTAGGCGACGCCGCCGTCGAGCACCTGGTTCTGCAACGCGAAGTCGTGACCGCCGTACGCGGCAAAGGGAAAGAGGTCGTTGCGCCGCTCGAGATGGCGCATCCGCCGGTGCTCGAGGTCGTAGATACGGCGATAGTCGTTGGCGGCAATGAACTTCTGCGGCGCGCCGGGAAGAGCCGTGATGTTGCCACCGCCGTTCTGATAGGCGTACTGCGCGTAGCCAATCAGGGTGATGTTTCGCAACTTGAGTATTCGCTCGGCGCCTCCGAGCGCCATGGCCGCTGCGTCGACGGCGTCCTTCGGCGAGGCACCGGGCACACGGGCGGCCGGGGCGCCGGGTCCCTGCTGCGCCTGCATCGCGCCCACCAGCACAATCGCAAGCGCAGCTCCTAGAACGCCTCGCATATCAACCCTCCAACAATCGTGCACAAGCGCTCAGCGCGCCGCCTCAGGGCGCGAATCAGCGCCAGGTGGTGGCAGTGGCGGAGCCGTCGGCGCGGCCGTCTGACACGGCGACGGCCGCCACTTCGAGTTGTCCGCCTCCCGCCTGAAAGACGAACTGGTGATGAACGGCTGCGTGAGGTACTTGGGATCCTCGACGACTGTCGTCACGGTGAACCATTCCAGATCCCCCGGACCCGAATGTCGATTGAAGTACTCGGTGACGGTCGCGTCTTCGCTGTAGGGGATACCATTCTTCCGCAGATAGCCCGCCTTCATCTGCACGGTCACGACCTTGAGCGTGCCGCCGCTCACCCCTGTCCCGCCGCGTCCACCGAACCCGAGGCCCCTGCTTTGCGCCTGCTTGACCCACTCCGCCGTCGAGGATCCCTGCCATGTCCGCTCGCCGGCAGCGGTCGCGCTGGCGGCTGCAGCGATGCCTGGCTGCGCGAACCTGAACACGCGTGTCTGTTGTCCTGCGTCCGTCTCGAGCTTCAACGTGCGGTCGTCCTGCCACGCGATCTGCACGCGCAGAGGCTGTCGCATGATGCCGCCGGCGCCGAACGCGCGGCACTGGTTTCCTGAAGCGTTGTCCTGATCGAGGTCCCACGACGCAGCGACTTTTCGCGCTTCGGCGTTGACGGGCACGCTGGCCACATCGTTCTTCGGTGGGGTGACCATCCGCCACCGCCAGTCCTCCGTCACAACCGCTACCCACGTACCCGTGAGGTCGAAGGTTGCGGCGGCACGCGGCGTCGGCGGTGGGCCACCGCGTCCTTGTCCTCCAGGCGGGCCCTGTCCCCCGCCGCGGTCTTGCGCGCTGATGGCGGATGCGGCGAGGAGCAACATGATCCCGATCGCGGAAGCGATTCTCATTTCTGCGTCGAGCGCGGGCTTCCGCCTTCGCTGAAGCTTCAGCGGACCACCGTAGCCTTGGCGGAGGCTGGTCAGCCCGAGCGGATACGCGCACGTTGAAGCGGGTACTCTACGGAAGCTCACGCCCGTCATCGCGCGCGCCCGCTCGTATGCGACGTCAGACTCCGATATACCGCCTCGACGAACATGTCGCCCGTGTAATCCGTCCTGGCGTACACCCCGTCGTAGTCGCGCGTCGGTTTTGCCGCTTTCACCTGCTCGAGCGTCATCTTCTTCTTCACCAGGTCCGCCACGCGATCGCGCACGACGGTCACCATGTCGCGGTAATCGCTGACATCGGACTCGTCGCAGAGACGACCATGGCCGGGCACGATCATCGTTCCACCCTCTTCGTTGAAGTCGGGCACGGCGAGCTCGAGGATGTAATTGATGCCGGCGAGCAGGCCCTCGATGCTGCCGCCGCGTGTGAGATCGATCATCGGGTACCGGTCAGGCGTGAATACGTCGCCCGCGCTGATCACGTCACTGCGCCGGAAGAAAACAATCGTGTCGCCATCAGTGTGTGCGGCTGGAACATGCAGCAGTTGCACCGCCTCACCGTTGACGAACATGTCCTTCTGCCTCACGAAGTAGGTGTCGGTCGGCAGGCTGGCTGGCGCGGCTCCAGACTCGCTCAACCGGTTCAGCAGGTTCTCGTGCGCGAAAATCGGAGCACCACCGGTTCCCGTCACGGTCGCCGGTCGCGTGTTGCCACCCTCGAGGACCTTCCCCGACCTGGCCAGTGCTTCATTGCCCGAGTTGTGATCGGAATCAATCGTGGTGTTCACGATGAAGCGCACCGGTTTGTCCGACAGGCGGCGAATCGCCGCGAGCAAGGGGCCGGCCGCCGCGCTGGTCTGCGGATCGACGACGAGCACGCCGTCGCGGCCGATGTGAAGAGTGGTGTTCGCGCCCGGGCCTACGAGCATGAAAACGTTCTCTCGTATCGGCCACGACTGCACCGCTTCTGAGGACGATGATTGCGCGACGAGCACGACCGCCGTGGTCATCGTCGCCAGGAGGACGGCAACCAGCGTGCGCATCAGCGCTTGACCCCGCCGCCTGCCGGCGCCGCTGGCTTGCGTAACGGCGTCAGCACCTTGAGCTTCTCCAGGTACTCGGGGTACATCGTCTCGGCCCCCCCGCGCACCGCTTCGCGCGGAAGCGCCCATTTCATGGCGAACTCGTCGAGATACGGATTGCTCCCCGGCAGATAGTGCGGGATCTCACCCGCCGGCCGCTCGACTTCGATGTCCACCGAGCACGGATAAAGCGCCATCTGGTAGCCCGGGTCGTAGAGAAAGTTGCGGCTCTTGATGTACGGCTCGGTCAGGTACACCGGATCGCTGACGATCGAGATCCATGTCAGCACGTTGCCGTTGCGAATGAAGTGCTCGAGCAGCGTCGCCTTCTCGCTTCGCGCAAGGCCGTTGCGGCGCACGTACCCTGGCTTCAGGTGCGTCGTCGTCACCGTCAGTACGTCGCCTTCCCACTTGCCTGTCGAGAAACCCTGCCAGGTGTGCGGGGCGTAAGCCGGAGGATGCGGACGGCCATCCATCCAGACCGTCCGGACAGGATTCATCCACCCCATCTCGGTGTGGTAGGCGGTGACTTCTTTCGTGACCGGATCGAGATCCTTCCAGATACGCACCGGTGAGAAGTTGGGTGCGTAGTCGGCGGGATGAGGGATGCACTGATGTTCAGGAACCGTCCAGAGCGACGCGCTCCAACTGTCGCCTCGCATCCGGTCTGCGTCGTTGATCGGCAGGCCTTGATACTCGCCGACCTCCGGTCCACCGCCTCGCTCCGGAGCGTCCTCATGCTGCCGCGCCGCCCATCCACCTTCGAGATCGACCTGCGCCCCGGCCGGCGCCGCGCCCGCGACAACCCATGCCGCAACGAGCGCCGCGACCTTGACGACTGTCCATCTAACAGATCCGGAGGTGGTGATGGTCATTGATCCTTCGTGCTCTTCGCGTGTCAGAAATCGAGCTGGGCGCTGAACTTGACGAGCCGCGGATTCAGCACGCTCAACGGCTGCCGGAACAGCGCGAACGAGGGATTCTCCGTCAGCACGGCGTTCGCATTCAATGCATTGAAGAGATCGACATTCAATGCCGTCCGGAGGCCACCGATCCTAAGGATCTTGCCAATCCGGAAATCGAGCTGATTCAGACGATCGCCGTACTCATCTGCGGTCGGAATTACGTTGACGACCGCGGTAGCGCCGCCCACGAACGGTCGGCCGAGTGCTGGTGCCAGCGCCGCGGCGGGATACACGACTGCAGCCTGAACCACCGGGCCAGGGACGCTTTGGAACGTGCCGGCAAACTGTATGTCGATCTTCGGGATGGTGTACGCCGCGGCAAGTTTGAACTGCGTGAGGTACGGTTCCTTCACACGACAATACGGGTTCAGAGGGTTCGTCTCCGGCAGCGCCGCACGGATCTCGCAGCTATCCGTGAGCCGGCTGCCCGTGCTGATGCCGCCCTGGGTCACGACACCGCGCAGGCGGGCATTCACGCCAACATCGATGCCTTGCCAATTTTCGATCTGATTTCCGTAGTCCTTCGCAAACGTCAAGTAGTTGTCCGGCGGTCGCGTGAAACCCGCCTGAGTGATGTTGTACAAGTTGGGCACCGGATAACCACCGCCATTCGGCAGCCGCGAATCGGTTGGCGCCGCCACGCTGAACGACGTGAAATCGGCCGGCAAGAGCGCCCGGTTGTCCGTCGCCAGGAAATTCCCATACCACCGTCGGAAGTAACCGACGTCAACGTAAACCGCGGGCACCAGTTCGTGCTGCACGCTGACGGACGTCTCCCAGTTGTACCCGCGCTGGCCCCACCCGCGAAGGACTTCGGGAGCGTAGGTCGTACTGGGCACAGGATTGCCAAAAGCAAGGTTGCTGATCTGGAGGCACTCGCCGTTGAGCAAGGGGTTGGTGAGGTCGCAGTCAGGCGTGAAGTCCGCATCGAGGTCGTTCCACTGGCGTGTGACCGACTGCACCGTCCGCTGCATCGGATTGGCTGAATCGCCGTAGGTCCCGGTGTAGGTGAGCTGCTCGACGTACTTCGAAAGCGAGGCCTTCAGTGCGGTCTTTCCGTTCCCGAACAGATCGAAGGCCGCCCCCAGCTTGGGCGTCACGTCCTTCAAGCTCGCCAGGTCCCCGGCCGGGAAGGTCACGTTCCGATTCGGCGTATAGACGGTGGGCCCCAGCGTCTGCGCGGGGTAACTGGTCGAATAAAAGTCCCATCGCACACCGAGATTGAGCGTCAGCCTGTCGATCGTCCATCGATCCTGAGCGTAGACACCACCGTCATGCACATGTGTCTCCGACGTATAGGGAGCGCGCTCGGTGATCGAAACCGGCGTCAGGCCATTGAAGGTGTATGACAGGTTGGCGGCCACGGGAATGTTGAAGTTGCCAAGAGTACGCCCCGTGTGGTCCTGATACCCGACTTTGAAGGCATGCGCCCCCGTCACGTATGAAACCGCCGCGCGCCAGCTGTCGTCCATCAGTTCCGCCTTGAACCGCATCGAGGCCATGAAGTACGGGCGCGGGCCGCGATAGAACACGCCGGTTGCCTGGTTGTTGATGCCCACGAATTGCTCGAACGACTCCAGGCCTTCAGGTGTGAAGTAGCCCCAGTCCTCCGGCTTGTGGGCATACCCTGCTTCCAGGAGAACCTTGCTCGTGATCGGGGCCGTGTAGGTCGCCGTCACCAGCCGCTTCCACGGGAACCTGAAGTCCGCCGACGCTTCGCGCGCCGTCAGGGCGCGAGAGTCGATGCAACTGCAGCGATCTTGCGCGTCGATAAACAGGCTGACCTTGTTCTTGGCGTCCATCTGCCATGTGACGCGCGCGTTGACGTTTTGCCAGAGCGTGTCGCGGGATCCCCTGTAGCTTGTGTCCGGCGCGAAGGCAAACGAGTTTCGATCTCCCGCGTTCGCGTTTGCGACGGAATTGGCGATGTAGTTGTTGACGGCAGCGGAGCGTCCGGACGCAAAGAACCAGAGACGATCGCGGAGCAGCGGTCCGCCAAATGCCGGGTTCACCTCCCAGTTGCTTTTGACGGAACTCGTCGACACCAGGCCCAGAGCGCGGAGCTCGTCGTCGATGTTGTTGCTTTGCAGGTCCTCGCTCGTACCCGCGAGGAAGAGCGAGCCGCTGAACGTGTTCCCGCCCTCGCGCGGAATGATATTCATGCGGACGCCCCCAGCCGACTGCTCCGCCGAGCCAGCGGCCGTGTCCACGGTCACTTCCTGGATCATGCCGCTGTTGGCGGCGAATGCGCTGACCGACGTGCCCTGCGACTGCATCGACAGGCCATCGACCATCCGCCGCATGTCGCCGCCGCGACTCCCGTGGATCGATAGCGTTTGCTGCACCTCGCCCGTATTTCCCCCAACGTCCTGTCCCTCTCCACTGAATGTAGTCGACAGCGTCATTCCCGGTATCAGGACGGCGACGTTGATGGTCGTGCGGCCGGTCGGCAGCGTGTCGATTATCTCCTTGTCGAGCACCCACTGCCGCTGAACACTCTGAACGTCAACCAGGGGCGTGTTGCCGGTGACGGTGATGGTCTCTTCCACGCCGCCGACGCGCATTTCGGCGTCAACGGTCACCGTTAACGAACCGGACAGCTCGAGAGCCTCTCTCCTTACCGTGCTGAAGCCAGGCACCGTGAACGTCACGGTGTAGATGCCGGGCCGCAGATCGACAATGCGGTACTGGCCGTCGACGCCGGTCACCACACTTCGAATCTTTTCGATAAGGGCCGGACTGGCTGCCTCGACGGTCACGCCGGGTAGGACCGCGCCCGAAGCATCTCGTACGACCCCGGTGATAGAGGCTTGGGCAAAGGCGACAACCGGAGCCAAAACCAACAGGATCACGGCGACCAGAATTGGCATGGACCTCTCCTGTCCGGCGTGAATGGAAGCTGCCGGCGCGCGCGACTCTAGACGCAACGTCGCTGGAAGTCCTGAACGAACGCTGAAATGCCTCTGAATCCGGGTGAAAGTTCTGAGAGACGAGACTGCGCTTTGCGACCGACGTGGCAGTAGAATGCGTTCCTCGATGGACTGTCGCGTAGCGGCGGGTCTTCCACCTCCGCCAAGGCCATGGCGGACCACTGTAGCTCGAAGGTGGTCAGACCGGCCGAGCTGCTGCGTGTTCCCGCCGGCGATCCTCGTCTGAGAGGCTGCCATGACGCAGTCGGGTGAAATCTATACATTCGGGCCGTTTCGTCTGGACGTTGCGACGCGCACGCTCGCGCGCCAGGGCGAGGCCGTCACGCTGACGTCAAAGGCGTTCGACACGCTCCTGGTGCTGGTCCAGAACCGCGACCGCTTGGTGGAAAAAGATGAACTGGTGAAGGCGGTCTGGCCCGACACCTTTGTGTCGGATGACAGCCTGACGCACAGCATATCGGTCCTGCGCCGTGCCCTCGGTGACGACTCGGGACAACCGGTCTACATCGCCACCGTACCGCGCCGAGGCTATCGGTTCACCTCGTCCGTTCATGTGGAGCGAGTCGCTCCTGCCGCGGCGGCAGCCACGACGTCCCCGCAGGTCGACGTCGCCGCCACGGCGCTACACGCGGTAAGTGAGGATACGGGCGGGGACGGAGTCATCGCGTTCCGGCCCCGCCGGTGGTGGCTCGCCGCATTGCTGATCCCTGTCGCGGCGACGATCGCGTTCGCCTTGCGATTCAATCCGGCCGCACCCGCCAGCGTACCGCCGGACATGACCATTCGCTTCGTACAGGATCCGCCTTCGGGACACCTCATTGCCTCGGGAGCCGTCGTTTCACCTGACGGCCGGAACCTCGCGTTCGTCGCGCGAGGACGCGACACCGGGCGCGCGCAGATCTGGGTGCGTTCGCTCGACTCGGCCCAGGTCAGAATCTTGCCTGGAACGGACGGCGCGTTCAGACCTTTCTGGGCTCCCAGCAGCAAGGCTGTTGGGTTTTTCGCCGATGGTCGATTGAAACGTGTTGGCCTCGAGGGGCAGCCGCCGCAGACACTCGCTGATGTTGGCTACCGTCCCTCTGGCGGAAGCTGGTCCTCGTCAGGTGTGATTCTTTTCTCCGAGCGTCAGTCTCGGTTGTACGCCGTTTCTGAGACCGGTGGCGAGAAGACGGCCGTCACCAGCCTCGAGGATGCGCACGAGGTCGCACATCAGGCCCCCTTCTTCCTCCCCAACGGTCGAGAGTTTCTCTACTTCGTCCTCGGCTCGACTCCGCAGAGCAGCGGCACCTATCTCGGTTCGCTCGACTCGCGCGATCGAGTTCGTCTCCTCGACTCGTCGTGTTCCGCCGTCTCGTTTGCCGAACCCGGGTATCTGCTCTACGTCCGCGACGGTAACGTCATGGCACACCGGTTCGAGCGCGCGAGGCGACGGATCGAAGGCGCCCCTCAACCGATCGCATCCACTCACACAGAGAGCATGGTCGAGATCCGCGTCGGAGCGATCTCGGCCTCGACCAACGGCATTCTTACGTTCGGTGGGGACACGGCCATGGCGCAGCTCACGTGGTTCACGCGCGATGGCAAGAATGTGGGCACCATCCGCTCGCCTTCACCACTGCACAATCCCACGATCTCTCCGGACGGACGCTATGTGGCCGCCGATGGGTCCGGATCGAACATGTCGATCTGGGTCGTCGATCTCGAGCGCGGCACGCCGACGCGCCTCGCCGACGGCGTGCTTCCGCTGTGGGGCCCCCGTGGCTCCGACATCGTGTTCACCTCGCGACGCGTCGGAGGCTCGTCCGACCTCGTGCATCGCTCGATCGTCGGAGCCGGAACCGACGAATCGTTGCTGCTTCGAACACCGGAAATGAAGATCGGCGGCAACTGGACCGACGACAGCAGCTACATCATCTACACCGGTTCGGATCCGCGGACCAAGCTCGATCTGTGGACGCTGGCGGTCGCCGACCGCAGGCCCGTTCCCTTCCTGCAGACCTCGTTCAACGAAATGCACGGGCAGATCTCACCCGACGGCCGATGGGTCGCGTACGCATCGGATGAATCAGGAACCTGGGAGGTGTACGTGCAGACGTTCCCGAGCCCGGGTTCGAAGCGGACGATTTCCGTTGGTGGCGGTGCCGAGCCTCAGTGGCGCCGCGACGGGCGAGAGCTGTACTACCTGGCGCCCGAGGGAACGCTTATGGCCGTCGCAGTCTCGAACAGCGATGACATCTTCAATGCCGGCCGCCCCGTCCCGCTGTTTCAGGCGCGCATTCCCGCCGACATCATCGCCTTCCGGAATCATTATGCTCCGGCCCGCGACGGCCAGCGGTTTCTGGTGGATGCGGCCGACGACAACGAACCAATCAACGTGGTCGTGAACTGGACTGCGCTGCTGTCCGATTCCGCGCCACGCGTTTCGCGCTAGCGTCAACGGCGCATGCGACCCAAAGCTCCGAGACGAACCGCTTCTTCCGGGGTTTGCAACAACACACCGCCGCACGGAGGCACAACGTATCTGTTTACCGGGCGATGTCTATCCAGGAAGCGCGAAGCTCACGAAGCGCAAAACCGCGGAGTCGCGGAAACGCGGAGGCCATCGTTTCGTTGGCGTCGATCAGCGCGCCACGCTCGGACCGCCCGCTCGGGCGGCCGACGGATAGCGCGGCCAAAGGCCTCCGTGTCTTGGCGTGTCCGCGGTTAGTCGATTCGTGTTCTTCGCGTTCTTCGCGTTCTTCGTGGCTGAATGCGCAAACCAAAAGCTTCCCGACTCGCAACTCCTAATGTATTCGGTTAGCGGGTCGGATAGGTAACGGCGCGTTCGTTCGGTTCGCACCGCTCGATGTTGGTGCACACGATCGCGCCGGCAATTCATGGGCTGCGAGTCGATCCGTCAACGGTACTGCGCGTGGAATGAGTCAGTTCCAAATCGAACAGTCAGGACGAACGCACAACGCGCGGGTTTGTCGGCGCGGTGGGAGCCTGTGACACCGACGGACCGAGGCACCCGATGTAGCTCCTGGCGGCGACGACGTGATCGAACAGCATCGTGCCGCTATAGCCCGGCGGATCGTTCGGCGCGTAGTTCTGCAGCCAGATATAGTTGATGTTGAGCGCGCTCGTGCTGCGCCACCGGATGCCCTCGAACGGGGATCCGTTCGGATCCTGCGTGAAGCGCCCACCGTCCCAGAAACCTTTAGGGAAGCCAAGTCCCAGATGCGAGACCTTCACGCCATTGAGCCAAAGGGCGTGCTCGCCGTTGGCGGCTGTGGTCGGGTTGTTCAGCTTCACCATCTGCTCGACGCACACCCACTGGCCGCGCGTGACTGTGACCGACGGGTTGTTCAGCAGCCAATTGCCCCAGTATGGGCCGCCGTCGTCGTGGTGCATACCCATCCAGTAGTTGTAATGCTCAAACGTGTTGGTCAGGTTGTTTTGCTCGCCGGCGGCGCTGAAGCGGTCATCGCCGTTGGGCAGTTCACCAGCCCTCGGATTTGGCCACGACGATTTCGGATTGTAGCCCCCGACCCAGATGCCGTTATGCGAGAAGTATCCGTCGATCGGATATTTGACGTAGTAGCGGACGTAAAGCGTGTCGTCGATACCCGGGTTGAGCACCTTATAGAGATGCCCGCCGTCGCTCACGCCGCCCACCCACGGGATGCTGAGCGCATGGCCCGCGGGAGTTCCCGGTGGGACGTCGGTGGCGAACAGCATCCCGCCCGGGTTCTTCGCGTCGCCCCATCGCGCAACGACATTGGCAATGCTGTCTTCGAACTGCTCCGAGAAGATGACGGCAGGATGGTTCTCAATGCCCACGTCGCCCGGATAGAGCGCCGAAATCCCGGCAACGCCCTGTGCCATCGGACGGTCGAGAGCGATCGCAAGCGCCGCGATCAGCGCCAACGCAAGTGCAAAGGGCGCCGTTGTGCGGCGTTCGGATCGTTTCATGCAGTATGTGATTGCAAGGCAACAGATGTACCGCGTCGGCCGCACGAGACGTCGACCGACGTTCATGACAAGTGGCGACCGGCCATAGTCCCACTCGAGCCACCCGATTTCTGGCCATTTTTCCCATCCGTCGTGAATGTGCTTCATATCCGTTCCGCGACTTTTCAACACCTCGTCCCCATCCGCCGCACATTACAGATGTGATGTCGCGCAGACAAAGACGTACAAAACCCGTGAGCGATGCGTCGCGCTGCACGATTGCGACACGACGCTCATCGTTCGTCGTTCGAGGTCAGTTTGGGTTTTTTCGAATCTTCAAGCGGGGCGTAGCCCCAGGGGATTGGCAGATCATCCCGCAACGTCGATGCCATGACGTCGCGCGCCCGTTTTTCGGGACTTTGGTGGTGTGGAGCGCGTTGACTGTGTAGACTCGTGGCTGATTAATATTCACTTCGAGAGCCGCTTACACTCCGAACTCCCACTCGGGTGCTTCCCCAAACCACGAGGATCCATTGGCGGAGCTACTGTGTCGTTGGCTTTCAAACCAATCGGCTGACCGTCTAAGAATCCACGCTGAACAGCAGCGATGAATGCTGTAACGTGGCCAGGACCCTGCTCCTGCATGGGGCTTGCCATCAAGCAGGATCAGCGCGCGAGATCTCAAAAGGAGCGGGGTGCCGCCTCGGCCCCCGGCGGCTCTCTGAAGGGTTCAACGGGAATGCGCTGATAACGCACTTCCAGGATCTCCAGTTGTTCCGTCCCGCCTGGCGCGTGAAGGATCACGGTGTCGCCGGGCCCGGATTTCATCAACGCCCGCGCCAGCGGCGACAACCAACTGATATAGTTGCGATTCAAATCGACTTCGTCGGCACCGACGATGCTCACCATTCGCTCGATGCCAGCGCAATTGGCGTAGCGGACGGTCGCTCCGAAAAACACCTGCTTCAATGCCCGCCCGCTTCTCGAGGCTTCCGGGTCCACGACTTCCGCGGCATCGATCCGTTTCGTGAGAAAGCGAATCCGGCGATCGATCTCGCGCAGCCGCCGCTTCCCGTACTGGTAGTCGGCGTTTTCGCTGCGGTCACCGTTGCTCGCCGCCCACGCCACCACCTGGGTCACGGCCGGCCGCTCCCTGGTGAGCAGAAACCGGTGCTCATCCTTGAGCCGCTGCAAGCCGCTTGGCGTGATGTAGTTCTTGGCTCCCGAGACCGGGCCCTTTGCAGCCTTGTCAGCCACGCGCTCGTCCTCCTCGCTCTCGCGTCCCCACTGATTCAATCACATCGACATTGTGATTCTTACCAGACGCCGGCGCTGCGGTGGCTATTTGTCGCGCTGGGCGTCGCGCCGGACGTTTTGGCTCATGCGTGAGGCGACCTGCGAAGATGCTTGCGATGAAACGAACGGGTCGCATGCTCGGTGAGGGGGCACCACAGCTGTCGTGGGTACTTGGATCTGAGGTTGCACAAACCCGTCCTCGCGTGATGCATGGGCGGACCTCCGGACCAGGTCCGATCACAGTGCACCAAGGGAGAACGGACATGGGCGCACGAGTATGCGTCGTAGTGTTCCTGGTGCTCGGGATGCTGCAACCGGTCGTGCTTGGGCAACGTCAGCAGCGCGACGGCGACCTGTATAGATGGGAGGGTGAACAGTGGGTGCGGGTTGAGGGCTACGGCGTTCGTCTTGGTGTCGGGCCTGACGGCGCACCGTGGGTCGTGAACTCGAGAAATGAAATCTATCGTTTTGTGAAGGGTAAGTTCGATCGTCTGCCCGGCGCGGCGACCGACATCGGGGTCGGCGGCGATGGCACCGCGTGGATCGTCGGCACCGACACCAACGTCTATCGATGGACCAAGGGCGATTGGGAGCGCATGCCCGGGACCGGCGTTGCGATAAGCGTCGACCGCTCCGGCTCGGCGTGGGTCGTCAACGCAACCGACGAAATCTATCGCTGGGCCGGGGACAAGTTCGAGCGTATGCCGGGAAGCGCGCGTGACGTGGGGGCAGAGGGCCAGGCGTGGATCGTCGGCACCGATAGTCAGCTTTACCGTTTCGCGTCGGGCAACTGGTCTCCGATGGGAGGCATGGGCGTGCGTGTCAGCTCCGGGGCAGACGGGACAGCCTGGGTGGTGAATCAGGCGGGCGAAATCCACCGGTGGCAGAACGGATCGTTCCAGAGAATGCCCGGCAGCGCTTCCGACATTGGAGCCAACGCGAAAGGCGAAGTGTGGGTGGTCGGCACAACCGGCGGACAGTAACGCAACGGTGTAGACCGTCGAGTGGGCCGGCATGACCTTCGCGTCATGCCGGCTGCGATCCTGTATTCGTGGCGCTTTAGATCTTCGTGATCCTCGTGGCCCTAGATCGTCGTGTCCTTCGTGCCTCAGAAGTCGAACGTCACATTAAATCGCGCAAAGCGCGCGTTCAGCACCTGCGTCGGCGCCAGCCACGTCGCGCCGTTGGTCAGGTCTGGTTGTACGCCGTCCCCGTGTTGCTGTTGAACAGGTTGTAAATGTCTATCGCCAAGTTCGTCCTGGTCCCGCCGAATCTCAGGATCTTGCCGACGCGGAGATCGAGTGCGTACGTAGATAGCGCGCGCCGTTCGAAAACAGCGCGCGCCATTGCGTGGTCCGAAACCTCGTATCAGAAGTCGATCTGCGCGCTCAACTTCACGAATCTCGGCGTCAGTACCGACTGCGGGATCAGCCACGCACCGCCCGGCGCGAATGTCTGGTTGTAGGTCAATACGGCGTTCGAGTTGATCAGGTTGAAGATGTCGACGCCGGCATTGATGCGCCACCGTCCGAACCGGAGGATCTTTCCGACGCGGAGGTCGATCTCATTCACGCGGTCACCCCAGACTTCGCCGGGCTCTATGAGATCGATCGGCACTGTGGTGCCGGCCACTGCCGCCGGACGCCCTAGTGCCGCCGACACCAGTGCCACCGGAGCGTTCCAGGTCGCACGGAGCGGGGCGCCCTGGTCGCTTCTGAACGTGCCGGCGACGAGGACGTCAACCTTCGGGATGGTGTACGCGCCGACGAACGACATCTTGGTGACGAAGCCGGGATCGACGCGGCAGTACGGGTTGGTCGGGCTGAGAATTGCTCCTGCAATGCCGAGGGTGAACTCGGGGAGACCGGCTCGCACGGCGCAGTAATCGGTCACCTGCTTGCCAGTGTTGACGCCGCCTTGCAAGGTCAACCCGTCCCTGATCCGCGCGCTGACGCTCAGGAGCATCCCGTTGAAGCTTTGTATTTGCTCCGTCGTCCGGAAGACGTTGTTGCTGGTCTGCCCGAACTTCGCCTGGACGACGTTGTACAGATCGTTGACCGGGTAGCCACCGCCGCCGGGCAGCCGCGGGTCGGACGGCGCGGGCATGCTGAACTGGGTGAAGTCGCTCGGCGCAACGGCAAGGTTATCGGTCGCGGTAAAGTTCTGCAGCCACCGTTTGAGGTAGCCGACCTCAACTGATACGCGCGGTAACAGCTGCTGCTGGACCGACACGCCGAACTGCCAGTCACGCGGGCGCACTCCCCATCCGCGGAGCAGGTCCTCCTCAATCGCCGCCGTCGTCCGCGTGTCCGTGCCGAAGGTCGTCGCCGTCGTGGCGGCACACTCGCCGTTGAGCGCGTTGTTGGTGAGATCGCACTGCGGTTCGAAATCGCCCGCCGTGCCTGGTACTCCGGGAATGCCGGCGTCAGTCCACGTGCGCGTGGCTGTCGTCGCGATGCGCGCGATTGGGTTGGAGATTGAGTAGTTGCCGTTCAGGTTACTCGCCGGATCCATGTACTTCCCGACGTTGATCTTGACGGCGGTCCTCCCGTTGCCGAACACATCGAACGCGGCGCCGCCGCGCGGCGAGATGTCCTTGTAGTTCACGCCCTCGGTGCGATCGAAGGTCAGCGGCGTACTGAGAAATGTCTGACCGTTGATCAGCGCGGGCCCAATCGTCTGCGGCGGCGAGTAGCTCCAAGCATTGTCGTAGCGCACCGCACCTTGCAGCGTCATCCGGCCGAACGTCCACTGGTCCTGCGCGTACAGCGCCGTCGTCCTCACGCGGTCCATCTGTCGAAAGACGCGCAGGCTCTCCGTCAGCGACGACGGCCGGCCGTTGAGGAAGGTGTAGGCGAGGTTCAGATCGTTGCCGTGGTTCTCGATGTCCTCGACGAGATAGCTCCCGTCGTATCCGAACTTCATGCTATGAGCGCCGGTCACGTAAGCGGCCGAGGCTCGCCACCTATTCGGGTTGTCGTAGTGTTCTCCCCAGTTCGCCGATCGGTACTGGAAGTTGGCGACGGCGCTGTTCCGCGCCGAAAGTTCGGTCACGCGTGCGAGGCTGCGCGTCGGGTTTCCCGGCATCTCGAACGGTCCCCATGCCGCGTGATACGAGCCGACGCCCGCCTCGAGCAGCAGTTTGTTGGTGACCGGCGACTGCCAGGTGACCTGGTGGTTCTGGACGAACGTCTGCAGGTACTGCGCGGTTTCAGGCGACGCCGTCGCGGTCAACCCGCCAAGGCCTAATGACCCGACGAACGCACCCTCCTGCGACTGCGTGCGGCAGGCGTCAGCGTTCCCTGTGAACGACGCGCCATTGCACGGCCACTGCATGTCAAAGTGATAGTTGATCTTGTTGCGACCCGAGACCTGCGCCGTCAGCCGGACGCTCGCCAGCTGAAAGCTTTCGGCGCCGCGCGCCTCTTTCGTCGTGTCCGGCAGGTATTCCCACTTGGTCGGATCGCCGGCATTCAGGTTCGGGAAAACCCCAGGAATGGACCGATGCTGCCCTTCGTCGCGATAAGTGCCGTAATACCAGAGGCGATCCTTGACGATCGGACCGCCGACGCCGACGGTCTCGTCCCACTGCTTGAGCAGCTTTCCGGGCGCCGCCAGGCCGCGGTTCCTCAGGTCGTCGTCGTAGTTGGAGTTGACCCAGGCCGGCGGCACGCCGGACACGTAGATCTGACCCTTGACTGTGTTGCCACCGCTGCGCGGTACGATGTTCATGGCCGGGCCGCCGACTTCGGCCTCTCCCAGGCCGCCGGAGTTCGTCGTCACTACTTCCTGCGCGTTCGAGATGTCGGCGACATAAGTCGACACGCCGCCGCCGTTGAGCGCCGCGCCGGTGCCCAGGCCGTCCACCTGCATGCGCCCTTCGTTGGTACGGCCGCCGGCGCCGCCGAACACGGTCATCTGCGGAGTGATTTGGACGTCGGCGCTCGTGCCGGCCTGAATCGTGATCCCCTGGAACAGAACCGCAATCGCCGCCCAAGATCGCGCGTTCGGCACCGTGGTCAGCAGCTCGTTGGTCAACGTCGTCTGCCGGCGGACGCTCTGCACGTCGACGATCGGCGTCTCGCCGGTCACCGTGATGGTCTCCTCCACCGCTCCGACCTTCAGGTCGGCATTTACCGTCGCGACAAACGTGCCCGAGAGCTCGATCCCCTCACGCTTGACGGTCTGAAACCCGGGCAGCGTGAAGACAACGTCGTAGGTGCCCGGCCGCAAACCCTCGATGCGGTACTGGCCGGTGCCATCCGTAACGGCGGTGCGCGTTTTCTCGATGAGCACGGGGCTCGACGTCTCGATGGTGACGCCTGGCAGCACCGCGCCTGATGCATCTTTCACTACTCCCGTGATTGTCGCTTGCGCGAACACCAGCGTCGGCAGCAGCAGAAAACAAGCCGCCCCGACGACCCACCCCGCGACTCTGTGCACGATATTTCCTCCTTGGTGTGGTGACGACGGTTAATCGAACAGTTCAGCGTAGGGTGGCCGCTGACTCCTGTCAATCACGACCGGTAGTTCGAGCTTTGCCGCCAAGGGCAGATCGATCAGGTATGACGATGGCGAAAAGAGTCCGATTCGACGGTCCAGGTGGGATGGGGGCTGCCCCGCTGACCGATCAACGGCGGTCGGTTATCTCCGTCGCTGGGCAGGATCTCGACGGACTCGCCGTTGAGTTGCCGGGCGTCATGAGAGGCCCGCCCTCGTTCGAGAGCGGGCCGTACCCAAGCGACACGATTTGACGATCAGAAATCGACCTGCACGGCGAACCTGGCGTACCTCGCCGGCGTGATGGTCGTTGGAGTGAGCCACGCGCCACCCGGCACGAACCCATAGTTGTAGTTCGTTACGGTGTCCGCATTCAGCAAGTTGAAGATGTCAACTCCCACCAGGGACCGCATTGTCCCGAAGCGGACGATCTTCGCGATGCGCATGTCGACGTTGTTTCGCCGCTCGCCCCACATCGTGGCAGGAGCGATCAGGTTCACCTGGTTGAGCGCTCCAGTGAGGTTCCGACCGAGCGGCTGCGGCCCGGCGTTGACCCACGCGTTGGTCAGCGTGAAATCCGCTCGCAGGGAGTCTCCGGGGATGCTTGCCCACGTCGCGGACAGCTGAACGTCGACCTTCGGGACGACGTAGGTGGCGAGTCCGCGGAAGTCCGTTCTGTAAGGTTCCTCGATGCGGCAATAGGGGTTGTTCGTGGAGAGCGCGTATGGGCCACCCCCGAGGGCATTGACGTTCGCCGTCACGGAGCTGTTTGTTGCGCCTCCCGTCGGGCCCGGGATTGGGCCAGTGCCGAGTTCCGGCAACTTGGCCCGCACGGCGCAGCCGTCGGCAAGCCTGCGTCCGGTGCTCGTACCACCCTGCAGCGTCAGTCCGTTCCGCAGCCGTGCCATCACCGAGAGATCGATGCCCTGCCAGTTCTCCGTCTGCTCGCCGAAGTTCTTGTAGGACTGGGCGAGCTCGTCCACGAGTCCGACCTTTTCCTGTACGAGATTGTACAGGCCACTGATCGGGTACCCGCCTCCGTTCGGTAACCGCGAGTCAAGCGGTGCGTTGATGGTGAACGGCGTGTAGTCCGCGAGATTGGTCGACCGGTTGTCCACGACGTACCAGTTACCCCACCAGTTGCGCGTGTAACCAACCGACACCGAAACGCGGGGCACCACTTCGTGCTGAACCGACAGGCCCATCGACCAGTTGTTGGGACGGTTTCCCCAGCCGCCCACGAAGTCGGGATCGAAGGACCGGACGAACACCGGAAGCCCCAGATTCTGGTTATCCATTCTCTGGCACTCGCCATTGGCCGCCGGGCTGTTGAGATCGCAATCCGGCACGAAGTCCCGGTCGGTGTCTGTCCACCCGCGGGTCGTGTTCGTGGCGGTACGGATCAGCGGGTTCATATCCAGATCGTTGTTGCTCGCCGTGATGGCTTCCAGATACTTGCCGATGTTGAACTTGACTGCAGTCTTCCCATTCCCGAACAGGTCGTAGGCCACACCGACCCGCGGCGTCAGGTCCTTCCAGCCGTACCCCGGAGTCGAACGAGCCGGGAAGAAGAGTTCGACGGGAGCGTATGGCCAGCCGGGGCCTCCGATGCCCTGGTCGGGATAGTTCGAGATCAGGGAGTCATACCGCACGCCGCCCTGCAAGGTCAGCCGGTTGAGCGTCCACTGGTCCTGCGCGAAGAAGTTCGTCGGGATGAGATTGCGAACGTACTTGGTGTCAGGCCCCACGGAAATCGTCTGTGTAAGCTGGTTCGGGATACCGTTGTTCGTTCTGACCTGAACGACCTGAGTGTCGTTCTGGTAGGTCTGGGACGGATTGCCGAACCCACCCTGGTAGCCGAACTTCATGTTGTGCGAGCCGGTGACGTACGACAGCGATGCCCGCAGGCTGGCGAGGTTGCCGATCAACGAATGCGTGAAGCCGCCTTGCCCTGGAGCACGTGGCATCCGGGAGAGCAAGCCAGGGATGCAGTCTGCTCTTTCTACGCAACCCGGCTCACCGGTCTGCTCCAACCGCTGGATCATTGCCGGATTGTAAGTCCCGTCGTTGCGCTTCGCGAAGCGGTACCGGGCCTGGTACATGCCCCACCCAGCCTCGGCGAGCAACTTGCCCGAGATCGGCGATTGCCACGTCGCATGAGGCTGTCGCGACGGGATGTACAACGTTCGAGTCGTCGCTTCGGGCGTCGTCGGTGGCACGCCGGCGCCACCGCCGGGCCCGTAGTTCGCGTCGTTGTACTGCTCGGCCCAGTGGAAGTTGAACTTATTTCGCGGTGTAGCCTGCCATGTCAGCCGGATCGTTGCCTGGCGCTCCAAGCTGTTGTTGAAGGCTTGCTTGGTCCGATCGAAGTCAACCACCCAGCTGTTTGGGTTGCCGGCGTTCTTGTTCTCGAACATACCCGGCACCGTCCTCTCGCCCCCGACCTGGCGGTAGACGCCGTAGAACCACAATTTGTCCCGGATAATCCGGCCACCATACATCCCACTGACGTCGTACACGTTAATGAGCTCGAACGGGGCTCGCAAGCCCGCAGCCTGGAGAGCCTGCGTGTAGTTGCTGCCTTGTAGTGAGTCGTTCGAGCCGCTGAAGTTGAACTGGCCGCTGAATTGGTTCGCTCCCTCACGGGGGACCGCGTTAAAGACAAGCCCGCTCGTCTCGGCTTCGGCAAGCCCGCCCGAGATCGTCATGACCACTTCCTGTGCGGCGGCCACCTGCGGCATTTGTCCGCCGCCGCCGCTGCTGCCTGCCCACCCCATGTTGATGCCGTCGGCATAAATGCGCGAGTCGTTGGTGCGCCCGCCGTGGATGGCAGAGGCGCCTCCCTGCATCGTTCCCGCGAGGCCGCCGTCATCGCCGGCCGTATTCATGCCGGGGATGATCGCCTGGATGCCGTTGACGTTCCGCGAAGAGGGAATCGCGGCCAGGACGTCCCTGTCGATAACTTGCTGGGACCGTGCGCTCTGCACGTCGACGATCGGCGACTCACCGGTCACCGTGATGGTTTCTTCCAGCGCGCCGATTCTCATGTCGGCGTTGACGGTTGCGACGAAGCTGCCCGAAAGCTCGATGCCTTCACGCTTGACGGTAGTGAAGCCCGTCAGCGACACGGTTACCGAGTAGATGCCAGGTCGCAGATCGACGATGCGATACTGGCCCGAGTCATCGGTCGTGACCGACCGGACCTTTTCAATCAGTGCCGGACTGGAGGCTTCCACGGTGGCGCCCGGTAACACGGCGCCTGAGACGTCTCTCACGACGCCAGTGATGGCGCCCTGCGCGTAAACCATTGAGGGCAAGAGCAACGAAACCAATGCGACCACCAGGGAACCCCGGGATCGCTGGGTTAGCTTCAGCATCACGGTTTCTCCTCACTAGGACACAAATGGCACCTGGACACGAACGCTCTGTTCACGACACGACCAAGGGAAACGACCAGAGGAACCGACCGAGGGAACGAACGAAGGAAACGATGACGGCGCAGCGTGCCGACAAGGATGAAGTAAGCGGAAACTACGTACCACCTGTGCGGTGGCATGTCAAGATGAATCTCGAAACTTTTTCCGGTGAAGTGCCGCGTTTAGTGGCACTTACGACCGACGACTGACATGGCTGTCCTATCGTCGGTTGGTCGAATCCAAAACGGCATTCGTCAGATCGACGAGCTGGTCCGAGGTGAATCGGTTGCCTTCGATGTTGGCAACCATGGCTCCCCGCCGGTCGATGATCGCGGTACGAAGCGAGTGGTTCATCAGCCCGTCATCGGTGAAGGAATCCACGCCAAAGAGTTGGCAAACGCGCTGCACGTCATTGGACGGGCCAGTGAGAAAGTGCCAGGTCGCAGGATCGGCGTCCCATTGGCTTGCATACCGCGCTAGAACCGCGGGCGTATCGTGGACAGGGTCGAACGTGACTGTCAGGAGAACGAGATCGCGTCCGAGCCGCGCCTTGAGGCGCTTTTGAAGCACGCCGAAGTTATTGGCGATGCGCAGGCAGAAATTCGGCAGCGGACAACTCGTGTAAATGAAATTGATGGCGACGACCTTCCCGCGCAGGTCCGAGAGAGCGAGCGGCCGACTCTTCTGGTCGATCAACCTGAAGTCAGGCACCATGTCTCCGATTGCCAGCACCTTTTCGCGGTTGGTGCCCGCAATCTGCGTGAGCAGCTTCAGGCGGCTGGCCGCCAGGGGATCCTGCTCAACGCTTTGATAACGGACAATGCGGATGCGCTCGGCGTATGACGAATTGCCGTT
>Ga0075420_100000565_pt1 | contig 29763 bp, 28 predicted proteins | sample SoiMetdeltSBSDD4_FD_75296 | JGI IMG/M metagenome (GOLD analysis project Ga0075420, IMG submission 75296) | Bulk soil microbial communities from a Populus tree surrounding site in Tennessee, USA - Soil MetaG P. deltoides SBSDD4 | ecosystem: Environmental > Terrestrial > Soil > Tree plantation...
AAGAGTCTTGAGAAACTCCGTGGTGCGGTCGTCGACGCGGCGTCGGTCAGCACGCCGCTTTGGGTGAGCTATCTCTTCACGTTGTTTTACTTCGCAATTGCTGTTGGCTCCGTGAACCATCGTGATCTGTTTTTGGAGAATGCGATCAAGTTGCCATTTCTAAATGTCGACTTGCCGCTTGCTACATTCTTCGTGGTAGGACCCGCAATTTTTCTTGTCGTGCACGCATACGTCCTTCTCCATCTGCTCCTGTTTGCCAACAAAATCGGCATCTTCCATATTGAACTCCAGGCACAGATCACGGACGAGAACGTCCGAACGAATCTGCGTCGCCAATTACCCAACAATGTTTTCATACAGATACTGGCAGGTCCGCGAGATGTTCGGGCCGGCTTTACTGGAGTCATGTTGAGACTCATCTCGCAAATTAGCCTCGTTGTAGCACCAATAGGATTGCTGCTCTTCTTCCAAATCAAGTTCCTGCCTTACCACAACGAGAGCATTACCTGGTGGCATCGAATCGCCGTGATGGCAGACCTGATCTTGCTCTGGCTGCTTTGGCCGTCGGTCACGCGCGGTGCCATTACGAAACTTTCATGGCCTGACTTTCGTCGTCCGTTAATCGCGGCCACGGCCATTGCGTCGGCGTTGATCGTCGTCTTTGTTGGCGCGGTTGCGACGTTTCCTGGAGAATGGTTGGATGATGCGGTTCCGACGCTGCATTTCATACCCGTGCGAGAGAAAGAACACGACACGTGGGAAAGAAGGTCGTTGCATGAAATTCTGTTTGCCGGTGAAATTGATCTTGTTGCTAGGCAGCCCAAGAGTGTTTGGTCAAACCGAATAGTCTTGCCCGGAATAGACGTTATCGACCGCGCAAAATTCGATACCGAGTCCAAGATTGCGGCTGTGGACCATACAGTCTCGTTGAGAGGGCGCCGCCTGGAAGGGGCGGTGCTCATCGGCGCCAACCTTCGGAAGGTCGACTTTACTGGCGCGCGGCTGAAGCGCGCTCTTTTGAACAGCGCGGATTTGCGAGAAGCGAAGTTTGGATGTGGCCTTACTATAGGGCAGTCTAGCGATCCAAAAAATTTCGAGATGTGTACAGATTTGCGAGGCGCATCACTCATACATGCCGAACTAACGCGCACACACGTGGCTTTTACTAATCTGGAGGGTGCGATCCTCCAGTTCGTTCATGCAGAGGGCGCGTCGCTCTGGCGCTCGCGTCTTTCGGCCGCCGACCTTTTCGGTGCATTTCTGACTGGGGCTATTCTCGACGAAGCACAATTGCAGGGGGCCAACCTTGGTAGCGCAGTGCTAAGGGGAGCGTCGCTAGACCGAGTTTCATTGCTAGGTTCCAATCTTTCCTATGCAGATATGACCGGCGCATCTGTCCGCTATTCCGACCTTTTGGGCTCCGATCTGAGTGGTGCCAACATCAGCGCCGCCCGTCTTCTAATGAACAATGTCTGGAGATCAATCATTACGAGGGTTGAAACGCTGGGAATGGAGGCGTCACAGGTGGCCGGCAACGTCGCCGATCCGGAGTATAGGGATTTGGAGGATTCTGGCTCAAGAGTAACGTTGACGACGGAGACCTACTTGGCTTTTCGGCGGAAGATGGCTTCCAAAATTCCTGATGGACCAGCGAAAGCATCAGCTATGGAGCGCTTTGACCGGCTAGACCCCATGAAAAACATAACGAACGATGCAGAAAGTAAGTGGATTCAAATCAGTAATAGGTCTGAAGGCGACAAGTTGAATGCCGAGCTTGTGCCAGTGTTAACTCGTGCCGTTTGCAACAGTATAATTAGTGGACCTTTTCTGATCGAAGGCTTAATTCGACGGCCGACGATTGGTACGCCAGTCTCGAGTAATTCGGGTTTGGATCAGCGCAGCCGCTTGCAGCACGCCGGTAGTCACGCTGCTGCGTTGGCCGATGCATTCTTGGACGATAGATGTGTGGGCGCTAGAGGATTGTCAGAAGTTGCTAGAAGAGCACTGCGGGATTTCCAGGTTGGAAAGCGCAACTAGCCGGCACGGCACAAGCATTGTGCGGCAACAAAAACTGCGTCGGCTTACTTCCATTCAATAAATGCGCTCTCGGCGCGTTAGCTCTCATTAAGCGGCTTCGCACGCAGTGCTATCTCGCCATTTTGCAATGCGTCTTCGATGGGCTCGAATGTAGTTCGACGCACTCGAAAATGCGTGAACGATTTTGGTCAGGCACGTAGTAGAGTGCCCGACCTTTCTGCAATAGACGCCAGGATTAGCCCGCGCCGAACCCGCGCAATTCCTATCCTTCCTTCACCGGGATCGACTCCACGATCGGACGCCAGAGCGCGCGTTCCTTGCGGAATTGCTCCGCGGCAGAGGCGGGCGTGGAGCCCAGCACCGGATCGAGTCCCGACTTGCCGAGGATTTGCTGGAACTCTGGATCGGCGAGCACCTCCTGCGTCTTGGCGTGAAGCGTTTCGACGATCTCGGTCGGTGTGTTCTTTGGGGCGAAAATGCCGAACGACATCTCGCCGATGAAATTCGGCAGGCCGGCTTCGGCGGTGGTCGGAATCTCCGGCGCGCCGGAGAGACGCTTTGACGAGGTCGCGGCAAGGATCTTGATCTTGCCGGCGCGATGCAGCTCGATCGTCGGCGTCGTGATGAACACGGCCTGCAACTGGACGATCCCGGCCACGAGATCGTTGAACGCGCTGGCTCCCGTCCTGTAGGGCACGTGCAGGATCTCCGGAAGCGCAGCCTGCCGCCGGAACTCCTCCATGATGAGATGCGACATGGTGCCGGCGCCGACCGACGCGTAGTTGAGCTTGCTGGCGTTGACCTTGGCGTAGTCGATGAATTCGCTGAGCGTATTCACCGGCAATCCCGCGTTGACGGCGATGGAGCCCACCGAGACCGCGGTCAGGGAGATCGGCTGGAAATCGTTCTCCGCGTCGAAGGACAATTTGCGCTGCTGAAGCGGCATCAGCACGATGTCGCTCGTGCTGCCGAGCAACAGCGAATAGCCGTCCGGATTGGCCTTGGCCGCATTGGCCATCCCGATGACGCCGCCAGCACCCGCGATGTTCTCGATGTAGACGGGCACGCCCAGCGACTTCGCGATGCCGTTGCACCAGTGGCGGCCGACGACATCGAGCACGCCGCCCGCACCGCGCGGAATGACGAGCCGAACCGAACGCTCCGGGTATTTGGCCAAAGCAGGCGCGGCGAGGGCGGCAGGAACGAGGGATGCGAGCGAGGCAGCTAGGAAATCGCGGCGTCTCATATTGGTCTCCGATTGTGCGATGCACCATCGGATAAGTTCAGTAGCCCTGTCAATTTCATATGCAAGTAAAATACTGGAAAATTATCGTATATATCCCATGTGTACCAGTACTCGTGTTCTATAGATCGGAATATATAGAATATATTAGCGTGTATATTTACAGATATGGTCTATATATGTCGTACTATTACATAACTATGGAAATTCATATCTCAGCGCGCAAGCGCAAAGATCGGGCAATCCATCATCGGGTATTGCCGTTGCATTGCGCTTAAAAACGCAGGCACCATCGAGGCGTGCCGTATTTTGTTGCGACGCAATAACCGCGTGCTCAGCGGATATGCGGCGCTCGTCAAGGTGATGCCGTCGGACGTCAGCGAACCCGCGCATCGCGTGAACCAGACCGGGGACAATCGCGACTAACGTCAATCCCGCAGGGGCGTCCGGCCCCGGTTTCAGGTTTGGAGCTTCAGCTTGGCGCTCTACGACGCGTTCATTTCGTACAGCCACGCCAAAGACAAGGCGATCGCATCCGCGCTGCAGTCGACGGTCCAGCGGCTGGGGAAGCCTTGGTACAGACGGCGCGTCCTGCGCGTGTTCCGTGACGACACATCGCTCTCGGCGACGCCCGGTCTGTGGCCTGCCATCGAGCAGGCTTTGCAGAACTCTCGTTTTCTCATCGTGCTGGCCTCGCCTGAGGCCGCAGCCTCGCCCTGGGTCGCGAAAGAAGTGACCTATTGGCTGGAGCACAAGAGCGCCGACACGCTGCTGATCGGCGTGACCGACGGCAATCTCAGATGGGATGGCGCCATTGGTGACTTTGCGCGCCCGGACAACACCCCATTGCCTGCCGCGCTCGCCGGGCGTTTCGCGAGCGAGCCGAAATGGGTGGACCTTCGCGCCTATCGGGAGAGTGCCGATACCCGTGAGGCCAAGTTCACGGAGCTCGCGGCCGATTTCGCAGCAGCCATTCGTGGCATGCCGAAGGAAGACCTGCTGTCGCAGGAGGTTCGCCAACAGCGCCGCGCGCTGGCGCTTGCCTGGAGCGCAGCGGGATCGTTGTTCATCCTGGCGGGGATCGCCGGGTGGCAGTGGAAGTCGTCGCTTGACGCGGAACGTCAGGCGCTCGCGCAAGAACAAATCGCCCGCGATCAACGCGACCGCGCCGAATACAATTTCGCTATCGCCAAGCAGGCTGCCGACGATGTCGTGTTCCAGCTCGCCCAAAATCTTCGCAACGTGCAGGGCATGCGCGCTGAAAGCGTGCGGAGGATTCTCGAATCCGCCCGCACGCTGATGGACCAGATTGCCCAGGCGTCGCCCGACGATGCGCAATTGCAGCGCAGCCGCGCGGCGATGCTGAGTGAATTTACCGAGACCTTTGTTCGGGTCGGCGATCTGTCGCAGGCGCAGGCGGCGGCCAACGAAGGCCTTGGGATTGTTCGCAAGCTGGCGAACGCAGACCCGGCCAACCCTTCCTTGCAGCGCGACATCTATGTCTTCCTCACGCGCCTCGGAAATGTTCAGGTTGCCGGCGGCGCGCGGACGCAGGGATTGACCAGCTTCGAAAACGGCCTTGCGGTCGCGCGCGGCCTCGTCGCGAGCGACCCGGACAATCGGTTGTGGCAGCACGATATCACGCTCACGCTGGACCGGATTGGAGACTTGCGGTTAGCCGTCGGCAATCGCACCGGTGCGCGCGCTGCCTACGACGAAGGCCTGGCGGTTCGGCGCAAGCTTGCCGCCGCGGACCCGCAGAATCCGGAGTGGCAGAGCAATTTGGCGGCGAGCCTGGATCGCGCTGGCCGCGAGCTCGCGATGACAGGCCAGATGCGGGAAGCGCTCAAGGTCTTCGAGGAGTGTCTTTCAATCCGGAGAAGCCTTGCCACCATCGATCCGCACAATGGCGAAAGACAGCGCCAAGTGGGTGTCAGCCTCCTGAATGTGGGGCAGGCTTACGCCGAGCTCGACGACAATGCCCGTGCGCTCAAGTCCTACGAAGAGAGCCTCGATATTTCGCGCAAGCTGGCCGCGCTCGATCCAAGCCATGCCGGTTGGCAGAACGAGCTGGGCGACGCCCTTGAAAAAGTTGGTGACGCCCGGGTCGACACGAACAGCAGCCCGGAAGGGCTGAAGGCCTATGAAGAGGCTCTCGCGATCAGGCGTAAACTGTCTGTCGCCGATCCCAGCAACATTGAGTGGCAGCGTGACCTGACTTCCACTTTGATGAAGATAGGAGAGGTTCGGCTGGACGCCGGCGAACCTTTAGCCGCGCTGGGCGCATACGAAGAAGCCCTTACCATCAGGCGCAGGCTCGCCGCGGCCGACCCCGACAACGCCCAGGGACAGCGCGGCCTCGGCGCGGTGCTCCACAAGTTTGGCGATGCGCAAGCCGACGCGGGCAATCGTGCGGCGGCGTTGGCGGCTTATGAAGAAAGTCTCGCCATCCGCCGCAGACTTGCTGCTATGGATCCCATGCAGCCGGGATGGCAGGCCGACGTCGCCGTTGCACTTTACAATATCAGCGAGATCGATCCGCAGCGTGCGCGTGGCTCGCTTCGTGAAGCGCTGGACATTATTGACGAGCTCGGACGCCAGGGGAAAGTTCTGGCCTATGAGAAAAATCTGCGGCAGCGCTTTGTCGAGTCGCTGGCCAAGCTGCCGCCGGAGTGAGGCTAATCGGGAGCGCCGATCGGATCGGCGACGGGCACACACAAAGCAGGCAAGCCGTCCCAGCCGCACCACCGCTTCGCTGCGATTAGCGCCGGGTAATGGCAACGCGAATGACTTCCTCACCGGGGATTTCGGTGCTGTCCGCAGACGGCTGCCAGGTGGGTGCGTTGCGGAATTGATCCCGTGTCATGTCGAGGGCGCCGACATGCGGTCCGATCAGGGCGACGACTTCAATCGGCACCGCGACCGGCCGTTGCCACCATCCGATCCAGCCGAACCATCCGCCGTAGCGAACGATCAACTGGATCTTGCCGTCGCGCGTTCGGACGATGCGCTGCACATACCCCAGCGTGTTGTCGCTCCAGTCGAGCACCGGCAGGCCGACAACGTCGCGCACGCGCGCCGGCTGAGGAAACCGGCGGCGCATCTGTTCTTCGGGCGATAGCTGCACTTCCTTGGCCTGGTCCGTGCTGGCCGTCGGCGTCGAGGCCGCTCGCGCGGAATGTTGCGGCGCGTCCGTGATCACGGCGCCGATCACGAAGATGGCACCGGTCAGTAAAGCGGACGTGATGAAACATCGTCTCATGGGTGTGACCTAATGCGTCGGTCCGACGAAGTTGGTTACGTCGGTTCGTCAAAATCGATGCCGCGTCATTGTTCGCAAGCGGAGGGCCACGGCAAATGACGTTCACGTGTTCGTCGAGGCGAGGGGACCCGCCGGTCGGCCGCGCGTTGCATTGCGGGGCATTGCCATGACCGAAGTCGCCGTTCATGCGCCGCCGCGACGCCTGCGCCGGACGCACCCGCTTGCGGTCCGCATCATGCATTGGACCAACGCCGTCTCCATGATCATCATGATCGGCAGCGGATGGAAGATCTACAACGACGAGGTTTTGTTCGGCTGGTTGCACTTCCCCGACGCGATCACCATCGGCGGCGAAGCCCAGGGCGCGCTGCAATGGCATTTCCTGGGGATGTGGATCTTCACGCTCAATCTGCTCTGCTACGTCATCTATGGCCTGGTGACCGGGCGCTTCTGGCGCAAGCTGCTGCCGGTCTGGCCCCATCAGATCATCGCCGACACGCGCGCGGCGTTGCGTTTCAAGCTCAGCCACGAAGACATCACCAAATACAACGCGGTGCAGCGCGCCCTCTATATCGGCATCATCCTGGTGCTGATCGTGCAGGTGATCTCCGGGCTGGCGATCTGGAAGCCGGTGCAATTCCAGGAGCTGACGGCGCTGTTCTACGATTTCCAGGGGGCGCGCCTCGCGCATTTCGTCTGCATGGCGCTGATCGTCGGCTTCCTCGTCGTCCATGTCGCGCTGGCGTTGTTCGTGCCGAAGACCATCGGCGCGATGATTACCGGCGGTCCAGAGGTCGACGACGGGCGCCAGCCGCAACGCGCTTCCGGAGAATGACCATGTCGATCCGAACTCCGTCACCATCGGTCTTTCGCCCACAGCGGCGGATCGACCAGAGCGTGCTGGACGAGAACCGCAAGCTCATCAAGCAGATCGACCGACGCAAAATCCTGCGCGGAACCTTGAGTCTTGGCGCGCTGACGATGCTCACCGGTTGCGATGTCACCGACCGTAGCGCCGTGCAGAGCGTGTTGCGCGCGGTCTCGGAGTGGAACGACGGGGTGCAGGCGTTCCTGTTCAATCCCAACAAGCTTGCGCCGACCTATACCGAGGCGCAGGTACTGCGCCCACCGCGTTATAACGCATACTACGAGATCGACGAGGTGAAGCCGGTCGACGTCGCAAGCTGGAAACTCGAACTCTCCGGCCTTATCGACGACAAGCGACCGTGGACGGCGCAGCAGATCTACGAACTGCCGGAGCAAGAACTCATCGTCCGGCACATTTGCGTCGAAGGGTGGGATTACATCGGCCAGTGGTCGGGCCCGAACCTCAAGCAATTCCTCCAGCGCGTCGGCGCCGATCTCACCGCCAAATACGTGATGTTCCGTTCGGCCGACGACTACTCTGGCTCGATCGACATGGCGACGGCGCTGCATCCGCAGACCATTCTCGCGACCAAATACGCCAAGGAGTCGATCACCGACCCGTTCGGATTCCCGCTGCGGCTGCGCACCTCGACCAAGCTCGGCTTCAAGAATCCGAAATGGATCACCTCGATCGAGGTCACCAACACCTATCCCGGTGGGTATTGGGAGGATCGCGGCTTCAACTGGCACAGCGGGCTCTAGGCTCGGCGCTGCGGTCACCTTCCTTTGAACCAGAGTTGATCCGGCACGTTGGAAGAATGGTGCACACTTGCGCATGGCTGGAACGGATCGATCGGGCACGATGCGTAACATCGGGAACCAGCACACTTGCGGGATCGCCGTGATGGCGAAAGCCTCTGTTCCCGGCCGCACCAAGACGCGCCTGACGCCGCCGCTCACCGCCACCGAAGCCGCTGCCTTCAATACCGCCTTCCTGAAGGACGTGTCCGCTAATCTGTTGGCCGCGGGGCACCGCGCTGCGGTTCACGGCTACATGGCCTATGGCCCGCCGGGCTCGCAGCAGTTCTTCATCGATCATCTGCCGCGGGAGATCGGGCTCATCGAATCGTGGCTGCCGAATTTCGGCGACTGCCTGTTCAAGGCGATCGGCGGGCTGTTCGCCGCCGGACACGCATCCGCCGTCGTGCTCAATTCCGACAGTCCGACGCTGCCGACGTCGCTGCTGGTCGAGACCGCAGAGCTGCTGGCGCGGCCGGGCGACCGCGCGGTCCTCGGCCCTTCCACCGACGGCGGCTACTACCTGCTCGGCATCAAGCAGGCGCACCGGCGCTTGTTCGACGACATCGACTGGAGCACCGACCGCGTTGCAGGCCAGACGCTCGAACGTGCGCAGGAGATTGGCCTCGACGTGCATTGCCTCGCGGCGTGGTATGACGTCGACGATTCGCAGGCGCTGCGGCAGTTGCATACGGAATTATTCGAAGACGGTTCGCTCGATCCCGCTCTGACCCCGTTCCACGCCGCCAACACCGCAGACTTGATGACGGACCTGCTGGCGACTGCCGATCTCCGTGCGAGGCTCGGACTGTCGCGCAAGCCGTCCGAAAGGCTCGCGTCATGACCGTGGCAGTCGGGCAGGTGGTCGACCCGCGGCGCTATTTCGAGAGTGTCGATGCACAGCGCAGCCAGAAGGCGGAGCGGCTGCCGGTCTGCGTCTATCTCGAGACCACCAACCGCTGCAATCTGCTCTGCACCACCTGTCCTCGCACCTACGCCGAGCTCGAACCGCCTGCCGACATGAGTTGGCCGCTGTTCACCTCGATCGTCGACCAGATCCCGCATCTCGAACGAGCCGTGATGCATGGCGTGGGCGAGCCGATGCTGGTGAAGAACCTGCCGAAGATGGTTCGCTACCTGAAGGATCGCGGCACCTACGTCCTGTTCAACACCAACGGCACCGTGCTTAACGACCACAACGGCCGTGCGCTGATCGACGCCGGCCTCGACGAACTGCGGGTGTCGCTCGACGCCGCCAATGCGGAATCCTTCCTCGCCATCCGCGGCGCCGACTTCTTCGATCGCATCCTGCGCAATGTGCGCCGCTTCCGCGAGCTTCAGGCGCGCGAAGGTCACGAGCGCCCGCGGGTCTCGGCCTGGCTCACCGGCCTCAAGGAGACGATCGCGGACTTGCCCGCGTTTGTGCGCGTCGCCTCCGACATCGGCGTCAAGGAGGTCTATCTTCAGCGCCTCGTCTATTTCGAGAATGACTCCATCGGCAACGCGCGGCCCGACCAGGCCCTGTTCGAGCGCATGAGCGCCGACGAGGCGGTCTATATCGATGAGGCAGCGGCGATGGCTCGCTCACTCGGCATGACGTTTAGCGCCTCCGGCGCGGCGTCCGAGCCGGGCATGAGCTTGGCCCGCGCTGGCGACGGTTCGCCCTGGTCGCTCTGCCGCCGGCCGTGGTCGGTGATGTATTTCACCGCCAACGGTCGGGCGCTGCCTTGCTGCATCGCGCCGTTCTCGCAGCGCGGCTACGAGAACTACACCCTCGGCGACGCCACCCAGATGTCGTTGCGCGACATTTGGAATGGGCCGGGTTATTCATCGTTTCGCGAGGCGCTGCTGTCGGATCAACCGCCCACGGCCTGCGCCAATTGCGGCCTGCGTTGGAGCCTATGAGCGTGAACATCGCCGTCGCGATCCCGACGTTGAACGAGCAGGAGTCGATCGGCGATGTCGTGCGGTCGATTCCGCGCGACCTGGTGGATCAGGTCATTGTTGCCGATGGCGGCAGCGGCGACCGGACCCGCGAGGAGGCGCTCGCCGGCGGCGCCGACGTCATTGACGCCGGCCGCGGCTATGGCCGGGCCTGCCTGATGGCGACGGTCAATGCGGTCGACGCCGACATCATGGTGTTCATGGACGGCGATGGTGCCGACGATCCCGCCAGCATCGCCGCGCTGGTTTCGCCCATCCAATCGGGCGCGTACGACTTCGTGATCGGCTCGCGGGTGCGTGGCGAGCGCGAACCGGGCAGCATCGCGTGGCATCAGATCGGCGCCGGTCTCGCCGCCGGCTACGGGATGCGGCTGCTTTACGGGGTGCGCTACACGGATATGTGTGCGTTCCGCGCGATCCGCCGTAGCGCGCTGCTCGCGCTCGACATGCGCGAAATGACCTATGGCTGGAACATCGAGATGCAGATGCGGGCCGCGAAGGCGGGACTTCGTATCCTCGAAGTCCCGGTGCCCTATCGATGCCGCAGCGGCGGCAACTCGAAGGTCGCCGGCAGCCTCGGCGGCACGCTGCGTGCCGGCGCGCGGATTGTCGCGACATTTGTTCGCGTATCGGGGCAGCGACAAGCCGATCGTGCACGGTTGGGCTGACGCGCAGGCGCTAACACGCAGTCGAGGCCGGTCACTTCTTCCAGCAGGCGAAGAAATCGCTGTGGACCTTGGTGGAGCGGAAGAAATACATGCAGTGCGAGATGTTCTCGCTCAGATAGTCGTTTTCAGCGACGGTGAGATATTCGCTCTCGACGCGCCCCGTCCGCACGAAACGGTCGATCATCGTATAGGTCGAGTTCGCACCGTCCCGTTCGACCCCGAAGCCGGGCCAGAGGTGAGGGAAGGACGAATGAATATCTTCGATGATGTAGAGCCCGCCGCTTTTGACCGCCGGGAACAGCGTGCCGAAGCTGAGCTGCTGCTGCTCCATGGTATGCCCGCCGTCGTCAAGGACGACGTCGAAGTTGCCTTTGGTGACGGCGAGCACCTTCGTCAGGTCTTGCCGCTTGCCCTGGTCGGCAACGATGGTCTTGACCCGCCTGCTGTCGTGTTCGGTCTTGCTCGCAATATCGACCCCGAAGATTCGTGCCGCGGGGAAGTACTCCTCCCACATTCTCATCGAATGGCCGTCGAAGACGCCGATTTCGAGAAAGCGAATGTCACGGTGCCGCAACGGAGTGAACAGCATCTCATAGATGCCGAGGTAGCCGTGATAGGCAGCGCTTTTGTCGGACGGATATTTCGCGGACAGCTCGGTCAGCGTCGGTCCGTCGTCCGAGACAGCCGCTGCGGAGCGGCCGCCGGATAGCGCCAGCCCCGCCAAAAACTTCCAACACCGAGTTGCAGCCGACTTCACCGACCCCATGCCCAAGTGGCCCATGCCCAAGTGGCCCATACCCAAGTGGCCCATACCCAAGCCCCCGATCGGGCGCCGCCTTCACGCGGCTGCGGTTGTGCTAGCATGTTTTCGGATTTGGAAAACCATCCGGGCGCGAGCACCGACCCAGGATCAAGGCTTCGACATGGCCGACCGTATCTGCTGAACGGCGGCGCCAATCCTGAGCGCCAGCAGTTCCCGGCCACGCTCGGCGGAGGATCGTGCCGGGTCGCCGACGATGCCGGTCGGCTGCCGGCTCAGTCGAAGTCCGGCGAGCCGGCCAAGATCGACGCCGCGTGGATTCACCGCCATCAATTCGGATGTATCGATGATGCTGGCGTGCTGGCCGATCACGGCCCGGCTTTCGCCCTGCCGCATCAGCTGCTCGATCTGTGCGGCGTCCGAGTAATAAGCATCACCGTGAATGACACGGACTCCCTTGCCGGCCCATTCCGCATTGAGTCGCGAAATCATCTCGGCTTGCGGCGCCTGACTGCCACCGTGATCGGCAATAAAAACGATGGTGCGAAATCCGCCCGCCTTGAGACTGCGCGCAATCCCCTCGACGATGCCCGCATAGACCTGATCGGTCACACCGATCGTACCGGGAAATTGCATATTGCCGGTCGGGGGATCGTAGGCGCCTTCGGGCACATACGAGATAACCGGCGCCACCAGAGTCTTACCAAGCTCGCCGGCGATGCGCGCGGCAGCGTGTTTCACGATGTAGTCGTGCTTGCCGAGGATCATATGCGGGCCGTTCTGCTCGATGCCGCCGCTCGGCACGATCACCGTCGTGAAGCCTTGCTCGAGCGCGGCGCGAACCTCGACCCACGTCATGTCGGCGATCTGCACTGTGTTCGGCAGCGGCGCGGTGAGCGGCCGGTTCGTGATGAAAAACGTGAACGCCAGGCCGGCCGCGACAGCGCCGGCAAGCTTCAACAGCGAGAAGTGTCGCATGGCTCTGATGCTCGTTCGCCGCAGCGTTTCGGGGCATGCCAATCGCTTGTGGCAATTCGCCCGATGATGCGCCGGCCAGGCTTAAGGGATTGTCAATACAGGGCGTCGCGGGCAGGATCGCTTTCGCTGAAAGCGAGGAAACTCTCGCTGGCACCGAGTCGAATCGCCATGGCGCGCCGCAATTCATCGATCGGGTTCATGGGAATGTTCGGCCGCTCGAGCGATATGCGTCAGCTCGACCTTGCGCTGCGCTCCGTCGACCTGCATCCGAAGGTGGTCCCGGAAGCGGTGAAGCTGACGGCCTGCGCGCTGCTCAAGGATGAGACGAACAGCGACGACCCGCCGCCGCAGGTCTACCGCCCGGCGGCCGAGATCATCGCCTACTGCATGATCGGGGACGAGGCATTCGCCGGCGTCAACGGCGTCGAGCTTGCGCTCGCGGTCGAGCGCCGGATCGAGGCAGCGCTGGTGGCCGGGGATAGTCTCGACGCGCAGCTCGTGCTGCTGACGCTGCATGCGCGCGTCATCCAGCCGAGTGTGGTGCAGCGGTTCGAGCTCGAAAGCGCCGACGACCGCAGTTCATGAAAAAGCGCCGGCGCGACGCGCATCGCGCCGACGTCCGTCGCGTTATTCAGCGTTGTGATCAGCAACAACAAGCGTGATCAGCACGCGCGGCGCCTGCTCAGGTCTTCTTCTTGGCAGGCTTCGGCTTCGCGCGGCAATAAGCCTTCCGCTTCTCCTTGCCGCTCTTCTTGTCGGTCACGGCGGCAACCCAGGTACAGTCGTCACGCGCCGCGCATCCCGTCTCGTCCTTGAGCGAGTTGCAGGCCGGTGGCTTCGCGGCTTCCTTCTTTTTCTCGGCGGCTGACACGCCGCCATAGGCAAACGCGCTTAGCACCAGCGCGGCAGCCGACAGCTGCAGCATCTTGATCGCGTTGATTTTCATAGACCCATCTCCCGTGTTGCAATCGGCACGGTGATCCTGGGCCCAGGGCCTGCGGGTTTACAAGACCAATCCGGCGCCAGCGCACAGCCACGTTTCAAGCGGGGTGGCGATGTTTATGGATGTAAACATAGCCACGCTCCGACAGGCCGTTAGCAACCAGGCGTTTACCAAGCATCCCCTGGCCAGTTCGCCAGCCCCATTCCGGCCGCGATCCACAGGCGATATATTGGCTGGGACGTGGGGTGTTCGGGGTCGATGGGGGATCAATCCGCGAGGATTGTGCTAGGGTGGCTTGCGCGCATTGGCGCGCCGGTGGCTGCCGCGTTGATGCTTGCCAACTGCGCCGCCGGTCCGACCGGTGACCGCATCAAGAACACGAATTACAGCCCCCGGGTGGTCGCCGATGGTGAGCCGGTCCCGCGCGGCGGCGGTACCTTCAAGCTCGGCAAGCCCTACACCATCAACGGCCGCACCTATTATCCGTCGGACGATCCGGCCTATCGGGCCGAAGGCATCGCCTCGTGGTACGGCACCGATTTCCACGGCCGCAAGACCGCGAACGGCGAAGTCTACGATATGAACGCGATCTCGGCGGCGCATCCGACCATGCCGATGCCGAGCTATGCGCGCGTGACCAACCTCGAAAACGGTCGCTCCATCGTCGTGCGGGTCAACGATCGCGGGCCCTACGCCCACGGCCGGATCATCGACCTCTCGACGGGGACCGCGAAGGCGCTCGGCAGCTACGGGCAAGGGCTTGCGCGCGTACGCGTCGAATATGTCGGCCGCGCCGGTCTGGCGGGCAGCGACGACAACGCCTTGTTGGCGACGCTTCGGCACGGGACGCCGGCGCCCGCACCGTCGAGCACCCGCCTGGCGTCAACATTGCCGACGTTCCTCGGCGGCGCCCGCGACTCGGGAACGACGCCACTGCCGCCGGAGCGTCCGTTTGCGCTCGGCGATGCCACCGTCCGCACACCGACGCCCGCGCGTGCCGCGCCGTCGGCGCCGGCGAAACGGGCCAAGGCGCCGGTCTCGGTCACCCCGGAATACGCGGTATCGGAGCCGGCCGCGCCGCCGGAACGCGCCCCGTCGCTCGGCCTGATGAGCGGTCGCGGCCTCTATTAGGCGTTATCCCCCGTGCGGCACTGCCGGCATTGATTTGACTGAATCGGGCTTGCTAAGCAGGGAGCGTCGGCGCGGCATGGCTTACGCCGAATTGCCGCAATCCGACGCCAAATCACGCGCAAACATAGATCGCGCGCACACCATGACGAGCAGCCGAGCACGACGCATGCCGGGACCGCGGACACTCAGGACCTGCCTCGCGGCCAGCTTTGTGGCCAGCCTTGCGCTGGTGCTGACCGCTGCCGCCTGGGCCGCGCCCGCTCCGCGCAAGGAAGGTGAGTTCAACACCGCGGCGCCGACCGCGATCCTGGTGGACGCGGAAAGCGGCACGGTGCTGTTCGAGCGCAACGCCGACGAACTCGTTCCGCCGGCCAGCCTGTCCAAGCTGATGACCGCGGAGGTCGTCTTCAACGAACTCAGTCAGGGTCGCCTGAAGCTCGAGGACGAATTCCTTATCAGCACCAACGCTTGGCGCACCGGCGGCGCGCCGTCGCGCACCTCCAGCATGTTTGCGCCGATCAACAGCCGGGTGCGGATCGAGGACCTGCTGCGTGGCGTCATCGTGCAGTCGGGCAACGACGCCTGCATCGCATTGGCCGAAGGCATCGCGCGCAGCGAGGACAAGTTCGCGGCGCTGATGACACAGCGCGCCCGCGAGATCGGACTGTCGAAGGCGACGTTCGGTAATTCGACCGGGCTGCCGAATCCGCGCCAGTTGATGACGGCACGGGAGCTTGCGCGCTTGGCACGCCACATCATTCATACCTATCCCGAGTACTACAAGATCTACGGCGAGCGCGAATTCACCTTCAACAAGATCCGCCAATTCAACCGCAATCCGCTGCTGCCGCTGAGCATCGGCGCCGACGGCTTGAAGACCGGCTTCACCAAGGAGGCCGGCTACGGGCTGGTCGGCTCCGCGGTCCAGAACGAGCTGCGCCTGATCGTCGTGGTCAATGGGCTGAAAAGCGAAAAGGAGCGGGCCGACGAGGCGCGCAAGTTGCTCGAATGGGGGTTCAACAACTTCCAGTCCAACACCCTGTTCGCCGAAGGCCAGATCCTGGCCCACGCCAAGGTATACGGCAGCGGCTCGGTTCCGCTGGTTGCGGACCGCGAGGTCAAGCTGATGGCGCCCCGCGGCGTGCGCGAGCGGGTCACCGCGCGCGCCGTCTACAACGGGCCGATCCGGCCGCCGGTCCAGAAAGGCCAGCGCATCGGCACGCTGAAGGTCTGGCGCGGCGACTTCATGGTGCTCGAAGTACCGCTAAAGGCCGCGGAACCGGTGGAGCAGGGTGCCTTGCCGCGGCGCGCCCTTGATGCGGTCACAGAGCTTTTCTACGGGCTGTTCCGGGCCGGCATTCAGCGGCTATAGTCCGCTTCTGCCGACTTGGCGATTTGGGGGCTTGGGGCGGGCTTGATATCCGGCCGGGCGGCAAACATCTGGATTCGCTGCAGAAAGCCATGATGCGCGGACGATTTATCACTTTTGAGGGCGGCGAGGGGACTGGCAAGTCCAGTCACGCGTCGTTGCTCGCGCAAAAGCTGCGCACGCTCGGAATCGGCGTGGTGCTGACGCGCGAGCCGGGCGGGTCGCCGGGCGCCGAGATCATCCGGCACGTGCTGTTGTCGGGTGCCGCCAAGCCGCTGGGAACCGCCGCCGAGGCGATCCTGTTCGCGGCGGCCCGCGACGATCACATCCGCAACACGATCGCGCCGGCGCTGGCCCGCGGGCGCTGGGTTATCTGCGACCGCTTCACCGACTCGACGCGCATCTACCAGGGCGAACTCGGTGGGGTCGACGACAAGCTCCTGCGCGCGCTTGAGCGCGTCACCGTCGGCGACCTCAAGCCCGATCTGACTTTCGTGCTCGATGCGCCGGTCGAGATCGGGATGGCGCGGGCTTCGCAACGCCGCGGCGATGCCGCGACCGATCGCTTCGAAAGCGAGTCGCCGGATTTCCACGAGCGGCTGCGGGACGCCTTCCGCATGCTGGCGTTGAGCGAGCCGAACCGCTGCGTCCTGATCGACGCGAGCGGCATGCGCCTGGAAGTGGCGGACCAGATCTGGAACGTCGTCAACAAGCGGCTAGATCCCGCGACCGCGCCGGTGGCGTTCGAGGGCGTCGCATCGTGACAGCTGCCGGCGCGCGCGACGACGAGGACGAAATATCCCATCCGCGCGAGACCAGGGAACTCATCAGTCATGCCGAGGCCGAGCAGACGATGCTCGAGGCCTATCGCTCCGGCCGTATGCCGCACGCTTGGCTCATCGGCGGGCCGGCAGGCATCGGCAAGGCGACGCTGGCCTACCGGATGGCGCGGTTCGCGCTCGCGCACCCCGATCCGTCCGCGCCAGCGGTGAAGTCGGCGACGTCGCTCGCGGTAACGGACGACCATCCGGTGGCGCAGCGGATCGCCGCGCGGGCGCATCCCGATCTGCTCGTGCTTGAGCGCACCGTCAACGAGAAGACCGGCAAGCTGTTCACGGTGATCCGGGTCGACGACGTCCGTCAGACGGTATCGTTCTTCGGCTCGACCGCGGGCGAGGGCGGTTGGCGGGTGTGCATCGTCGACACCGCCGACGAACTGCAGGACCCGCAGGGCGCCAATGCCCTGCTGAAAATCCTGGAAGAGCCGCCCAAAAATGCGCTGCTGCTGCTGGTGAGCCACGCGCCGGCAAGGCTTCTGCCGACGATCCGCTCGCGCTGCCGGCGCCTGATCTTGCGTCCGCTGGCGGCGGCCGAGGTCGCCGACGGCGTTGCGCGCGCGCTCGGGCGCGATGCCGGTGAGGGCGAGATCGTTGAGGCGGCGGCACAAGCCGAAGGCAGCATCGGGCGCGCCTTGAAATTGCTGGAAGGCCCGGCACTTGAGTTGCGCCGGCAGGTGGTTGCGCAATTGGACCGTCTGCCGGCGGTCGATCCGCGCGCCCTGCATGCGCTCGGCGATGCGCTCGGCGGCACCGAGCCCCAACGGCTCGAAGCCTTCGTGGATACCGTCAACGAATGGCTGGCGGCGCGCACCGCCAACGGCTCGCCGGAGAACCGCCGGTTGGTCCGCTTGGCGGAGGCCTGGGACAAGGTCAACCAGGCGGCGCGCGATGCCGATACCTACAATCTCGACCGCAAGCCGCTGGTATTCGCGGTGTTTGGCTGGCTTGCCGAGGCCACGGCCGGTTGATACCTAAAGCCCTGACTCGTCATGGCCGGGCTGTTGTCCCGGCCTTTCAGTTGTTCCTGGGCCGCGACAGGCGGACGGAATGACCAACCAAAGACCGTCATGACCGAGAAGCCCCGCTACTACCTGACGACCGCGATCGCCTACCCGAACGGCGTTCCGCATATCGGGCACGCCTACGAGGCGATCGCGACCGACGCGATCGCGCGCTTCATGCGGCTCGACGGTTACGACGTCTATTTTCTCACCGGCACCGACGAGCACGGCATCAAGATGCTGCAAACGGCGACGCGCGAAGGCATCACGCCGCGCGAGCTGGTCGAACGCAACGTGCCGCGCTTCCAGGCGATGGTGAAGCAGCTCAACTGCTCGAACAACGACTTCATCCGTACCACGGAGAAGCGCCACCATGAGTCGTCGCAAGCGATCTGGGATCGCATGCAGAAGAACGGCGATATCTACCTGTCGAAATATTCCGGCTGGTACTCGGTGCGCGACGAGGCCTACTACGATGAGGACGAGACCACCGTCGACCCCAAGGGCCAGCGGCTCGGCCCGCAGGGCACGCCGGTCGAGTGGGTGGAGGAGGAGAGCTACTTCTTCAAGCTCTCGGCCTATCAGGACAAGCTGCTCGACCTCTATGCGCGCGTGCCGGACTTCGTGCTGCCGAAGGAGCGGCTGAACGAGGTTGCGAGCTTCGTGAAGCGCGGCCTGCGCGACCTCTCGATCTCACGGACAACATTCGAATGGGGCATTCAGGTGCCCGGCCAGAACGACGGCGCGAACGCCAAGCACATCATGTACGTCTGGGTCGACGCGCTGACCAATTACATCACCGCGCTCGGCTTCCCCGACACCAAGGCTGAGAAATTCCAGCGCTACTGGCCGGCCGACCTGCACGTGATCGGCAAGGACATCGTGCGCTTCCACGCGGTCTATTGGCCGGCGTTCCTGATGTCGGCCGGGATCGAGCTGCCGCGGCGGATCTTCTCGCACGGCTTCCTGTTCAACCGCGGTGAGAAGATGTCGAAGTCGGTCGGCAACGTGGTCGACCCGTTCGCGCTCGCCGACGCGTATGGCGTCGACCAGCTGCGCTATTTCCTGCTGCGTGAAGTGCCGTTTGGGCAGGACGGCACCTACAGCCACGAGGCGATCGTCAACCGCATCAACGCCGACCTCGCCAACGACCTCGGCAACCTCGCGCAGCGCTCGCTGTCGATGATCGGCAAGCAACTCGGCGGCGTGCTGCCGACGCCGGGCGCGTTCAGCGACAACGACCAAGCCATCCTGGCCGCTGCCGACGCCATGATCGGCAAGGCGCGCGAGTCGATGAAGACCCAGCAGCTGCACCATGTGCTCAACACCGCTTGGACCGTGGTCGCCGACGCCAACCGCTATTTCGCCGGCGAGGCGCCCTGGGCGCTGGCCAAGACCGATCCGGCGCGGCAAGGCACCGTGCTCTATGTGACGGCCGAGGTGATCCGCCAGGTCGCGATCCTGGCCCAGCCGGTGATCCCGACATCGGCCGGCAAGCTGCTCGACCTGCTGGCGGTGCCGGAGGATCAGCGGAGCTTCGCGGCGCTCGGCAGCGCCCACCGGCTCACCCCGGGATCGACGCTGCCGGCGCCGGCCGGTGTATTCCCGCGCTATGTCGAGCCCGAAGCCAGCGTCCAGCCGGGTGCGAAGCCGTGACCATGCTGGTCGACAGCCACTGCCATCTCGACTTTCCGGATTTTGCCGGTGAGCTCGACGCCATTGTCGGCCGGGCCAAAGACGCCGGCGTCGGCCGGTTGGTGACCATCTCCACGAGGGTGAAGAAGCAGGGCGATCTCCTTGCGATCGCGGAGAGATTCCCGGACGTCTACTGTTCGGTGGGAACCCACCCGCATAACGCCCACGAGGAACTGGATATTTCGACCGCCGACCTGGTGGCGCACGCGAACCATCCCAAGGTGGTGGCGATCGGCGAAGCCGGGCTCGATTATCACTACGACTACAGCCCGCGCGACGCGCAGGCGCAGAGCTTCCGCAATCACGTCGCCGCCGCGCGCGAGACCGGACTGCCGCTGGTGATCCATGCGCGACAAGCCGACGACGACATGGCCCGGATCCTGGAGGAAGAAATGGGGAAGGGCGCCTTCCCCGCCGTCCTGCACTGCTACACCGGCGGTCCCGAGCTGGCGCGCCGCGCGATTGAGCTCGGCCTGTCGATCTCCTTCACCGGCATCGTGACGTTCAAGAAATCCGACGACCTGCGCGCCATCGCTGCGTCGCTGCCGGACGACCGATTCCTGGTCGAGACCGATGCGCCATATCTCGCGCCGGGCAAGTTTCGTGGGAAGCGCAACGAACCGGCTTATGTCGTGGAAACCGCCAAGGTCCTGGCGGAGACCCGCGGTGTCAGCGCCGACGACCTTGCGCGCCAGACCACCGACAACTTCTTCCGGCTGTTCAACAAGGTGCCTAGGCCAGCTTCAGCAGATACTGCGGCATGACGCTGAAGTTCACGATCCTCGGCTGTGGCTCATCCGGTGGCGTTCCACGGCCAGCACTGGGCTGGGGCGTGTGCGATCCGAACAATCCGAAGAACCGCCGCCGCCGCACATCCTTCCTGGCCGAACGCCGTGGCCCGGATGGCATCACGCGCGTCCTGGTCGACACTTCGCCGGACCTGCGCGAGCAGCTCCTCGATACCGACGTCGATTGGCTCGACGCCGTGCTGTACAGCCACGAGCACGCCGACCATACCCATGGCATCGACGATCTGCGCGGCCTGTTCATCCACCGCCGCAAACGCGTACCCGTCTGGCTCGACGAACGCGTTTCCAAGGTCATGCACGCCAAGTTCGGCTATTGCTTCACGCAAGAGCCCGGCAGCGAATATCCGGCCATGGTCCGCGAGAACCGGATGGCGGCGTACCAACCAGTCGTGGTCGAGGGGCAGGGAGGCTCGATCAGCGCCCTGCCCATCCTCCAGGAGCATGGCGACATCACCTCGCTCGGCTTCCGCTTCGGTCCCTTGGCCTATTCCTGCGACCTCAAGAGCCTGCCGCCGGACAGCGTCAAGGCGCTCGACGGCGTCTCCGTATGGATCATCGACGCGCTGCGCGATGCGCCGCATCCAAGCCATCTCAGCGTCTCGGAAGCGCTGGATTGGATCGCGCGCCTGAAGCCGCAACGCGCCATCCTGACCAACCTGCATAGCGATCTCGACTACGAGGAATTGCGCGGCCGGCTGCCGCCCAATGTAGAGCCGGCCTACGATGGCCTCACGATCGAAATCGCCGATGCCTGATGCCTTGAGCGTCCGATTTTCCGCGTCAGCTCAGGGGCTTCCAGAAACCCGCTAAAGCCGTACGTACATGCAATTGGCCATACCAAAATATTCCATAATATACCTTATGCGAATCGCGTATGGGCCAGCGCAGCTGAGCCCTGCTGGAACTTCGGTTCCGCTCTGGCGTTGATCGTGTCATCAAGGCGTGCGGTTGGCGCGCCATGCTCCAATCCAGACGATTTTCAATGACCCGTGAGGTACAGCCCGTGACCACCAAGCCGAAGAAGACCGAACCACGCGAAGCGGCCGCGCGCCTGAACACGCCGACCGATCTATCGGACGAAGCCATCGAACAGGTCACGGAGGCGCTCAACGGGCTGCTGGCGGACACGTTTGCGCTCTATGTGAAGACCAAGAATTTCCACTGGCACGTCAGCGGGCCGCATTTCCGCGACTACCATCTGCTGCTGGACGAGCAAGCGGCCCAGATCGAGGAAAGCGTCGACATCCTGGCCGAACGCGTTCGCAAGATTGGCGGCACGACCATCCGGTCGATTGGCCACATCGCCAAGCTCCAGCGGGTCAAGGACAACGACGAAGAGATCGTGCTGCCGGGCGACATGCTGTCCGAGCTAATGGCCGACAACAAGGCGCACATTTCCAACATGCGCGAGGCGCACAAGATCGCCGACGAGCATGAGGACGTCGCGACCGCGAGCCTGCTCGAGAATTTCATCGACGATGCTGAGAAGCGATGCTGGTTCCTGTTCGAGGCCAGCCGCGGCGCCGATCGCAGCGGTCACTAGCGGGCTACCTGTCGCGGCGGACATCTTCCTGCTATGCTCGCGTCGAGCCGGAGCCACAGAAGCTCCGGCCGATGTGGGAGGCGTCCAATGTTCTTTTGTCGCGTCGTCCTGTCGGCGGCCGCAGCCGCCCTGCTCGCCACGCCGAATTCCAGCCAGGCACAGTCGTTGGATTTCGGCGTCTACCAATCAACCGTTGAGCCGATCTTCCTGACCAAACGCGATGGCTTCACGCGCTGCGTCGTTTGTCACGGTGGCTCGAACAATGCTTTCAATTTGATACGATTGCGGCCAGGCGTTAACGCCTACACCGAGGAGCAATCGCGCAAGAATTTCGCGGTCGTGTCCCATCTGGTGGCGCCCGGCAAGCCCGAGGACAGTCATCTGCTGATGTATCCGCTCGTGCCGGAAGAAGGCGGCGGGGCTTACCATTCGGGCGGTCGCCAATGGCCGAGCAAGAGCGATCCGAACTGGCAGGCCATCGCCAAGTGGATCAACGGGCAGAAGTAGCAACGCACAAACCGAAAAAAAGAAGAGAGGGCGTATCACCGCCCTCTCCCATTCAATCCAAGGCGATGTCGAACCATCCAGGAAACAAGGCCTGCGGATGCGCTCACACCTGCACGTCGTACTCAAAGCTCTCCAAGACGTCCTTGAGTTTAGCGAAGCGTGCTCGCGACGGAAAAGCGAACGGGGAAGGCCAAAACACAATAAGTCGGGGGTATGCAGGCACGATGTGTTCAATGCGAAGACCTGCATAGAGACACTTGTTTAGGGCAACGATTCTGCTTTTGAAAAATACATAGTCTCGGAAAAAATAAGAAAGTCGCAACGAGTTGTGGTCGACGGACAACCTCGCAATCGGTGCGCTGACATTCCACCAACCGACCGACGCTCCCCCTCTGCACGAAAAGACTGAATCCACCTAGCGTCTCCAAAGAAGCGACGGGCGTGTACCTGCCGCCGCCGGCCGGCCGCAAATATGATCCCGTTGTCGAACCAACGTCGACCATAAAGTAGCTGGACATTCCGCAGCACATTTGCGCGGGAGAGTGTCGCCTATCGCGCTAGTCGATGGCGAGCGTGCCGATCCGCTTGGGCGCCTGGCCGACGCCGATGACGGCAATCTCCTGCAGCTTCTGCGTATCGATCGCGGACACCGAGTTGTGGGCGGCGTTGGAGATGTAGATCTGCCGGCTGTCGGGCGTGAACGTCACCCAGTTCGGCACCGCGGCCATCGGCGTGCGGCCCGCGACCTTGATCACCGGCAAGGACACCTGCCCGATCACCTTGAGGTCCGGCAGCGAATACGCCACCACCGCGTTGGCGAGGATGCTCGTCACCCACAGCACCTTGTTGTCGGGCTGCACGCCCATGCCGTGCGACGGCGACGTCAGCCGATGATTGATGACGTCGATGCCGGGGGCCGTCGGCAACTCGATCTTGCCGACCATCTTGCGGGTGGCGAAGTCGATGATCCCGAACCCATTGAGGTCCGAGAGCTGCACGAACACCCGTTTGGTCGAGCCATCCGGGTTGGTTTCCATCGTCATCGGGCGAACGCCCTTGCCGAGATTGAGCTCCCAGACGATCTCCTCTTTCTGGAGATCGATGACGGTGAAAATGTCGGTGCGCGTGGAGCCCATGATTGCGAAGCGGCCGTCGGGCGTCACGTAGGTGTTGTGCAGGCGCCCGTTGGTCAGGATCGAAACCTTCCGCTCGAGCTTGACCGGATCGATGATGTCGAGTGCGCCCGGATCCTGGGCGATCGCGACCACGATGCGTCCGTCCTTGGCGACGGCGATGTTGTTGGGCCGGCCGCTCAGCACGACTTTCTTGATCAGCTTGCCGCTCTTCTGCTCGAAGACGTCGAGCGTGTGGTCCGCCTCGTTGCTGGCATAGACCCGCGCGCCATCGGGCGAGAACGCAACGCCGTGGGCGGCTTCGATCCCGTTGATGGTCGAAACCACCTTGTGCGTCTGGGGGTTCACCACATGGATGTTGTCCCCGCCGCTATTGGTCACGTAGATCAGCGACGAGGCCGCAGCCGCGGTCTGGGCGCTGAAGACGAGCAGTCCGGTAGCGATTGCTGAAACAAAAAGGGCCCGTAGCCTGGCATTGCACATGGCTTACCTCCCGAATGTTTTTTGCTTGATTCACAGTCTAGTCCTACCCATGCCCCGACTTCAATGCGGTTGCGCGGGTAAGGTGATAGGTAGCCCAACCCCATCGAAACAAGGCATCGGCCATGGAAGCGTCGCGCGACATCACCCGGCTCTTGGAAATCATGGCGGCGCTGCGTACGCCCGGCACCGGTTGCCCGTGGGACCTCGAACAGAATTTCGCGAGCATCGCGCCGTACACGCTCGAAGAAGCCTACGAGGTGGCGGACGCGATTGCGCGTGGTGACCTTGACGATCTGCGCGAGGAACTTGGCGACCTCCTGCTCCAGGTCGCGTTTCACGCCCGCATGGCCGAGGAGCAAGGCGCGTTCGATTTCGGCAGCGTGGTCGAAGCCATCACGGAAAAGCTGTTGCGCCGGCATCCGCACGTGTTCGGGGATCAGCGCGGGCTCTCGGCCAAGGCGGTCGAAGGGCTCTGGCAGCAGATCAAGGACGAGGAGAAGGCCGCCAAGCCCGTGCGCCAGGAGAGCGGCGCGCTGGCCGGCGTTCCGATCGGGCTCCCTGCCCTGACGCGCGCGCTAAAGCTCCAGCAGAAGGCCGGCAAGGTCGGCTTCGATTGGAACGATCCGCTCGCGGTGCTGGCCAAAATTCGCGAAGAGGCGAACGAGATCGAGGCCGATCTCAACAGCGGCAACCGTGACGGCGCGGCCGCCGAAGTCGGCGACCTGCTGTTTGCGGTCGCCAACCTGGCACGGCATCTCGATGCCGATCCGGAAGCGACGCTGCGCGGCGCTAACCGGAAATTCGAACGGCGTTTCGCGTCGATCGAGAGCGCGCTCGCCGCGCGCGGCAAGACTCCCGAACAGTCGACGCTGGCCGAAATGGACGCGCTCTGGGACGCCGCAAAGGCGGCGGAGAAATAACCAGGGTCATCACTTAAGGAGAAGCCTCACGATGACCATCACCATTACCGCCTTTGAACGGTCACCCGATGGCGGCAAGGGGCTGGCACGAGATACGCGCGTTCGCTGGGCGCTGGAAGAAGTGCGCCAACCCTACGAGGTTCGTCTTGTTTCGTTCAAGGCGATGAAGGAACCCGCACATCTGGCGCTTCATCCTTTCGGGCAGATTCCGACCTACGAAGAAGCCGATCTCGGCTTGTTCGAGACAGGAGCAATCGTGTTCCATATCGCGGAGCGCCATGCGGGCCTGTTGCCAGATGATGCGAATGCCCGGGCGCGGGCGATCACATGGATGTTCGCCGCGCTCAGTACGGTGGAGCCGCCGATCCTTGAACTCGTAACCGCCAGGATCTTTGAGGGCGACAAGCCCTGGTCCGCGCAACGCATGCCTCTCGTCCAGGATCGCGTCCGTGCCCGGCTGGACCAACTTTCCCGTCGCCTTGGCGATGCCGACTGGCTCGATGGCGCGTTCAGCGCCGGCGACCTGATAATGGTGTCGGTGCTGCTCAGGCTGCGAGCGTCGGGTATGCTGGACGAGTATCCGAACCTCTCCGCCTATGTCGCCCGCGGCGAAGCGCGACCCGCCTACAAGCGTGCCTTTGACGCTCAATTGGCGGTCAACACCGGCAAGCAACCGACTGGCTGATTGAGTTGGATTGGCCGCCTCCACCCGCTCGTCCCCGCGAAGGCGGGGACCCAGAGTCACCAGAAAGATTCTGGATTCCCGCGTTCGCGGGAATGAGCGGCGGATAGAGTAGTCCAAATCGGAAACTAATCGGCGTTTTTGGTGACGCCATATTTCGCCCGGACCGCATCGACCTTGGTCGGGTCGGCCCGCACGGTCATCACGACCCTGCCGTCGTCGCGGTCGGTCCGCAACAGCACTTCGGTGTTCCGGTGCAGCCAGCTGATGCCGGCCCCATCGGCGCCGTCGAGCTCGAGCTCGATCACCGTGCGGGTCTGCGCGATGCGCGCCTCGATCGCGTCGGTGAGGCGATCGACGCCCTCGCCGGTGATGGCCGAGACCGGCACCGGTCGGTGCTTCGCCTCTTGGCGTTCCGCCAGATTGGTGAGGCGCTCGCGGTCGGCGGCGCTGAGCCGGTCGATCTTATTCCAGACCTCGATCACGCGGCTGCCCTGCTCCTCGTCGACCCCGAGCTGGCGCAGCACGTCTTCGACGTCGGACTGCTGCGCCTCGGCGTCCTCGTGCGAGACGTCGCGCACATGCAGGATCACGTCGGCCTCGATGACTTCTTCAAGCGTCGCCCGAAACGCCGCGACCAGCATGGTCGGAAGGTCCGAGATGAATCCGACGGTATCCGACAGGATGATGCGGGCGCCGTGCGGAAGATCGACCGCGCGCAAAGTCGGGTCGAGCGTGGCAAACAGCATGTCGGCTGACAGCACCCGCGCCTGGGTCAGGCGGTTGAACAGGGTCGACTTGCCGGCGTTGGTATAGCCGACCAGCGCGACGATCGGATACGGCACGCGCTTGCGGCTGTCACGATGCAGCTTGCGGGTGCGCTTGACCTTGTCGAGGTCGTTCTCGATGCGGGCGATGCGCTCCTCGATCAGCCGTCGATCGGTTTCGAGCTGGCTCTCGCCCGGGCCGCCGAGGAAGCCAAAACCGCCGCGCTGGCGTTCGAGATGGGTCCAGGACCGTACCAGGCGGCTCTTCTGGTAGGTCAGGTGAGCGAGCTCGACCTGGAGCGAGCCTTCGCGGGTGTGCGCGCGCCGTCCGAAGATTTCGAGGATAAGCCCGGTGCGGTCGAGCACCTTCGCCTGCCACGCCTTTTCCAGATTGCGCTGCTGCACCGGCGAGAGCGCGCAATCCATCACGACGATACCGGCCTCGTCGGCTTTCACGACGGCGGCGATCTCCTCGACTTTGCCCTTGCCGATGAAAGTCGCGGGACGGATCTCGCCCAGCGGCACGATGCCCGACGAAACCACGTCGAGATCGATCGCATGCGCAAGGCCGACGGCCTCGTCGAGTTTCGCTTCCGGCGACCGTTGCGCTCGCAAGGCGCGCGGACTGGCTTTGGAGCGGTCACGCAGGTGCGGCTCGACGACGATAGCGCGGCCGGTCGCCGCCGGGCCGTCGTGCGTCCCAGGACGATCGCTATCCTGATCGAACCGGCGGGGCTCCAACTACGCCTGTTCCCCCACTGCCGGCGCCTCCTCGGCCCCTTCGAACAGCTGGATCGGATGACCCGGCATGATCGTCGAGATGGCGTGTTTGTACACGAGCTGCGAATGCCCATCGCGTCGCAGCAGCACACAGAAGTTGTCGAACCACGTCACGACGCCCTGAAGCTTGACGCCGTTCACCAGGAAGATGGTGAGCGGTGTTTTGCCTTTGCGAACATGGTTGAGGAAGGTGTCCTGTAAGTTTTGTGAGCGGTCGGCCGCCATTGTCGTTGTCCCAGTTTATTTGCCTGCGGGCCCCTTCCCGCAGACTTATTGCCAGCCCCGTCGTGCCCCTGGTTTTTGCTCACGAGGGTTCTGGACCCTGGTATTACAGGGCACCCGGCGGGACGGTGCAAGCACAACTTGGGGGAAAACAAGCAAATTCGGCTGAAAATGGGGTTTTTAGCCCGATTGGGCGTGCTCATGGAAAGCCTGACGCAAGGCCCGCGCGACCGGCCCCGGCTTGCCGCCGCCGACCACTTCACCGTCGATCCGCACGATCGGCATCACGATCTGGGTCGCCGAGGTCAGGAAGGCTTCGCGAGCGGCCAGCGCCTCGGCAACCGTGAACGGGCGCTCCTCGAAGCGCAGGCCTTGAGCCGAGATCGCGCCGATCAGCACGTCCCGGGTGATGCCGCGCAGGATCGACGTATCGGCCGCACGGGTGACCACCTTTCCGTCCGCCGTCACGATCCAGGCATTGCTGGAGGAACCCTCGGTCACGTTGCCGTCCCGACCGACGAACCAGGCTTCGCGCGCCCCCTGCTCGCGGGCGGCCTGCTTGGCGAGCACGTTGGGTAACAGCGCCACGGATTTGATGTCGACCCGGCCCCAGCGGTTGTCCGGCACGGTCACGACGGCGACACCCTGCTCCGCCATCGCCTGGTTGCCGACGCCGTCGAGCGAGCGCGCCGTGACGACGATGGCCGGCGCGGTTCCAGGCGGCGGGAAGGCATGATCACGCCGCGCGACGCCACGCGTGATCTGCAAGTAGACGAGGCCGTACTGGACCCGGTTCCGGCGGATGGTCTCGCGCATGATGACGCCGAGTGCGGCCGGCGACATCGGCATCGCGATGCGCAGCGCGCCGAGCGAACGCTCGAGCCGCGCCATGTGCCTGGGCTCGTCCACCATGCGTCCGTCCTTCACCTCGCAGACTTCGTAGACGCCGTCGGAGAGCTGGTAGCCGCGGTCTTCGATGTGGACCGTGGCGTCACGCCAAGGTCGGTAGCGGCCGTTCACATAGGCGATGCGGGACATCCGTGCTTTCCAATGGCGCTGCTCTGAGGTGGGAGAGCGATGTAAGCCGATTGGGCGGGGAAATCCAAGAAGGCGATCAAAGGAAACGATCGAACAAACGATCGGAACAAAACGCTCAATCCGGACGAACCCGTGGCGTCGACTATTCCGGCCCGCCGATGAACGACCGGACGAAGGCGGAGCCGACGTTCGAGCACTCGAAGGCATGTAGCCCGAGTTCGTCGGCGATCTCCGTGAACGCGGCCACGCCGCGCACCGAATTGCCCTTGGGATCGAGGCGCGGCGAATAGGTACCGATGCCGAGCTGGCGGTTCACGACGCCGACGATGCCGCCGCCGACGCCGCTCTTGGCCGGCACGCCGACGTCGAACGCCCAGTTGCCTGAAAAGTCGTACATCCCGCAGGTGAACATGACCGCCAGCGTGCTGCGTACGGCAACGAGATCGAACACTTGACGCCCGGTCACCGGATTCTCGCCGACATGGGCCAGTGTCGCGCCCATGCGCGCGAGGTCGGCCGCCGTGACCATGATCGAGCATTGGCGGAAATAGACGTCGAGGATCTCGTCGACCGGCCCTTCGATCGCACCGACGTTCCGGAGCAGATGCGCGATCGCGCGGTTGCGGTGGCCGGTCTCGGTCTCGGATCGGTAGACCGCCTCGTCGACGGACAATGTGCGGCCCGCTGCTTGCGATAGCTTCTCGAGAATGAGATCGAAGGCGCCCTTGCCCGCCGCCTTGTGCACGATCCCTGACACGGTGATGGCGCCGGCATTGACCATCGGGTTGAACGGCATATTGGTCCGGGGATCGAACACGATCGCATTGAAGGCGTCCCCGCTCGGCTCGACGCCGACCCGCGCCAGCACCGCCTCGCGTCCCGCCAGTTCAAGCGCGAGGCAATAGGCGAAGGCTTTCGATACCGATTGGATAGTGAAGGTCTTGTCGGTATCCCCGACGGTATGCAAGCCGCCGTCGACGGTGGCGATGGCTAGTCCGAACTTCTCCGGGTCGACCCTGGCCAGCTCGGGGATGTAGTCCGCCAGTGCTCCCGCCCGGTTGGGCCGATGGCGCGCGTGGGCATCGCACAACAGCTCGTCGAGCCTGTTCCTGCCAGCCGGTCGCGCCTTCTGGTCCATGTCGTAGTGTAAGCTGCCGGCTCGACAGCGGGCAACGGCACCTTGCTGCACAAATTTCCGGCGGCCGCGTCGTCGAAACGCTAGTCGATCCCGAGCGCCTTGAGCTTGCGATGCAACGCCGAGCGCTCCATGCCGACGAATTCGGCAGTGCGCGAGATGTTGCCGCCGAACCGGCTGATCTGGGCGACGAGATATTCCCGCTCGAA
>Ga0075420_100000566_pt1 | contig 29750 bp, 21 predicted proteins | sample SoiMetdeltSBSDD4_FD_75296 | JGI IMG/M metagenome (GOLD analysis project Ga0075420, IMG submission 75296) | Bulk soil microbial communities from a Populus tree surrounding site in Tennessee, USA - Soil MetaG P. deltoides SBSDD4 | ecosystem: Environmental > Terrestrial > Soil > Tree plantation...
CTCACCGCGAACAGCACGACCGCGAGCACCAGGCCGAGCACGACCCCTTCCAGGAACGTCGTGGCGATGATCGTCGCCAGGATCACGAGCACGACCCCGTACTCGAGCGGCGGGAGCTTCTTCCGCATGTCCCAGACCCACTCAACGAGGAACGCGAGGCCGAGGAACACGAGGACGCCGCCCACGATGATGCGCGGGATGAGCTCGATCACCGACGCCCCGAAGACCACGCCGGCGAGCGGGACGAGCGCCGCGATGAGTCCGGCGAACCGGGCGTCCACGCTCATCCGATCCGCGAGCGCTGAGAGACTGAGCGCGTGGTACGCGGGGGGTCCGCCGATCCCGCCGCTGATCAGGTTCACGAAGCCCGCGTCGCGCAACTCCTGGTTGGTGTCGAGGTCCCGACGCAGCACGAGCTCCGACCCGCTGATGTTGAACAGGATCGCGAGCGACGCCACCAACACGGCCGGCAGGATCTCCGCCCACGCCCCGAGCACCGTGGACCAGTCGGCGCCGGAGAGCGATCGGAGCGTCCACGGCTGCCACAGGCGGACGGCGTCGAACGGGCCGAGCAGCCACCGGCCCTCCCGGGCCTCCTCGAGCGACGAGCCCGTGAGGACCATGCCGAGCGCGAACACCACGACCCCGATGCCGAGCACGATCGGGATCACGAGCGGCCGTTTGATCGCGCGGACGGCGAGCAGCATCACCGCGCCGAACAGCAAGGCCGGAACCCACCTGACCAGTTGGTGTTCTCGCACGAGCTGTTCGATCGTGCTGAACAGCTTGGGTTCTTTCAAGAGCTGTTTGATCGTGGGGATCGAGATGCCCGAGGCGACGAAGATCCCGCCCTTGAACAGGAGCCATCCGGTGCCGGCGAGGAACCCGCCCACGACCGGGTACGGGACGAACCGGACGAGGTTGCCGAGCTTGAACGTGCCGAGCAGCAGGAAGACGACCCCGCACAGGAGCGTCACGACCAGGGTCGCCGCGACCACGGTGAGGAAGATGTCGGGCGCCTCGTAGTCGAGGGCGCCGGACGCCCGAGCCTGGCGCTCGAGGGTCACGGCCTTCGTCGCGGCCGCACCCGCGGCGCCCGCGAGCACGGCCACCGCCGCGTCCTGCACGCTGCCGACGACACCCCGGCGACCGGCCCGGATCGCCAGGATCGCGAGGGTGACCGTGGCGGCGGCCAGGTACAGGCCGATGCCGTCGGCGAGGCGAGAGAACAGGTAGCCGCCGAACACGAACGCGGCGAACGCGACCGCGAGGACGGTCTCGACCGTGCCGATGATCACGCCCGCGGCGGCCGTCGCCAGCGGGCCCGCTCGTCGTCGCTCGGTCGGCGTCGTCGTCGCCATCAGCTCATCAGGGCGTCGAACTCGCGCATCGTGTCGGTCAACCGCTCCGAGATGACGCTCGCGAGCCACCGGTGCAGGGCGGCGGCGAGCGCCGGATCCTCGGCTTCGATCCGGGCGATCTCCGCCCCGCTCAGACGCCGGACCACGCTCCGGGTCTCGGTGACGACGTCGGCGGTGCGCGGCACCCCCGTGTACAGGGCGACCTCTCCGACGACGACCCCCGGCCGGAGCGCGCCGAGTCGCAGCCGGGTGCCGTCGGCCGTCTGGGTCTCGACCCGCAGCCGCCCGGACTCGAGGACGAACAGGTCGCCCGGCGCATCGTCCTGCCGGATCAGGACGCTGCCCTCCTCGAGCTCGACCCGCTCGAGGTAGGGAGCCAGGCCCGGCGGCATCGCGACATGGCCGTCCGGCTCGTCCGGGGCGCCGACCGGTGCGGCCGTGTCCGCGGCCTCCCCGAGCAGCACGTCCTCGCATCGCTGCAGGCCGCGATCCAGATCGGGCTCGAAACTCACGAGCCCGGGGGTCTCCTCCACCCCGCCTCGCGCGAGCTGGCGCCGCACCTGCTCGCGGGCCCCGGTGAACACGAGCTCGAAGCCGTGCGTCTCGGCGAGATGGGTCACCTTGACGAAGGCCACGACCGCCGAGGAGTCCACACCGGTGACGCGCCGGAGGTCGATCACGAGGAACCGCATCCCGCCCTCGTCGACGCGCTTGCGGATCCGGTCGAGCAGGCCGTTGGCCGAACCGAAGAACACGAAGCCGTTCACGCGGAGGATCTGCACGCGATCGCCCATCGTCCGGAGCGCCGCCCGCTGCGCGGGCGGCCGGTCCACGTTCGAGCGGTACGAGTCCCCGAACGGCACCTCGCGGACGAGCTCGACCCGGCCGTAGCTGACCGCGAACAGCACGACCGCGAGCACGAGCCCGACCACGATGCCGGGCAGGAACCCCCTCGCGACGATCGTGAGCAGGATCAGGAGCATGATCCCGTACTCGACCCGCTGGAGCGATCGCCGGCGGTCCCAGACCCACTCCAGGATGAAGGAAAGCCCGACGAAGACGAGCACGCCGCCGACGATCATCCGCGGGATCAGCTCGATCACCGAGACGCCGACGACGACGCCCGCCAGCGGCACCGCCGCTGCGATCAGGCCGGCGATCCTCGCGTTCGCGTGCATCCGATCTGCGAGGGCGGTGAGGCTGAGCGCGTGGTACCCGGGAGATCCGCCGACCGCGCCCACGAGGAGGTTCGCGAGGCCCGCGTCGCGGAGCTCCTCGTTCGTGTCCAGGTCGCGGCGCAACAGGAGCTCGCTGCCCGAGACGTTGAACAGGATCGCGAGTACGGCGACGAGCACGGCGACGAGGATCGAGGCCCACTGCCCGGCCACCGCCGACCAGTCCGCGCCGGTGAACGCTCGGAGCACCCAGGGCTCCCATGAAGTCGGGTCGTCGAACGGCCCGTAGAGCAACCATCCGCCGCCTCGCGCGAGGTCGAGCGTCGACCCGCTGACGACCACGCCGACCCCGAACGCCACGAGCCCGACCAGCAGCATCACCGGGATCACGAGCGGCCGCTTCACGATCCGCACCGCGAGGAGCATCAACACGCCGAACCCGAGGGCGGGCAGCCATCGCTGCGCCGCGAACCACTCCGTGAGGTCGCCGACCGTGTCGAGCGCGGGCGCCACGCCACCCGCAACGAGGATCCCTCCCTTGAGCAGCAGCCATCCCACCCCGGCGAGGAACCCGCCGACCACCGGGTACGGCACGAACCGGATCAGGTTGGCGCGCTTCGCCCGCCCGAGCACCAGGAACGCGACGGCGACGAGGATCGTGACGACCAGCGTGGCGGCAACGACGCTGAGGAACCCCCGCTCCGGGCCTCCGAAGGCGGTCAGCGAGGTCCCCGCCGCCACGATCGTCAACACGGCGACGATCGGTTCCTGCAAGCCGCCGACGACCCCACGCGAACCCGCCCGCCACGCGAAGACCGCGAGGACGAGCGCGGCGGCCCCGAGGTAGAGCATCACGCCATCGGGCAGGGAGTCCACGATGCGGCCGGAGAACACGATCACGGCCAGTCCTGCCGCGATGACGGTCTCGATCGCGCCGATCAGTAGCCCGGCGACGACCGACGACACGAGACGCCCCGAACGGCGCTCCTCCGACACGGTCCCCCCCTCCGCGGTCCCGACCCACGGCCATCGGACCTCTCCTCGAGGCCTGTGCGAAAGATAGTCGTTTGCGGCAGGACGGGCTTCGTCGTGCATCACACCGGGTGTGTGACCCGGGGCCGGATCCGGGATGCCGGCCGCGTCAGGCGGGAGGCGGCGCGCCCGGTCCGCGGACGAAGCGTCCGGGTGTTGCGCCGGTGTGCTCCCCCTTGGCGATGACCGGCGTGCCGTTCACGAGGACGTGCGCGACCCCGGTCGCGTAGCGGTGCGGATCATCCGGTGTGGCGTGGTCGCGGATCTCGCCCGGGTCGAACACGACCAGGTCGGCGAAGAAGCCGTCTCGGAGCCTCCCCCGCCCCTCGAGCCGGAGGTTCTCGGCGGGCAGGCTCGTCAGCTTCCTGATCGCCTCCTCGAGCGGCAGGATCCCCTCCTCGCGCACGTACCGGCCGAGGACCCGCGCGAACGCACCGTAGGCACGCGGATGCGGGTTCGCCTTCAGGAAGATCCCCTCCGGCGCCTGCGACTCCTCGTCGGAGCAGAAGCTCACCCACGGGAGCGCGAGGACCGTGCGCACGTCGTCCTCGGACATCTCGAAGAAGAGCGCGTTGACGTTGTTGTCGTCCTCGATCAGGAGGTCCATCACCGCCTCCTCCGGCGTCGTCCCGCGGATCGACGCCACCTCCGCGAGCGTCTTGCCGGTCAGGTCGCGGAGCGCGTCCCGACGGAACCCGGCGACCACGATGCGTTCGGGCCCGCCTTCCCGGAACGGGTTCTCCCACCCGTCCACGACCGATCCCAGATCCTCCACGACCCGCGCCCGGACGTCGGGGTCCCGCAGCCGTTCGACGAGCGCGTCGAACCCGCCCTCATGCGCCCACGGCGGGATGCACGAGTCGAGCCCCGTGCCCGAGAAGTGGTACGGGTACACGTCGGCCGTGACGGGCAGGCCCTCGGCGCGCGCGGCCTCGACGATCTCGATCGCCCGGCCGAGCTTCGGCCAGTTCGGCCGTCCGGTCGCCTTGAGGTGGTAGATCTCGGCACGCGCGCCGGAGCGCCCGGCGATCTCGATCAGCTCCGCGATCGAGCCGAGCAGCGCGGCGCCCTCGCCGCGGATGTGCGAGGCGTACGACCCGCCGAACTCGGCCGCCGCCGAGGCGAGCGCGACGAGCTCCTCGGTGGTCGAGGAGGTGGCCGGCGGGTAGATGAGCGCGGACGCCACGCCGAGCGCCCCCTCGGCCATCGCCTCGCGGACGAGCCTGCACATCCGGTCGAGCTCGTCCTCCGTCGGCGGCCGGGCCTCGTACCCGAGCTCGTGGATCCGGACGGTGGACGCGCCCACGAACGACGCCACGTTCGCCGAGATGCCCCGCCGCTCGAGCCACCCGAGGAACTCCCCCAGCGTCGTCCACTCGATCTCGTACTCGACGAGCGGATTGGCGAGGCCCCGCCGCTCGAGCTCGTCCTTCATCTCCGCGGTGAGCGGCCCCATCGACAGGCCCTCGCCGAGCACCTCGAGCGTGACGCCCTGTCGGAGGTCGCTCTGCGACCGGCCGTCCTCGATGAGGGACTCGGGCGACCAGCTCATCATGTTGATGAACCCGGGGGCGACCGCCAGGCCCTCGGCGTCGACGACGAGCTTGGGATCCACGGCGCCGAGGTCACCGACGCCCACGATCCGGTCGCCCCGGATCGCGACGTCGCCGGTCCGCGCCGGCTCGCCGCTCCCGTCGAGGATCGTTCCGCCTCGGACGAGGACGTCGACGTCGCTCATCCGTCCCGGCTCAGGAGAACTCCCGGAACAGCCGGCGCTCGATCTCGCTGAACGCGCCCCAGCGCCGCCCGCCCAGGTACGCGTTCGTGAGCGAGACGACGCCCACGCGGCGGTCCGGCCGGAAGAACATCCGAGTGCTCTCGCCGTAGTCCCCGCCCGTGTGGCCCATCATGAAGAAGCCCCACGTCGGCTCGCCGTACCAGATCAGCCCCTGACGCCAGTCGGTGACGTCGCCGATCTGATGACGCCGGATCTCTCGCACCGTCGCGTCGTCGAGCACACGGACGCCCTCGAACGCGCCGAAGTTGATGAACGCGCCGAGCCACCGCGCGAGGTGGATCGCGCTCGATCGCAGCGCCCCGTCGGGATAGTCCGGATAGCCGTAGTGGAAGATCGGTTCGAACTCGCCCTGCCGCGTCGCGTACGGCATCGCGAGGTTCGTCGTGCCGACGTCGGCGAGTCGGAACCCGCTGTCGGTCATCCCGAGCGGGAGCAGGATGCGCTCCTTGCAGAGCTCGTTGAAGTCGATGCCGCTCGCGGACTCGGCCACGAACCCCGCGAGCGCGGTCGCGAGGTTCGAGTACGCGTAGCGGTCGCCGGGTGCCCAGTCGAAGAAGTTCTTTCGTCGCCGGTACCGCTCCTCACCCGGGACGAAGTACGAACGACAGAAGTCGCCGAGCGAGATCGGCGAGTCCCCTTCGAAGTACAAGGTGGGTTCGGACCAGGGGGTGCCCCACACGTCCCAGCGATCGCGGATCCCCGACGTGTGCGTCAGGAGGTGCCGCATGGTGACGGGCGCGTCGGGCGCGAACGGGATGTGGACCTCGAACGGCAGGTAGGTGTTGACGTCGGCGTCGAGGTCGAGCGCGCCGTCCTCTACCAGCGCCATGATCCCCGCGCACGTGACGGTCTTCGAGACGGACGCGAGCTGGTAGACGGTCTCGCTCGTCGCCCGGATGCCTGCCTCGCGGTCGGCCCAGCCGACCCCGGCGGACCAGACGACCTCGTCCTCCCGCACGACCGCGACGCAGATGCCCGGCGTGTTCGCCTCGACCCGCTTCCGGCGCAGGTAGCGCTTCAGCTCGTCGGTCCGCGCGGAGGCGGCCTTGACGATCGAGAACGGCGCGATCGCGCCGACCCCGGCGATGGTGGCGGCGCGCGTGACGAACTCGCGGCGGGTGAGCGGCGGCGCCTGATGGGCCTCGGGCTCGGAACGTGGGTCGGTCGCGATCTCGTCCGGCGGCTCGCCGCGACCGAACCGATCGGGTTCGCGGGTCATGGTCGATCCGATCCTCGTCCGATCGCTCCGGGCCGGTCAATCCTCGGCCCCGACCGGTTAGTCCTCGTCCTTGTCGTTGTTCGCGTGCTCGGGCGGGCCCTCACCCTCGCCGTTCCCGTCGTCTTCGTTCCCCTCATCGACGACGGTCGGCGCGGGCGTCGCCGACGCAACCTCCACGAGCGCGCCCTCCTCCTGGAACGCCGTCAGGAGCTCGAGCATGGCCAGGTTGAGGGCGGCGGCCGCGTCGGTTGAGATCTTCCCTTCGTCGACGCCCTTGGCGAGCTCGTCCTCGAGCTCGCCGAGTGCCCTGGCGAGGCCCTCGTCGTCGCCCACGCCGTACGCCTCGAGGATCTTGACGGCCTTGTCGGCGAGCTTGTCCGATACGCCCTCGTCGATCCCTCCGGACGCCGCTCCGGATGCGATCTCGTCGATGAGGTCCGTCCACGCGTCCGCGACCAACGGCGGCGTGGACTCGGGCACCTGCTCCGACACGGACCTTCCGGCCTCGCGCGCGGCCTGCCGGGGACGCAGCTCGTCGTCCGTCGACGCGAGGGCGAACGCCGCGAGCCCGAGGAGCGCCAACACGCCGGCGACCGCCAACCACCGCGCCGGGACCCTTCGGTACCACGGCCTCCTCGCCCGGCGGCGTGGACGCGGGATCGGAGGCATCTCGGCGGTCCGGTCCCCCACCGGGACGACCTGGCGCGTGTCGGCGTCGCCGCCGACCGGGACCAGGGGCGCCGTGAACATCCCGTCGAGCGGCGCCGCGAGCAGCGCCTCCTCGAGATCCTCCGCGGAGCCGAATCGCTTCCTCGGATCCTTCGCGAGGCACCGCATCACGATCGTTTCGAGCGCCGGCGGAACCGGCCGGATCGAGGACGGCGGAGGCGGGTCCTCGTTCACGTGCCGATACATCGTCGCGACCGGCGTGTCGGCCCGGAACGGCACCTGCCCGGTCAACATCTCGTACAGCACGCAGCCGAAGGCGTAGACGTCCGAACGAGCGTCCACCCGGTCGCCGCTCGCCTGCTCCGGCGACAGGTACGCGGTGCTGCCGAGGACCACGCCGGTGCCGGTGAGCGTGTCGGAGCCGGTGGCGTGGGCGATCCCGAAGTCCAGGACCTTCACGGCCCCCTCGGGGGTGAGCATCACGTTCCCGGGCTTCACGTCCCGGTGGATCACTCCCCGCTCGTGCGCTGCGGCGAGGGCCCGCGCGACGTCGACGCCGATCGCGACGGCCTCGTCGGCCGGGAGCGGCTCGTCGCGGCTGATCCGCTCGGCGAGCGTCTCGCCCTCCACGAGCTCGGTGACGATGTAGTGGATGCCGTCGTCGGACCCCGTATCGAACACGGCCACGATGTTCGGGTGGCCGAGCCCTGCCGCGGAACGGGCCTCGCGTCGGAACCGCTCGACGAAGGCTCGGTCGCGGTCGAAGGGGGGCGCCAGGACCTTGACGGCGACCGGCCGCCGCAGCTGCCGGTCGTGGGCGCGGTAGACCCGGGCCATCCCCCCCTGGCCGAGCAGTGGGCCGAGTTCGTACCGGCCGTCCAGGACCTGGGTGGTCTGCACGGGAACGGGTTACCCCGCAGCCAGCGTTCGTACGCTCAGCCGGCTCCCCCGCCGGTGCCGCCGCCGCCTCCGCCGCCGCCCCCGGAGAACCCGCCGCTCGAGAAGCCGCTGGAGGAGCTCGAGGAGCCGAACCCGCCGCTCGTGGACCCGCTGCCGGCGCTCGCCATCGACGAGAGCACGAGGCCGGGCGCGGCCGCGTGGACGGTCCGGAAGGCGGTGATCCCGGCGAGGCCCGTGGGCGCCCCACGCATCGGCGAACGCAGGCTCTCGACCGGCACGAGCGCGCGGACCTGCTTCTCCACCTCGTCGGCGACGCCGAGCGCCACGGCCCACTCGAGGTAGTGCTCCCAGATAACGACCGCGAGCGCCGGCGCGTTCGGCAGGTCGGAGAAGTCCCTGAGGTAGCGGCGGAAGGCCTCGAGCCGCTTCACGCGCGTGCGGTCCTCGAGCCCGAGCCTGGCGGGGATCATCCGGAGCGCGGCGACGAGCGAGAGCGCGGAGACCGGGACGAGCCACCAGCCGATCGCGCCGCCGAGCCCCCAGATCGCAGTCCAGACGCCGTAGCCGGCCGCGCCGATCGCGATCACGGCCGCGAGCACCGACTCGAGACGCGCGTCGCCCTTCTGGATCCGCCGGACCATGCCGCCGGACTTCATGCGGACGCCCATCCACCAGGTCGAGAACGTGGAGGACGAGCCCTTCCTCGCCTTCGGGCGCTTGACCGAGATCTCCTCCAGCGCCCGCTCGCCGCGACCGAACATCAGCCACATGAAGTCCTGGTCGGTCTCGGTCGGCAGGTCCATCGCGTCCTGCCGACGAACGATCCTCACGTCCTCGGGGTCGGTCACGCGTCCGTCGGCCCGGAGCTCGACCGCGCCGAGCCGCGCAAGCCGGAGCACCTGCGCCCGGTAGGCGTTCTGCGGCGAGAGGTGGCCCTCCCACGCCGACCACAGCACGGCGGCCTGCACCGGGTCCTCGTCCGGCGGCTCCTCGAGGACCTTCGGGACGCCGGGCACGCGGTCGCGGTAGCGGGCGAGCAGCACGAGGCCCGCGAGCGCCAACGGCACGGCGACGAGCAGGATCACCACCCACCGGCGCTCGGCGTCGTGCCGGGCGCGCAGTGCGTTCGCCTGCTCGGCCCAGACCGCCTCCTGATCGAGGATCCGTCGCAGGCCCGGCTCGCTCGTCGAGACCGCGGTCGGCACCGCGTCGGTCGGGAACAGGATCGATCCCTCGACGTAGGACAGCGGCGGCACGTCGCGCACCTCGTATCGGATCGTCTGCGGGTCGACGAACGTGACCTCGCCGTTCAGCGGGCCGTGACCGAACGCCCGCACGTCGCCACGCTCGAGCGGCGTCTGGCCGAGGTCGAGGATCGCTCCGTCCTCCTCACACTCCTGCTGCCGGATCCCGGGATCGCCGCCCTGCCGTCCCGGAAGGTGCACGGTGATGTCGGCCTGCTCGGTCGGCTTGTCCCAACCGGCGCCGATGAACTGCCAGTACAGGTGCGCCGCGTCCGAGTACACGTCGACGGCGCACGCCACGCGGTAGCGGAACACCCAGGTCCTCGTCTCGTCCTCGGCCTCGTAGCTCCACTGCGACTGGAAGCCCTCCGTGACGATCGAATGGCCTGCCGAGTCGGGCTCGACCGGCACCTCGGTTCCGTCGTCGAGGCGCTCGGCGATCGTGAAGTCGCGGACGCGGTCCTGCGGGTCGTCCACGTTGAAGTACGCGTAGGTGAACGGGCCGTTCTGGAAGTCGAAGGTCCGGGTCTCCTCGAGCCGGAGGTCGCCGTTCGGGAGGACGGTCGCGTCGATCGTGACCTCGGAGAAGTGGTAGTCCTTCTCGACCGCGTGGGTGATGATCGGCGGCAGCCAGATCCCCGCCGTGGTCACGGCGATGAAGCCGGCGATCAGGACCCACCCGAAGACGCGCTTCATCCGCGCCGCACCCCCCTGGACACGGGCGGAGAGTCTACGCGGCCGTCATCGCCTCGCGAGGACCTCGCGCGAGAGTCGGCGGAGCGCCTCGAGCATGCGGTCGACGTCCGGCTCGGTCGAGAGGTAGTTCACGATGCCGGCGCGCAGGTACGTGCGGCCCCGCAGCTTCGTCGTGGAGACCCACGCCCCGCCGCTCGCCTCGAGCGCGAGCTGCAGCGCGTCCTGGTACGCGTCGAGCTCGTCGCCCTCGAGCCCCTCCGGGAGGTGCCGGAAGCAGACGACGGAGAGCTCCGGCTCCTCGGGGGCCGCCTCGAAGTCGGGACCCTCTCGACAGCGCTCGGCGAGGTACTTCGCGAGGTCGATGTTGTGCTCGATCAGTCGCGCGAACCCCCCGGACCCGAGGTGCTTCCAGGACAGCCAGAGCTTCAGCCCGCGGAACCGCCGCGTGCCCTCCAGCGTGTACTCGAACCAGTTGAGGGGCGCGTCGGCCGGGTTCGGGTGCCGGTAGTACTCGGGCATCCGGTGGAACGTCCGCTGCAGGTCCTCGCGCCGCTTCACGACGAGCGCGCCGATGTCGTAGGCCTGGAAGAACCACTTGTGCGGGTCGATCGTGACGCTGTCGGCGCGTTCGAGCGCCGGGACGCGCGGCGCCATGCGGGGCGAGAACCGCGCGGCGCCGCCGTACGCGGCGTCGACGTGGAGCCAGAGGTCCTCGCGTTCGGCGAGGTCGGCGAGCTCCTCGGTGAGGTCGATGCTTCCGGTGTTCGTCGAGCCCACCACGGGGGTGATCGCGAACGGGACGAGGCCCGCCGCCCGGTCCTCGGCGATCGCCTCGGCGACCGGCCCCGCGTGCAGCCGGAACCGGTCATCCGACGGGACGATGCTGAGCGTCTCCGGGGGGAACCCGAGGACGTCGAGCGCCCGCGCGATCGAGAAGTGCGCCTGGTCGCTCGCGTACACGCGGGTGCCCTGCAGCCCGGCGGCGCGCGGCGGCTCGCCGAGCCCGAGGAGCCGCGCCAGGTGGATGTCCCGCGCGACGGTGAGCCCCATGATGTTGGCCATCACGCCGCCCGACGTCAGCACCGCCCACGATCCCTCGCCGAACCCGATCAGGGTGCGGAGCCAGGTCGTGACCTCCTCCTCCACCAGCGCCCCGATCGGCCCGGCGGCCCACACGTCGACGCCCTGGTTCACCCACTGCGCGAGCAGCTCCCCCGCGACGGACATCGGGAGCGGCGGCGGCGTGAAGTAGCTGTACGAGCCGGGATGCTGGCTGTTGAAGACGTACGGCGCGACGCGCTCGCGGAACTCGGCGAGCACCTCGTCGGAACGCGCCGCCTCCTCGGGGGCGGGCGCCGGCTCGCGCGACGGGCCGTAGAAGGCCGTCCGCAGCTCGCCGTACGGCACCTGTCGAATCGGCCGGCTCGCCGCGTCCTCGTAGAGGTACCGGAGCGCCTCGTCCCACAGCGCCTTGCCGAACCGCTCGAGCGCCGGCCTCGACACGGACCCGTCGCGGATGTCGACCAGCTCGGGCTCGGGAAGCGACGAGAACGGGTCGGACATCGCGGGCGAGGCTAGCAGAGCGCCTTCACACGGCCTGCACGCCGGTGAGCACCGCGACGCCGATCGCCGTCACGGCGACGCCCGCGACCTGGACGCGCGCCAGCCGCTCCCGGAACAGGAAGTACGCCGCCACCGCGGCGAATGCCGCGAACTGCGACCCGAGGATCGCCGCGATCGCGATCCCGTGGCGCGCGCCGATCGTGTACGCGACGAGCCCGGCGACCTCGAGGAAGCCGGACGCGACGACGTACGGGAGGGCCACCCGCGTCATCCGCAGCCGCCCGATCAGCGCGAGGGGGAGCGTGACGAGTAGGACCGCGAGCGTTCGCGACGGGAAGACGATCCAGCTGATCGGCAGGTCCTCGGCCAGCCGGCCCATCGCGAACAGCCCGAGGCCGAAGAACCCCGCGGCGAGGAGCGCGAACGTCACGGCGAGCCCCTCCCGCCTGCCGTCCACCACCTCGCTCGAGCGCGCCACGCTCGAGAGCACCACGCCGAGCACGACGACCGCGAGCGCGAGGCGGGCGCCCGGCCCGATCTGCTCGCCGGCGGCCACGGCGATCACCGCGGCGGCCGCGCCCTGGGTCGAGGTGATCGGCGCGACGACGCCGACCTTGCCGAACCGCAGCGAGCTGTACGCGCAGAGCAGCCCGGAGGTGTTCCCGACCGCCGTCAGCAGCAGCAGGACGACGTGCTCGCCGCCGAACCCCTCGGGGACGCCCTCGGTCAGCGCGAACGGCGCCGAGATCACCGAGCCGATCAGCAGCACCCACGCGAGGATCGAGATCGGCGGGATCATGCGGCTCGAACGGCTCGTGCAGAGCGTCGACGCCGCCCACATCGCCGCGGCGACCAGTCCCCCGATGATCGCGATCACGCGGTGGAGTCTGGCATCAGCCGGTCGCGCGACGCCGCGCGTGGTGGCGGGCGACGCGGATCCGGTTGCCGCACGCGACCGAGCACCAGCGGCGATCGGACCGAGTCGCGACGAAGACGTTCCCGCAGGAGCCGCAGCGGCGGAGCCGATCGCGGTCGGGTCCGCCGACGAGCTCGATCGTCGACCAGGCGATCCGTGCGAGCGTCCGCGCGGTCGCGTTCGCCGACGCCGGCTCGTCCCGCGCGTGGGGCGGGTCGAGGACGAGGGTCCGCGGGACCCGGGCGCTGACCTCGTTCAGCAGTTCGACCGCGTCGACGGGCGGCGCCGTCCCGTTCACCGACGCGTCGTGGACGCTGCGGGCGGCCGCCCGCAGCGCTCGGAACTCGGGCAACCGGAGCGCGACCTCCTGGATCTCGCCCCGGTCGAGCCCGGCCGACGCCTCGAGCCATCGGGCCAGGTCCTGGCCGGACTCCAGGGGCCCGTTGATCAGCGATAGGACGAGATCGCTCAAGGTAACGGACTGATCGAATGACTCCGTTTCTATCGCTCACGATGATAATGGATTCTGAGACCCAACTCCATCACATCGGGGCCGCTAACGGATCAGCCGGGAGAGCCGCCGGTCCGCCAGGACCTTGCCGCCGGTCTGGCAGGTCGGGCAGTACGTCACCTCGTGCGACTCGTAGGAGACCCGCCGGAGGTCGCCCCCACAGCGGGGGCACGGCTCCCCGTAGCGCCCGTGGACCGTGAAGTGGTCGCCGATCTTCGTCGGGAGCCCGCCGGTCCGGCGACGCTCCTGCTCCAGCGCCTCGTCCAGGACCTCGCGCACCGCCTCGAGGAGCGCCCGGCGCTGCGGCTCGTCGAGCGAACCCAGCGAGGCGTACGGCGACAGCATCGCGCGGTGCAGGACGTCGTCGGAGTAGCCGCGGCCGATCCCGGCGACCGTCCGCTGGTCGCGCAGGATCGTGTGGACGCGCCGCCCGTCGTCGCCCGAGAGTACGAGCTCTTCGAACTCCTTCGAATCGGGCTCCGGCCCGAGCTTCCCGAGCGGCCCGTCGTCCCCCTCCGCGAGCACCCACCACCCCGCCTTCCGCTCGCGGCCGAACTCCTTGGCGAGCACCGTCGTGCGGTTGTCGAACCGGAGTCGGACCACCGCGCCGCGGGGCTTCGTCTTCTTCGGCGGCTGCTCGACGTCCATCCGTCCGCCCTGCGAGAGGTGGACGAGGATCCTCGGCCCGCCGAGCTCGAACAGGAGGTACTTCCCGCGTCGGCCGACCCGGTCGAGCGTCTCCCCAACGAGCTCGGACGCGCGTGGCGTCACGGTCTTCAGCGAAGAGAACTGCAGCACGTCGGCGCCCTCGAACGCGGACCCGCCGACCGCCTCGGTCAGCCGTTCGGCGAGGGCGTGGATCTCGGGCAGCTCCGGCATCGGGGGCATGCTAGCCGCGCACGCCGGAGCCACCCGACGCTGCGGGTGGCTCCGAGCCTTGGACTCAGACTCAGGCGGTGACCAGGTGTGAGCTCCACCTGCGGCGCATCGCGCTCGCCTGCAGACCCACGTAGATCCCGGACAGCCCCACGAGGCCGTATTCGGCCCGCGTGAACGCGTTCGTCTCCCCGAACTCCAGTCCCGCGATCGCCGCAACCAGGTCGAACTCGGCCACGGCCACGAGGCCCCAGTTCAAGGCGCCGACGATCACCAGCACGAGCGCCAGGGTATCGAGCTTCTTCATGATGCAGACCGTCCCTTCCGAGTTCCGGGCGAACCCACGCACCGGAGTGTCCTCGAGCGCGCCGAACCTAGGCAAGGTCTCTGACGAGAGTGCATAGGTTCGTGCCGGAGGAGCGTCAGGCCTCGAGCGCGTGGAGCTCGACCGTGCGGCCGTGGAACTCGACGTCGCGCTCGTACGCCATCCCGAGCTTGCGGGCCACGCCCTTCGACGCCGCGTTGCCGTGGTCGATGAGCGCGATGAGCCGAGACAGTCCGAGCTCGCCGAGCGCGCGATCGCGGATCGCGGTGGCGGCCTCGGTCGCGTAGCCCTTCCCCCAGTGCGCGCGTCCGAACAGGTACGCGACCTCGTGCTCGGTCCGCCCCTCGATGCCGCGCACCGCGAGCCCGCACCGGCCGATCACATCGCCGCCGTCGGCGAGGAGCACCGACCGCATGTCCCAGCCCTCGAACGCGTTGCGCGCGAGGGACGCCTCGATCCACTCGGCGGACTCGTCCCGCGTGGCCACAGTTCCGTCGCCGATGAACCGTGCGACCTCGGGGTCCGTGAACATCTCGGCGAACGCGTCGAGGTCCTCGCGAGCGATCGGGCGCAGGACGAGCCGCTCGGTGCGGATCTCCTCGACGTCGGTCACGACGCGACGCCGGCCACCGCGCCGCGGACGATCTCGATGCACTCGTCGATCCGGTCCCGGTGCGTGCGGTGGGACAGGATGCACGCCCGGAGGGTGAACCGGCCGTCGAGCACGGTGCTCGAGAGGAACACGCGCTTCGAGTCGTTGATCGCGTCGAGGAGCCGCCGGTTGGCGGCGTCGTCGCCGTCGCGCAGCCGGAACGGCACGACCGAGAGGTCGGGCTGCCACGGGAGCTCGAGCTCCGGGATCGCCTTCAGGCTCTCGTACAGGTGCTCGGCGAGGTCCAGCTTCTCGTCGAGCGCCTCGCGGAACGCCGACACGCCGTGCAGCTGCAGCGGGAACCAGACGCGCAGTCCGCGGAAGTCGCGCGAGAGCTCGGCCGAGTACTCGGCGAAGTTGGGGATGTGCGCGTCTCCGGCGAGGTCCTGCAGGTACGCGCTCGTGCCGATGTGGTGGGCGTCGCGCAGCTTCTCACCGTCCCGGACGACGAGCGCGCCCGTGCCGTAGGGCAGGAACATCCCCTTGTGCGGGTCGAGCGTGATCGAGTCGGCGCGCTCGATGCCGCGGAAGCGCTCGCGACCGCGATCCGTGAGCTGGAAGAAGCCGCCGTAGGCCGCGTCCACGTGCAACCAGAGGCCCTCGTCCCGTGTGACGTCGGCGATCGCGTCGATCGGGTCGATCGCGCCGGTGTTCGTCGTGCCGGCGGAGGCCACGACGGCGAACGGCGCGAGCCCGGCGGCACGGTCCTCGGCGACCGCCGGCCGGAGCGCGTCGGCGTCCATCCGCAGGGACGGGTCGGCGGCCACGAGGCGAACGTTCCGAACCGGGAAGCCGGCGAGCATCGCCGCCTTCGTGACCGACGCGTGGACGTGCTCGCTGACGTACAGGGTCCCGGCGAGGAAGTTCTCGGGGAGGCGATCCTTGCGCGCCGCCACGATCGCCGAGAAGTTCGCCATCGAGCCGCCGGAGGTGAGGACGCCGCGCGACTCGGGCGGGAACCCGAACAGGTCGCACAGCCAGCGCACGACGTTGTACTCGATCTGCGCTCCGACCGGCGCCTCGCCCCACAGGTTCACGTACCGGTCGATCGTGGTCGAGAGCAGTTCGGCGAGCGACGCCGCGTAGAGCCCCCCTCCCGGGATGTACGCGAGCATGCCGGGTCCCGCGTTGTCGGACGAGTTCTCCGCGATCGCGTCGACGAGCTCGAGGAGCGGCGCGAACCCGCCGCCGGTCTCGGACGGCGCCGCGCGGTACGCCTCGGCCGCCTCGACCGCGTGCTCGAACCCGGTGGCGGGGGCCTCGTCGCGCCTCCCGAGGAACCCCACGACGTACTCGAGCGCCGCCTGCCCCATCTCGCGCATCTGATCGGGGCTCGGATCGAGCGGGTAGCCCATGGCGGGCCAGCCTACCGGCCGAGTGTGGCGGTGACGGTCTCGAGCAGGCGGCGGGACGCGGCGGCCACCTCGTCGACCGCGGTGTCGAACGCCTCCTGGTGGCGCTTCGACGGCGTCCCGAACCCGCTCACCTTGCGGACGTACTGGCGGGCGGCCTCGTGGATCTCGTCGTCGGTCGCGGGGACGTCGCCCTCGCGCAGTCGTTTGATGCTCCGGCACATGACCGCGATGGTACGCGGTGCTTGCCCGTGTGGATCCGCCACCCTACACTGCCCGAACGCATGTTCGAGTCCCTCAACCCCGACCAGCTGGCCGCCGCCGAGCATGCCGGCGGACCGCTCCTCGTCGTCGCGGGGGCAGGCTCGGGCAAGACCTGGACGATCGCCTGCCGGGTCGCGCACCTCGTCGACCGGGGCGTGCCTCCGGAGCGGATCCTTCTGCTCACGTTCACGCGCCGGGCCGCCCGCGAGATGCTCTCGCGCGCCGAACGCCTCACCGGCGAGCGCGGCCTGAAGCGCGTCTGGGGCGGCACGTTCCACGGGACGGCGAACCGCCTGCTGCGGCTCCACGGCGGGGCGCTCGGGCTCGCGCCGGACTTCACGGTGCTCGATCGGACCGACACCGCGGACCTTATGGACCTGATCCGCGGCGAGCTCGGGCTCGGCGAGGGCGAGCGGCGCTTCCCGCGCAAGGAGACGCTCGCCGACGTCTACTCGCGCACGGTGAACGCGCAGGCGCGGCTCGTCGACGTCCTCGAACGCGGGTACCCGTGGTGCGCCGAGGAGCTCGAGGGGATCCGCGCGATCTTCGAGCGGTACACCGAGCGCAAGCGCGCGCAGCACGCGCTCGACTACGACGACCTGCTGCTGTTCTGGCACGCGCTTGGCAAGCACCCCGCCGCGGGGCGCGCGATCTCCGAGCGCTTCGACCACATCCTCGTCGACGAGTACCAGGACACGAACCCGCTCCAGGCCGACATCCTCGCGTCGCTGCGTCCCGGCGGCGAGGGGCTCGTGGTGGTCGGCGACGACGCGCAGTCGATCTACGGATTCCGTTCGGCGACCGTGCGGAACATCCTCGAGTTCCCCGAGCGGTTCCCGGGGACGACGGTCGTGCGGCTCGAACGCAACTATCGCTCGACGCGGCCGATCCTCGACGCGACGAACGCCGTGATCGCGCTCTCGCCGCAGCGGCACGAGAAGACGCTGTGGACCTCACGCGAGGGCGGCGAGCTGCCGTCGCTGCTCACCTGCCTCGACGAACGGGATCAGGCCGACGCGGTGTGCCGGTCGGTGCTCGAGCACCGAGAGCGCGGCACGGCGCTCAAGCAGCAGGCCGTCCTGTTCCGCGCCGGCCACCACAGCGACGTGCTCGAGATCGAGCTCGCGCGGCGCAACGTTCCGTTCGTGAAGTACGGGGGACTCAAGTTCCTCGAGTCGGCGCACGTGAAGGACGCGCTCGCGGTCCTGCGGATCGCCGACAACCCGCGGGACGAGGTCTCGTGGTTCCGGGTGTTGCAGCTGCTCGACCACGTCGGACCGGCTGGGGCGCGGCGCGTGATGGCGGCGTTCGGCGTCTCGGCGCCCGGCGACCCGATGGCCCGGTTCCTCGAGCAGGCGATCGCGGTCCCGGCGCCCGCGAGGGCCGAGCTCGACGCGCTGCGCACGACGTTCGGCGAGCTCGCCGGCCCCCCGCCGAGCCAGGTCGAACGCGTCCGCGGCTTCCTCGAGCCGCTGCTGCGGCGCCGCCACGACCAGCCGGAGCCGCGCCTCCGCGATCTCGAGCAGCTCGAGCAGCTCGCGACGGGATTCGAGACGCGGGACCGGTTCGTCGCCGAGCTCACGCTCGAGCCGCCGGTGTCCACGTCGGACCTCGCCGGCCCGCCGCACCTGGACGAGGACTACCTCGTGCTCTCGACGATCCACTCGGCCAAGGGCGGCGAGTGGGACGTCGTGCACGTGATCCACGCGGCGGACGGGATGATCCCCTCGGACATGGCGACCGGCGACGCCCACGAGCTCGAGGAGGAGCGGCGCCTGTTCTACGTCGCGCTCACCCGCGCCCGCGACGAGCTCCACGTGTACTTCCCGCTCAGGTACCACCGGTCCAACCGCGGGCTCGAGGACCGGCACTGGTACGCGCAGCTCACGCGGTTCCTGCCCGAGGAGGTCCGATCGCGGTTCGCGCTCGCCACGACCTACGCGGACGCGGGCGCCGACGACGAGTCGGCGGCCGCGGGCGGTCCCGGCCGTTCCGAGAGCGTCGATGTGCTCCTCGCCGGCCTCTGGTCGGACTGAGCCCTCGATAGCATCGCCCGGTGGAGATCCACCGCCCGGCCGGTGCGACCGAGTTCCTGGACCTCGCGCTCCCGCTGCTCGAACGCGACGAGGCGCGCAACCAACTCCCGCTCGCGGTCGCCGGAACGGTCGCGCAGCATCCCGAGTCGTATGACGAGGCGCGCTTCTGGGTGGCGCTCGACGGTGGTGAGCCCGTGGCGGCCGCGCTCCACACGATGCCGTACGGAGCCCTGCTCGCCGATCCCGTCTCGGATGCCGGGCTCTCGGCGATGCTCGCCGCCTTGGCCGAGGACGATCCCGAGGTGCCCGGGCTCGTGGGCATGGCTCCGCACATCGACGCCGCGGCCGGCACGCTTGCCGCTTCGACGGGACGGCGAACGGAACGCCTGCTCTCCCAGGGCGTCTACGCGCTCCGCGAGGTCCGACCGGTCCCACGAGCGTCCGGAGCACCGCGTCCGGCCGCTGACGGCGACCGAGAGCTCCTCCGGCGGTGGATGACGGACTTCGCCGACGAGTCGCTGCCCGATCCCGGCCGCGAGATCGACCGGATCGACCGGACGCTCGACGTTCGGCTCCATTCGGACGACGCCGGCTACTGGCTCTGGGAGGTCGACGGTGAGCCCGTCTCGCTGTCGGGGTTCGGCGGTCCGACCCCGAGCGGCATCCGGATCGGCCCCGTGTACACGCCGCCCGAGCATCGGCGCCGCGGGTACGCGACGACGCTCGTCGCCGACCAAAGCGCGTGGCTGCTCGAGCATGGCTACCGGTTCTGCTTCCTGTACACGGACCTCGAGAACCCGACGTCGAACCGGATCTACGAGGAGATCGGGTACGAACGCATCGGCGACTCGGCCGACTACCGGTTCGTGGAGCGCTGACGGCGGATGGAGAAGGCTGGGTGGTGCAGGCACGGAAACCGTGCTGTACGCGACAGCCGGAGGGCTCACACCCCGCCGTGGTCGGCGGTCGCTTGCATGTTCACGATCGGGACCAGCTGGTCGACCTTGCGCACCCTCCACGCCTCCGCACTCGGCCATCGCCTCGCCCATTCCAGCGGGACGTAAGGCTGCGCTTGCGCGTCTGCTCCCTCGTTGGGAGCTTGAATCTCGATCAGGTCCTCGATCTCAAAGCCGCTCGTGCGCAAGAGTCGAACCATGTCACCGTGCCCGATCCGAAACTCGATGTCTTCGACGGCCCCGCTCGGTCCTCGCCACTCGAACCGGTGCATTCCGAAGTAGTCTCGATGGAGCCGCGAGTCCGCCGGCGCATCGTCATCGTCCGTGGGATAGCAGCACATCACAAGGGGTGAACCGGTCTCGAATACGAGACGGCCCTCACCCCGCAGGATGCGTGAGGCCTCCGGGATCCACCGGTAGGGATCGCACCAGGTCGCGGCCCCGTACTGGGAGATCACGAAGTCGAACCTCGCGTCCGCGAAGGGCGGGCGTTCAGCGTCGGCGTGCACGAGCGGGAAGCGAAGACCGAACTCCTCCTGGAGCAGCCGGGCGGTCGCAAGCTGGTTCGACGAGTTGTCGAGGCCGATGACCCTTGCGCCTCGGCGCATCAGCCAGGCCGAGACGTAGGCGGTCCCGCAGCCGAGTTCGACGGCGTCCAGCCCCGCTAGATCAGGCAGCAGGTGAAGATCGGACTCAGGATTGCCCCAGCCCCAGACCGGTTCCTTCCTAGCCCACGCCTCTCGTCCTCGCTGGACCCAGTTTCGTGCGTCCTCGTCCCAGGTGGCTCTGTTCACGAGGACGTGGCCGTCGGTCGGCATGTCTGGACGATAGTGCGCCGTCCTCGGGGACCGCCAGGGTTGCGGAACGTCCACGCGCCCCGGCGCATGTGGCCCTTGGCCCATTCGCTAGGTCTACGCACAAGGAGCGTTGAGAGCCGAATTGCGAGGTCTGGGTAGTGCAGGCACGAACGTCTCGCTTTGACTCGTTGTCGTGGACGACCCCCGCTCCATCTCCCGCAGCATCCCGACGGGCCCGCTCAGGGACGACTGCAACCCTGACGACCCATAGTCGAACTACTCGCGTATTCGGAGCACCTCGGCTAAGGACCGTCCCCAGGGGTGCATCGAGAGCCTCGGCGCCACCAGGTAGGGAAGATCGGCTGCCTCAAGGATCTCTCGCGCCTCGCTCGACGAGATGCCCAGGACGCCGGGAACCTCGATACCTCTACGACCAGACCTCGTCGTTCCGGTTGGTTCGTTCGTCGTACCGGTTGTCGATGCCTCGGTTTGCTCCTGACACGCTGTGGTGACAAGAAGGGCCGCAGCAAGTGCGACGAGCCTGAGGGCAGTCATCCGAGGTCGGGATGACGAGGGGCGAATGTCCGTCATCGGATCGTCATCTACGCCCCATCTCTCGCAGCATCCCGACGAGCACCGCCCCGAGCGTCCGGTCCTCCTCGCATCGATCGGCAGGTCGGCCGCCGGCAGGCTTCAGCGAAGCCGCGGTCGTCGGGGGGCGAAGAGGAAGCCCGAGACAAGCGTGGATCGTCCGGATTCGTCGCTCAACTGCTTGACCACGGAACCCCCTGCCTTTCGTGCGGCGAGTATGGGGCGGTCGTGGGAACCGGACAAGGTGATGACGAACACGCTCCGACGGTGTTGTTCCGCACCAGTCAGCCTGCCCTTCCCCGCGGGTGTGCGAAGGAGCCTTGTCGGCCCGCGGCTAGCTGCGCGATCGCTTCTTCAGATCCGAGAGGATCTCGCGCGCCGCGTTCGCGCCGGGTGCGCCCGTCACGCCGCCTCCCGGATGCGCTCCCGAGCCGCACAGGTACAGCCCCGGCACGCCGAACCGGTACCGCGCGTGGCCGAGCATGGGTCGCCACACGAAGAACTGATCGAGCCCGTGCTCGCCGTGGTAGACGTGCCCACCGCTCAGCCCGTACTCGGCCTCGAGGTCGACCGGCGTCGTCACCCGGCGGGCGGTGACGAGGTCCGAAAGCCCCGGCGCGTAGCGTTCGAGCGTCTTCACGACGAGGTCGCCGAGGCGGTCGCGTTCGGCGCCCCAGTCCCCGTCGGCGAGCGCGTACGGCGTCCACTGCGCCACGACGCTGAGCACGTGCGTCCCCTCGGGGGCGAGCGCCGGGTCCGAGAGCGTCGGGATCGTCGCCTCGAGGAACGGCTCGTCGCTGATCCGGCCATACTTGCTCGCGTCGAACCCACGTTCCAGGGCGTCGATCGACGGGGCGATCACGATCCTGCCGGCGAGGAGCCCCGGGCCGGCGCCGGCGAAGCTCGGCAGTCCGTCGAGCGCGAGGTCGACCTTCGAGACCGCGCCCGGTGTCCGGATGTTGGTGGCGCGCCACCGCAGGTGCGGGCCGATCTCCACGGGGTCGACGAGCGTCGTAAGCGTGCGCTTGGGGTCGGCCGAGCTCACGACCGCGCGGGCGTGGACCTCCTCGCCGCTCGTGAGCGCGACGCCGGTCGCGCAGTGATCCGCCGTCAGCACCCGAACGACCTCGGCGCCGGTCCGGATCTCGGCGCCGAAGGAACGTGCGGCGGCCTCGAGCGCCCCGGCGAGCGCCCCCGGACCACCCCGGACGATCGTCGACTGGCCCGGTGCGCCGCCGTCGTTCCCCGCCGAGTCCGCGAGCAGGACCGCGGTTGTGCCCGCCGACCAAGGCCCCATCGCCGTGTACAGGACCGCGCGCGACGCGATCGCGCCGCGGACCGCGTCGGTCTCGAACGTCTCGGCCACGTAGTCGGCGATCGCCATCGGCAGCGCCCGCGTCGCCTCCCGGCCCGGCTTCTTGCCGAGCCGCCGGAAGGCGTTGCCGAGCTTCAGCCCGTTCAGCGCGTCGGCGAGCGAGGGCTCCTTCACGTCCGGCGGGGTGACCGCGTGCAGGTAGGACAGGAACGACGCGATCGCGCGGACCCGCTTGTCGAACTCGACGTAGGCATCCGCGTCGTGCTGCGAGTGATTGCGCAGCCCGCCCGACGTGCTCGCGGCGTCGCCCCACAGGACGAGCGGTGGGCCCTCGGGCTGTGGGGCGAGGACGCGCACCTCGGGTTCGAAGGTGACGAGCCCGTGCTTCACCAGCTCGAGCTCGGAGATCACCTCGCGCCGGAGGCGCCCGACCGTGTGCACGATCCCCGGCGCCCGCACCCCCGGGGCGAGCTCGACCGTGTCGAGGATCCCGCCGGCACGGTCGCGGCGTTCGAGCACGAGCACCTTCCGGCCGGCCTTCGCGAGGTACGCGGCGGCGACGAGCCCGTTGTGGCCGGCGCCGATCACGATCGCGTCGTAGCGCTTCGTCACGCGGCGCCCCGCTTGCCGCGGCCCTTCAGCAGCTCGAGTGCCGCGATCCGGCCCGGCGCCCCCATGATCCCGCCGCCCGGGTGCGTGGCCGAGCCGCACATCCACAGGTCCTTGATCGGCGTGCGGTAGCGCGCCCAGCCCGGGACCGGGCGGTTGAAGAAAAGCTGCTCGAGCGAGAGCTCGCCCTGGAAGATGTTGCCCTCGGTGAGCCCGGTGATCTGTTCGATGTCGAGCGGCGTGAGCACCTGCGCGTGCAGGATCAGGTCGCGGATCTTCGGGAACCGTTCCTCGAGCGTGTCGATCACGGTCGCGCCGAACGCATCCCGCTCCGCGTCGGTCCACGTCCGCCCGTCCGAGAGGTGGTACGGCGCGTACTGGACGAAGCACGACATCACGTGTTTGCCGGGCGGCGCCATCGACGGGTCGACGAGCGTCGGGATGATGCAGTCGATGTACGGGCGGGCGGAGAAGCGGCCGTACTTCGCGTCGTCGTACGCGCGCTCCATGTACGCGACGCTCGGCGAGAAGCTGATCGCGCCGCGGAGCCACTCCCCCACGCCGGGCTTGCTCGCGAGCTCGGGCAGCCCGTCGAGCGCGAGGTTCACCTTGCCGCTCGAGCCCCGGTACTTGTAGCGGCGGACCTCGTCGAGGAAGCCGTCGTCGAGGTGGCCCGTCTCGACGAGCCCGAGGAACGTGACGTGCGAGTCGACGCTCGAGAGCACCGTGCCGGCCGCGATCTCCTCGCCGGACCCGAGGACGACGCCGATGGCGCGCCGGTTCTGGACCTCGATCCTCGCGACCGGTGCCTCGGTGCGGATCTCGGCGCCGAGCGCCTGCGCGGCCGAGCCGATCGCGTTCGAGATCCCTCCGGTGCCGCCGCGCGGGATGCCCCACGCGCGGAACGCGCCGTCGATCTCGCCCATGTAGTGGTGGAGCAGCACGTACGCGGTGCCGGGCGACCGCACGCCCTGGAAGGTCCCGATGATCCCGGACGCCGACATCGTCGCGATCAGCGGATCGGTCTCGAACCACTGCTCGAGGAACTCCGTCGCGCTCATCGTCATGAGCTGGACGAACGTCGACTGAAGGCGCTCCGGCAGGTCGCGGAAGGTCTTGGCCAGGCCGACGACCGGCATCCAGTCGAACGGGTTGAACGTGCCGGGGTCTGGCGGCACCACCGAGAGGATCGGCTTGATGAACCGCGCCATGTCGGCCATGAGCAGGCCGTACTCCTCGTACGCCTCGGCGTCGCTCCTCGACCAGCGCCGGAGCTCGCGGATCGTCCGGCCGTGGTCGTTCACGCGCCACAGCGCATCGTCGTCGAGCGGGGTGATCGTCCCGTCGAGCGGCAGGATCTCGAGCCCGTACCTGGGCAGGTCGAGCTCGCGGATGATCTCGGGGCGAAGGAGCGAGACGACGTAGGAGAACTCGCTGAACCGGAAGCCCGGGAAGACCTCCTCGGTGACCGCGGCACCGCCCAGGACGTGGCGCTTCTCGAGCACGAGGACCTTGCGGCCGGCCCGGGCGAGGTAGGCGGCGGCCGTGAGCCCGTTGTGCCCACCCCCCACGATCACGGCGTCGTACCGCTGCGCCACGGGCGTCATCGTAGGGGCGGGGTCGGGCACGCACCAACGGGCCCTTGACTGCTGGTCAACGGGGTCAAAGCGCCGTTCGGGGCCGCTCGCTACGCTACGGGCCGCGTCGGAGAGGAGACCCGTGAGCATCGGTACGGCGTTCCACCCGCGCACCGCCGAGCTGAACACGAAGATGGTCTGGGGCGAGTGGTCCGGCTACTTCGCGGCGGCCGTGTACTCCGACGCGCACGACATCGAGTACAACGCGATCCGAGAGCAGGCGGCGCTGATCGACGTCTCGCCGCTCTACAAGTACGAGATCTCCGGCCCCGACGCGGCGCGGCTCGTCGACCGCGTGATCACCCGGGACGTCGGCAGGCTCGCCGTCGACCGCGTGATCTACACGCCGTGGTGCAACGAGGAAGGCAAGGTGATCGACGACGGTACCGTCACGCGCCGGGAGGGCGACGCCTTCTTCTGGACCGCCGCCGATCCCTCGTACCGCTGGTTCGTCCTGAACGCGGCCGAGCTCGACGTCGCGATCGAAGACGTCTCCGAGCGGGTCGCAGGCGTCGCGCTCCAGGGGCCACGCGCCCGCGCGATCCTCGAGGCGACGACGCGCCGGGACTGGGCCGACCTCCGCTACTTCGGCCACCGGCGGACCGAGATCGCAGGCGTCGACCTCAACGTGACCCGAACGGGGTACACCGGCGATCTCGGCTACGAGATCTGGGTGCCGGTCGACGCGGCGACCGAGGTCTGGGACGCGCTGTGGGAGGCCGGGCAGCCACACGGAATCCGTCCCGCCGGGATCCGCGCGCTCGACGTCGCGCGCCTGGAGGCCGGGCTGATCCTGATCGAGGCCGACTACACGAGCGCGCGCCACGCGACCGCGGCCGAGCAGCAGTACTCGCCGTTCGAGATCGGCCTGGGTCGGCTCGTCGACTTCGGCAAGGCGGCGTTCGTCGGCAAGCACGCGCTCGAGCTCGAGCAGGGCGGAGGCGGGCCCGCCCGGCGCCTCGCCGGCCTGCATCTGGACTGGCCGGCGATCGAGGCGATGTTCGCGCGACACGACCTCGCGCCGTCGGTCTCGGCGGCCGTGCAGCGGGACCCGGTGCCGGTCTACAAGGAGGGGAAGCGGGTCGGCCGCGCGACGAGCGTCGGCTGGGGACCGACGATCAAGCGGATGGTCGGGTTCGGCTCGCTGCCGCCCTCCCTCGCCGAGCCCGGGACCCGGGTCTCGGTCGAGTGGACCGTCGAGGGCGAGCGAGGCAAGGTCGGGGCGACGGTCGTCGAGCTCCCGTTCCTGGATCTCGAACGCAAGCGCGCCTAACCGGCCGGCGAACCCGCGGGCCCACGAGGCCGAACGGGTCTCTGGGATGATGCGCTCACCGATGCGTTCCAAAGGCTTCCTCGTGTTGCTCGCGATCGCCGGACTCGTCGCGCTCCTGATCGCGGCGACCGGTAGCGCGATCGTCGGGGTGCTCGCCGGGCTCCTGGTCCTCGCGACGGTGCTCGTGGTGATCCGTTCGCGCACGCCCGAGGACGCCTCCCGGCGCCGCTTCCTGGCCGCGTTGGGCGGGATCGGGCTCGCGATGGTGGCGCTCGGGAGCGCGGCCGGCGCCACGATCCGCCGCCTCACCCGGCCCGACCCGCGGCCCGCGCTCGAGGCGATGGCGAATGACCTCGGCGCCGAATACCTCGAGCTCGTGACGCGCTCCTATCACCCCGAACGGCTCGGCGACCTCCAGCTGCTCGTCACGCCCTACTCGAGCTCGAACTACCCGCAGGAATCGCTCTCGCTCGAGCCGAACGACCCCCGCACGAGCCACGCCGTGCCGTGGATGTACGGCGAGCGGGTGCCGATCGTCGTCTGGGCGCCAGGGCGGATCGAGCCCCAGGACTTCGAGGACCGGGTGACGCTCGCCGACCTCGCGCCGACGACGGCCAAGCTCATGGGGTTCGACGAGTTCGAGGCCGCGGACGGCGTGCCGCTGCCCGGCATCCCGTCGGTCACGCCGCCGGTGCAGCCACGCGTGTTCGTCACCGTGGTGATCGACGGCGGCGGGTGGAACGTCCTCGGCCGCTGGCCCGACGCGTGGCCGAACCTCAAGCGGCTGATGCGCGAGGGCGCGACGTACCGCAACGCGATCTCGGGCTCGTTCCCGGCGGTAACGGCGTCGACGCACGCGACGATCGGCACCGGGGCGTTCCCGCGGACGCACGGCATCACGGGTCACAACGTCCGTCGCGGCAGCGGGCCGGTGAAGGCGTGGGGCGAGCCGGGCCGGATCGACCCGTCGTTCCTGCTCGAGCCGACGCTCGCCGACACGTGGTCGGAGTGGACCGAGGACCGCGCGTGGGTCGGGCAGCTCGGCTACCAGGTCTGGCACGTCGGGATGCTCGGCCGCGGCGGGCACCCGCCCGGAGACCCGCCGGTGGGCGTGTATTGGGACGAGGACGGCGGCGGCGGCTGGCGGCCGCATCACCCCGAGCGCTACCGCCTCCCTGTGACCGCCCCCGGGCTCGAGCGCCTGGAGGCGCTCTCGGCCGGCTACGAGCCGCCGGCACCCTCGCCGTACGACCCGACCGGGAGGAAGGCGATGTGCTGCTTCCCGCCGGTCGTCCGCTACCAGGGCGAGCTGATCGAGGCGACGCTGGACTCCGAGCCGATCGGCGAGGACGAGATCCCGGACCTGCTCTACGTGAACTTCAAGGCCCCCGACTACGCCGGGCACGTCTACAACATGGACGACCCGCGCCAGGCCGAGGTCCTGTCGGCCGTCGACGACGAACTCGGCCGGCTCGCCGAGGGCATGCGGCGGCGGTACGGCGACTCCTGCGTCCTGATCGTCACGGCCGACCACGGCCAGTGTCCCGAGATCGACGCGAACGGCGGCGTGCGGATCGACCCGATCCAGCTCCAGGAGGACCTCGAGGCCGAGTTCGGGCCGAGCGTGTTCGGCCTCGTGCAGAGCGTCGCGCCCTCGGAGGTCTACCTCGACCGCAAGGCGCTCACGGATCTCGGCGCGAGCTCCGAGGATCTGGCGGCGTTCCTCGCCGACTACCGCTACGGCGACAACGTCGGACCGTACGTCCGGCCGAACGCCGTGAACCGCGACCGCCTCGACGACCGCGCGTTCGCGGCCGTGCTGCCGGCGTCGTACATCGCGGAGCTCGCGCGGCGCGACCTCGGCGCGTTCGGCGAGACGCGCTACGCCGACGCCGACCCCGACGGCGTCCCACCCGTCACCTGGTAGCTCACGCGCCCGGTGATAGGGTCCTCCCCGCAGGCCCGAGGAGGAGACCATGGCGCACCGCTTCTCGAAGAGCATGCTGCGGATGCAGGAGGCGGACGCGCCACTCTGGCGCTTCTTCACCGAGAGCGGGTACGCGCGCCGTGACCCCGCCGATCCCGAGCTCTGCGATTTCGTCGCGGGCAACCCGCAGGAGATGGTGCTGCCGGAGTACGTCGAGTCCCTGCAGCGCTGGACGGTCCCGCAGGACAAGGACTGGTACGCGTACAAGTTCAACGAGCCCTACGCGCAGGAGGCGGTGGCCACGAGCCTGCGCGAGCGGCGCGGCGTGCCGTACGAGGCCGACGACGTCATCGTCACCGACGGCGCGTTCGCCGGCCTGAACCTCTGCATCCGGACCGTCACCGACCCCGGCGACGAGGTGATCTTCCTCACACCGCCGTGGTTCTTCTACGAGGCGCTGATCATCGGCAGCGAGGCATCACCCGTTCGCATCGCCGTGGACTACGAGACGTGGGACCTCGACGTCCCCGCGATCGAGGCGGCGATCACCGACCGCACCTCGGCGATCATCGTGAACTCGCCGAACAACCCGGCGGGCAAGATCTACCCGCCCGAGACGTTGCGCGCGCTCGCGGACGTCCTCGTGGACGCGTCCGAACGGATCGGCCGCCCGATCTACCTGATCTCGGACGAGGCCTACTCGAGGATCGTGTACGACGACCGCGCGTTCACGAGCCCGACCGAGTTCTATGCGAACTCGTTCCTCGTCTACACGTACGCGAAGCAGCTCCTCACGCCGGGGCAGCGCTGCGGCTACGTAGCGCTCCCACCGACGATGGCCGACCGCGAGCCGATGCGCGAGGCGCTGATGCTCGGGCAGCTCACGTACGGGAGCCACGGGGCGGCGAACAACGTGCTCCAGCGGGCCCTGGGAGATCTCGAGCACATGAGCGTGGACATCAAGGCGCTCCAGCGACGCCGCGACCGCATGGTCGAGTCGCTTCGCTCGTTCGGCTACGACCTGCACTCGCCCGAGGGGACGTTCTACCTCCTCCCCACGAGCCCGGACCCCGACGACGAGGCGTTCGTCGAGCGCCTGGCGCGGGAGAAGGTGTTCATCCTGCCGGGCACCGTGGTGGAGATGCCCGGGCGGTTCCGGATCTCGATCACCGGCAACGACGAGATGGTCGAGCGCGCGCTCCCGGTCTTCGAACGAGCCGCCGCGGGTTCCTGAGGACCGGCGGTGCCGGTCGAGCTCTCCGAGGCCGACCGCGCACGGCTGTCCGGTTCGCACGGCGACGCCGCCGCGCTCGCGATGCGCATCGTCCTCGAGACCGCCGCCGTCATGGGCGCCGAACGCCTCGTCGACATCGTCGCCGCGCACGTGGACGGCTGTCTGTACCACGGCCTCGCGGGGCTCGAGTTCGCCGAGCGCCTGGTGGCCGGCGGCGCGAGCGTGTCCGTACCGACGACGCTGAACGTCGGGTACCTCGATCTGCTGCATCCGGACCGCGCCCGCGGCGACGAGCATACGGTCGCGAACGCGCGGCGCCAGATGGACCTGTACGTCGCGATGGGGTGCCGCCCGACCTGGACCTGCGCGCCCTACCAGCTCCCCGAGCGGCCCGCGTTCGGCGATCACGTCGCGTGGGCCGAGTCGAACGCGATCGTGTTCTGCAACTCCGTGCTCGGCGCGCGGACGAACCGCTACGGCGACTTCATCGACGTGTGCGCCGCGATCGCCGGCAGGGCGCCGTTCGCGGGACTGCACCGCGACGAAGAGCGACGGGCGCGGCTCGTCCTTCGACTCGACGGCGTGTCTTCGCGGCTGCTCGCCTCCGACGGGCTCTACCCGGTCCTCGGGCACCTGCTCGGGACCGAGGCCGGAACGTCCGTCGCGGCGATCGACGGCCTGCCTGCCGAGACCTCCGAGGATCGCCTGAAGGCGATCGGCGCCGGCGCCGCGTCGTCCGGCTCGGTCGCGATGTTCCACGCAGTCGGCGTCACCCCGGAGGCCCCGGCGCTCGAGGCGGCGACGGGCGCCGAGCCCGCGACC
>Ga0075420_100000573_pt1 | contig 29564 bp, 32 predicted proteins | sample SoiMetdeltSBSDD4_FD_75296 | JGI IMG/M metagenome (GOLD analysis project Ga0075420, IMG submission 75296) | Bulk soil microbial communities from a Populus tree surrounding site in Tennessee, USA - Soil MetaG P. deltoides SBSDD4 | ecosystem: Environmental > Terrestrial > Soil > Tree plantation...
GCCGAAGCCGTCTCTCGTGCCGAGCCCGACGGCTACACGCTGATGGTATCAGGCGTCCCGATCATCGTGGTCGGACCGGCGATGAACAAGAACGTCGGCTACGACCCGATGCGCGATCTCACGCATATCGCGTATTTCGGCGGCACGCCGAACATGCTGGCGGTGCATCGCTCGCTCGGGACCAGGACCTACGCCGAATTTATCGCCCACGCGCGCAAGCAGCCGACCGGCACCGACTACGTGTCGGCGGGGTTCGGCACCATGGGTAACTGGGCGGCCGAATATCTGGCGACGCTCGAGAACGTGAAGCTCAACCACATCGCATACAAGGGCGGATCGCAGGCGATCGTCGACCTGGTCGCCGGTCATGTCAAAGCGTCGGTGCTGACCTGGACCGCGATCGACCAGCACGTGCGCTCCGGGGTGCTCGATGCGCTGGCGGTGACCTCGGCCAAACGTCTGGCCTATCTTCCGGACACGCCGACGTTCGATGAACTCGGCCACAAGAATTTCGTGTCGCTGACCTGGTTCTCGCTGTCGGGGCCGCCGAAGCTGCCGCGAGACATCGTCGAGAAGATCAATGCGGTGGTACTGAAAGCAACGAACAGCCCGGAGATCCGCAAGGTTATCGAACGCGACGGGATCGAGACGATGCCGTTGACACCGGACGCGTTCAACAAATTCGCGCAAGCCGAGATCGACCGCTGGGCGCCGCTGGTGCGTCGCATCATGGCAGAGCGGCAGAAGTAAAAGAAAAAGCCCCGGGAGCGGTCCCGGGGCTTCGTTCAACCAGTTTGTGCGGATCGGCTTACTTCCCGCGCACGACCTCGCCGTATTGCGGCGGGCGTTCGAGGTAGCCGCGCTCCATCATCCAGTCGACCTTCTCCTGGAATTCCGCCGCCTTGTAGCCCTGCACGCCGAGGAGCTCAGGCATCATGCCGGTCTTGCGCTGCTCGGGCGTGAGGTCGCGCAGCACTTCGTCGCGCGAGCGCTCCTCGTTGGCGCGCAGATACTCCACGGCGCGATTGAGCGCGCGGGTGATCTTTCCCGCCGTCTCATCGTCGATCTCGTCGCTGGCGACGATGCCGCCGCGCCAGCGCAGGTCGCAGAGCTTGCGGCATCCGGCCGCCGCGGCGCGGCTCACCAGCGGTTCCATCAGGGCCGCGGCTTCGTTCCTGCCCGAGAGCAGCGCGTCGAGCCGGTCGTTGGCGTGCTCGAGCTTGATCTCGTTGAATGGGACGCCCACGGCCTCCAGCGCTTCAACCGCGGCGTAGAAGGTGCCGGCATGCCATGTCACCGCGATCGGGATGTTGCGAAGCTGTGCGACGCTGGTGACCTTCGAATCCTTGCGCACCATGATCGCGCCGGTGCGCGCCGTGGTGTCCAGGCCGATGATCTTGCCGGCACCGAGCTGCTGAACGCGCTCGATCGCGCCCCATTCGCAGACCGGGTAGACGTCGAGCGCGCCGGCCTGAAGCTGCGATTCCTTCCAGCGTTCCGAGAACTTCTCTACCCGCCCGGCGATCCCCTGCGGATTGTCCTCCTGATACTCGACATCGAGGCCTTCGGCCTTGAAGAAACCCTGCTCGACCGCGACCCGCCAGGGCCGGTCGTGGGCATTGCTGTCGCCTTGCAGGCGGATGGTTCTTGTCATTGGGACGGTTCCTCGTTGTTCCAGTGGCGGGCAGGGTAAACGAGCCCAAACGCCCGCTCAATCGCTCAAGTACCGCGAAATAGCCGCAGAACATCGACAGAGTTCGGCCGATCGATCCAGATTCCTCAAATATCCATAGAAGACGCTGGTTTTTCCGCCGTTCGACCCCATATTACAGCAGGATTTGAAGACCATTTCGGTTGTCATGAGTAGTATTGGAGATATCGACATGACCAACGCGGCTGCTGCACCCACGAACGAAGCTTCGGCGAACGCGGAATCGTCGGCGACCGAAACCGTCTTCGACTATCAGAGGTCGGCAGAGTTGTTTCCTACCCGAAGTCGCAAGCCGCGCCGCAATCCCGTGACCTACAAGCGGTTTGACACCGCCGCCGCCGCGGTTCGCTTCGCCATCGAGGAACTTCCGAGCGATCTCCTGCTGGGGGCCTATTTGCAGGTCGACGAGGACCGTTTCGGGAGCGAGGGCATCCGCAAGCTCTACGACAGTGCCCGGTATCCCCTGAAGCGCCGTACCCTTCCTCAGCAATAGCGAGCTATCACCCGCTGGCCGTGTTACGGTGAATCACCGTTCGCGAAGGTGGCTACCGATGTCGTTGACCTTTCCCAATCGCAGCCGCTCCTATGACGCCACGCGTCATGCGGTGCGGTTCTGGGGCTACGACAGCGCGATGGAAGCGTCGTTTTACGTGAGCCAGGATGCGTTGAAGCGCGTGCAGCCGGACATGCTGCTGGACGAGGCCGGGCTCCTCGGCGCTTTCGACTCAAACCGCGAACGGATTTACGAAGCAGCCGTCAAAGTCTATGCGCGCGGACACCGGGGCTCGTACGATCTCGAAAAGACAGATTTCTGAACGGTGGCCGGCCGTTGGGCGGGTTTGCTCAGAAGAATGTCGTGAAGTTGAAGATCCCGAGAAAGATCAAGGACAGCGCGAGCGCCGTTATCGCCAGCGCGTGCAGCCCATAGGGACCGACCAGAACGCACGCAATCGCTGTCGATGACATGGCGGCAGGTCCCGTGATTTTTCAAACTGTTGCGGCAACGATTCGTCGCTCGCAGAATATCGACGGCAACACAACGACATCGTCGACGATCTGCCGGGCTAGAACTTGCGCGCCTGCACCAGGTAACCGGCGATTGTGGTTTCGCCCAGCGCCCTGCATGCCTCGAGCCGGTGCAGGCCTTCCACCAGTATCAGCCGCGCGCCGTCCCGGCGCAGCAGGATCGGGCTCTGCTGGCCAGTCGCCAGGATACTGGCGGCGATTTCGTCGACAGTCGCGGAAACGAGCGTCGCCCGCCGTTTGACCGGCACGTAGATGTCCGCGATTTCGAAGGTTTCACGCTTCATCATGACGGCGTGGCCATGCCGTACCCTAGCACGTGCCCGCCCCAGCCGTCGGGTTTCCTACAAATTTTCGGCGCTCGCAGGCCAGCGGCGCCGTCAATTTACGGTATGTGCCATAGGGGCGAATCACGGGTCGTGCTATTTTCAATGCCGAATCACTAGGGGTTTACCGAGGGGTTACCCATGAACGTTCTTGTCTTCGCGTCGCGTAAAGGCGGCTCGGGTAAGAGCACGCTGACGGCTCATTTGGCCGCGCACGCATATAAGCCGGGGCGGTCGGTGCTGCTGGTCGACGCCGATCCGCAGGGATCGCTGTCGCTCTGGCACAAGCTGCGCGGCACCAACGAGCCGCCGCTGGTCGATGGCACCGACGGCGTCCGCTCGATCGTCGCGTCCGCCAAGCGACAGGGCTACGACTGGGTGTTCATCGACACGCCGCCGACCATGTCGGCGGTGGTCACCGATGCGATCCACGCCGCGACGCTGATCATTATCCCGGCGCGGCTCACCTTGTTCGACCTCGCGGCGATCAAGGAGACGATGGATCTTGCCCGGCAATTGCGTCGACCGTACGCGGTCGTCATCAACGGTGTGCCGCCGCGCCGTGACAACACCGAGTCGCCGTTCGTGCGCGAAGCACGCGCGGCGCTGACCAGCCTCAACGTCCCGGTCTGGTCCGGCCAGATCACCACCCGCAACAACTATTCGCTGGCGCTCGCGGAAGGCGAGGGGGCTGCCGAATATGAGGCTGGGTCCGAGGCCGCAAATGAGATCTCCGGACTGTGGACGGCGATCGACAAATCGGTGAAGGCGATCCACGGTCACTACGCCGGCGTCGCGATGCACCGCGTGGCGGCGTAGATCGTCAGAGCGTCACCGCCCGCGTCTCGTATGCGGGTGCGGTCTTGATCTTCGCGCAATCAGCTAGCGCCAGTGATTCAGGATGCCCTCTTGTTTGTTGGGCAGCCGCCCGGCGTATGTGGTGCCGACCTGCCTGCCGACCGCCGCCAATACGACTTTCCTGGCGGGGCGGTGCGTCTGGCAACCCCGACATCGATCATGTCAGAAGCCTCGTGGGGGGAACAAACCCCCACGAATGGTGTATGTCGTGGTAAGGAGTTTTCGAAAAGCAGGGAGGTTTCCATGATGATCCGCCGCGCCGTTCTCGCCATTGCCGCGGTCGCTGTTGTCGCCGCGTTCGGCGCCAGCGCGCAGAACGCGCCCGACTATGCGGCCATCATCGCCGCGCCGGATCGCCGGGAAGCTGACCGTGATATCGACAAGCGCCGCGATCCCGTGAAGCTTCTAGCATTCACCGGGGCGCGGCCGGGCATGAAGGTGCTCGATATGGGCGCCGGCGGCGGCTACTCCACCGAACTGATGGCGCGCGCGGTAGCGCCGGGCGGCGTGGTGTACGGGCAAAACGTGTGGAACCCGTCCCAGAAATCGAAGGCGATTTTCGATGAGCGCATGAAGACTGCGGCGATGAAAAGCGTGACTCCGCTGGATCGGCCGTTCGATGATCCGATCTCGCCGGAAGTGCGGGATCTCGATCTCATTACTTTCTTCTTTGCCTATCACGACGTGACCTACATGGAGGTCGACCGCGCGACGATGAACAAGAAGCTGTTCTCGGCGCTCAAGCCGGGCGGCATGCTGGTGATCGCGGATCACTCGGCCGCGGCCGGTGCCGGCACCGGCGTCGGCAAGAGCCTGCACCGCATCGAAGAGGCGGCGCTCCGCCGTGAGGTCGAGGCGGCGGGATTCAAGCTCGTGGCCGAAGCGGATTTCCTTCGCCGCCCGGGCGACACGCGCGATTTCCCGTCGACAAGGCCGACCGGACCGGTGGACGAGTTCGTCCTGAAATTCCAGCGTCCGAACTAAAATCTCCGTAATCTTTAGTCTTGTTTGCGGCTGTTGCTCCTGCGCTTTGCCGCGCAGGACGAATGCATTCTTGACCACAACCGGAATCAAGTTGGCGCGCGCACGCCGCGCAGCGGAACCGCGTTGCGACGCGTGGTATTGACCGTAACGCACACGCGTTTGTGAGCGGAGCCACGATTTCACGCGCGCGAAATCGGGAACGGAACTACGCCCGCAGCGGTTCTTCCTGTCTGCGGCGGCGATCCGCCATGAAGGACACTTCGAGGCTCGCAGTCGAAACGATCACACGTTGGAGAGGTGAACAATGAGACTTCCGACCAAGACACTCGCCGCCGCGCTTATCGCGGCTGCCGTTCCGCTCTGCAGCGGCCCCGCTGCGGCGGCCCCGCTCTCGCAATCGCTGACGCTCAACCGTGCCGATGTTGGCTCGGTGGAGCAGGTGCAATATCGCCGCTGGAATCGCGGGCGGTGGATCGGTCCCGCTGCTGCGGGCTTAGCCGCCGGTGCCATCATCGGCGGCGCGTTGTCGTCTCAGTACAACGACGGCTACTACGCCTATGGTGCGGCGCCTGACGGCTACTACGCCTACGGTGCCGCGCCGGGATACGACACCGCGCCGCGGTACAGGTACGGTTCCTCCGTCCAGACGTCGCCGCAATACGGTTCCTGTACCGGCGATCGGGATGATGACAGCGCCTTCCCAAGCTGGGCCTGCCGGTAACCCCATTTAGGCGGACCTGAGGCAAAAGGCGCCCACGCGGCGCCTTTTGCATTTTTTGCGCCCATGGAACACGCGCTTCGCGGACTTGTTGACTCCGCAGGCGACCGCCGTGGCGGGTGCCCGGCCGGTACGGCCTAAGGAGTACGCCCTATGTGCGACTACAGCCTTGAACACGTTGCTTCGCGCGCGGCGGAAGTCGGCGACCGTCTTGTCTCCACCCGCTTCGGAGACTCGATCACGCGTGGTTTCGCCGCAGAAAACAATGCTGGCGTAGCGGTTTGTCTGCGTCCCGGCACCGAGCTTGCGTTCGAGCGCGACGTCGAGTTCGACCACATTCTCAGCCGCGGCCGCGACATCCTGCCGGCGCGGGTAGCGCGTTTCCGACAGATCGACACGGAAGCGCCGCACGTGCACCACGACGCGCTGGAATTCCCTGACGGTCGCGTGGTCCTGGTCACGCGGCTGGCCGAAGGCCAGCGCGCCACCGTGCTGCAGCTTCCGGTTCAGGGCGAAAAGGAAAAGCGGGTGACGGTGGAGATCGCCGGCGAAGCCGCCGATCTCGCGCGCTAACAGCGTTGCCGCCGAATGTCAGGGTAGCGGCTTGTTAGGGTAGTGGCTTGCCGCGTACGTCGGCTGCGTGATTGATCTTGATGAGCACGCCGATGCCCTTGTCGGCGCCGTCGTGCTCCTGTTCGCGTTTGTTCAGCCGCTTGAAGATCGCCTCGCGCATCGGGCCTTCTTCGTGGAGTTCGACGGTGCCGTAAAAGCGTAGGAAGCCGGATTCCAAAACCTTGTCGCGCTGCGCCTGCATGTTGGCGTAGATCACGACCACGCGCTGGTCGTGGCTGAGATTTGCGAGCGCTTGCTTCTTCGACCGCTCCCAATAGGCGAGGTGCTCGTCGTCAAAAACCAGCATCGAGCCCTTGGGTGAAATGTTCGGACCGTCCGGCCCCGTTGTGGCGAGCAGGCAGCAATAGCCATCCCCCCAGGCGTTATCGATGATCTTGCGCACTTTTTCACTGATCGGCATGACGCGTCGTTCCCGCCTCGTTTGAGAATTGCGGCGGGACTATAGCCTCCGCGCAGGATTTTCCTACTGGAAGGTGGCTGTGCGGCATGACATGTTTTTTTGCGCTGCGGGGGCGGCCGGCCATTTCAGCAAGTCATTGGAGCCCGCCATGTCGGATTTGAACCGGAGGTCCGCCCTCTCATTGGCGCTGGCGGCGACCGCCGCCGCCGCTACCGGCAGTCCAGCATCGGCACAAGATCAGCAGACGGCACACATCGATCCGGCATCGATAGAGACCTTGCGAATTTATCCGCCGCTCGGGATCGCCCGTGTGGGCAACGCCGCAGAGGCGGACGCGTATGTCATCGGCTCCGAGGTGATCGGCGGTCGCCCCACGCTGCCGGATGGGACGCCGGCGCGTCTCGTTTCCGACTTCCGCACCGAGAACGGCGAGATCAAACGGCAGGCCGCGCGCTTCCGGATCTATGCGCATCTCAAGGATGGATCGGTTGTGGAGGTGACAGCAGCTTCGGCCCGCATCGAGTGGCGGGTTGCGGTCGCCAACCTCAAAGCCGGCTGGTACGACTTCAATCAGGCGATGGATCTGCCGCGTGGGATCAGCCGCGACGCGCGGCAGCGCAACCGCACGCTATCACCACCCGGCGGGCGTGCCGCGCTCGACATTGTGCCAAAGCCGCGCGGTATCGCCGGGCGCAACGCGCCGGCGGTCGCGTTTGACGACGGCGCCTTCTGGGGCAAAAAAGTCTATCTCGGTGAGCTGCGGACTGATGCCGAAGGCCGCCTGCTTTTTCTTGGCGGACGCGGCGCGTCGGCGCCGTACAAGGCCGGACTGAAGCCGACGACGTACGCCAACAACGACGGATGGCACGACGACATCGCCGACGGTCCGGTCCGGGCGACGGTGACGTTTCCGGGCGCCAAGCCGATCGAGGCTGAACCGGGCTACGTGGCGGTAACGCCGCCGAATTATGCGCCCGGGGTCTCGGGCGTCGTCACCATGGACGATGCGGTACGCGAGACGTTCCAGCGGCAGGGCTGGATCAATGCGCCGACGTCGACGTCGTTCACCCGTGACGTCTGGCCGATCTTTGATCGACTCTCCGGGCTGCAATGGGTCAATCACGGGCTGTTCATGGTTCACGGCTACGGCTCGCCGCTCGACGCGCGCGATGCCGCAGGGATTGCGCGCCTGCGCGACAACTCCGCCACCAACCTCGATTGGCGCCGCCGCGTGTTCGCGATGTTCCGCGACCCTGGCGTCGGACCAGCGCTGAACGATGAGGTGGTGCCGCAGGTCTACGGCGATGCCTACGGCGAGGAAGCGCCGCAGGACGCTCTCACGCTGCTGGCCGTGACGCCGACGCAATACGCGCACTTGCAGCGCTGGCTCGCCGGCAACGCCAGCGACGACTGGCCCGGCGCGCCGCCAACACCGCTGACGTTTGCCGCGCTGTCGTCGGCGGAACAGATTGCGCATCTCGAGCGCGCGGCGCTCACCGATTGTCTCGGCGGGCCGTTTCATCCGGGTATCGAGCTCACCTGGGTCATGCGGTTGCCGCGGCTCTGGAAGGGTGCGTATCGCCTCAACGTGCTGCCGACCGATCAGCCGGCGCGGCAGAATTTCGGAGCGATCCTTACGCCTGCTGCCTGCATCGGGCCGAAGGGGCCTTATGACGGCGTTGCTGCCGGGGCGCTCACGCGCTTCATGGGCGTGCCGTGGCAGACCGACGAGGCGTCCTGCAATTCGTCGGCGGACTACAGCCCGTGGACCTTCCTCTCGATGCCGACTTATTGGGGTGCGCGCGTGCCCGATCAGGTCTTCGCTGCGGCAAATTATGATCGTGCGGCGGCGCTCGATCCCAAACGCTCGCTGGTGCAAGCGCACAAGCATCTCATGTTGCGGGTCGACTGGCTGCGTGACGTGCGCGAGACCGGCTATGAGGAGCGGATCGCCAAGATGGTCGAGAAATGGTGGGAGCTCGGCATGGTCCTGCCGGTGGAGAATACGCCGGCGCATCTGCCGCACGATACGCGGGTCGAACAGGGCCGGCGCGAGGACAAGCGGCGCGACGCCAAGCGCAATCTGGTCAAAGTCGTTGAAGACCTGTCGGTGCCGACCACGCTGGCGGTGACGCGAAGCTTCAAGCCGCTGGCGGAGCAGCCTGATGCCGCGCTGCCGTTGCCGCCGCGTCGCGCCTTCCGGCAAGGCGAGATCTGATGGTGTTCGATGCACGTTGACCACGCCGACATCCTCGTCGCTGGCGCCGGACCAGCCGGCGCCACCATCGCGCGGCTGCTCGCACGCAATGGGCGCCGCGTTGTGCTGGTCGATCCGGGAACACGCCACGTCGAGCGGCTCGAGCTTGTTGCGCCTGCGGCTTGCCCGGTGATTGAGGCACTGGGTATCGCGCCGCTGCTCGACGACGCGTCGATTGCACGGCCGTGCCCCGGCATCCGCCGCCGCTGGGGCACGACGCAGACCGAGACCGAGGATTTCCTGCGGCAGCCGGGCGGCCGCGGCTTTGTGATCGACCGCCTGCCGTTCGACGAAGCACTGCGCAATGCGGCGAAGGACGCGGGCGTGAGGTTCGTTGCTGGCCGCGTCGTTGTCGCGCGACACAGTGCCGGTGCAATGCTGGTGACTGTAAAATCGGATCCGCAGGAATTTGAGATCATGAGCGGATTGCTGGTCGATGCGACCGGCCGGCCGGCGGCGGTCGCGCGCCGCATGGGCGCGCGGCGGATTGTTAGTGAGCGTCGGATCGCCGTACGGCAAGCCGTTGATATGCGCCACGTCTCCGATACGGGCTGGCTCGATGTCGAAAGCGACATGAGTCGGCATGGGCAGTGGTCGTATGCCGTGGGAGGTCCTAACGGACGGCGCGAACGCTGGACCATCTATCGCTCGGAGCAACAGCCAATGGCCCGCTCGCGTCTGCGAGCCGATGCATCGTCCGCGCTGCTGTCGCACGCGGCGGGCGACGGCTGGATCGCGATTGGCGACGCGGCGTCGTCGTTCGATCCGGTGACCTCGCAGGGCTTGGCGAACGCGCTGTCGACTGCACTCGTCGCTGCCGGTGCGATCCTGTCGCCAGAACAATTCGACGAAGCCGCACGCCGCATCTATTCGGACGCCATCGCGACGACCTTCCATCATTCGGAGGCCGGGCGGGCGCGTGTCTACGACGCGCTCAAGTTCGCGAGCTGACCCTCAGCCTCTCAACGATAGTAGTCATAGTAACCACGCGGCGCCGGTTGCGGTGCGTAGTAATAGCCGGGCGTCGGCGTCGGCGGCGGCGGCGGCGGATACGCCGACGGATATCCGGGCTGGCGATAGGCCGGCTGACGATAGCCCGGCGGCACGGTACGCGGATCGTAGACATCATCATCGTCGTTGTATTGCGGCAGGGTGCGCGCCGTGCGTGGTTGCGACGGAGCAGGCGCGGCTTTGGGTGCAGGCGCATTCGGGTTTGGCCGTGCCACCGCGGGCGCCGACACGCGGGGCTCTTCGCCCGCGATCGTGACCGAGGTGTTGAGCACACCCTGCTGCTTCACCAGTGCGAACAGTTGCTTGGCATTGTCGGGATGCAGCCGCACGCAGCCGGCGGAGGCCGGCGAGCCGAGCCGGCGCGTGTCGAAGCTGCCGTGGATGGCGTGGCCGCGCTTAGTGAAGAAGATCGAGTGCGGCATCGGCGCATCGTCCCACTCCTTCGAGTAGTGGTCCTCCTCCATGCGGAATGCCTGGAAGCTGCCGGCCGGAGTCGCGTGGCCGCGGCGTCCGGTCGAGACCGGCCAGGTCCAACGCGTCGCGCCGTCGACCGATACGGTCATGCGTTGCGTCGACTTGTCGATAGTGATGAGGACCTTGGCGTCAGCGGCGCCAGCTTGAACCAGCGCGGCGAGCGCGAGCACGGCGACGGTCAAGAAACGCACGACCAGGATACGCATGACGGGAGCACCTTTGGTTGCCCGAAACTTGGTTGCCCCCCTCGGGCAAAAGTGAGCGTGGCGAGTGCTCGTGGCAACGGTAGGGCGCGGGCGTGGTAAACAGCCGGCTTCATCGGGCGCGTACGGTGCCCGTGACGAAATTTGAAATTACTCGGTCGGCGCTTGCGAGAAATGGCGCGCTAGCGCGCTTCGCTCTTGGTCAAGAGTTCACCGCAGGCGCATTGGAAGGTGATCTCATCCAGGGCAACGTAATGCGTCGGGTGAGGCTCCAGCCGGGAAAGCCACATCGGCGCGTTGCAGCGCGGGCAGGGCAGCGAAGGCGCAGCGGCTGGTGCCGAGTCGAACGGCGACATTGGAACGCCGTTTCTTCGCTGGGTTCGGGTCGGATCGAAGGCATTAGTCACGGCTGACCTCATGCAGGCCCATTCCCGTGCAGCCGTTGGCCTGAGCAATAAACCTACGCGCTCTCGATCCAACAGTACAGCGATATATCTGGAAACTCCCACACGATTACTTCATTTCCACAGAACAATGGCATCAATACATCAATAAAGCTATTGACGACTTTGGCTAATGCTTAGCTGTCTTCGCTATTAGCTTATGGAACTCAAAAGGCGTTATAAGCGTTGATTGAGTAATTGACGCATTTGACGCCCGGACTATCATTCGGGTCGTCACTGGAGGGAGAAAGGTGTCATGTCGCCGGCTGCTGATAACCGTGGTGAGCGCCTGCAAGTGATGCTCACGCCTGACGAATTGGCCGCGCTCGACGATTTCCGTTTCAAGACCCGGATGCCGAGCCGGGCGTCGGCCGTGCGCGAATTGCTTCGGCGCGGGCTGGCGGGAGAGGGCTTCCTCGCCGCCGACCAGGGCTCCAAGTCCTCCGACTTCGGCGTGATCCGTGGCGACCAGCCGGATGGCGGCGCTGACGGGCGGTAGCCCCTAGACGGCGAGTCGGCGTGCTCCCTGACGCGGGTCGCGGGTCAAACGCGCCCGCGGTATCACAGCGCTTCCCAGCGCTTTAACCTTTCGTTAACCATTTGGGCCCCAGGCTCGGCGCCCAGGGTCCGTTTGGTTATGACCCATTTCCGGTGTCCCTATTAGGGAGCGCCTTTTGATGAACGTCATCACCGTGGCTTCGCGCAAAGGCGGCGCGGGCAAAACCACGCTCTGCGCCCAGCTCGCCGCCTTTGCCCGATCGCGGGGGCACAACTGCCAGATCATCGACGGCGACCCGCAGGGTTCGCTCGCGCTGTGTAACCGCTTGCGCGGCAACGGCGCGATGCCGTTGTCCACTGCCGAGCGCGGCATCGATCGCGCGCTGGCAATGGCGCAGGTCGCGGGCGCGGAGTGGGTGTTCATCGACACCTCGCCGACCATGTGGGTGGTGGTGCAGGAAGCGATCCGCGCCGCGACGCTGGTGCTGATCCCCGCCCGGCCGGGATTCCTCGATCTCGACGCCGTGCGCGAGACGGTGAAGACCGCGCGCGAGCGCAACAAGCCCTATGCGGTGGTGCTCAACGCCTGTCCGGTGAAGCGCGACGAGCGCGAGGCGCCGGCGGTGGCGCAGTCCCGCGCCTATCTCGACCGCGAAGGCGTGCCGGTGTTTGCCGGCCAGATCAGCCATCGTGCCGCGTTCAGCCTCACGCTCGCGGCCGGCGCCAGCGCCGGCGAAGCCGAGCCGAACTCGCTCGCCGCTGTCGAGATCGGCAAGCTCTGGAGCGCGGTCGAGAGGAGCGTCGCCGCGATCAACGCGGCCTATGCCGACGCGGCGGCCGCCTCAGGCCAGGGCCACGGGCAGGCGGCATAGCGCGCAACAGACTTCCGTTGCTACGTCACCGCCTCGTAGAGCCGCACCTGCGCCTTGGCGCCTTTCAGGCCGCGGGTATGGCGTACGATCTCCTCATGCGCCTGGCTGTGCGCGTACATCTCGATGTCGGCCTCGGAGTCCCATTCCGAGCATGAGATGAACTCGTGCGCGTCGCGGCTGCGCAACAGCCGCTCTGAAATGCAGCCCTTCTGCTGAATCATCAGCGGCGCGCATTCCTTTTTCCAGACCTGCATGGCCCGGTCGGTGTCGGCGGGATCGATCGTGATGTAGATGAGCCGCGTGATGGTCATGGTTTCCTCCTGGCCTTGGAGGACAACGCCTGAAGCCGGATTTGGTTGGGGGGCGAGGCCGGCTTAGCCGGCCTGGCCGAAGCCCGCGCGGGTGAGGCGCACCAGCGCGGCGTCGAGCCCCGAGAGGAAGCGCGAACGGTCCTGTGCGGAGAACGATTTCGGTCCGGACGTGATCTCGCCGGCGCTGCGCAGGTCGCTCATCAGGTTGCGGGTGGCGAGCGCCATGCCGATTGCATCCTCGGTGAACGGCTTGCCGTTCGGCGCGATCACCTCCGCGCCTGCCTTCACCGCGCGTGCCGCGAGCGGTACGTCGGCAGTGATCACCACGTCGCCGCGCTGCGTGCGTTCGGCGATGAAGTTGTCGGCCTCGTCCATGCCGGACCCGACCACGACGCGCTCGATGAAGTCGGCGCGTGGCACTGCGATCGGCGCGTTGGCCACCACGACGACCTTGAGCGCGGCGCCGCGCATCACGAAGCGCTCGGCGACGCGATAGATCTCCTGCTTCACCGGGCAGGCATCGGCGTCGACGTAGAGGGTGATGGGGCGGGACATGCGAGAGTGACTACACGCGAATGCGCGCGCGATCCATATCCGCCCTCATCCTGAGGAGCGCACCCCCCCCATAAACGAAAACGCGCACACCGAATGTGAGTGTGCGCGTCTCGGAGGAGGGCGGCCCGACATGGGCCTCTATGGTTCGAGACGCGTGCTTTGCACGCTCCTCACCATGAGGGCCGAGAACGGGCGTGCTGGATCAGGCGACGCCTTACCAGCGCTGCGCTTCGTCCTCGCTCGGCAGGCGGCCGTCGGGCGTGAGCTGATCGACGAATTCCGGCAGGTGCTGGCTGAGCCCCTGGAGCAGGTCGTCGCGGGACATGCCGGTCTGCTGCGTCAGCGCGCTGATGGTGTCGGCGCCGAGCGCGCTGGCGAGGTCGTCGGGCGCGATCTGCTCGTTCTCGCCACGCCCGATCCAGGACTGTGCAGTGCCGCCCTTGCCGGAGCGCTGGAGATCCTGCAGCACCTGGCCGAGCCCGCCGTTGAGCACGCTGCCGGCCGCCGCGCCGCCCAGCAGACCGCCGAGGACATCGCCAAGACCGCCACCAGCTCCGCCGGCGCTACCGGCCATGGTGCCGCCGGGGCGTCCGCCGCCGAGCATGCCACCGAGGATGTCGCCAAGCCCGCCACCAGCTCCGCCGCCGGGTGCGCTGGCGCGATTGGCGCCGCCGCCTGGTCCATTCAGCATGCCGCCGAGGATGTCACCCAGGCCACCGCCCCCTTCGGCGGTCCGGGTGCCGGGCGGAAGCGAGGTGGGCGGTGCGCCGGCCGGCGCGCCGCTGCCGCCGAAACCCTTCACCGCCTTGTAGGCAAGCAGGCCGAGCAGGGCCATCATGATCGGCGACATGCCGCCGCCCTGGCCGGGAGGCGTGGGCTGACGCTGGCCGCGCGGGCCGTTCTGCATTCCGTTGAGGATATCGAGCAGTCCCATAGGAGCCTCCTGTGTTCGAACGCGTGGGCCAAATAAGGTCTAGGCCCGCGGATTGCCAGGGTCACCGATCACGCCGCTCGCAACCAAGCGATTCCAGATGAAGAGGACGAGCAGGGCGCCGACCGTTGCGGCGATGAAGCCCGCGCCCTGATCGGCGCGATACCAGCCGACCATCTGGCCGAGGAAGGTGGCGAGGAAAGCGCCACCGATGCCGAGCACGGTGGTCAGGATGAAGCCGGTCGGCGTGTTCGGCCCGCGCGACAGCCAGCGGGCGATCATGCCCGCGACAAACCCGACGAAGATGATCCAGATGATGCCGCTCATGAAGTCGCCCTCCGCAGGTCAGCGGGCGCGCGCCCGCGATATCAAGCTACGCTGAGTAACGCAGAACCCGGCAAAAATAGCCATCGCACTTTGTATAAAATGCCGCTCTGAAATTACGACGGATTTGCGGCAGGCGGATGAACGCTTGTGCAGCGAGCAAATAGGGTAGGCGGCTGCTTGCCAGCGCGCATGCAAATCGACATGCTTGTGATGGAATACTTTTCTGTCACTGCGTTCTTGTAAAAGCGTGCGTCCCACACATTTGGTCCGCCGCACCGCGTCTGGTGCGCCCACCACGAGGAGGTCCCCCCCATGAGTATTTTCGGCAGCATCGTCAATGCGATCTTTGGCGGCGCGAAAGCGGCTGGCTCGGCAATCGCAGGCGCGGCGACGGCGGTTACCGGCGTCGGCAAGCCCACGCCGATGACGCGTGAGCAGGTCGAGGAGATGATCCAGAAGAAGGCCGATGAGACCGGCCGCGACGATTACAACTGGAAGCAATCGATCGTCGACCTGATGAAGCTGCTCGACCTCGACTCCAGCCTCACCGCCCGCAAGGAGCTCGCGAAGGAGCTCGGCTATACAGGCGCGCTCGACGGCTCCGCCGAGATGAACATCTGGCTGCACAAGCAGGTGATGGCGAAGCTGATGGAATCCGGCGGCACGGTGCCGGACTCCCTGAAATAGGGATTTGCCCGGCGCGGTCTGCGTCTGGAGCGATCGAGCGGCCCGCCTGGTGCGGGCCGCTTTTGTTTTTTGGCAGCGCGCTTCCGAGCGCTCAGTGTGCTTTAGGAACGCTCAGTCTCTCCCCGTCATCCTGAGGTGCGAGCCGTCCGGCAGCCGTTGGGTTGCCAATGCATAATGGCGAGCCTCGAAGGATGCACGGCCCGGAACGCGGATAGATCGAGGCCGTCGTCCTTCGAGGGCCGCCCGCTCTATGTTTGCGCGTGTTGCACCTGCGATGCCGGGCGGCCACCTCAGGATGACGGGTCGAGAGTGAGATCGGCGCGCCGTCGGGTGCCCAAGCGTGAAGCGCGCGCTTACTTCTTCGCCCTGACCTTGGACTTCGACTTCTTCTTCGCGGTCTTCTTCTTCTTTGAGGCCTTCTTCGGCGCGTCGGACTTGGTGCCCTTCTTACGCAGGTCGGCGGCGTGCGCGCGCTTGTAGGTTTGGATGTCTTCGAACTTCCCTTCCTTGTCGCGCACCGCGTAGAGCTTCTTGCCCTTGGAGCTGCGCAGTGTGGTCCTTGCCATGGCTTCCTCTCCGTCTCATGCCGCGACGCGGCGATGATGAAATCTACAACGCGCCTGCGATTTGACAACAGCGCTCTGCTGTTCGGTCCTCTTCGAGTGGAGATCACCGGGCTGGACTCCAATCGTCATGCGCGGGCATAGCCCGTCGAAGACGGGCGTGAACGCCCTATTGACCCGCGCATCCATCTCCTTTCGAAGAAGGATGGATGGCCGGGTCAAAGCCCGGCCACGACGCCGGGGATATCTGTGCAAGCATCATCACCACCAGCGCCAACAGGCTTCGCAGCGATCGCGCCCGCGATCGTCGCGGCCACCGCCTTTGGTTTCGCCGACGTCGCCACCAAGGTTCAGCTTCACGCCGAGGCCGACGTGCTCACGATGGCGCTGTTCCGCGGCATTATCGGCATGCCGTTGCTGTTGCTCGTTCTGTTGGTCGGGACGAAGCCGCAGCCGCTGACCACGCCGGCACGCCGCCTGTCGCTGTTCATCGGCCTCCTGTTCGCCGGCAACGTGTTCTTCCTGTTCAAGGCGATCGAGGTGATGAACGTGCCGGTCGCGATCCTCACCTATTTCAGCTATCCGCTGCTGACCGGGCTCGCCGCCGCGGCGTTCGGGGTCGAGCGGCTTGGCATGGCCGGCGTCCTCGCGGCGCTGGCGGCATTCCTCGGTCTTGCCCTGATGATCGGTGCGCATCCCGGCGGCGTCGCGCTCTTCGGCGTGGCCTGCGCACTGTTCTCCGCCTGCACGCGGGTGGTGATCCTGCTGCTGACGCGAACCAAGCTCCAGGGCTCCGACTCGCGGCTGATCACGCTGTGGTCGCTGGGGTCGGCGACCGTGGTGTTCGTCGTTGCCGCGCTCGCGACGCTGAACTGGCACCCGCCGGTGACCGGGGTCGGCTGGTTCGCGCTGATCGGATCGAGCATCGCGATGGCGATCGCGATACTGATGATCTTCGTCTCGACCGCGCGGGTCGGCCCGTTCCGTACCGCGCTGTTCATGAACCTCGAGCCGCTGCTCGCGACCATCGGATCGGCGATCTTCCTCGGCGAGGTGATTACGCCGGTCCAGGCGCTCGGCGGCGCGATCATGATCGCGGCGCTGGTGGCGTTTCAGATGCGGAGGTGAGGCGCGGGCGAAATTCAACGGCGCCCGCGCGAAAGCCGCTTCATATCGCGCGACTACCGGCCGGCGTTGAAATGATAGTTCACGCCGACGCGCGCGATGTGTTCCTGAAATCTCGTCGATGGCGTGTAGAAGACCTCTGGCACCGTGTCTAACACAATATGGGCCGAGCGCTTGCCGAGGTCGACAAAGAGGTACTCGGCCTTGAAGCTCCAGTTGCTCGCCAGCATGGCCTCAATGCCGGCGCCGGCCGTCCAGCCGATCTTCACGCCGGACGACGACCCGCGCGCACAAAGCGTGAGGGGCACACCGCAGCCGACGTCGAGGTTGGCAGCGTTGAAGTTGATCTTGGTGTTGCCATAGGCCAAGCCGCCGGTCGCATAGAGCAGCAAGGACGGCGTCGCCAGCACGCCGAGGCGGGCGCGCACGGTTCCGAACCAGTCCAGCTTCTTCTCGGCGTCGTAGCGCATGGTCTCCTGGAATTGAACGACGGCGATATGCGTTTGCGCGCCTTTGATGCCGGATCCCTGAAAGTCGGCCTCGAGGCCGAACAGCCAATTGGCTCCGGGCTGCCAGTTGTAGCCGACCTGCAGACCGCCAATGACCCCATCCGCCGATGGCGAAAGCGATCTCGGAATAACGCCTATCTGCTGGTACTCTTCGAGAAGTGCTCCAAACAGCCCTGGATCCGTTGTCCCCACGCCAATGGCCATGTCCCGTCGGTCCCATCCGTAGCCGACGTTCACGCCGCCATAAAAGCCGACCCAGCTCTGGACTGGTGCTGGAGCGACGGGACGCGCTTTGACCGGGAGATCGGCGGCGCACGCCAATCCGCTCCATACGCTGAGCAGCGCGCTGCCTATCAACGAGACCTTGTTCATGATTGCCACGTACTCTGCATTTGCCGCTTCTGCGGCCGTCCCCTCGGCAGCGCACCGTATTCCACCCGCCGCGTGATGTCCGTTGCGCGCAAGCCACGCTCACCGGAGAATCCGATCGTCAATTGCACGCGGGAAGGGTGTGGTAATCGCGCGCCGCTGATATTCGTTTACGCAGACGTTATGGAGTGGCCGGTGACCAAGCGAGCGCACCCAAGTGCGCATTTGGGGCGTCGCGTCTGAGGCGCCGCGTCGATCGCGGTTCGGAAACGATGTTCGACCGGCAAGGCTTGAGAGGCTTGAGTGGCTTGAGTGGCTTGAGTGGCTTGAGTGGCTTGAGGGAGTCCGCGACGCGTCAGCCGCGCGGCACGATCGTCGGCTCTTCGAGGCTGAATTCCGTCAGGCCGTGCTCGCCGGCATTCTCCTGCATGAATGCCTGCGCGAAGGCTTCGGCGTCTTGCCGCGAGGGAAATGCGCGGAACGCCTGGACGGCGCCGTTCGGGCCGAACACCGCCGCCATGAACGGCAATCCCTCGCTCGGCGGGTTGTAGATCGCGGTTTTGCTGGAGGCCACGGTGGCGATCGGCGGCGGATGTCGCTGCGCGCTCGGATCGTTCTGCATCGCCGGGCTCCTCTTCAATGACAACGGGCTCCAAGTAGCCAAGGTCCGAAGTAGCGAAAGGCCCGGTGCTTGGGGGCGAACCGGGCCTTTCGTATCTCGGTGCTTACTTCTGCTGCGCCGGCTTTTCCTTCGCCGGCTCGCCGCCCTGCTGCTGGCTCTGGTCGCCCGGCTGCTGGTTCTGCTGCGGATTCTGGACCGGCTGTGCCGGCGCGTCGACCTTGTTCGGCTCGGCGGCAGTAATATTGATGCTGGTCATAGGATTATCTTTCAAACTGCCCGGAAATATTTCGGAGCAGGTTGTTCAGCTGGCTACGAAGCTGGCTAATACAAGTAGACGGCAGTGCTTTATTGGCGCGTAGTGCCGTTGTGTTTTCGATCGCGCGATCATTCGATCATTTTTCAATGATGCGATCACGGGACAGCGCCCATGCCGGCCAGCCGATCGAAGACATTTCGCAAGATGGCCGCCGACGCGCTGCGCGCTGCCCGCAAGACGCAGCCCGGCGACGCGCGCGAGGCGCACGTCGACACCGCCGCGGCCTACAAATCGCTCGCGCATGATGATGAATGGAAGTGCGGCGAACGGCAGCGTTCGTACAAGCGCAAGCGGCGGGTGAAGGGGACGAAGGGGAAGGGGTGAAGGTGGATGCAATTTCAATTGTGGGCACGTCGGTTAGTAGTTGAAAAAAATCACACCCGATCCACAAAACTATCCACCACGCGCTTTTCACCCGCCTTGTCGAATTGAATCGTCAGCTTGTTGCCGTCGATATTCGTGACGTTGCCGTTGCCGAATTTCTGGTGAAACACGCGGTCGCCGACCGTGAACGCGGAGACGGTGCCGGTGGATTTGGCGACCAGTTCGCCTTCGATGGTGAGCGGGCCGCGGCGCGCGGCGGCGCTGCGGCCGAAGTTCGCGCCCGCGCCAGCTGACTTTGCTCCGCCCGACGACGGGCGTGTGGCGCCGCCTTTGCCTGCGCGCGCGTTGGTGTCCGTCGAGTCATACGCCTCGTAGTCCTGCGACGCCTCGGCTTCGTCAAACTCCCCACCGCCGCCGCCGAAACCACCGCGGCGCTGCGCGCGCTTCCAGCCCGGCGTCGAATAGCCGGAGCCGAAATGCGTCATCTGGTCGAAGCGCGAGCCGCCGGCGTTGCCGTAGGCGCTCATGCCTGACGCGAAGCCGCCCTTGGCCTCCTGCACCTCGACATTGCCTTCCGGCAATTCGTCGAGGAAGCGCGAGGGGATGTTCGACGACCACATGCCGTGCATGCGGCGGTTGGCGGCGAAATAGATCTTGGCGCGGCGGCGCGCGCGCGTGAGCCCGACATGCGCCAGGCGGCGCTCTTCCTCGAGGCCGACGCGGCCCTGGTCGTCGAGCGTGCGCTGGCTCGGGAACAGGCCTTCCTCCCAGCCGGGCAGGAACACGGTGTCGAATTCGAGCCCCTTGGCGGAATGCATGGTCATGATCGAGACCGACTCGCCGCTCTCGCTCTTGTCGGCGTCCATCACCAGCGAGATGTGCTCGAGGAAGCCGGCGAGGTTCTCGAACTCCTCCATGGAGCGCACCAGCTCCTTGAGGTTTTCGAGCCGGCCGGCGGCGTCGGCTGAGCGGTCCTTCTGCCACATCTCGGTGTAGCCGCTCTCGTCGAGCACGATCTGCGCCAGTTCGCCGTGCGGCGCGGTCTCGTTGAGCGCGCGCCAGCGGTCGAAGTTCGCGACCAATTCTCGAAGTGCGTTGCGCGGGCGCGGCTTCAACTCGTCGGTTTCGACGATGGCGCGCGTCGCCTCCATCAGCGGCAGGCGCCGCTTGCGGGCGTGCTCGTGCAGCTGGTTGACGGTGGCGTCGCCAAGGCCGCGCTTGGGCACGTTGACGATGCGCTCGAACGCGAGATCATCTGCAGGTTGGGCAATAAGCCGCAGATAGGCCATGGCGTCGCGGATCTCCATGCGCTCGTAGAACCGCGGGCCGCCGATCACGCGATAGGGCAGGCCGAGGGTGACGAAGCGATCCTCGAACTCGCGCATCTGAAACGACGCGCGCACCAGGATCGCGATCTCGTCGAGATTGTGCGGCCGGCCGGTGCCGTCATCGCGCTGCAGCTGCTCGATCTCGTCGCCGATCGAGCGGGCCTCTTCCTCCGAGTCCCAGCAGGAGGTGACCTGCACCTTCTCGCCGGGCACGTCCTCGGTGCGCAGCGTCTTGCCGAGGCGGCCCTCGTTGTGCGCGATCAGGTGCGAGGCGGCGGCGAGGATGTGCGCGGTGGATCGGTAGTTGCGCTCCAGGCGGATGACCTTCGCGCCCGGAAAATCGTGGTCGAAGCGCAGGATGTTGTCGACCTCGGCGCCGCGCCAACCGTAGATCGACTGGTCGTCGTCGCCGACGCAGCAGATGTTCTTCTGGTGGAGCGGAGTAGGAGACGTAACCGCGAGCCGCGCGCGCTGCTCGGCTCCCTCTCCCCCATAGCCCGTCGAAGACGGGCGTGAACGCCCTTCTTGGGGAGAGGGGTGGGGTGAGGGGGAATAGGTCTCTCGATGGGTTCGAACCCCCTCACCCGGCTCCTCGCTACGCTCGTCGCCACCCTCTCCCCCCTGGGGAGAGGGAAGACTCGCGGCGCCTCCCGTAACCACATCAACGTTCGCGTCCGCAGGACGACTCTGACTCTGCCCCAGCAACCGCAGCCACAAATACTGCGCCACGTTCGTATCCTGATACTCGTCGACCAGGATGTATCTGAACCGCTGCTGATACTGCCGCAGCACCTCGGGATGCGTACGGAACAGGCGGATGCATTCGAGCAAGAGGTCGCCGAAGTCCGCGGCGTTGAGCGTCTTCAGTCGTTCCTGATACGCCGCGTAGAGCTTCTTGCCCTTGCCGCCGCCGAAGCTCGCGCCTTCGCCGGCCGGCACCTGGTCGGGCGTCAGGCCGCGGTTCTTCCAGCTGTCGATGAGCTGCGCCAGCACGCGGCCGGGCCAGCGCTTCTCATCCAAATTCTCAACCGAGATGAGCTGCTTCATCAGCCGGATCTGGTCGTCGGTGTCGAGAATGGTGAAGTTGGGCTTGAGCCCCACCAGCTCGGCATGCCGCCGCAGGATCTTCACGCCGATCGAATGGAAGGTGCCGAGCCACGGCATACCCTCGACGATCTGGCCGACCATGCGGCCGACGCGCTCCTTCATCTCGCGCGCGGCCTTGTTGGTGAAGGTGACCGAGAGGATCTCAGCCGGGCGCGCACGGCCGGTCGCCAGGATGTGGGCGATGCGGGTGGTCAGCACGCGGGTCTTGCCGGTGCCGGCGCCCGCGAGCACGAGCACCGGACCATCCAGCGTCACCACCGCTTCGCGCTGTTCCGGGTTGAGATCGTTCAGGTAATCCGGCTGCGCGCGCTGCGCCATCGCGCGCGCGGCGATCCCGCCCGGTTGAGGATAAGGCGGCAACGTGTTGTCATCGCGCGGGAAATCGTCCGGCCGGGTCATCGCTTTTCCAGTTGGAGCCGGCATAAAGCCGGCCGAGGCCCTTCAGGGCGAATCTCACGAGCCTTAGATAAGATTCGTAACCCTCGAAGGCGAGGGGTCAACCCTTTGCGGGCATGGTGATTTTGCGGCCCACCGCTTCCGGAACCGGCAGCTTCGCGTGGGCCTGCTTCATGCGGCTGAGGCAGTGCGCCACCTCGGTCGGGAACGGCGCGGTCTTTTGCGCCGCCATGTCGACATGCAGCGACATGTTCTCCGAGGTCGCGGAGACGAAGCCTTCCTGGGCGTGGAACAGCTGCTCGAAATAGTGCATGCGCTTGGCGTCGAAATCGAGCAGCTGGAACGTCACCCGCACCGGATCGCCTTCGTGCAGCTCGCGCAGGAAGCGGACATGGACTTCGGCGGTGAAGCAGGAGTGCTTGCGGCTCTTCACGTAGTCGAGGCCACAGCCGATCAGCTCGAACGCTTCGTCGACGGCGCGGTCGAACAGGACGTTGTAATAGGCCATGTTGAGATGGCCGTTGTAGTCGATCCAGTCTTTCTCGACGGTCATCACCGAGGAGACGAACGGCGCGAAGAACAGCGGTTCGAAATCGACGCGATCCAACATGGCAGCACCCGGATACAGGACGTCATCATGCCAGAATTTGGGTCGAAGCCACGCAGATTCTGCGTAAACTCGTTGATTTCACGCGAATTTGTGGAACTGCACTTACATTTGGGACACGAACGCCAATATTGCCGCGTCAGGACCTTGCGAGACCGTACCCGATGACCACCAGCCCCTGGTATGCCCCCTACGTCGCCAAGGCGTCGGGATGGCTCTCCGATGCGGTGAGCCTCGCCGACATGGCGCAAGGCTCGACCGTCAACCTGGCGGTGACGGGGCTCAGCCGCTCCGGCAAGACTGTTTTCATCACCAGCATGATCCACAACATGCTCAGCGCGATTCACAATCCGAACCGCATGCCGCTGCTGGGCGTGGTCGCCAACAACCGGCTGATGGGCACGCGGCTGGAGCAGGCGGGCGCCAATCGGCTGCCGCGCTTTCGCTACCAGGAGAACATCGAGGCGATGGCCGCGGGCGCGCCGTCGTGGCCATCGGGCACCGACGATCTGCGCGAGATCGGCATCGAGGTGCGGTACTACCCGGCGAACGCGCCCGGCAAGCTGCTCAGCGAGATCAGCGGCAGCCCGGCGGCGCTGACGATCCGGATCGTGGATTATCCCGGCGAGTGGCTGCTCGACCTGCCGCTGCTCGGCCAATCCTTCGCCGAATGGTCGCGCGCGACCCTGCGGCTCTACCGGCGCGGCGTCCGCGCCGAGGCGGCGTCGGAATTCCTCGCGTTCATCGCGCAGCATCCCTATAGCGAGACTGCGAGCGACGAGACCGCCAAGCAGGCGCATGACCTCTATCGCGCCTTTCTGGTGAAGGCGCGCGACGTCTACGGCCTCAGTCATCTGCAGCCGGGCCGCTTTCTCTGTCCGGGTACGCTCGCCGACGCGCCGTTCCTCTGGTTCGCGCCGCTCGACGTGCCCGACACCGCGCACCTCGGGCCGAACACGCTCGGCGCGCTGATGGAGCAGCGCTACGACACCTACAAGCGCGAGGTGGTCGCGCGCTTCTACGAGGATCACTTCCGCTGGTTCTCGCGCCAGATCGTGCTGGTCGACGTGCTGCGCGCGCTGCTCGCCGGCCGTGAGGCGTTCGAGGACCAGCGCGTCGCGATCGAGTCGATCCTGCAAAGCTTCCGCTACGGCTCCGGCAACCTGTTCTCGAAACTGGTCTGGGGCCCGCACATCGACAAAGTGCTGTTCGCGGCGACCAAGGCCGACCACGTGCCTGACGTGTCACGCGATCATCTGGCGGAACTGCTGCGCAACATGGCGGCGCTTCCCGCGATCGAGGCCAAGAGCTCAAGCGCGCGTTTTGACGTGATGCCGATCGCCTCGGTGATCTCGACCATCGAAGATACCCAGGAGATCGACGGCCAGCGCGTGCAGGTCGTGGTCGGTCGTCCGGTCGGCGGCGACAAGCAGGCGAAGTTCTTCGTCGGTACCGTGCCGATCCGGCCGCCGCGGCCGGACGCCTGGAACACGCCGTTCCTCAACGTGCCGCTGTTCGAGCCGCCGGTGATCGATCCGTCGCCGGTGGATGGCGTCGCGCACATCAATCTCGATCGGGCGTTGGAATTTCTGGTGGGAGACCGGCTGCGATGACCACAGAGCCGCTCAAGCCGCGCGTCATTGAAGGCGAGGGGCGTGCCGCGCCGTTGCGCACCATGCCCCAGGTGCTGACGTCGGAGCGCACCGACCGGGTGGTGGCGACGCAGCCGCCACCGCGGGCGGTGCTGGTGCCGAAGGAACGCAAGAGCCGCGTGGTCTCGTTCGGGCTGGCCGGGATCGGCGTCGCCGTCGCCGGCTGGCTCGTCGTCGATTCCTACTGGTGGATCGCCGCCGCGTTCGAGCGCTCGGCCGCGCTCGGCACGCTTGCGGCCACCGCCGTGGTTGCCGGCGTCGTGGGAGCCGGCGCGATCATCGCGCGCGAGGTCACCAGCCTGTGGCGGCTGCGCAATGTCGAGTCTATCCGCGAGCGCTTCAACGCCGACATCGTCAGCCCGCAGGCGGCGCGCAGCACGATCGCCGATATCCTGGCGGTGGTGCCGCGCGAACGCGAGACCCAGTCCGCGATCGAAGTGTTCCAGCGCCAGGTGCAGCCGCACCACAACGTCGCGCAGCAGGTCGAGATCCTGTCACGTACCGTGATGAAGCCGCTCGATGCCCGCGCCGAGGAGCACATCCGCGCCGCGGTGCTGCGCGCTTTCGGAATCACCGCGATCAGCCCGACGGCGCTGAGCGACGCGCTGTTCTTCCTTGCCGTCGGTGTGCGCATGGTGCGCCGGATCGCGGCGACCTACGGCCACCGCCCGACCACCGCGGCCACGGTGCATCTGCTGCGCCGGCTGGTGATCGAGGCTGGCAAGCTCGGCGTCATCGACATCGCGTCGACGTCGATCGCGCAGCAACTCGGCGGCGCGGTCGCCGAGCGGCTCGCGACCACCGCCGCCGATTCCTTTTACGCCTCCTACCGGATGGCGCGGCTCGGCGTCATCGTCATGGATATGTGCCGGCCGATTCCGTTCCGCGACGACGAAGTGCCGCGCATCACCTCGATGGTGACCAACGTGCTGCGGCAGCGGAGCGAACAGGCGCCGCCGGCCTGACGCGGAAGTGACTCGCTAGGGTCCACCAAGCCGACATGGTTTATGAAATCTCAACGCCGCCGCGCAATTCGGCAGGGGCGCCGCAACAGAGTTTGAAACAACTTTAGCTAACTTGGTGCCTCAGCTTTCAGGTTCGATTTCGCAATCGACAGCCATGAGGCCACCATGTGTAAAGCCGCAAAAGAACTTTGTGCGCATTTCCTCCTGTTGATGTTCGTGATCGTCTGCGCCGGGTCGGAAGCGATCGCGGATAATGCAGCGTGGCGTGTCAGCAAGTCCTCCGGTGACGTCTGGGTCAGCGCATCAGGCGTCCAGCAGGCATCCCTCACCGACGACTCGGTTCTGAACCCCGGCGACAACATTCGGACGGGCCGGAACGGCCGGGTTCTTTTGGAGCGCGGCCAAGAGAAGATCCTGATCTCACCGAATTCAGTCATCAGCCTGCCGGCACCTAAAAGCCCGGGCACGACCACAGTCATTCAGCAGTCCGGCACCATTCTGCTCGAGGTCGAGAAGCGTAACGTGCAGCATTTCGAGGTCGAGACGCCGTATCTCGCCGCTGTGGTCAAGGGCACGCAGTTCCGCGTCACCGTCGGGCAAGGTGAGAGCTATGTGACCGTCCTTGGGGGGCAGGTCGATGTGACCGATTTCAGGTCCGGCCAGTCTGCGCTCGTTCGGCCTGGACAGATTGCGAAGGTCGCGACGGTTGGAAAAGCCGGCCTGCTGTTGAGCGGCTCCGGCAGCTTGAGCCCCATTCGTCCGGGCACTCCCAGGACATCGCCGGTGGCGCCCCTTAAAGTCGCGGCCGAGGGCCAGCCCGCCGCGGAGAACGCACCCGAAGGACAGCAGGTTCGTGTGATGTCGCCGCGTGGTGAGGTCCCTTCTTTCGCTTCGCTTGAAGGAAGTGCGTCGAACGACAACGTCTGGAATTCCGCCCGCAACTATGTCGGGGGCTTTTTCGGCAAAACCGGCGGCGGACAGGTTCGCAATGAACGCGACGCCGCGATCATCGCCATTCCGCTTGGCTTCGGCGCAATGATCGCATTCGTGGTCGCCGTCAGACGGCGAAGGCAGAAGCAAAAGCAGAAATAACGAAACGTGGGCGATCGTCCGCGGGTGGCGTCACCTTTATTGGCGGCGCTACCCGCAAAGGACGGCCGGGTGGATTGCTGCGCGGGGAAATTGTGAAACGGTATCGGCCCCATATCCTGGTCTTGTGCGTCCTGGCAGCATTTCTGCTGACCGGGATGCACAACGCATTGCAAAATGCGCTCACCGATATGCGGTTCAACTGGTTTCCGCGACAGGCGAGTGGCGACATCGTTCTGGTCGCCATCGATTCTCCGTCGATCGAAGCGGTCGGAGTCTGGCCGTGGCCCCGGCAGGTCCACGCCGAACTGATCGACAAGCTGGAAAGTGCGGGAGCGAGTGACATCGCTTTCGACGTCGATTTCAGTTCGCCGTCGAACCCGGTTTCCGATCAGGCCTTTGTCGACGCCCTGCAAAGGGCCGGCGGATCGGTGGTCCTTCCTTCATTCAAGCAGTTGGTGGGCAGCGGTGAACGCGGAGCGACGCTGCATGTGAATCGTCCACTGCCGCAATTCAGCAATCATGCGTGGTCGGCGGTTGTAAACGTCGTCGCCGAGACAGACGGTCTGGTGCGTCGCTATCCGTTCGGAGATACGCTGGACGGAAAGTCTTTGCCGTCATTGGGTGCGCTTCTCGCAGGCCGCTTCGAGACGGCGGACGCGCCGCTCCGGATCGATTTCAGCATTCGGCCCAATTCCGTTCCGACAGTCTCCTATCGGGATGTACTGCGCGGCGATCCCGTTGCATTGAGTGTGGTCAAAGATAGGAAAGTCATCATTGGTGGAACCGCGATCGAGCTCGGCGACCGGTTCTACATACCGAATGGCCGGATTATTTCCGGCGCTTTGCTGCAGGTGCTAGCCGCCGAGACGATCCTGCAGGATCGCGTGCTGCTTCCTTCGTCGATAGCCGCAACGCTGGGCAGCCTCGGCATCCTCGTGCTGATCATGATTGCGCTTTGGGGCCGCACTTCCGCCAGTGTGCGGGTTGCTGTTCTGGTCGCCGCGGCGGCTGCGTGTGAACTGGGCGCGGTGCTGCTGCAGGCGAAGTTCGCGATCGTCCTTGATACCTCGATCTTCCACGTCGCCATATTGGCTTATCTCGTCGTCATCGCTCTCGACGAGATTGATTTTCGAAGCTTGCTGGGTGGCATTGCAGAAAAGCGCTTCCAGCGGATCGCCATGTCGCTGGGCGACGGCCTACTGTGCGTTGACCGGAACGGTCTGATTACGGTCTGGAACCCAGGAGCCGAGGCGATCTTTGGCTACAAGGCTGAAGAGATCGTCGGGCGGCCGCTCAGTAAACTCTGCGCTGATGTAAGTGTCGCCGGGAACGGTGCATCAGCTTCAATTCTTGAGCTCCCACACGGTGCGCTCCAAGCGCCCGGTGGTCAGGTGATGGAGATCGAAGGTCTGCGGAAGAATGGCGAGACATTTCCGCTGGAAGCCTGTTTCTCCGAATGGCAAGGGATCGACGGCGTTCAGTACGGCGCGGTGATGCGGGATATCTCGGTCCGGAAACGCGAGGCGGAAAGAATCCGGTATCTCGCGGAGTGCGACACGCTTACAGGCCTCGCTAATCGTAACACCCTGAATGCACATCTCGCTGCAAGACTCGCGGACGCGAAGGCGGAGCTGTCCGAGGTTGCATTGCTGGTGATGGACCTCGACAAATTCAAGCAGGTCAACGATACGCTGGGGCACGCTTGTGGCGACCAATTGCTCTGTGCCGTAGCCAGGCGATTGAGCGACATCGTCACGGATACCGGCCTTGTCGCTCGGTTGAGTGGTGACGAATTCGCCATCGTGATCAGCGGTGCCGAGGTGGCCGACCGGGCGCGCGAGCTGTCGAAGCGGATATGTCGTGCGTTCGACGAGATGCCGCTCGCCGTCGGAACGCGCCAACTGCGTGTCAACATCAGCATCGGGGTGGCGATCTATCCAAAAGATTGCGTGACGGCGGAAGAACTCCTTGGCAACGCCGATCTCGCTCTCTATCGGGCGAAGGCCGCCGGACGCGGCAGGCATTTCTTCTTCGAGCGCTGGATCAGAGACGAGCTTGAGTTGCGCCTGACATTGGAGGCGGGGTTGGAGCGCGGCGCGGAGAATGAGGAATTCGAACTCTTCTTTCAGCCGCAGGCTGATCTGGAAACCGGCAGGTTGGTTGGCGCTGAGGCACTTATCCGCTGGCGGCACCCTGATCGTGGCATCGTCATGCCTGCGGATTTCATGCCGATCGCAAATGCGTCCTCGATTTCCGATGGCATCGCGCTCTGGGTTTTGGAAACCGCATGCAGGCAGGGCCGCCTGTGGCAACGCAAAGGCTACAACATTCGCCTCGGCGTGAACCTCTCACCCTCACAGCTTCTGACAGGTGATCTCGCGGCGACGGTCGAGGCAATCCTGCGCGATACGGGCTTCTCGCCGTCGCTGCTCGAACTGGAAGTGACCGAGAACATTTTGCTGGCCGACGACGATGGCGCGCTCAAGATGTTTCGCCGGATTCAAGACCTCGGCGTCCACATCGCCTTCGATGATTTCGGCACCGGCTATGCCAGCATGACCTATTTGAAGAAGTACCCGCTTGACCGGTTGAAGATCGACAAGTCCTTTGTGTGCGACCTGCAGGCAAATACCGACGACGCGGCCATTGTGCGCTCCACGATCACCCTGGGCAAACAGCTGGGGTTGTCCGTCATTGCCGAGGGCATCGAGGATCGCGAAACCGCCGAGTTGCTGCGAAGCATGGGTTGTGAAGAGGGACAGGGATATTATTTCGGTCGCCCGATGCCGGCAGCAGAATTCGAGCAGGCCTTCTTGTCGAAGGATGCGCCTGCGAACTCCGGAGTCACCTCTACGGCACGGGCCGCCGCTGCGGCCTAGAACGCCAGCGTGACATTCGGCGCCTTGGATGCTTTGGCGGTGCCGTCGCCTGCCTGCCTGTCGCGCTCGAGCGTCGTCTGCCTGAAATCCGGTTTCCACTTTTCGGAACCATGCTCTAACCTCGCCCCATGGTGACATTCATCGAACCTGCGTCTGGGCGCGACTCCGTAGCAATCGAAGCGGCGATCCGCGTGCTCGCGCAGAAGTTCGGCGACCGCCTCGTCACCTCGCAGGCGGTGCGCGAGCAACACGGCAACACGCTGACCTGGATCGCGAACCAGCCGCCGGACGCGGTGGTGTTCCCGCAGAGCATCGCCGACGTGCAGGAAATCGTGCGGGTCTGCGCCGGCCATGGCGTGCCTGTGATCCCGTTCGGCACTGGCTCGTCGCTCGAGGGGCAGGTCAACGCGCCGCACGGCGGCATCTCGATCGACGTCCGGGACATGAACCAGGTGCTGGCGGTGCACGCCGAGGACCTCGATTGCGTG
>Ga0075420_100000574_pt1 | contig 29521 bp, 27 predicted proteins | sample SoiMetdeltSBSDD4_FD_75296 | JGI IMG/M metagenome (GOLD analysis project Ga0075420, IMG submission 75296) | Bulk soil microbial communities from a Populus tree surrounding site in Tennessee, USA - Soil MetaG P. deltoides SBSDD4 | ecosystem: Environmental > Terrestrial > Soil > Tree plantation...
GCCTCGCCTGAAGCGCAGCCGGCCGACCGACTCGGTGGTGAGGGCGACCTTCGTGTCGGGCTCGCCCGGCGGCGTCGTGGAGCTCATCCGGTGGGTCTACCAGCACACAATGCTCGGATCTAATGCTCGCCCCAGCGCGTTTCGCCGACCTCGGCGAGCGCATGGCGTCGGCTCCCTAGCTTGTACGTACCGGCGGATCCTCCTGGAGCCGACAACGCCGGGTCGCCGGTAGTCGGCCTCGGAAACTCCCGCCGCAGGAGGTTTGCCGGGATGAGGGGGTGGGAGAACGGGTCGCCTCCGGCGACGCCATTTCCTCGACGGCGTCAGGTGCCGCGGCCGGGGACGACGCGATATGCGTCGTACACGGAGTCGATGCCGCGGATGGTGCTGAGCAGCGAATCGAGGTGGGAGGGGTCGCCGACCTCGGTGTCGAAGCGCATCTTGGATATGCGGTCGGAGCTGGTCTGGGTGGTGCAGCTCAGGATGTTGACGTGGTGGTCGGCGAAGACGGCCGTGACGTCACGCAGCAGGCGTGAGCGGTCCAGCGCCTTCACCTCCAGCGAGGCGATGAACAGGCCGGTCGGCGCCTGGTCCCAGTCGACCTCGATCAGGCGGTCGGTCTGGCCGTGGGCCAGGGACACTGCGTTGGCGCAGTCGGCCCGGTGCACCGACACGCCCCGCCCCCGAGTGACGAAGCCGATGATCTCGTCGCCCGGCACCGGTGTGCAGCACCGGGACAGTCGCACGAACACGTCGTCCAGGCCCTCGACGTGCACCCCCGACGGCCCCGGCCGCACCGTGCCATTGCGGCGCTTCGGGGAGACGACAGCAGGCAGGGTCTCGTCCCGCTGACCCGGCGCATCCTTGGCGGAAGCAGGGTCAGCCTCGGCCAGAGCGTGCGACACCCGGGTGGCCACGGACTGCGCCGACACGTGGTTCTCGCCGATGGCGGCGTACAGCGCGTCCAGGTCGGCGAAGTTCATGGCCTTCGCCACGTCGACCAACATCGGCCCCGATTGGAGCTTCTGCACCGGGAGGCCCTCACGCCGCATCGACTTGATGAGGTCGTCCCGCCCGGCCTCGATGGCGTCCTCCCGCCGCTCCCGGGAGAACCACTGGCGGATCTTGGCCCCCGCCCGCGGCGTGGCGACGATGTGCAGCCAGTCCCGCGACGGCCCCGCCCCCTCGACCTTGGACGTGAAGATCTCGACCGTGTCGCCCGACGCCAGCGTCGAGTCCAGCGGCACCAGCCGGCCGTTGACCCGGGCCCCGATGCACGCGTGGCCGACCTCGGTGTGGATGGCGTAGGCGAAGTCGATCGGCGTCGACCCCACCGGCAACGTGACCACCTTGCCCTTGGGGGAGAACACGAAGACCTCGTCCTGCTCCAGGTCGACCTTCAGCTTCTCCATGAAGTCGTCCGGGTCGGTGGTCTCCTGCTGCCAGTCGACGATGCGGCTCAGCCACGGCAGGTCGACCATGGTCTTCGGGTCGTCGGTCTTGTACGCCCAGTGGGCCGCCACGCCCTGCTCGGCCCGGGCGTGCATCTCCCACGTCCGGATCTGCACCTCCAGCGGCTTGCCCTGCGGCGCGACGACCGTGGTGTGCAACGCCTGGTAGAGGTTGAACTTCGGCATCGCGATGTAGTCCTTGAAGCGCCCCTGCACCGGCTTCCACGTGGCGTGGATCGACCCCAGCGCGGCGTAACAGTCCTTCACGGAGTCGACGACGACCCGGATGCCGACCAGGTCGAAGATGTCGTCGAAGTCCCGCCCCTTCACCACCATCTTCTCGTAGATCGAGTAGAGGTGCTTCTCCCGCCCGGTGACCTCCGCCTCGATGCGCAGCTCCGCGAGCCGCTGCCGTACCTCCTCGAGCACCTGCGTCAGGTACAGGTCGCGCTCCGGCGCCCGGATCGACACCATGTGGTCGATCTCGGCGTAGCGCTTGGGGTGCGCCGCGGCGAAGGCGAGGTCCTCGAGCTGCGTCTTGACGTCCTGCATGCCGAGGCGATGGGCCAGCGGCGCGTAGATGTCGAGCGTCTCCTGGGCGATGCGGTGCTGCTTCCACGCCGGCAGTGCGGCGATGGTCCGCATGTTGTGCAGCCGGTCGGCCAGCTTGATGATCAGGACCCGCAGGTCCTTGGCCATGGCCACCAGCATCTTGCGCATGGTGGCCGCCTGCTGGGCCTCCCGCGAGTCGAACTGCACCCGGTCGAGCTTGGTGACGCCGTCGACGATGGCGGCCACGTCCTTGCCGAAGCGCAGCGTGACCTCGTCGACGGTCATGCCCGTGTCCTCGACGGTGTCGTGCAGCAGCGCGGCGGCGACGGTGACGTCGTCCAGCCCGAGGTCGGCGACGATCCGCGCCACCGCCAGCGGGTGGGCGATGTACGGCTCGCCCGACGACCGCGCCTGGCCCCGGTGGGCGTCCGCCGACCGCAGGTACGCCCGCGTGATCAGTGCCGTCGGCGCCTTCGGATGGTGGATCCGGAAGGCGTTGAGCAACGGCGCGACCTCGTCCGCGGGCGGCTGCTGGTTCCGCCGCCACGGCAGGACTCGATCGACCGTCGGCACCGTTGCCTCCTTTAGAAGGTCAAGAGCGTGAAAACGTCGTAGTCAGGCAGTTTCGCCCGTCCCTGGAGGAAACCCAACTCGACCACGAAGGCCAGCCCTGCGACCCGCCCGCCTACAGATTCAAGCAGACGGCACGTCGCCGCAGCGGTACCCCCGGTGGCCAACACGTCGTCGACGACCAGCACCGACTCACCGCCCGCCGCGACCGCATCACGGTGGATCTCCAACGTGTCGGTCCCGTACTCGAGAGCGTAGGTCTCGCTGACCGTCTCGTGGGGCAACTTGCCGGGTTTGCGGACCGGGATCAGGCCCACGTCGAGCTTGTAGGCGACGGCGGCGGCGAACGTGAAGCCTCGCGCCTCGATCCCCACCACCTTCGTGACCGGCTCGGTCAGCCGGCCGGCGTAGTCGGCGAACGCGTCGACCGCCGCCCGGAACGCACCGGGGTCCGCGAGCAGCGGCGTCAGGTCCTTGAAGACGATGCCCGGCTCCGGGAAGTCCGGGATGTCGCGCACGTGCTCCTGCAGCCAGGCCAGATCGTCCATCGGACCGCAGGTTAGGTGGGCTAGCGGCGCGAACCCTTGCTCTTCTTCCGGGGCCGCGGCGGGATGACCCGACCGGACGACGTGACCACGGCGCCCTCGCCGTTGCCCTCACCCCGAGCCGCCGACCGGCCCGAGCCGGAGCCCGAACCGCCCGACCCAGCTGCGGTCGCCGCCGGGACCCGGGCCGTGACACCGGACATCGCGGCGTCGCCACCTCGCTCCTCGATGCGCCGCTTGATGTCCCGGAACCGGGGCTCGCGCTCCTTGAACACGGCAAGCAGCGGCGACGCGATGAAGATCGACGAGTAGGCGCCCGACAGCAGGCCGATCATCAGCGCCAGAGCGAACTCCTGCAGGGTTCGGGCGCCCATGATCCACGAGCCGATGACCAGCAGCGACCCCACCGGGAGCAGCGCGGTCAACGACGTGTTGAGCGAACGCATCAGCGTCTGGTTCAGCGACAGGTTGACCATGCCGCCGTAGGTCATGCCGCCCGTCGACGACACCAGGCGCGTGTTCTCGTCGACCTTGTCGAACACGACGATGCCGTCGTAGATCGAGAAGCCGAGGATGGTGAGGATGGCGATGACGGTCGCCGGCGTGACCTCGAACCCGAACACCGAGTACACGCCGGCCGTGATGACCACGTCGTGCACCAGGGCGATCAGCGTCGGCGCGGCCATCAACCACTCGAACCGCAGCGCGATGTAGATGGTCACCAGCACCAGGAAGACGATCAGCGCCCGGATGGCCTTGCGGCTGATCTCCTCACCCCACGACGGGCCGACCTCGTTGAGGTTGACGTCGTCGACCTTCGACCCGGTGACCTCGGCGAGCGCGGCGGTGACCTTGTCGCTCTTCTCCGGGCTGAGCGAGTCGGACTTGATCGTGTAGAGCTGGCCGCTGTCGCTCTCGAGCTCCTGGACGGTCGGGTTGTCGACGCCTTGGCTCGCCATCGTGTCCCGGATGTCCGACAGCGATGCATCGCCTTGGGGGACGTCCCAGACCACGCCGCCCTCGAAGTCGATGCCCAGGTTCAGGCCCCGGGTGAACAGCGACACGATGCTGATCAGCACCAGCAGGCCGGACACGGCGAAGAAGATGCGGCTGCGCCCGATGAAGTTGATGCGGGTCTCGCCGTGGTACAGCTTGTAGAAGATCGACCTCTTGGCCGGCTCGTCGGCGGTGGCCGTAGCGCTGGACGCTGCTGGGGTCGTCGGTTCGTCGCTCATTTGCCCGCTCCTGCGGCTGGGGCGGCCGAGGCGCCAGCGGCTTTGGTCACGGCCAGGCCCCGGGCGACGCCCAGCACAGGGGCGTCGGTGAAGACCCGGTTCTGGGACAGGATCGTCACGAGCGGCCGGGTGAAGAACCAGGCGACGGTGACGTCGAGGATCGTCGAGAGGCCGAGGAAGAAGGCGAAGCCCCGCACCGAGCCGACGGTCAGCCACCACAGCACGGCCGCGCCGAGGAACGACGAGGTGTCGGCGGCAAGGATGGTCCGCCAGGCGCGCTTGAAGGCCCGGTCGGTGCTACTTCGCAGGGTTCTCCCGGCTTTGACCTCGTCTTTGAGGCGTTCGAAGAACACCACGTACGAGTCGACGGTCACGCCGACCGACACGATGATGCCGGTGACGCCGGCCAGGGTCAGCGCCAGCCCCTGGGTGGCACCGAACCAGCAGACGATCGAGTAGAGCAGCGCGCTCCACACGCCGAGGCCGAGGATCACGACGATCCCGAGCGCCCGGTAGTAGAGCACCATGTAGATGGCCACCAGGGCGAGGCCCACGATGCCGGCGAAGATGCCGGCCCGCAGCGAATCCTCACCGAGGGAGGCCGAGACCGTCTGCACCGTCTGGCGCTCGAGCTCGACCGGCAGCGAGCCGTACTTCAGGACCAGCGCCAGGTCCTTGGCCTCGCGCTCGCTGAAGGCGCCGGTGATCTGGATCTGGTCCCGCTTGTAGCTGGCCGCCTGCACCTGGGGCGCCGACTGCACGACCGAGTCGAGCGTGATCGCGACCTTGCCGGTGGGGCACTTGCCTTGGTCCCCCGAGAAGCAGAGGGCCGCCAGGTCGTTGAACGTGTCGATGCCCGGCGATCCGCCGTGCATGGTCAGCCGGACCTCCCACTCGCCGGTCTCGGCGAGGGTGGCGCTGGCGCTCGAGACCATCTTGCCGGTGGCGTCCTTCGGCATGGGGCCCAGCTGGTAACGGATCGAGCCGTCCTTGTTGTCGAGGGTGACGGTGGCCTCGGGCTTGTCGTCCGCCGGCTTGGTGAGCGGCAGCGCCTGGTCGATGTCGGTCGGGGGCGTGGTGGTGGTGGTCGTCGGCGCCGTGGTGGTCGTGGTGGCGTCGGAGGCGGTCGTCGGGGTCTGGACGCCGTCGGCGAACTCGCCCTCGCCGGGCAGACCGGCGCCGAGAGCACCCTCGGACGTGGTGGTGCCCGCGGTTGTCGACGTCGTGACCTTCTCGGTCGTGGTGGTCGAGCCCTCGTCGTCGTCCTTCTCGTCCTTGGACGCCTTGCCGGTGGGGACCTCGGCGAGCACGGGCCGGAAGCGCAGCTCAGCGGTCTCGCCGACCAGCTTGATGGCCCGGTCCTTGTTCTGGACGCCGGGCAGCTGCACGAGGATGGTGCTGCCCTGGCGGACGATCTCGGGCTCGGCGACGCCCAGGGCGTCGACGCGCTGGCGGATGATCTCCAGCGCCACGTCGAGCTGGTCGTTGTCCGCCTTGGTGGTCGGCTTCAGCACGACCGAGACACCGCCCTGGAGGTCGAGGCCCAGCTCGGGGCTGCTCCCGGTGACGGTCACGAGGGTCAGGCCCCCGAAGGCGCAAACGAGGATGAAGATCAGTGGGGTGAGGAGTCGGCGACGCATGGCTGGGGCGTTGGGTCAAGCACCTGTCGGTGAGGGGGGATCGTTGTCTGCTTCTTCGTCGTCTTCATCGTCTTCGTCCCCGGAACGGTCGTCGGGCGACACCGCGTCCTCGACCCGCCGGAGCACCGCCATCCGAGCAACCCGCAGCTCGATGTCCGGTGCCACCTCGACGATCATGTCCTCAGGTCCCAGGCTGGTGACACGACCGTAGATCCCGGCAGTCATCACGATCTCGTCGCCCTCCTGCAGCGTGGCGATGAGCTGCTGGTGGGCACGAACTCGGCGCTGTTGGGGCCAGATGAACAGCACCCAGAGCAGGCCGAAGCTGACGGCGAGAACGATGACGGCTTCCATGGGAACCGGCCGAGGTTAGCCCTGTGCCACAGCTCATGCCCCTTCGCGGAGCTGGCGGGGAGGCCAGATCGCGGCGATTTCGGCACGCAGCGTGTCGAGTCGGCCGGCCACGATCGCTTCGCGGATGCGGCGGACCAGGGCGAAGGTCCAGTGGACGTTGTGGATCGTGAGCAACCGGGGCGCGGTCGGCTCGTTGACCGACAGCAGGTGGCGCAGGTAGCCGCGGGACCAGCGCAGGCAGACCGGGCAACTGCAGCTCGGGTCGACCGGTCCGTCGTCCTGGGCGAACTGGCGGTTGTTGAGGTTGAGGCGGCCGGCGCCGGTCAGCAGCGTGCCGTGGCGGGCCAGGCGGGTCGGCAGCACGCAGTCGAACATGTCGATGCCCCGGCTGACGGCGTCGACCAGGCCGAGGGGGTCGCCCAGGCCCATGAAGTAGCGGGGCCGGTCCTCGGGGAGCGTGCTCACCGCGGCCTCGAGCGCTGGGAGCATGACGTCACGCTCCTCCCCCACCGACAAGCCGCCGACGGCGTAGCCGTCGAAGCCGATGGCGACCGTCCGCTCGCCGCTCTCGACCCGCAGGTCCGGTTCGGCGCCGCCCTGGGCGATGCCGAACTGGTTGAGGTCGGGGCGGTCGTGCTCCAGGAACGTGCGGCGGGCCCGCTCGGCCCAGAGCGCCGTCCGCTCGACGGCGTCGGCGATGACGTCCCGGGGCGACGGCAGCGCCGAGCACACGTCCAGCACCATCTGGATGTCGCTGCCCAGCTGGACCTGGATGTCGACCGCGCTCTCCGGGGTGAGGCGGTGGCGGCTGCCGTCGTAAGTGGAGGCGAAGGTGCAACCGTCGTCGTCGACCTTCGGCTGCAGGGAGAAGACTTGGTAGCCGCCGGAGTCGGTGAGCACGTGGCCGTCCCAGGCGGCGAAGCCGTGGAGACCGCCGAGCTTGGCGACCACGTCGGCGCCGGGCCGGAGCATGAGGTGGTAGGTGTTGCCGAGGACGACCTCGGCGCCCAGGTCTTCCAGGTCCTGGGACGACAGCGTCCGCACCGCGCCCCGGGTGCCGACCGGCATGAAGCACGGAGTGGTGTAGGTCCCCCGAGCCGTGGTGACGGTGCCGGTGCGGGCGGCGCCGTCGGTGGCGTGGACCTCGAACTGCAGCGTCATGCCTCGGTCCTCGTCAGGAGCATCGCGTCGCCGAACGAGAGGAAGCGGTAGCCGGTCTCGAGGGCCTCGGCGTACAGGTCGCGCCAGCGCGGACCGACGAAGGCGTCGACCAGGACCAACAGCGACGAGCGGGGCAGGTGGAAGTTGGTCATCAGGACGTCGACCACCTGCCAGTCGAACGGCCGATGGATGAAGAGGTCGGTGCGGCCCTCCAGCTGCCCGCGGCGGGCGGCGGACTCGAGCGCCCGGACGGCCGTGGTGCCGATGGCGACGACCCGGTTCGCCCGCTCACACCTTGCGAGCGTCTCGGCCGGGACCCGGTAGCGCTCCTCGTGCATGTGGTGGTCCTCGACCTGGTCGGCGGTCATCGGCTTGAACGTGCCGAGCCCGACGGCCAGCTCCACGTGGGCGACGTCGAGCCCCTCGAGGATCTCGGGCGTGAGGTGCAGACCGGCGGTGGGCGCGGCGACCGAGTCGGGCCGGTCGGCGAAGACGGTCTGATACCGCTCCGGGTCGTCGAGCTCCGCCGTGATGTATGGCGGCAACGGGACGGCGCCGTGCTGCTGCAGCGCCTTGGCTTCGTCGTCGGTGTGGAGACGAACCATCCTCGTCCCGTTGTCAGCGGTGGCGTGGGGGCCTACCTCCACCGTGAGCGGGACGATTTCGACGGCTCGCCGAAATCGGGGTTCGAGGTGGGTGCCGGGAGGGACCTTGCGGCTCGGCCGGATCAACGCCTCCCAGGCGCCGTCGGCCAGGCGCTCCAGGAGGAAGACCTCGACGGCGCCGCCGGTCGGCTTCTGGAGCAGCAACCTCGCCGGCAGGACGCGGGTGGTGTTGACGACCACCAGGTCGCCCGGCTGCAGCAGCGTCGGAAGGTCGGCGACCGTGTGGTGCTCGGGCGTGGCGCCTTTGCCCCGGTCGACGAGCAGGCGGGCGCTGTCGCGGGGCTCGACCGGCACCTGTGCGATGCGGTCGACGGGGAGGTCGTAGTCGAAGTCAGCGGTGTCCACGAGGAGGGGTCAGGACCAGAGGGTCGGGGCGGTCGGCCCCAAGGGGTCACCGGTCCGTTGGGGGACCGGTAGCCCTAGATGCTCCCACGCGGCGGGCATCGCCACACGTCCGCGGGGGGTCCTGACCAGGAGGCCCTCCTGGATGAGGAACGGCTCGTAGACGTCCTCGACCGTCTCGGTCTGCTCGCCGACGCTGATCGCCAGCGTCGACAGGCCCACCGGGCCACCCCCGAAGCGCTCGCACAGCTGGGACAGGATCGCCCGGTCGACCTTGTCGAGCCCCAGCCGGTCGACACCGAACAGGGCCAGGCCCTCCTCGGCCGTGGCGTGGTCGATGCGGCCGGTGCTGCGGACCTCGGCGAAGTCGCGAACCCGGCGTAGCAGCCGGTTGGCGATGCGGGGCGTCCCCCGGGCCCGGCGCGCGATCTCGACCGCGCCGGGCTGGTCGATCTCGACGCCGAGGATCCCGGCGGCCCGCACGACAATGGCTTCGAGGTCCTCGGCCGCGTAGTAGTCGAGCCGGGCGACCAGGCCGAAGCGGTCGCGCAGCGGCCCGGTGATCGACCCGGTGCGGGTGGTGGCGCCGACGAGCGTGAAGCGGGGGACGTCGAGGCGGATCGACCGGGCGGCCGGCCCCTTGCCCAGCACGATGTCGAGCTGGAAGTCCTCCATGGCCGGGTACAGGACCTCTTCGACCGGCCGGGGCAGCCGGTGGATCTCGTCGACGAAGAGCACGTCGCCGGTGTCGAGCTGGGTGATGATGGCCGCCAGGTCGCCGGCCCGCTCCAGGGCCGGTCCGGAGGTGGTGTGCAGATGGGCGCCGAGCTCATAGGCGATGATCGCCGCCAGCGTGGTCTTGCCGAGCCCCGGCGGCCCGGCGAACAGCAGGTGGTCGGGGGCCTGGTTGCGACGGCGGGCGGCCTCGAGGACGATCCCGAGGTGGTCCTTCAGCTCGCGCTGCCCGACGAAGTCGGCCAGCCGCTTGGGCCGCAGGCCGCCCTCGGCGCCGGGACCGGCGTCGGCGTCGAGGTCCATGTCGGCCTCGTCCTCGGGCATGGCGTTCGGGTCGAGCAGCTCCTCCCGCATGGGCCTCAGCCTCCTCGGGCCAGGTGGCTGAGGGCGGCCCGGAGCAGCTCGGCGGCGTCGCCCTCGCCGGGCAGCTCGGCGGTGGCGCTGCGGATCTCGTCGGCCGTGTAGCCGAGGCCGGCGAGCGCGGCCCGGACGTCGGCCCGGGCGCCTCCGGCCACCGCGGCGCCGTTGCCCGCCGACACCGAGCCGTTGCGGCCGGCCACCGCCGGGGTCAGCTCGCTGTCGGGGATGTCGAGCCGGGACTTCAGCTCGACCAGCAGCCGCGCCGCGGTCTTCTTGCCGACGCCGGGGACCAGGCAGAGGGCGGCGACGTCGTCCTCGAGCAGGATGCGGCTCAGCTCGACCGGAGCGTGGACCGACAGGATGGCCAGCGCCAGCGCCGGGCCGACGCCGTGGGCGCCGAGCAGCGCCTCGAACGTGATCCGCTCCTCCCGGGTGGCGAAGCCGTACAGGGTCTCGGCGTCCTCGCGGACGTGGTGGTGGGTCCAGACGAACACCTCGTCGCCCAGCTCGCCGAGCTCGATGGTGGTGGTCGGCGCCGTGATGACCCGGTAGCCGACGCCGGCGACCTCGACGAGGATCTCGCTGGCTCCGCGGTCGAGCAGCTGGCCCCGCAACGATCCGATCATCGGGCCGCCATCTTTCGGCCGGTGACGCTGGCCCCGACCCGGGCCTGCAGCGGTGCGTGGGCGAGGTGGCAGAGCGCGAGCGCCACGGCGTCAGCGGCGTCGGCCGGCCGGAGCGGGGCTCGGAGCCCCAGGAGTGTCTGCACCATCCTCTGCACCTGTTCCTTGTCGGCGCCGCCCATGCCGGACACCGCCTGCTTCACCTGGTTGGGCGAGTACTCGACGACCTCACACCCGGCTTCCAGGGCTTCGACCATGACCACGCCCGCGGCCTGGGCCACCGGGATGGCAGTGCGGACATTGACCTGGAAGAGCACCCGCTCGATGGCGACCACCGTCGGCCGGCGCTCGGCCAGCAGCGCCCGGACGTCGTCGCGCAACGCCAGCAACCGCTGCGGCACCGCGTCGCCCGGATCGGTCCGGATGACCCCCGCCGCGATGGCCCGCTGCTTCCTCCCCTTCCGCTCGACGACCCCGTACCCACACCGCGAGAGACCCGGGTCGATGCCCAACACGAACACACGTTCACCGTAGCCGCCCCACCCGACCCCCGGGTGGATGCCCCCGTCGCCCGAGGGCGGTCCAGGGTCTGGCCCTACGACGCTTTGCGGATGGCGTCGACGAGGTCGGAGGTGGGGCGAAAGCTCAGGCCGGCGACGGCGCGGTGGGTGTAGCGCAGGATGCCGGCGCCGTCGACGACGAAGATCGAGCGGCGGTAGAAGCCGACCGGGCCGAGGATGCCGTAGGCCTTGCCCACGGACTTGTCGGCGTCGGCCAGCAGCGGGAACGCGAAGCCACCCTGGCGAGCCGAGAAGCCGTCGTGGCTCTCGACCGACTGCGGGCTGATCGCCAGCAGTTTGGCGTCCACCGACTCGAACTCGGCGATCTCCTCGGTGTAGGTGTTCAGCTGGCGGGTGCACACCGGCGTGTTGTCACCCGGGTAGAAGACCAGCACCACGACGTCGCCCCGGTAGTCGGCCAGCGAGTAGTCGCGATGGCCGGCCCCGGTGCCGTCGGTGCCCGGCAGCGTGAAGTCGGGCGCGGTGTCCCCCACCGCCACGGCCCGGCCCACGATCAGGCCTCCACCGATTCGAGGATCGAGTCGGGGATGTCGAAGTTGGCGTAGACGGCGTCGATGTCGTCGTGCTCGTCGAGCGCATCGATCAGGTTCAGCACCTTCTTCGCGGTCCCCGTGTCGTCGAGCGAGATCGTGGCGTTGGGCACCATCGGGGCGTCCGACGACTCGACCGGGAACCCGGCCTCCTCCAGCGCCGCCCGCACGGCGTTGAGGTCGCTCGGCGGGGTGGTGACCCGCCAGACCTCGCCCTCGTCGACGATGTCCTCGGCGCCTGCCTCCAGGGCGGCGAGCATGAGCTCGTCCTCGTCGGCCGACCGCGACACGACGACGTGGCCCTTGCGCTCGAACTGCCACGCCACGGCGCCCGGCTCGGCCATCGACCCGCCGTTGCGGGAGAAGAGGCTCCGGATCTCGGCGCCGGTGCGGTTGCGGTTGTCGGTGAGGCACTCGGCCAGCACGGCGACCCCGCCGGGGGCGTAGCCCTCGTAGGTGATCTGCTCGTAGGTGACGCCCTCGAGCTCGCCGGTGCCGCGCTTGACCGCGCGCTCGATGGTGTCGAGCGGGATCGAGTTGTCGCGGGCCTTCTGGAACATGGTCCGCAGCGTCGGGTTGGCCTCGGGATCACCACCGCCGAGGCGGGCCGCCACCTCGACCTGCTTGATCAGCTTGGCGAACAGCTTCCCGCGGCTCGCATCCTTGGCGGCCTTCTTGTGCTTGATCGTGGCCCACTTGGAATGGCCTGACATGTCTAAACCACCACTTCGTCGAGGAAGAACGCGTGCAGCCGGGGATCGCTGCCCAGTTCGGGATGGAAGGCGCTGACCAGGGTCGTCCCCTGCCGGCACAGCACCGGCCGCTCGTCGACCGTTGCCAGGACCTCGACCTCGGGCCCGACCCGCTCGACCACCGGCGCCCGGATGAACACCGCCCGGAACGGCTGGTCGGCGTCGGCGAGGCCGGGCACCTGCAGGTCGGCTTCGAACGAGTCGACCTGGCGACCGAAGGCGTTGCGCCGCACGTCGGCGTCGATGGCGCCCCACGACCGCTGGTCGTCCCGCCCGTCGAGGATCTCGTCGGCCAGGAGGATCATGCCGGCGCAGGTCCCGAACGCCGGCATCCCCGCCCGTAGCCGGGCGGCCAGCGGTTCGAAGAGGCCCGAGGACTCGAGCAGCATCGAGATCGTGGTCGACTCGCCGCCTGGGATGACCAGGGCGTCGATCTCGTCGGCCTGGGCCGGGGCGCGAACTGCGATCGGCTCAGCTCCGAGGCGCGCGAGCATGGCGCAATGGCTCTGCGAGGCGCCCTGCAGCGCGAGTACTCCAACTTTCACCTGGGGGCCTCGTCGATCGACTGTTGCTCGCCGCGCGCACGGACCTGATTGTATGGCCGTGGTCCCAGCGACGAGAATCTCCTTCCTGGGAGGCAACGGACAGCCCAGAGGCGGAAGGACGTAACCCAACCCTGATGCTCGCCATGACTCGCGCTCACACGCCCCGTCATCCCCGCCGCGCCCTGCGCACCCGGACGGTCCTGCTGACCGGCCTGGTGGCGGCCCTGGTCGCGGGAGGTTGTGCCAGCGGCGGCGCCACCGAGGCGGCTGAGCACAACGCCCCGACCTTCCGCAAGGTCGAGGACAAGGTACTGCGGGCCACCCAGCCGATCTCGTCGGCGACGCAGCTCCTGGCACCGTCCAAGCCGGGCGAGCCGTGGCGCGTCGTCGGCTCGGTGCTCGACCCCGACACCGACCGCTCGGTCGCTGCGGTCTGGTCGGCCGAGGACGGCCGCACCTGGGAGCGCCAGGAGATCGACCCCGAGGACAGCGACGTCAGCGAGCTGATGAGCGCCGCCACCTACGACGCCAAGGGCCTGGTGGCCGTGGGTCGGGTGGCCGGTGACGACGAGAGCGACGCCGCCCTCTGGCGCCTCTCGGGCGGCGAGTGGAGGCTCTCGACCCCCGCTGCGCTGGGCGGAAAGCACGACCAGTGGGCCTTCGGGGTCGCGTCCGGCAAGGGCGGCACGCTCATCGCCGGGGGCGAGAACGCCTGGGGCGAGGTCCGGCCCCGGCTGTGGTTCAGCGCCGACGGGTCCAGCTGGAAGAGCGTCGACGGCGGGCCCGGTGGCCCCCTCGACAGCACCGGCGAGGAGTCGATCCAGGACGTCGCGGCGTTCAAGGACGGCTTCGTGGCGGTCGGCTGGCGGGACGTCAACGGCTCGCAGAACGGCGTCGCCTGGTACTCGCCCGACGGCCTGAAGTGGGAGGAGATGAAGGCGCCGACGCTGGGCGTCGACGGCGACGGCCGCCAGAGCGTGCAGAGCGTCGTCGCCTACAAGGACCGGGTCGTCGCCGGTGGCTACTGGACCGACCCCAGCGGCCAGGGCAAGCCGGTCGTCTGGGCCTCGATCGACGGCAAGACCTGGGGCCCGAAATCGGGCTTCCTGCCCTCGTACCCGAACTACGTCCGCAACGCCACCAGCGACATGAGCGTGCGCGACATCACCGTCGCCGGCGACCGGCTGCTGGCGGCCGGCGGCGACTCCTGGCGGCCCCACATCTGGCAGTCCGACAACGGTGGCGCCACCTGGCGGGTGCTCGACGACATGACCAGCGGGACGACGTTCGACGACGGCGTCGACCTCGAGACCGTCGCCGGCGTCGGGAACACCATCGTGGCGCTGGGCAGCGAGCCGATCGTGGCCGAGCTGCAGAACGGCCGCTGGGTCGACCGCACCGGCGAGAACTTCCCGACCGGCGGTGACCGGCCCGCAGCCACGTCGGTCATGGTCGACGACGACGGGACCGTCTACGCCACCGGCTACAGCTACCGGTCCCGAACCCACGACCAGCGCCGCCACTACACGGGCCGGATCTGGACCGAGAAGGGCTCGGACCTCCACGAGATCAAGGCCAAGGAGGCCAACGCCGAAGGCGTCCTGCCGCCGCAGACCGACCCCAACCAGACCCTCTACGTCGGCAAGGTCAACGACGTGGCTCGGTACAAGGGCGGGTACGTGGCGGTCGGCTTCGAGGACTTCGCGTGGGCCGGGCAGCGCACGGGCAGCGACTCCCGCCCGGACGGCGTGCTGTGGACCTCGAAGAGCGGGCGCGACTGGGACCGCATCGCCACCCACGTCCCGGACGTCACCGAGCTGGCCAACCTGCTGGCCGCCACGGTGAAGGGCAACGCCGCCGACGTGGCCGCGGCCACCATCGGCGAGGTGTCCACCCAGCCGGTCGTCGGCGACGACCCGGCCGGCGCCAACGGCACCCGCAACCTCGAGGCGGTGGCGCCGATCGGCACCGGCTTCATCGCCGTCGGGTCCGTCTACCAGGACACCGCGGCGGGCGAGGCTCAGAAGTGGGACACCGACCCCATCGTCGCCGTGTCGACCGACGGCAAGACCATCAAGGCCGAGAAGACCGGGCTGGGCTCCCCCAACGCCACCGAGCGCTTCCGGGACGTCTGCGTCTCGGGCGACAACGCGGTGGCCGTCGGGGTGTCGAGCACCGGCGGCAACGTCGACGTGGCGGTCCGGGTGCGGCAGTTCGGCGGCAAGTGGAGCGCCGCCAAGTCGACCGACGACTCGTTCGTCGGGCGGGGCAGCCAGGAGGCCATCGCCTGCTCGGCCAGCGAGGACGGCTTCCTGCTGGTCGGCTCGGACAGCCGCCGCGGCAACACCGACGCCCGGGTCTGGTTCTCCAAGGACGGCTTCAGCTGGAAGCAGCTGTCGGCGAGCAGCCTGGGCGGCAGCGGTGACCAGGAGGCCCGGGCCGTGGCCGCGGCCGAGGACGCCGGCGGCTGGCTGGTCGGCGGCGTCGACACCCGGGGCGGCGACAGCGACGCCGCCCTGTGGCGGGTCGACGAGAACGGGACGGTCACCCGCCGCGACAACGACGAGCCCGCCTTCAGCGGCGCCGGCACCCAGGCGGTCTCCGGCGTCTACGTCAACGGCAAGAACGTGGTGGTCGTCGGCGAGGACCAGACTGGCGTCGCCATCTGGCGCTCCCGCAAGCTCGACCGCTAGCCGCACCGAGCCGAGTCGATCGAGGCTGGGACTACCAGCCTCGATCGGCGAGCTTGGTCTCGAGCTGGTCGATCTCCTGGCCGCGCATGGCTTCGCCCAAGCCGCGGCTGACCTTGGCGAGGATCTCGGGGTCTTCGTGGTGGGCGGCGGCTTCGACGATGGCCTTGGCCCGGCGGGCGGGGTCGTCGCTCTTGAAGATGCCCGAGCCGACGAAGACAGCTTGTGCACCCAATTGCATCACCAACGAGGCGTCGGCCGGGGTGGCGATGCCGCCGGCGCAGAACAGCGGCACCGGCAGGGTGGCGGTCTCGGCGATCTCCTGCACCAGGCCCACCGGGGAGCGCAGCTGCTTGGCCCAGTCGTACAGCTCGGCGGAGTCGGCCTGGGTGATCTTGCGGATGTCGCCCAGGATCGAGCGCAGGTGCCGCACGGCCTCGACGATGTTGCCGGTGCCGGCCTCGCCCTTGGAGCGGATCATGGCGGCGCCCTCGCTGATGCGGCGCAGCGCCTCGCCGAGGTTGGTGGCGCCACACACGAACGGCACGGTGAACGCCCACTTGTCGATGTGGTGGGCCTCGTCGGCCGGCGTGAGGACCTCGGACTCGTCGATGTAGTCGACGTCGAGGGCCTGGAGGATCTGGGCCTCGGCGAAGTGCCCGATCCGAGCCTTGGCCATGACCGGCACGGTGACGGCGGCCTTGATGCCCTCGATCAGCTCCGGGTCGCTCATCCGGGCGACGCCGCCGTCGCGGCGGATGTCGGCGGGCACCCGCTCGAGCGCCATGACGGCCACGGCGCCGGCGTCCTCGGCGATCTTGGCGTGCTCGGCGGTGACCACGTCCATGATCACCCCGCCCTTCAGCATCTCGGCCAGGCCGCGCTTGACGCGCGTGGTTCCGGTGTCGTGCGAGGGGCTGCCAGCGGAAGTCATGAAGGCAGTCTACGAGTGCCCCTACGCAGGGCCTATGGCCATTTCCGGCCCATTGGCCTGGAAATGGGACGCCCCGCGTTCACATCTCCCGCAGGAGGGCGATGCGCTCCTCGATCGGGGGGTGGGTCGAGAAGAGCCGGTTGATCCGGGAGAGCTTGCCCTCCTCGGGGGTCTGGGCCGCCGGTTCCTCGATCCAGAGGTGGGAGGTCGCGTGGCTGGTGGCGTGGACGACGGTCGAGTCGTCCTTGAGCTTCTCCAGCGCGGCGATGAGGCCCGGCGGGTAGCGGGTCATCTCGACCCCCGACACGTCGGCGAGCGTCTCCCGTCGCCGCCCGATGGCCAACTGCATCAGCTGGGCGATCAGCGGCGCCACCGCCAGCAGCACCACCCCGAGGATGGCGAGCGGGGCGAAGCCGTCGCCGCCGTTGTCGTCGTCCCAGTCGCCGTAGTGCTCCCGGCCCATCCCCCACCACATGCCCCGGATGCCGATGTCGGCGAGCACGGCGACCGCCCCCACCATGGTCACCGCCAGCGTCGACACGAGGATGTCGTAGTTCTTGATGTGCGACAGCTCGTGGGCCAGGACGCCCTCGAGCTCGATCCGGTTCATCTTCTCGAGCAGGCCGGTGGTGACCGCGACGGCAGCGTGCTTGGGGTTGCGGCCGGTGGCGAAGGCGTTGGGTGCCGGGTCGTCGACGATGTACAGCCGGGGCTTCGGCAGGCCCCCGGCGATGCAGAGGCCCTCGACGAGGTTGTGGTAGCGGGCGTACTCCTCGACCGACGCCGGCTTGGCCCGGCTGACCGCCAGCGCCACGCTGTCGGACTTCCAGTAGCCGACGAACGCGATGCCCCCGGCGATGAGCAGCGCGATGACCACGCCGACGGGCCCGCCGTAGCCGATGAGGTATGTGAAGACGGTGGCGATGAGCGCCACGAAGAGGACGAAGGCGGCGACCAGCGCCCAGCTACGCCGTTTGTTGGAGGTGACCTGGTCGTACACGAAGCGTCAAGCAGCGATCAGCACGGGCAACCGGGTCAGAACTGCACGTTCACAGGGCCGCGCTCTTCGTCGTCGGCCTGGAAGTACTCGCGCTCCTTGAAGTTGAAGGAGTTGGCCAGCACGTTCGACGGGAAGCTCTGGATCTTGGTGTTGTACTTGTAAACGGTGTCGTTGTAGAACTGCCGCGCGTAGGCGATCCGCCCCTCGGTACCGGTCAGCTCCTCCTGCAGCTGCAGGAAGTTCTGGTTGGCCTTCAGGTCGGGATAGGCCTCCGAGAGGGCGAACAGGGACTTCAGGGCCCCGGTCAGCATGTTCTCGGCCTGCGCCTGCTCCTGCACCCCGCTGGCACCCATGCCGGCGTTGCGAGCCTGGATGACCCGCTCCAGCGTCTCCTTCTCGTGCGAGGCGTAGCCCTTGACGGTCTCGACCAGGTTGGGGATGAGGTCGTAGCGCCGCTTCAGCTGCACGTCGATCTGGGCCCAGGCGTTCTCGATGCGGTTCCGCAACGAGACCAGGCCGTTGTAGGTCATCAGCACGTACCCGCCGATGAGGACGACGAGCACGACGACGATGATCAGGGCGACTATCACGGCCGTGATCCTAAACGTTCGGGCGGCGGGTTCACGTCAGCGGGCGATCCGGGTGTAGCGCTCGACGTACTCCTCGGCCAGCGTCGTCATCGAGAACCGCTGGGCCTGCCGCTCCCCGGCCTCGACCAGCTCGGCCCGCCGCCCCTCGTCGCCGAGGACCGAAGCGAGCGCCGTGCCCAGCTGCTCGACGTCGCCCGGCGGCACGAGCATGGCGTCGACGCCGTCGGTGGCGACGTTGCGGTAGCCGTCGAGCGCCGACGCCACCACCGCCGCGCCGGCGGCCATGGCCTCCAGCAGCACCACCCCGAACGACTCGCCCCGCAACGACGGCGCGCAGAACACGTGGGCGCCGGCGAGGCGCGACGCGACCGCGTCGTCGCTCAGCCGGCCGAGCCACTCGATGCGGGGGTCGGCGCTGTAGCGGCTGCGTAGCGCCTCGGTGAGCGGGCCGTCGCTCGCCACCCAGACCCGCACGTCGTTGGGCAGGAGCCGCAGGGCCTCCAGCAGGATCGCCAGGCCCTTGCGCTCCTCGTGGCGGCCGACGAAGAAGATCGTCGGGCCGTCGGTCGGGTGGGGCTCGGCCTTGGCGAAGCGCTCGATCTCGATGCCGTTGAACAGCAGCTCGTAGTCGCCGCCGAGGGCCCGCTGGGCGGTGTCCCGGGCCTCGGGCGAGACCGCGCAGCGCACCTCCAGCCCCCGCGAGATCCAGCGCACCAGCGGCTTGGCCATGGAGTACGCGGCGCTGTCTCCCGACCGGTGGAAGGTCCCGACGATCGGAGCGTTGCGGAACAGCAGGGCGGTCATGGTCGGCCCGGGGCACAGCGGCTCGTGCAGGTGGAGGACGTCGAACTGCTCGTCCCGCAGGGCCCGGATGGTGCGGAGCTGGGCGGCGGGGTCGGGGGCCAGCGGGGCGACCGAGCCGTTGGAGGCGGTCGGGACGCTCTTTCCCAGCGGCGTGACCCCGGCGTCGGGCGGCGGGCCGTCGCACGGCGCGAGGACCCGGGCGTCGTGGCCGATCCCCCGGAGGGTGCGAGCCAGCGCCAGCACTTGGCTCTGGACGCCCCCCGGAATGGTCAGGCTGTAGGGGCAGACGAGCCCGATGCGCACGCTGTGAGCGTAATGGTCAGAGCTGGATGGGAGCCGATTCGCGGTCGCTCGGCCAGTTGGGCTGGAGCAGGTGCCACTGGTCGGGAGCAGCCCGGATGAGCTCCTCCAGCACCACCGCGATGTCCTGCGTGACCCGGGCGACGTCCTGCCGGAAGCTTCCCTGGCGCTCGACCGGCAGCGCCGGCCTCACCACCACGTGGTGCATGCCGTGGGGCCGGTCGTAGCAGGCCAGCGGCAGCAGCGGCGCCCCGGTGCGCAGCGCCAACACCGCGGGGCCGGCCGGCAGCGTGGTCTTCTCGCCGAAGAACTTGACCTCGATGCCGCCCCCGGCGATGTCACGGTCGCTGAGCAGGGCCACCATCTGGTGGTCCTTGAGCGCGTGGGTGACGTCCTTGCCGGCGTCCGGCCCCAGCGGGATGATGTTGAGCCCGATCCGCTCCCGGAACGACGCGAACCAGTCGAACAGGGCGGGCGGCTCGAGCTGCTCGACCACCGCCGAGGCCTCCTGCCCGTCGACCCGGGCCAGCCAGTAGGCCATCCACTCCCAGCTACCGACGTGGGGCAGCACCGCGATGGCGCCGATCTCCCCCGCCATCGCCTCGACGTAGTTGTCGTAGCCGTCGACGCTGAAGCGCCGGTCGAGCTCCTCGACCGAGATGGCCGGCAGCCGGAACGACTCGGCGTAGTAGCGGGCGTAGGACCGGTAGACGGCCTGGACGCGCCGGCGCAGCGCCCGGCCCTGCAGGCTGGGGTCGACGCGGCGCTGGTGGCGCTCGACCATGCGGCGCCGGTCGGTGGGCCGGAGCGCGTAGAGGCCCGCGGCCGTCGGGGCGACGCCCTCGACCAGCGCACCGGGCAGGTGCTGGGCCAGCCAGGCGGCGGTGCGGTAGGCCGGGGTGGTCAGGTCCACCGGGGGTGGGGGCAGCAGCAGCTAACGGACGTTGCGGGCGTCGCGCCGCGACAGGACGGTCCGGCGCCGCCACACCTGGCGGGTCGAGCGGGCCACCCGGCGAGTGCGCCAGCGGCCCCTCTGGGGGCGTGCCGGCGGCGGTACGGAGGCCTGCCGCCACACGGTGACGAAGCGCTGGCCGGCGGTGAACAGCGTGAGGACCAGCATGAGCCACAGCACCGGCACGAGGAGGCTCTCGAACAGCAGGCCCAAGCCGAGGGCGATCAGGCGTTCGGCTCGCTCCATGAGCCCGCCCCGGGCGTTGAAGCCCAGGCTCTCGGCCTTGGCCCGCTCGTAGGAGATGAGCATCGAGGCGCCGAGCACGGCCATGGGCAGCAGGGCGATGCGGCCGGCGCCGGGCTGCGACGCCAGGTACCAGGCGATGCCGCCGAGGAGGAGGGCGTCGCTGACCCGGTCGACGACCGAGTCGAAGAAGGCGCCGCGGGGGGACGCGGTGCCGGAGGCCTTGGCCACCGCGCCGTCGAGCACGTCGGGCAGCGCGGTGAGCGCCAGCAGCAGCAGGCCGGCGCGCAGGAAGCCGTTGGCGATGGTGACCGACGCAGCGGCGGCCATGACCAAGCCAGTGGCAGTGAGGTGGTTGGCGGTGATCCCTGTCCGCCGAAGCTGTTGGCCGACGGGCCGCAGTCCGGTCTCGAACGTGCTCCGCCACCGTCCATCGAACATCGTTGGTCTCCTGGATCGGGCCCGTGACCCGCTTGGCGTCACGGCTATTCATCAGGCTAACCAGCCGCCACACCCCCGGCGCGAACAGGGTGGGATTCGGGGTGGGATCTCACGGCGTGCGCTGGATTGCCTACATCCCTTTCGCGTCGGCGATACCCTCCCCCGCACGACCTTCGAACCACGTGTCTTCAAGGGGGGAGCCGGGTGAAGAGGTACTCGACCGCGCAGATCCGCAACGTTGCCCTCGTCGGCCACGGGGGCGCCGGAAAGACGTCCCTGGCCGAGGCGCTGCTGCACAGAGCGGGCGCCATCAACCGCATGGGTCGCGTCGAGGACGGCTCCACGACCTGCGACTTCGACCCCGAGGAGCGCCAGCGGGGCCTGTCGCTCTCGCTCGCAGTTGCGCCCTTCGAGTGGCGCGACCACAAGATCAACCTCGTCGACACCCCCGGCTACGCCGACTTCATCGGCGACGTCGCGGCCGCGCTGCGGGTCGTCGACCTGGCCGTGTTCGTGGTCAGCGCCGTCGAGGGCGTCGAGGTGCAGACCGAGGTCGGGTGGCGCATGGCCGCCGAGCTGGGCGTCCCCCGCATGGTGTTCGTCAACAAGCTCGACCGGGAGCGGGCCAGCTTCGATCGCACGCTGGCCCAGCTGCGCGACCGGCTCGGCGCCGGCATCGCCCCGCTGGAGCTGCCGATCGGCGAGGAGGCCAGCTTCCGGGGCATCGCCGACTTGCTGACCGACCGGGCCCACTTCTACGAGGACGGCAAGCCCCGCGAGGACGAGATCCCCGACGACATGGAGGCCCTCGAGCACGAGGTCCACGACAACCTGGTCGAGGGCATCGTGGTGGCCGACGACGAGCTGCTGGAGCGCTACCTCGAGGGTGACACCCCGAACCTGGACGAGCTCGAGCACGCGCTGCACGACGGCATCGCCAGCGCGACCGTCTTCCCGGTGGTCGTCGGCTCGGCGACGCAGGAGATCGGCATCGACCGGCTCGCCGACTTCCTGGTCGAGATCGGCCCGTCGCCCCTCGACCGGCCGGCCGTCGTCAGCGCCGGCGACACCGAGGTCGAGGTGGCCGCCGAGCCCGGCGGCGACCCGCTGGCGTTCGTCTTCAAGACCATCGCCGACCCGTACGTGGGCCAGATCAGCCTGTTCCGGGTGCTGTCGGGCACCATCAAGCCCGACGACCACCTGGTCAACGTCCGCAGCGGCACCGACGAGCGGCTCCACGGCCTGCTGACCGTGCGGGGCAAGGAGCAGGAGACCGCCGATCAGCTGGTGGCCGGCGACATCGGCGCGGTCGCCAAGCTCAGCGGCACCGCCACCGCCGACACCCTCGCCCCCAAGGGCACCCCGGTGGTCGTGCCGCCCATCGAGACGCCCCGGCCCACCCTGGCGGTGGCCATCGTCCCGAAGACCCAGGCCGACGAGGATCGCCTCGCCCCGGCCCTGCACCGCCTGCAGGACGAGGACCCGGCCCTTGTCGTCGAGCGCAGCGAGGAGACCCACCAGACCCTGCTGTGGGGCACCGGCGAGACCCACCTCCAGATCACGCTGGAGAAGCTGGCCCGCAAGTTTGGCGCCAACGTCGAGACCGAGGACGTCCGGGTCCCCTACCGCGAGACCGTCATGGCGGCGGCCAGCGGCGTCGAGGGCAAGCACAAGAAGCAGACCGGCGGGCACGGCCAGTTCGGCGTGTGCGTCATCGACCTCGAGCCCCTGCCCCGGGGCGGTGGCTTCGAGTTCGAGAACAAGATCGTCGGCGGGGCCATCAGCCGGGGCTACATCCCGGCCGTGCAGAAGGGCATCGAGGAGGCCATGGGGACCGGGGGCGTGTTCGGCTACCCGGTGGTCGACCTGCTCGTGCGGCTGACCGACGGCAAGGAGCACTCGGTCGACAGCTCGGAGATGGCGTTCAAGGTGGCCGGGCGGCTCGCCTTCCGGGCCGCCATGGAACAGGCCCAGCCGGTCATCCTCGAGCCGATCAGCCGGCTGGAGGTCACCGTGCCGGTCGAGCAACAGGGCGACGTCATGGGCGACCTCAACTCCCGGCGGGGTCGGGTGCAGGGCACCGAGGCCGCCGGCGACGGCGAGAGCACGGTCGTGGCGCTGGTCCCGACGTCCGAGATCCAGCGCTACGCCATCGACCTGCGCTCACTGACCGGGGGCCGCGGCCGGTTCACCGCCGACCACGACCACTACGACACACTGCCCACCCACCTGGTCGACGCCGTCAAGCGCGACATCCACCAGTCCGACTAGCGACCGCTAGCGCGGGAGGTTCGCCTCGACGGCGGTGACGATCTCGTCCGAGGTCGGCTCGATCTGCGGAGCGAAGCGGGCGACGATCTTGCCACCCGGCGCCACCAGGAACTTCTCGAAGTTCCAGCGGATGTCGCCGGTGTGGCCGTCGTCGCTGTCGGGCACGTCGACCAGCTGCTGGTAGAGCGGGTGGCGGTCGTCACCGTTGACCTCGATCTTCTCGGTCAGCGGGAACGTGACGCCGTAGCTGGTGCTGCAGAACTCGGCGATCTCCTCCGCGGTGCCCGGCTCCTGGCCCATGAACTGGTTGCAGGGCACGCCCAGCACCGTGAAGCCCTGGGCCCGGAAGCGCTCGTGCAGCTGCTCCAGCCCGGTGTACTGCGGCGTCAGCCCGCAGCGGGATGCCACGTTGACCACCAGCACCGCGTCGTCGGCGTATGCGTGGAGGTCGAGGTCCGCCCCGTCGAGCGCGTGGATCGGGGTGTCGTACAAGCTCTCGTCGGCCATGGCAGCATGCTAGGGGTCGGCGACGCCGACGCCGCTGAGGTGCGGGGGTCGGGGCGGTTTGGCGATGGGCTACCGGGGATGTTGGGGTAGAAATCGCCCATGGATCTGTCGAAGCTCGCTCCGGGGGACGCTGCGGTGGCCCTGCGGAGCTTCGAGCGGCGCTACCGAGGCCTCTTCGCCACGCTCGGCGAGGACGAGTCCCCCGACGACATCGCCCATCGACGAGGCCGGGGCGGCTGGTCCGCCATCGCCCACGTGGTGGCCGCAGCCTGGGCCATCGCCGCCTGCGGCCGGGCCCTCGGCCGGGTGCTGCGGGAGGACGACCCGGAGATCGACGCCACCGACGTCGACCCGGCGCTACGGGACCGGCCCAACGACCCGAGCGGCACCATCCACGAGCGGCTCGCCGAGCTGGGCCTCGAGGCCAACGCCCTGGCCGACGTCGTCGACAAGGTACCGGCGGGCGACTGGGACCGCCTCGGCGTGGTCAACGAGGGCAGCGGCCGCCGGGTCAGTGCCCTCGACATCGTGCGCAGCGCTGTCGACTCGGGCGTCACCCACCTCCGCTCGGCCGAGCGGGTCGTGGACGAGGTTCGGGCCTAGCGGCTCAGCACGAGCTCCAGAGCAGAGCTCTAGAGCAAGGGCCCGCCGGCGGCGGCGTTGCGGTGGGCCACGGTGGCGGTCATCAGGTCGGCTCGCACGGGCGCCCACCAGTCGAACTCGATCGCCGGGCTCCAGCGGCCCCGCTCGTTCTTGACCTCGATGACCACCGTGTAGGCCTGCCCCGGCTCGGGTCGCCACTCCGGCGGCACCTGGCCGAACTCGGCGTACATCTGGACGAAGCCCCGACCCGTGACAGCGAACGGCGCCGCCGCGTCGAGGAAGTCGTCCATCGACGGCGAGATCTTCTTGCGCACGCTCGACCAGTGGAACTCGTGCACCCGGTCGACGACCAGGCGGATGTCGGACACGACGATCGGCACCGCGCCGCTGTTCACGAGGACCAGCGGGAAGCGCAGCCGCAGCGTCGGCCCGGGCGGGCAGGCGTACGTGTCGGGCGCAGGCGTCGTGATCCGGCCCCGTCGCAGGAAGGTCCACCAGAACACCGCAATCGTGAAAGCCAGGGCAATCAGGGGGATCACAATCATCGGGGCACAACCGTAGGCGTTTTCGGCAACCTCAATCGGCGGCCGGATCGCCCGATCCGGCGTTCTCGGCCGCCGTCGGATCGAGGTCCGTCCAGTCTTCGGGGTTGTCCTCGACGAAGTGCTCGACGATCGACCCGTCGACGCCATCGACCAGCACCAGTCCCCGCTTCGCCGGCGGCTCGTCGGCCGAGTAGAGCAGGATCCGCCAGGTCGGGCGGCTGAGCAGGCCCCGCCAACCCAGCTGGGCCGAGGCGTGACCGATCGGGAAGCCCACCTCGGCGCCCGCCGCCGCCAGCGCCTCCTGCTCGTCGAACTTCAGGCTCCAGCCGGCCACCTGGTGGTAGAGGCCGAAGAACGCCAGCAGCACCGCGGCGAACAGGAACCCGTCGTTGACGTAGGGCGAGTCGGCGGTGGCCCACACGGTGGCGCAGCCGACCGCGGCGATGATGTAGAGGAAGCCGGGGATCCGCCGCCGGCTGTTGTCGGGGAACATGTAGGGCCCGACGTAGCCCGCGGCGTCGAGGTCGTCGGGCAGCTCGTCCCGGTGCTCCTCGTCGGCCGCGCCGTCGTCGGTGACGTCAGCCATTCGGCTGCTCCTCCTTCTCGGGCCCGTAGACCTGCACGTAGGTGATGCCGCGGATCGCCTGGTGGGCGACGAGGTCGCGCCCGGCGATCAGCCGCCTGGTGAGCCCCGGCTGGCCCTGGCGGGCGCTCACGTAGACCACGACATAGTCGGCGTCCTGGCCGGGCTTCGGCAAACGGCCGCAGCGATCCTGCGACACCAGCGACCAGTAGCCGGCGACCGTGATGTCGTCGCAGCTGGCTCCCCCCATCTCGACCACCTGGCGCACGAGGCTGCCGGCCTTCTCGACGCCCTCGCCCCAGCCGACCCGCATGACGTCCTGGGCCTCGCCCGACCCCCCGAGCAGCGGGTTGAAGTACGCGATGCCGAACGGCGCGACCAGCAGGCCGTGCGCCGCGACGACCACGGCCGCGCCGAGGCCCGCCCACTGGAGCTGCTGGATCCGCTCGCTGTCGGCCAGGAGGGCCGCCAGGGCCGCCACCGCGATGCCGACGAGCACCGCCGCGAACATCAGGACCACCAGCCCGTAGCGGTCGAACTGGCGGGCCGACAGGCTGATCCACGCCAGCGGCGGCGCCAGCATCAGGAGCACGGCCACGCCGAACGCCCGGGTCGCCCGCTGCACCAGCACGGCCACCAGCGACACCGCCCCGCCGACCAGCAGCCACGGCGTCATCCGGAACGGCAGCGCCACCACGTAGTAGGCGAGGCCGGGGGTCAGCGTGGAGCGGCCCAGGAAGAACTGGCGGTCGCCCCCGGTGTCGCCCGAGATGGCGGCCCGGACCAGCAGCCGGGCCTGGCCCATCGGGTCGCCCCACACCGCCGGGTTGAGCACCACGAACACGACGCCGGCCACGAAGCCGGCGACGATCAGCAGCGCGAACAGCGTCCGCCACCCCTCCCCTACACCGCGGCGGCCGAACGCCCGCCCGGCGGCCCAGAGCACCATCAGCCCGAGGGGTGGGACGAACAGCGGCACGGCCTCGGCCTTGGTGAGGACCGCCAGCGCCAGCAGCGTGCCCGCCAGCGCAGCGGTGCGCCGCTTGCCACCCCAGCGGGTGACGTTGGGGAGGCCGAGGGCCAGCGCGGTGGCGACCAGGCAGCCGAGGCCGAAGAGGGCGAGCAGCTCGTCGGTGTGGAGGACGGCCCCGTGGGCGACGAGGAACGGCTCGGTGGCGATCAGCAGCCCGGCGACCGCGGCCGCCCATCGCCCGACCCAGGCGACCAGCAGCAGGACGACCAGGGCGATGATCAGGCTCGTGACCAGCGCCATCGACAGCTGGGCCACGTTCAGGCCGCTGCGGGTGTAGGTGAAGCCGCTGGCCCCGCCGCGAGACGCCGGGTCGGTCTGGTCCCACAGGCCGAACGCGGCGCCGGCCGACCACAGACCCCGGCCGATGGTGCCCACCCACATGGTGGTGACCCCGGGCAGCGAGTCGCCCATGCCCTGGGACGACGCCGACGTGCCGCCGAAGTCGAGCTTGGACAGCGCGCCCCAGAACCGGGACGAGCGGATCATCCAGCCCCGCTCGTCGGCCGTCTCGAAGCTGGCGAGCGCGGTGTAGGCCCGCAGCACGAACGCGGTCGTGGCCACCGCCAGGGTCAGCCACAGGGTCGTCCGGGGTGGCCGCTCCGGCTCGTCCCAGTCGTCGCGGATGCGGCGCTCGCGGAGCCGGGGCTCCCGCCGCGGCTGGTGGGGCAGGTCGGCCGCCCGGGCGAGGGTCGGGTCGTCCCACCCACCGGGGCCACCGGGTCCTGTGGGTGGGAGGCCGGGGACGACCGGCGGCGGGGGCGGGCCGGCGGGACGAGCTGGGGGCGGGGGCGGCGGAGCGCCCGTGCCAGGTGGGGGCGGCGGGGGCCACTCCCACTCCGGGGTCACGCCGTCGGCCATGCCCTGAGGGGCCGCCCGTCGGCGGTCGGCCATGAATCCCGGAGCTTGCGCCACGTGTCGGGGAGCGACTCGGGCAGCACGCGGGTCTCGGCGATCGAGGTCATGAAGTTCGAGTCCGCGCTCCAGCGGGGCAGCACATGCACGTGCAGGTGCGAGGGCACCCCTGCCCCTGCCGCCTCGCCGAGGTTGAGACCGACGTTCACGCCGTGGGCACCGTAGGCCGTCTTGATGGCCAACACGGCATCGCGCACGGTGCTCCAGAGCTCGTCGGCCTCGGCGTCCTTCAGGTGCTCGAGGTTGGCGACCTCGCGGTAGGGCATGACCAGCACGTGCCCGCTGGTGTAGGGGTACGCGTTGAGGATGGCGAACACCTCGGCGCCCCGGTGCACGATGAACGTCTGGTCGTCGGGTAGCCCCGAGTCGAGGATGCGCCGGAACAGCGAGCCGGTGCCGGCCAGCTCCCCGCTGCCGGCCGCGGCGACGTAGGCCGTCCGCCAGCCGGCCCAGAGGCGGTCGAGGCTCATGTCTTCACACCGCCGGGTGGGCGCGGGTGTCGACCTCGGCGCGCAGGCGCTCGACGAACGTGTCGACCGGCACGTCCCGCTCGACCTGGCCGCCCCGCGGGTTGTCGCCGACGGTCCGGTTGGCCACGTCGTCGTCGCCCACCACCAGGACGTGCGGCACCTTCTCCAGCTTGGCCCGGCGGATGCGGGCGCCGAGCGGCTCGTCGGCCTCGACCCAGTCGGCCCGGAAGCCGGCAGCCTTCAGCTCCGCGACCAGCTGGCCCGCGTAGTCGTGGTGGTCGGAGCGGACCGGCATCACCTGCACCTGCACCGGCGCCAACCAGGTGGGGAACGCACCGGCGTAGTGCTCGGTGAGCACGCCGAAGAACCGCTCGACCGAACCGAACAGCGCCCGGTGGATGACCCGGGGACGGTGCCGCTGGTTGTCCGGGCCGATGTACTCCAGGTCGAAGCGGGGCGCGAGCTGGAAGTCGACCTGCAGCGTCGACATCTGCCAGCGCCGCTTCAGCGCGTCCCGGATGTGGATGTCGATCTTGGGGGCGTAGAAGGCGCCCTCGCCCTCGGCCACGACATAGGGCAGGCCGGCCGACTCAATGGCCTGCTTCAGCGCCGCCTCGGCCTCCTCCCACTCGGCGGGATCGCCGACGAACTTGTCGGGCCGGGTGGCCAGCTCGGCCTCGAAGTCCTCGAACCCGAAGTCCCGCAGCAGGTCGAGCACGAACGCCAGCAGGCTGGCCAGCTCGTCCTGCAGCTGGTCGGCGGTGCAGAAGATGTGGGAGTCGTCCTGGGTGAAGCCCCGGGCTCGCAGGAGGCCGTGCACCACGCCCGACTTCTCGTACCGGTACACGGTGCCGAACTCGAACAGCCGCAGCGGCAGCTCCCGGTACGACCGCAGGTGGTGCTTGAAGATCAGCATGTGGAAGGGGCAGTTCATCGGCTTCGGGTAGTACCGATCGCCGGTGTGGGCCTCCTCGCCCGGCTTCTGGTCGAGCTGCATGGGCGGGTACATGCCGTCGGCGTACCACTGCAGGTGACCCGAGGTCTGGAAGAGGTTCTCCTTGGAGAGGTGCGGCGAGTAGACGAACTCGTAGCCCGCGGCCTCGTGGCGGAGGCGGGAGTAGTCCTCCATGAGCCGCCGCACCAGGCCGCCCTTGGGGTGGAACACCGCCAGGCCGGAGCCCAGCTCCTCGGGGAAGCTGAACAGATCGAGCTCGGCGCCGAGCTTGCGGTGGTCGCGCTTGGCCGCCTCCTCCAGCTGGTGGAGGTGCTCCTCCAGGGCCTGCTTCGACGCCCACGCGGTGCCGTAGATGCGCTGGAGCTGGGGGTTGTGCTCGTCCCCCCGCCAGTAGGCGCCGGCCACCCGCATGAGCTTGAAGTGGCCGAGGTGCTGGCTGGTGTCGGGCACGTGGGGGCCCCGGCACAGGTCGATGAAGCCCGGCCGGCCGGCGAACGGCGGGATCGGCTTCGGCTCGGGCGGGACGTTCTCGTAGGTCCGCACCTGGCCCGCGGCGCTGGTGCCCGACATGGGGTCGGTCGACGCGTTGTCGATGATCTCCAGCTTGAACGGGTGGTCCTGGAAGATCGCCCGGGCCTCGGCGGCGTCGATCTCCTCGCGGACGAACGGCTGGTGCTCCTTGATGAGCTCGCGCATGCGCGCGTCGATGCGGTCGAGGTCCTCGGAGCTGAAGGTGGCGCCGTCGGGCAGCTGGAAGTCGTAGTAGAAGCCGTCCTCGACCGGCGGGCCGATGCCGAAGGTGGCGCCGGGGAACAGGTCGAGCACCGCCTGGGCGAGCACGTGGGCCGTCGAGTGCCGGATCGTGTAGAGGCCCCGGTCGGAGTCCGCCGTGACGATCGCGACCGTGTCGCCCTCGTGCAGCTCGGCGGACAGATCGCGCTCCTCGCCGTCGACCTCGGCGATGACCGCGGCCTTGGCCAGTCGGGAGCCGATGGTCGCCGCGAGATCCGCCGCAGTGGACCCGGTCGGCACCTTGCGTTCGGAGCC
>Ga0075420_100000576_pt1 | contig 29495 bp, 18 predicted proteins | sample SoiMetdeltSBSDD4_FD_75296 | JGI IMG/M metagenome (GOLD analysis project Ga0075420, IMG submission 75296) | Bulk soil microbial communities from a Populus tree surrounding site in Tennessee, USA - Soil MetaG P. deltoides SBSDD4 | ecosystem: Environmental > Terrestrial > Soil > Tree plantation...
CCACGAAGGGGACGCACATGGCAGTCGCCGATCTCGACCTGGGGCGCTACAAGCTCGGCTGGGCCGACGAGGAGAACTACGTCTTCAAGCCCAAGAAGGGCCTGAACGAGGAGATCGTCCGCGAGATGTCGTGGATGAAGGGCGAGCCCGACTGGATGCTCAACTATCGCCTCGCCTCGCTCCGCCACTTCGAGAAGCGCCCCATGCCCACCTGGGGCGGAGATATGTCGGAGATCTACATCGACGACATCTACTACTACGTCAAGCCCACCAATGCGCAGGTCGACGAGTGGGAGGAGCTGCCCGACTCGATCAAGAACACCTACGAGAAGCTGGGCATCCCCGAGGCCGAGCGCAAGTACCTGGCCGGGGTTACGGCCCAGTACGAGTCCGAGGTCGTCTTCCACCGCAACCGGGAAGACCTGGAGCGTCAGGGCGTCATCTTCTGCGACATGGACACGGCGTTGCGCGAGTACCCCGACATCGTCAAGCCCTACTTCGGCACGATCATCCCCAAGAACGACAACAAGTTCGCCGCGCTCAACTCGTCGGTGTGGTCGGGCGGGTCGTTCATCTACGTGCCGCCTGGTGTCGAGGTGGAGATGCCGCTGCAGGCCTACTTCCGCATCAACGCGGAGAACATGGGCCAGTTCGAGCGCACGCTGATCATCGCCGACGAGGGCGCCAAGGTGCACTACATCGAGGGCTGCTCGGCGCCGGTGTACACCACTGACTCGCTGCACTCCGCCGTGGTGGAGATCGTTGTCAAGCCCAGCGCCCGGGTCACCTACACCACCATCCAGAACTGGTCGAACAACGTCTTCAACCTGGTCACCAAGCGGGCCCGGGTCGAGGCGGAGGGCCACATGGAGTGGATCGACGGCAACATCGGGTCGCGGCTCACCATGAAGTACCCGTCCGTGTACATGGTCGGGCCGAAGGCGTCGGGCGAGGTCCTCTCGGTCGCCTACGCCGGGCCGGGCCAGCACCAGGACGCCGGGGCCAAGATGGTCCACGCCGCCCCCGAGACCACCTCCAAGATCGTGTCCAAGTCCATCTCCAAGGACGGCGGCCGCACGTCGTACCGGGGCCTGGTGCGGGTCGAGGACGACGCCTACGGCTGCCGCTCGCACGTGCAGTGCGACGCCCTGATCCTCGACGAGGACTCCGTCAGCGACACCTTCCCCACCATGGAGGTCGGCGCCCGCGACGCTCAGATCGCGCACGAGGCCACGGTCTCCAAGGTGGCCGACGAGCAGCTCTTCTACCTGAAGAGCCGTGGGCTCACCGACGAGCAGGCCATGGGCATGATCGTCAACGGCTTCATCGAGCCGGTCACCCGCACGTTGCCCATGGAGTACGCCGTCGAGTGGTCGCGGCTGATCGAGCTCCAGATGGAAGGGTCCGTCGGTTGAGTAGCGGTGTCCTTCCCCTCTGAGCTGCATACCTACATTCCGCCAGTGCCTGCCACAATGGGGCTGTGCCGATGCGCCAGGACTGCAAGCACTTCGAGTCACGGACATATCGCAACGGTGAGACCGTCCGTAAGTGCGACCTCGACCTCGCTCCCGAGGCTCCTTGGCGCTGCCCGGCCGACTGCCCCCGCTACGAGCGGCGCATGGCCGACGTCAACTGGGCGCACGGCACCCTGGTCACCCCGGCAACGCCGGACGAGCCCGGCGACGCGCTCGACCGGGGTGACGACTCGGTGGCCCGGCTGCTCGACGAGGCCGAGGACATCGTCAACACCATCGGCCCCGAGATCCTGGCTGAGGTCCGGGCCGAGCAAGCCAAGCAGCGCAAGCCCTGGTGGCGCCGCCGCTCGTAGACCCCTGAGCTGCTCAGGAAGGAAATCGTGAGCATCCCCCTGATCGATGCCGCACTCGCGCTCGACGGCCCGGAGTGGCTGCGGGAGCGCCGGGCGGTCGCTGCCGCGGCGTTCGCCGACGCCGAGCTGCCCACCGGCGACGAGGAGCTGTGGCGCTACGGCCGCATCGCCGACCTCGACCTCGAGGCCTACACCCTGGCCGACGGACCGGGCGCGGCGGGCGTGTCATCGCATGTGCCCGACGTGCTCGGCGCCATCACCGATCGGGCCGCAACCGTCGTGTCCCGCAACGGGCGGGTGGTCGACGTCGAGATCGACCAAAGCCTGGAGGCAAAGGGCCTGCTCATCGGCCCCGCCGGCGAGGGCGACGTCGACGCCCTCGGCCACGCCCTGTCGGCGGGTTCGTCGACCCCCTCGGCCACCGACCCGTTCACGCTCCTCAACGACGCCGCGCAGGGCGAGCCGGTCATCGTGCGCATCCCCGACGGCCTCCGGGTCGACGCCCCGGTAGCGGTGTTCCACGTCACGGAGGGCGACCGGGTGGCCGCGTTCCCTCGGCTGGTGGTCCACGCCGGCGCCGACAGCGCGGTCAACGTGGTCGAGGTCCAGGTGTCGGCCGGCCTCGGCGGGCTCGTGGTCCCGGTCACCGAGGTCGTGGCCGGCCGGGCGGCCCGGGTCGGGTTCGTCACGGTCCAGCAGCTCGGGCTGACGACATGGCAGGTGGGCCTGCAGGCGTCGTCGGTCGCGGCCGAGGCCACGTTCCGCTCGACCAGCGTCGGCTTCGGCGGGAGCTACGCCCGGCTGCGCACCGACTGCCGCATGGTCGGCCGAGGCGCCACCGGCGAGCTCGACGCCATCTACTTCGGCGAGGGCGACCAGACGCTGGACTTCCGCACCTTCCAGGACCACGTAGCCCCCGACTGCACCAGCAACCTGCTGTTCAAGGGGGCCGGCGGCGGGCGGTCGCGGTCGGTCTACACAGGCCTCATCCGGGTGGCCAAGGAGGCCCGGGGCACCAACGCCTTCCAGACCAACCGGAACATCAAGCTGTCCGACCAGGCCTGGGCGGAGTCGATCCCCAACCTGGTCATCGAGAACAACGACGTGCGCTGCAGCCACGCCTCGGCGGTCGGGCCGATCGACGAGGAGCAGCGCTTCTACCTGGAGAGCCGGGGCCTGCCCACCGACGTGGCCGAGCGGCTCATCGTGGGCGGCTTCTTCGGCGAGGTGCTCGCCAAGCTGCCGGTCGCCGGCCTCGCGCCGGTCCTGGCCCGCACCATCGGCGCCAAGTTCGAGCGGAGAGAGTCCTAGTCATGAGCAAGCACACGGTCTGCCGCTTCGACGAGCTGGCGCCGAACACGGCCCGGCGGGTCGAGGTCGACGGGCACGCCTTCGCCGTCGTGCGCATCGGCGACGACGTGTACGCCATCGGCGACGTCTGCTCGCACCAGAACATCTCGCTGTCCGAGGGCGAGATCCACCCCGACGAGAAGTCCATCGAGTGCTGGAAGCACGGCAGCGAGTTCTCGCTGGAGACCGGCGAAGCCCTGACGCTGCCGGCCACCAAGGCCGTGCCCACCTACGAGGTGGTGGTCGACGGCGACGAGATCGTGCTGCTGGTCGACGAGCCGTCGTCGGAGGTCGCGTCATGAGCCACGTGCTGGAGATCGAGGGCCTGCGGGCCGGGGTCGCCGGCGGTGGCGGCCGGGAGATCCTGCGGGGCGTCGACCTCACGGTCCGCTCGGGTGAGGTGCACGCGGTCATGGGCCCCAACGGCTCGGGCAAGTCGACGCTCGCCCACGTGGTCATGGGCCGGCCCGGCTACGAGGTGCTGGGCGGCAGCGTGCGGCTCGACGGCGAGGACGTGCTGGCCATGACCCCGTACGAGCGGGCCCAGGCCGGGTTGTTCCTGACGCTGCAGTACCCCACCGAGGTGCCCGGGGTGTCGCTGCAGGAGCTGCTCAGCTACGCCCTGGCGGCCGCCGGTCGGGACCCCGAGGGCGTCGACCTGCGCATCGAGGCCGAGGCTGCCCGCCTGGACCTCGACGCCCGCCTGCTGGGCCGGGCGCTCAACGTCGACCTGTCCGGTGGCGAGAAGAAGAAGAACGAGACCCTCCAGCTGGCGGTGCTCAACCCGGCCATCGCGGTGCTCGACGAGCTGGACTCCGGACTCGACGTCGACGCCCTGCGGTCGTGCGCCCGGCGCATCGAGGCCGCCACGGAGACCGGCCTCGGCGTCCTCGCCATCACCCACTACAGCCGGCTGCTGCACGAGCTGCGCGCCGACCACGTCCACGTGCTCGCCAAGGGCATGATCGTCCGCTCGGGTGGGCCCGAGCTGGCCGAGACGCTGGAGCAGGACGGCTACGTCGGCCTGGTGGGCCCGGAGCTGGCCAACGAGGACGAGTCCGTCAAGGGCCGCCCCGGCGAGACCGAGACCTTCGCCGACCTCTTCGGCGGCGACCTCTAGTCGTTCGCTACAGGACGAGGGCGACGTCGGTCGCCGGGGCCTTGACGTCGATCGCCTTGTCGCCGAGGAGCAGACGCCAGCGGGGCGTGGCTCGGAAGGTCGCCTCGGTCGTCAGGTCGCTCACGGGGAAGACGACGCCGATGGCGCTCTCCTCGGTCGGGCCGAGGCCGACCGGCGCGAGCCAGTCGCTGCTCCCCGCCGGCTTCAGCGCGAACGAGCGGACCGAGTCGAACCGGAAGATCGAGTCGAGCTCCAGGTCGAGGTCGAAGAAGCTCGGGTTGCCGAGGTTGTCGACGCCGACCACCAGCCACGCCTGCCCCGGCGGCGCCCACCCGAGGTTGGGGTCGAACGAGCGCAGGTCGGCCCGCTCGATCGTGTAGCTCCCGACGTGCACCTCGCCGGGGTGGGCCGTCGGCAGCGGCACGGTGATCGGCACGTCGACGGCTTCGATCTCCTTGGCGAGGGCCTGGGAGCGCGGGTGGTAGAGCAGCGGGTCGTCGCCGAGGCGCTCGCCGGTCGCCAGCGAGAGGCGCTGCGCCCGGCCCCGGTAGGTGACCTCCAGCAGCGGTGCCACGCCGTCGTCCCGGGCCACGGCCACCAGCCAGCCGCTCTGGTAGAAGTCGCTGTCCCCGGTGACGGTCGGGGTCACGTCGACCCGGTCGTGGCCGGACAGGACCTCGAGGGTCGTGCCCTCGACGTTCTCGAACGTGAGGTTGGCCGCGACGAGCTCGTAGCCGGCGGGGGCCTCGCGGTCGACGCCGTTCTCGTCGGTGATCGAGGCCGGGGTGGCGACCTCGGTGACGGTGACCGTGCCGGCGCCGGCGAGAACGAAGCCGTCCGCGGCCTTGGCGCCGGTCGGCTCGCCGAAGCTGAGCCGCATGCTGAACCCGGGGCTGACGGTGGCCCCGGCGGCCACGTCCTGGGCCTTCGGCGGCCGGAGGCCGTCGGGCCGCCAGAGCTGCTCGGTGGCGGCGGCCTGGCCGACGGTCGGCTTCCCCAACCGCAGCTTCCCGCCCTCGACCCTGGCGGGGTAGAGGTCCCACGGCCCGTTGGTGCCGCTACCGACCGGCTGGTCCGACGGCTCGTCCTCGTCAGCCGGCTCGGCGGGGTGGACGACCGGCCCGCAGGCGATCAGGTCGGTGTAGCTGCCGCCGACGCCTTCCTGGACGAAGTAGCAGCGGGCGCCGGGGGTCCGGTCGGTGGCGCCGAGGGTGTCGCGGAGGAAGCGGGTGTCGGCGTCGGCGATGGCTGCGTCGGCGTCGCCGAGGCGCCCGCCGGGGAGCGAGACCGACGTGTGCCCCCGGGCCCCGCCCGGCCCGAGGAGCAGGCCGATCGCCACAAGGACCCCGAGGGCGGTGCCACTGACCCGACGCCAGGCGACCACGGGTGGGAGCACGAGGCGGGTGCGGCAGGCCGCGAGCACGAGGCACGGCGGGACGGCGAGCGCGGCGGCGCCGGTGCGTTCGCCGAGCCCGGTCGCGACGACCACCAGCGCCGCCACCGCCAGGCCGACGGTGACCTGGCGGAGCCGCTGGTCCTCGGGGCGTCGCAGCATCACGACCGCGGCGACGACAGGGGCGAGCGCAGCTGCGGCATCGAGACCCAGACGCCAGCCCGTCGTCACCTCCCGGCCCGCCAGGTCGGCCAGCAGTTGCCCGCCGACCAGCAGCACGGCCCCGGCGGCCGCCAGCGTCACCAGCAGCGCGTCCGGCTTGCGGTCCTCGCGGTCCTCGCGGTCGTCAGAAGGTGTCAACGGGCCGCTTCCTTCGGACAGGCCGGGGCGTTCGCACCTTCATCGGCCGCACCTTCAGCGGGCGCTCGCGCTCCTCGGGCTCGGGGACAGGATCGGTCAGCGCCGCCACCAGGAGGAGCACGGTGCCGGGAACCAGCCAGGCCTCGCCGCCGGCCGGCTCGCGGAGGACCACCAGCGCCGTCAGCACCGCCGCGGCGACGACGAGCGCCCGATGGCGCAGCCGGGCCGGGAGGAGCGCCGGTCCGACCAGCGGCCACGCCAGCACCACCAGGCCGCTGACCGCGACCGACAGCCGGGGCCGGGCACCCGCCCCGACGTCGTCGAGTGTCACCGCCCTGCCGACCACCCCGACGACCGCCGCCAACGCTGCTGCCACGACGAGGTCCCCCCTTGCCACTTGCGCCGATCTCGGCGGTTCGCCGAGATCGTGGGGCGGGGCAGGGGCCGTGGGGAGCCCGGCCGCCAGGAGCAGGATCGCAGCCGGCGCCAGCAGCACGCCGCCGGCCTCGCGTTGCCAGACCGCCGCGGCGACCAGGGCTGCGGCACCGGCGACAGCCGCGAGCAACCTCCACCGGCGATCAAGGTGAGGCGCCGCGACCGCCAGCGCCACGCCGGGCACGGCCAGCAGCACCATGAACCGGGCCAGGCGCAGCGCGGTCGCTGGGTCCGCGACCGCACCACTGCCGACCCAGATCACCAGCAGGGTCCCGGCGGCGAGGACCGCGACCGCCGCTGCACCGGCCAGCGCCCTCGTCGTCCTCAACACCCCACCCCCAGGCCGAGCCGCACGTTCTGGGCCACGACCGCGACGCTCGACCCTTCGTGGGCCGCCAGGCAGACGTCGGGCTGCGGCGGTTGCCGGAAGGTCACCTGCAGGTCGTAGCTGTCGACCAGGCTGCCCGACACCCGCGGCTGGACGGCCGGTCCACCCGGTGGCGCGACCGTCATGTCGAGGTCGACGGTGACCAGGCCGAACCCGCCGTAGCTGCTGCCCCCGGCGTCGAGCCGGAACCGGACCTCGCCGTCGTTGCCGGCAGTGACCTCGAAGGTCGACGCATCGGGGCAGCTGGCGCACGTGTCGTCGTAGCGGAACACCGCGAACCCGGCGGCCCAGCTGACCCCGAACTCCCCGGCAGAGCACGACGCCACGCTCTCGGGCAGGAGGATGCCGGTCCGGGGCCGGCCGAGGCAGCCGACCACGGCGCCGCCCTGGTTGGGTCGGGGGGCGAAGCTGACGACCTCGATGCGCCCCGGCCCGTGCACGATCTCGGCCAGGGCGGCATCCGGCCCGGTGAGCCCGCGCCACGCGAAGGTGCACGTGACGACCCCGTCGAGGTCGACGGTCGCCGCCCGCGCGGACCGGTCGACGTGCGCCTCGACCGGTTGGCCGCCCTGGTCGCAGGTGATGTCGTCCAGCGGCAGGCCGGCCGGGCCCCGCACGGTGACGGCGTCGACCTGCTCCTGCACCGACAGCCGGGTCGTGCCGTCGGCCGCGGTGACCAGCTGCTGGGGGTCCTGGTGGGGGACCTCGAACGTGTACTCGCCGCCGGCGGTCGGGCTGCCGTCGACCAGGTGGCGGACCACCAGGCCGCCACCGCACAGCGTCGTCGCCACCTCGGCCAGCGACTGGCCGAGCGAGGCGAAGTCGCCGACGAAGTAGTCCGAGCCCTCCCGGGGCCCCGACACCTGGCGCAGCGGGCCGACGTTGACGTCGCCCACCCCGACGGCCACCACCCGAGTGCCGTTCTGCTTCAGGAGGTTGGCGGCGTCGACCCCGGCGGCCAGGGACACCGGGTCCAGCTCGTTGCCGCTGGACCCGCTGCCGGAGATCCCCGAGCCGTAGACGGTCGGGTTGCCGTCGGTGACGAGCACGGCGAGGTCGGCGTCCTGGCCGAGCACGTCGGTGAGCGCCGCCTCCCAGTTGGTCGAGCCGTTGTTGTCGTTGCTGGCGAAGTCGACGTGCTGGGCGGCCTGGCGGGCGGCGCGCCGACCCTCGGCGTCGGCCAGCGAGGTCCAGCCGATGCGGGTCGTGACCCAGGTGCCGAACGACGTCACCCGCACCGACGAGGGCGTCGTCCCGAGCGCGTCGATCAGCCCGACCGCCGACTCGCGCACCTGCTGCATGGCGTCCTCGCCGGCGTCGCGGATCGAGCTGCTGCGGTCCAGCACCAGCGCGACCCGCAGCCCGCAGCTCTCGGACGGCAGGCCCGGGTTGCCGACCGGGTCGGTCTGCGGCGGCGGCGCCTCGGGGTCGACGACCCGCGGGCCCTCGTGCTCGGGCGCGCGCTCGTAGCCGAGGGCGTAGCGGGACGACGTGCTCAGCTCGGGGATGTCGTCGACAAGCATGAGAAGGGTCGCGCCCGCGTTCACGACGTCGATGCCGAGGTCGATCCACTGGATCGGCGCGGCGCCGATGTTGGTGGCCAGCCGCTCGAGCTGCTCGACGATCAGCTGCTGGCCGGCGTCGGCGAGCGTTTCCCGCAGGATGATCAGCAGCAGCCCGCTGTCGACGGTGGCCCGGATGACCTTGACGACCAGGCCGGCCAGCGTCCCGACCTTGTCCAGGAACCCGCCGGTGCGGATGTTCTCGAGGAAGTTGGCGACGTCGGGCACCAGCTGCGCGGCGGTGTCGACGATGGCGGAGCGAAGCTCCGCGCTCCGGCTGAGCTGCTCGGGGTTGAGGTTCTGGGTGTCGATGACGATGCCGATGACCGGCACCACCACAGTCATGATCGTCGTGGCGACGATCGACTGGGCGACGTCGTTCCGGCCCGGCTCCCCGCCCTTCGAGCCGAGGCCGTTGACGCTGAGGATGGTCTGGGCCTCGGAGCCGGACAGCTCGAACGAGAAGTCGGTGTCGGCGAAGTAGCTCTTGACCTTGTCGACCAGGCGCTCCCAGGCGTCCCGGTTGTTGGGGTCGCCGCAGCGCTTGCCGAACAGCCAGGCGACGCCGTTGCAGACGCTGATCCCGGCGTTGGCGAGGGTGCCGATGTTGCCCTGGACGATCGCCTCGGCCACGTCGAACGCGAAGGCCTCGACCGAGGGGAGCGCCAGCGCCTTGCCCGGCACCAGCTGGACCTGCTCGGCCGGGACCCCGTGGTTGACGGGCCGGGCGACAGCCCACCGCGGCGTCTTCGACGTCCCGCTGACCTCCCAAGCGCTGCCGTTGAATACGGCCTCGCCGACGCAGACGTGGTCCTGGTTGCTGGTGTCGATGACGATCACGTTCTCGACCCGCTCGCTGCCGCAGTCGTCGGGATCGGCCTGGAGCGGGGCCGTGGCCGGCGATCGGAGCGTGCGGAGGGTCTGGGGCTCGGCCGCCGTGCCGCCGGAGAGCTCCTCGTGGACCTCCTTGGCCTGCTCGTCGAAGGCCTTCAGCAGGTCCTCGACCGCCGTGGTGACCTCGGGGGACAGCTGCTCGAGGTACGCCGGGTCCTCTCGCGCGGCCTGCTCGAGGGCGCGGGCGAGGGCCTCCATCTCGGGGAGGTCGGTGGCGAGGGAGGCGATCAGCATCGTCACCGACGGGTCGGTGGTGGCGATCCCGGGCTGGGTGGCGAAGATGCTGAAGGCCGAGGTGCGGTAGTTGACGGGGACATCGAAGGCGCCGTCGTCGTGCACGCCGAAGAGGGCGACGTCGTCCTTCGGGACGATCGCCGCTCCGGCCAGGTGCCCCGCCTCGTCGGTCACCTGCACGAGGCCGCTGACGCCCTCGGCACCGTCGATGTCGAAGCTGCTGCCCACGCCCTTCGGCTCGGACGACTCGACCCCGACCGACACCACCACGTCCCCACCGGCAACGTGGGGGAGGTCGGGGTGGACCGCCAGCGGGAACCGCTCGTCGGCCGACGCCGCCGCCCGCTCGTCGTGGCTGCGGCCCACAGTGCTCAGCAGCGTCGCCGCCAGCGCCACGACCAGCGCGGTAGCGATCAGCCGCAACCGACCGCGCCAGGCAGGGGAGCCGAACGAAGCCATCAGCTCGCCCTTCCGCCTCTGCCCCATGCCATCGCCGCCCCCAACAGACGCCTCTGCTCCGGCCCGAGCGTAGTGTCGCCGCTACCCAGCGCTCGACGCCAATAAGGTCGGGGCGTGGCGGCTGACGTGTTCCAGGGTGGTGCCGGCCGGGAACGGGCGACGCAGTGGGTGCGGCTCGGGATCGCGGCCCTGCTGGTCGCAGTGGCTGCCGCCCCCTACCCCGCGCTCAGCCCCGACGCCGAGGGCGGCTACACGACCGAGCTGTGGTGGCTGCGGGTGCTGTTGCTGGTGCTCGCCGTGCCCTCGGCCCGGTCGGCGCTGCGCCTCCGCGGCCCGACCGCCCCCCTGACCCTCGAGGTACGGGCGGACGCCATCCGCTGGGACGACGGCCGGGGCCACCAGCGCACGATTGCCCGCGCCGCCGTGCTCTCAGCCCGGGTCGGACCCCAGTGGCTCCGCTTCGAGCCGGTCGCCGGCCAGGACCGGATCGCCGAGATCAACGTGATGGCGTTCGACTACGACGTTCTCCGCACCTCCCTGGACCGCCATGGCTGGCTCGGGAGCGAGCGCTAGCGGAGGGCGAGGCCGAGGTCGGCGGCCATCCAGCGGACCTCGGAGCGGAGGGCCTCGACCCAGTCGCGGTCCGACGAGCGGCCCCGCGCATCCAACACGTCGGCCAGCGCGTGCTGGGTCAGCGCCACCCACGGGCGGGCCTGCATCTCGGCGTGTCGGCTGAGCGCCGGCATGAGGTAGCGCTCGGCGTCGGCGAGGTCGCCGCCGACCGCGGCCAGGCGGCCCAGGTGGAAGCCGGCAGTTCCGACGAACGTGCGGTAGCCGTCGCAGCAGGCCAGCTCGGCGTAGGGCGCCAGTTGGGCCCGCACGGCCTCGGCCGTCGCGGCGTCGCCCAGCTCCACCGCCGCGAGGGCCAGGACGCCCAGCGAGTGCAGCAAGCCGTCGCCGGGCGGCAGCGGGTCGACGCCGGTGGCCAGCGCCTGCACGGCCAGCCGGGCCTGGCCCCGGTTGCCCCGGGCCAGTGCGACCAGCGCCCGGTCGGCGGGGTCGAGGACGCCGTCGTCGTCGGCGTCGCCCAACCGGCCCTGCAGCCAGCGGGCCACGGTGACCTGCCGCCGGGCCAGCGCCGGCGACCCGAAGCCGGCAGCGCCTCCAGCACGCGCGGCGCCGCCGTGCGCCGGGCGGGCATCAGACCCGGCGCCGGTCACCCCGGTGGCCGGGTCCTCGCCGGGGGAGGCGCCGCTGGCGAGCGCCTCGGCGGCGGCGAAGTCGCCCTGGGTCACGGCCACGGCCAGCGCCCGCTGGGCCCTCATGTCGTCGTCGCCCGCCGCGTCGATCTCGCGGTCGGCGGCCTTCCAGTCGCCCCGCAGCGCCGCGGCCATGGCCTGGTGGTGCGAGGCCAGCGCGCCCGCACGGGTCTCGTCGGCCAGGGGGGCGAGGGTGGCCAGCTCCGCCGCCAGGCTCGACCGCTCGTCGGCATCGGCCGGCCCGGCCAGCTCGCCGAGGCGGGCGCCGAGGGTCGCCGCGGCCTCGGGGGCCAGGGCCACGCAGCGTGCCGAGGGGCCGCCGGCGCCGGCCGACAGCTCGGCCGCCCGGGCGACCAGGCGGGCGCCCACCAGTGCGGCGCCGTTGCGCAGCTCGGCCGAGGCCAGCAGGTCGTCGATCAGCGCCGCAGCTTCCGCCCGGAAGCCCGGCCGGAGACGGGCGACGTCGGCCAGCCCGAGGGCCGCGCGGGCCGCCAGGTCGGGCCGGCCGGCCCTGGAACCCTGCAACGCCGCGTCCAGCAGCACCTGCTCGGCCTGGTGGTCGCCGACCTCCGCCAGCGCCAGGCCGAGCTCGGTGACGACCTCGGTGTGCAGCGCCATGTCGGCGGGCGGCACGTGGGCCAGCGCCAGCTCGCAGAGCCGGACCACCTCGCCGGGCGCGTGGTCGGCCCGGGCCTGGGCGGCCGCCAGCCGTGACCAGTGCACCGCCCGCAGGTCGCCGCCGGGGGACGCCCCCGCGGTGCAGTGCTGCGCCAGCGTGGCGGTGTGGGTGCCGAGGCGGTCGCCGTGGAGGGCCTCGATGGCGTCCGCCACGGCGAGGTGCAGGTGGCGGCGCCGCGGCTCGCTCATCTGGTCGTACAAGGTGCGCCGGGCGATCTCCTGCGTGAACCGGCAGGTCGAGCCCACCTCGGCCACCAGCCCCGCGGCCAGGCTCTCGTCGAGGGCGTCGAGCAGCTGGCGGTGCTCCAGCCCCGCCGCCCGGGCGGCCACCGCCAGCTCGAACTCGTGGCCCACCACCGCCGCGGCGCGCAACAGATCGCGGGCCGGGTCGCCCAGCTCGGCCAGCTTGCGCTCGACCAGGTCCTGCACGCTCGGCGGCACCACGGGGGTGGCCGACGCGCCCGTGAGGTCGCGCAGCAGCTCGACCACCATCTGGGGGTTGCCCGACGTGTCGGCGACCAGCGACCGGGCGAGTCGGATCCGGGCCTCGGCCGGGTCGTCGGGCCGCAGCTCCTGGAGGAGTGCCCGCACGTCGCTCTCCGACAGGCCCCCGAGGACGGTCCGGTGCACCAGCCCGTCCCGGTCCAGCGTGCGCAGGGCGTCGGTGAGCGGGTGGTCGTTGGGCAGCGGCGTCCGGGCCAGCAGCAACATCAGCAAGGGGGCCTCCCCGACGTGGCGCAACAGGTGACGCACCAGGGCCAACGTGTCGTCGTCGGCTCCGGGGGCGTCGTCCAGCACGATCAGGATCGGCCGGTCGCCGGCGGCGTCGACCAGGATCTCGGTCACGGCGTCGAACAGCTGGGCCCGGTCGTGCACCTCCTGCGGTGCCTGGCCGGGCGCCGCGACCGACGGGAAGACGGTGGCCAGCGCCTCGCGCACGACGGGACGCCAGTCCTGCGACCAGTCGCGGGGGAGGGCGAAGAGGAAGCCGTCGAGCAGCTCGACGAGCGGCTGGTAGGGCGTGGCGCGGGACGGGTCGCAGCGGCCCAGCAGCACGAGCGCCCCGTCGGCGCCGATGCGTCGGGCGGCCTCGATGGCCAGGCGGGTCTTGCCGCTGCCGGCCTCGCCCGAGATGAAGACGAGGCTGGGCGTGCCGGCCAGCGCCCGGCGCCACGCCTCGTCGATCTGGTCGAGCTCGAAGCGGCGGCCGGCGAACGGCGGCGCCACCGGCGAGGTGATGGTGGTCGCCAGGTCGGCCCCGAGGCTGCTGGCGCCGGCGCTGGGTGTCGCCGCCGGCGCCGGGGCCGGCGCGGGGATCGGGCCCAGCAGCGACAGGTAGGCGGTCTCGGTCTCGGGGGCGGGGTCGACGCCCAGCTCCTCGGCCAGCATCGTGCGCAGCTGCTGGTAGGCCCGGAGCGCCTCGCCCCGGTTGCCGGCCGCGGCGTGGGCGGCCATGCGGCACCGATGGGCGCTCTCCCGCAGCGGCGCCCGGCCGACCGCGTCGTTGGCCGCCATCAGCGCCAGGTTGTGGTCGCCGAGCACCGACGCCGCCTGGCTGAGCAGCTCCAACGCCGTCACCATGAGCGCTGCGAGGTGCTCCCGCCGGTTGGTGACCCAGTCGCCGTCCTGGTCGGGCAGGAACTGGGCCCGCAGCCGCTCGGCCGCCGCTGCGGCGCGCTCGCGAGCCGCAGCCGCGTCGCCGGCTGCCAGCGCCTGCTGGGCCTGCCGGACCTCGTCCTCGGCCTGCTCGACGTCGACCACCACGTCCTCGGGCAGGTGCAGGAGATAGCGGCCCCCGACTGCCACCAACGGGTCGCCGTCACCGTTGGGGGACACGTCGGGGGCCACGAAGGCGCGCACGCGGCTGACGACCGTGCGCAGCGCCGACTCCCAGGTGGCCGGCAGCCCGTCGGGCCACACCGCCTCGGCCAAGGCATCGCGGGTGACCCCGCGCTGACGCTCCAGGGTGAGCAGCGCGAAGGCGACACGAGCCTGCCCCGACCGCAGCCGCCTTCGCTGCGCGGCGGGCTCGCTTCGACCGATGGTCACGTCGCCCGCGAGCGTGATCTCGAACCCCACGTGACTCAGTGTGGCAGCGGGAGCGCGACGACGAGCAACGTGTTGTGACCCCCTTCACGTCCCCCAACGCCGCAGCGGGGTCGCTCCTGCAAAAGCCGTTGCGGAATCTTTGCGCGGGGTGAGGCACCATCTTCCTCAGCGGAAATGTCCTGGGTGTTCAGCGGTGGTCTCCTTTCGTGGCGGAGTGGGGACCGATACCCAGGTGCCGCGATGCGTTGTGGGTCGGCCTGCGGCGGGGCCGGCCCACTCGCTGTATCTGGGGAGAGGAGGACCGGTGGACGAGACATCCCAGAGCATCGAGGCCAACGCCGGTCGACGCGTGCCGCGATCATTTGACCGCAGGCCGCGCGTCCGCCAGCCTGCGCCCGTGCGGCGCCTGTCCTCGACGCTCGACCGCCTGGCCGATCGCTATGACGTCGTCGTCGTGGGTTCGGGCTATGGCGGTGCCATCGTCGCGGCCCGACTCGCGGCCGCGGGTCGCTCGGTCTGCATCCTCGAACGCGGTCGGGAGCTGCTGCCCGGCGACTTCCCGCGCTCGCTGTGGGGCGCGCTGCGCCAACTGCAGTGGCGCAAGCGGGGTCGCCGCCACGGCGCCCGCAGCGGCCTGTTCGACCTTCGCGCCGGCCACGACGTCAGCGTGCTCGTCGGCTGCGGCCTCGGTGGCACGTCGCTGATCAACGCCGGGGTCGCGCTGCGCCCGCCGGCCTGGGTGTTCGACGACGCCCGCTGGCCCATGGAGTTGCGCGGCCAGGGCAGCGACGTCCTCGACCCGTACCTGGCCCGCGCCGAGCAGATGCTGGGCGTCACCCACTACCCCGAGGCGTGGCCCCGCCTCCCCAAGCTCGCGGCGCTCAGCAAGGCCGCGGCGGCGATCGGTGGCCACGTCGAGCCGACGCCGGTGGCGGTCACCTTCGGCGCCCCCGACGGCAGTGACGAGCGCGGCTGCCAGCTGTGCGGCGACTGCGTCACCGGCTGCAACTACGGCGCCAAGAACACCGTCACCACCAACTACCTCCCCCTGGCGGTGGCCCACGGCGCTCAGATCTTCACCGAGGCCGAGGTCCGCACCGTCCTGCCGGCCGCCGAGTCGGCGAGCGGCGCCTGGACCGTGGCCTTCGAGTCGACCGCCGACCAGCGGGGCCGCTTCGGCGGCGCCCCGTCGCTCTTCATCCATGCCGACGCGGTGGTCCTCGCCGCCGGCTCGCTGGGTTCCACCGAGATCCTCTTCCGTTCGCGTGCGGCCGGCCTGCCCGTCTCCCCCCGGTTGGGCCACGGCTTCAGCGGCAACGGCGACGCCCTGGCGTTCGCCTACGACGCCGACGCCCCCGTGCGCGGCCTCGGTCTCGGGCGCCGTCCCCCCGCGCCCGAGACCGCAGTCGGCCCGTGCATCACCGGCATGATCCGCGTGCCCGACGGCGATGGCGAGCTCATCGTCGAGGAAGGCGTCGTGCCGGGCTCCCTTCGCAACCTGCTGCCGGCGGCCTTCGCCATGGCCGCCGAGGCCGACGAGCCCGGCGGCGCGCTCAGCTTCCCCCGGCGGGTGCTGCGGCGCCTCCGCAGGTCGTCCGGGGCGCTGGAGCGCACCCTCACCTACCTGGTCATGGGCGACGACCGGGGCGAGGGGAGGCTGACATACCGACCTGGTGAGGGCGGGGCCGGCGCTGCGGGTGCCGTCGAGGTCGAGTGGGCCTGCGCCGGCGACCAGGCCGTCTACGACCGCGGCGATGACCTGCTGCGGCGGGCCAGCGCGGCGATCGGTGCGGAGCTGGTGCGCAACCCCTTCTCGTCCCCGGCGTTCCACGACTCGGTCATCACCGTGCACCCGCTGGGCGGCTGCGCCATGGCCGACGACGGCGCCACGGGTGTGGTCGACCATCGGGGCCGGGTGTTCACCGGCACCGGTGACACGGTGCACGAGGGCCTCGCGGTCGTCGACGGCGCCATCGTTCCCCGGCCGCTGGCGGTCAACCCGCTGCTCACGATCTCGGCGCTGGCGGAGCGGGCCGCCGAGCTGATGGTCGACGATCTGGTGGCCGACGAGCCGCCCGCGCTGGTAGCCCTTCTGGCCGAGGCCGACAGCCGCCCACCCGACTCGTGGATCGACGAGCTGGCGCCCTTCCTCAACCCCCGCTCACACCCCACGGGCCCTGGGCCTTCGGGCCCCACGGGCCTGGAGCCCCTGACGCCGGTGGCGTCCACGGCCCAACTGCTCGACCGGCCGGAGCACCGCAACGGCAAGCGCGGCGGTGCCGCGGTGCCTCCCCGGTTGGCCGCTCGGCCTCGCCCTACCCCCGGGGCGAAGGAGACCGCAGCCCCGTCCCCTGCGGGGCTGCGGTTCACCGAGCGGATGCGCGGCCACCTCGGGCCGGTGGCGGTCGACACGCCGCTGGCCGACAGGGAGGACCGGCTGGCGGCCTGCACTGCCGGCGCGGGACGAGGCCAGGACGACGGCACCACCATCGAGTTCGTGCTCACCGTCGGCATCGACGACCTGCAAGAGCTGCTCGACGACCCTGCCCAGCCCGGCAGCCTGGCCGGCACCGTGGTCGCCCCGCTGCTGTCGCCCCACCGGTTGCTCGTGGTCGACGGCCGCTTCCAGCTCTTCTGCGAGGACCCGACCCACGTCGACTCGTGGCTGATGCGCTACACGATGAGCCTCGTCGCCGAGGACGGCCAGCGGTTCCGCTTCGAGGGAACCAAGGTGCTGCACGACCGGGCCGGGCTCGACGCGTGGTCGGACACCACCACGCTCTACGTGACGATCACCTCCGAGGACCTCGACCGCCGGCTGGTGGCCGCCGGCATCATGCGGCTGGGCCCGGGCGACTTCGCCCGCCAGCTCACGAGCATGAAGGTCACCGGGGTCGAAGGGCGGCTCGCCCGGCTGCGCTGGCTGGCGCGGTTCGACGCCCGCTTCCTGCGGTCGCTGCTCAAGGTGTACGGCGGCCCGCTCGACGATGTCGCCGAGTTCCCGCCGGCCGCCCCCCAGCCCCTGGCCCTGACCGGCGACGGCTACCGCAAGCTGCGGCTGCCCCAGCCCGAGCCGCGGTGGTGCGACGGCGCGGGGAGGTGGCACGAGGGCAACGACCTGGGCGACGACGCCTGGTTGCGCCTAACCCGCTTCGAAGGCGGCCGACGAGGCCCCGTGCTGCTGGCGCCGGGCTTCGGCATGTCGGCGACGTCGTTCCTGGTGTCGACCGTCGAGACCAACCTGGTCGAGTACCTCGTCGCCAAGGGCTACGACGTCTGGCTCTTCGACTACCGCTCGGGGATCGACCTGCCCTCGGCGAGCCGGGACTGCACCTTGGACGACATCGCCACCCGCGACTGGCCGGCGGCGGTGGCCGAGGTGCTGCGGATGACCGATGCCGGCTCGGTGCAGGTGGTGGCCCACTGCTTCGGCTCCGTGACCTACCTCATGGCCCAGGCCGCCGGGCTCCAGGGCGTGCGGTCCGCCGTGAGCCTGCATGTGACGTTGCACCCGGTCACGTCGATGCTCAACCAGGTCAAGATGGCGGTCGACGTCGGCGGCATCCTCGACAAGCTCGGCTTCAAGACCGTGAGCCCGCTCCGGGGCACGACCGTCGTCAACACGGCGCTCGACCTGGCGCTGCGGGCCGTCCCGTTGAACCACGACGAGCGCTGCGGCAAGTCGATCTGCCGCTGGGTCAACGCCATCTTCGGCAGCACCCACCGTCACGAGCAGCTCAACGACGCCACCCACGAGCTGATGGACCGGTTGTTCGGGGTCGCCGACCTGGCCGCCATGGACCACATCGCGGAGATCGTGCAGCGCCGGGCGGCGGTCGACGCCAGCGGCGCCGACGTGTACCTCTCACATCCCGAGCGCATGCGGTTGCCGCTGCTCCTGCTGCACGGTGAGCGCAACGCCATCTTCCACCCCGAGGGCAGCCTGCGGACATTGCGGTGGCTGCAGGCCAACAACGACCCGTCGCTCTACGAGCGGGTGGTCATCCCGGGCTACGCCCACCTCGACACGCTCATCGGCCGCGACGCCGCCGTCGACGTCTTCCCGGTCATCGGGGATCACCTCGACCGCTTCAACCGCTGATGACTGGGGGCGCTAGGCCGGGCCGGTGCCGTCCTCGACCGTCCGGGGCAAGTCGGCCAAGCCGAGGCGCGACGCCAGCTGCTCGCCCTCCGCGTTGTAGTCCGCAGCCCTGGCGGCGTCGCCGTCGGCACCCCGCAGGCCCAAGGCCCTGGCCAGCCACCGGGCGGACAGGGCGACGAACCCGGCGGCCCCCAGCTTCCGGTGGCGGTCGAGCGCCTGTTCCAGCAGGTCCACGGCCTCGTCGTACCTACCCAGCGTCGCCGCCAGCGTGCCGAGGTGGTGGTCGACGGCACCGAAGCACCCCGTGTAGGCCGCCACGCAGTTGCGGCCGCTGAACGGCCGCAACGTCTCGCTCAGCGCCTCGGCCCACGCCCGGTCGCCGCACGACGCCGTGACCGCAGCCCCGGTCATCGTGGCCCACCAGGTGACGTCCCGGGGCGCGTTGGCGACGAACTCGGCAGGGTCACGGGCCCGGAGGTGGCGCAGCGCGTCGCCTTCGCGACCGGTCGACGCCTGGATCCAGACGCCCATCGCCCAGAGCACGTCGAGGCCCGAGTCCATCCCGCCCAGGCTGTCGAGCTCCGGCTGGGCCAGGTCGAGGTGGCCGTGGAGCCAGCGGGGAGCGAAGGTCTGGCCGAAGTGGATGACCGAGGCCTGCGGGTGACCGGCCTTGTCCAGTTGGCGCTGGAGGAACGTGGCCGCCGCCTCGGCCTCGTCGTAGGGCCCCTCCAGGCCCTTCCACAGGATGTCCCACATCATCGCCAGGCGGATGTGGTCGTGGTGGCGGACCTCTTGGGCCAGCTCGGCGACGTCGGCCGCCAGCTTGCGGGCCTGGTCGTGCTCGCCGACGACGAACAGCGCAGGGATCCGGATGCGGGCGCCCTGGAGCGTGACGTCGGGGTCGGCGATCCGCTGGCCGATGTCCGTCACCTCGGCCCCGACCCGCAGCTGCTGTTCGGTGTCGTCGGGGCCGTCGAGGGTGAGGCAGCGGGCGATCAACACCGTGGCGAGCACCACGGGGTTGTCCAGGCGGCGGGCGATGGTTTCGGCTTCCTCGCAGAGGACCTGGCGCTCGGCGTGGGTGGCGTCCTGGAAGCGGACCTGGGCCAGCCGGGAGAGGGCGATGGCCCGGGAGCGGCCGTCCTCGGTCGGGAGGCGCTCCAGGGCGTCCTCCAGGAGGCCTCGGGCAGTCGGGTTGGCCAGGGTGCCCACGGGCAGGCGGCCGCCGTAGCCCAGCGCGGCCCGCACGAACAGGTCGGTGCTGTCGAGGCGGCGGGCCAGCTCCGCAGCTTCCCGGTGGCGCTGGTCCCTTGCGGTGAACTCGCCGGCGCGGTCGTGGGCGTCGGCCAGCTCGAGGCGCAGCTCGCAGGCGAGGGCGACCTCGTCGTCGACGCGGGGGTCGGTGATCCTGGTCGCCTCGGGGAGGGCCAGGACCTGGGCGATGCCGTGGAAGCGGTCGTGGGCCTCGATGGCCCGGGTGAGCAGGCTCACGGCGGTCTCGAAGGCGGTCTCGCGCCGGGCGGCCTCGGCCGCGTTGCGGGCCCAGCGGACCGCGGCGCCGATGGTCTGGTGGTCGGCGCCGAGCAGGTGGTGGTGGGCGACCTCGGCGGCGGCGACGTCGCCGCCCTCCAGCGCCCGGTTGGCGAGGGCGGTGGCGATGCGCCGGTGCAGCGCCGTGCTGTCGTCGGCCTCGCGGGTCTCCTGCAGGGCCCGGCGGACGACGTCGTGGGTGAAGGCGTAGTGGCCCTGGGGCTGGCGGGTCTGCAGCAGCCCGGAGCGGACGCCGTGCTCCAGCGGGGTCTGCAGGGCGATCGGGGGTGTGGCGGTGGCGCTGGCCAGGAGGTCGAGGTCGAAGGCCCGGCCGATGACGGCGGCGTCGGCCAGCAGCGAGGCGGTCTGGGCGGGCAGCTGGGCGAGGCGCCAGCGGACGACGTCGGCGAGGCGGCCGGGGAGCGCGTCCCGGGCCGCCCGTAGCGCCGAGCCGGCGTCGCGCTTGCCGGCGACGCTACGCAGGACCTCCTGGACGAACAGCGGGTTGCCGGCGGTGCCGGTGGTGAGCCAGGCGACCAGCTCGTCGTCCACCGGGGCCAGGGGGTGGCCGGTGGTCTGCTCGACGAGCTGGGCGACGACCGCCTGGTCGAGGCCGCCGAGGCGGACGTGCTCGACGCCACCCTCGGCCCTCGGGTCGTCCCAGCCGTGCTCGGCCTGCAGGGCGTCGAGGGCCTCGCCCTCCCGCACCGTCACCAGGATCATGCGGGGCGCGGTACCGGGGGAGTGGCGCAGGTGGTCGAGCAGCAGCCACGACGAACGCTCGGCCCAGTGGGAGTCGTCGAGGACCAGCAGCAGGCCGCGCCGCCGGGCGAGCAGGTCGAGCCAGTGCTCGATGGCCTCGAACAGGCGCAGCCGCTCGCCCTCGGGATCGCCCCGCAGCGGCGAGCGGACGCCGCCGATCCGGGCGCCGACGTCGGGCAGCAGGCGGGAGAGCTCGTCGCCCCAGCCTTCGAGGTCGGCCCGGAGGCGGGGGGTGGGGCAGGTGGAGGCGTAGGAGCCGAGGGCCTCGCGCATGGCCTGGTAGGGGGCGAGGGCCTCCTGGTCCCAGCGGCCGTAGAGGACGAGGGCGCCCTCGGCGTGGAGGCGCAGGGCCAGCTCGGCCGCGACGGTGGTCTTGCCGATGCCGCCCTCGCCGGAGAGCAGGACCATGCGGCGCTCGCCGTGGAGCGTCGCCTTCCAGGCCTCCTCCAGGGCGGCGAGGGGCTCCTCCCGGCCGAGGACCGGGCCGTGGGCGGCCCGGCGGGCCCACTCGAGGTTGGAGCTGGCGCGCTCGTCGTCTGTGCTCCCGGCCACTCCGGAGCCGGGGCGCAGCTCGTAGATCCGCTCGGGCGGGCGGGTGGTGTCGAGCGCCCGGACGCCCCGGTCGACCAGCTCCGCCTGGCGGGGGAGCGCGGGGCTGGCCATGACCGCGGTCGACGCCGTGACCAGGATCTGCTGGGGGTGGGCGAGGCGCAGGAGCTGGGCGGCGCGGGCCCGGGGGCCGCTGCCGAGCGCCGAGCCCGGGGCGTCGGCCTCGCCGGTGCACAACGCCATCCGGGGCGGCCGCCCCAGCGTGCGGGCCACCTCGACGGCGGCCAGGGCGCCCCCGCTGGCCAGGTTGAACACCGCGGTCACCACGCTGGGTGGTGCTTCGACCGCTGGAGTGATCGTTCCGCCGGCAGCCCGAACCGCCTCGGTGACCACATCGCCGGGCAGCACGCTCTGCGAGTGGCGGTCCTCCGAGTCGAGTTCAATCAGGAGGAAGGTCAGGACATCGGGCACCAGTCGTCTCCGCCAGCCAAAACCCGAGAGTACGCGCCCCAACCCGCCCCCGCCTACCTTCTCGCCGCGCGGCGTGGCCACCCGGAGGTCAGGGCCGCCGGTGGAACCAGTCGGTTTCGGCCGGCGGCGGGGCTTCCAGGAGGGTTCTGAGCGCTGCGACCAGGTACTCCGGGTAGGCCGCGCTGCCCCGGTGGTAGCGGCGCTACAACACGCGCTGGACGTGGGCTTCGATGAGGTGGGGGCCCGGGGTGGCGAAGGCGGACTGGAGCTGGGTGGAGAGGTCTTCGGCGGTGGTGGCGCGGGTGGCGGGGACGCCGAGGCCCTGGGCGATCGAGACGAAGTCGAGGTCCGGGTCGGACAGGTCGAGCAGCGACTTGGCCTTGGGGCCGGGCGCCTCGGCGCCGACACGGTTCAGCTCCATGTTGAGGATGGCGTAGGAGCGGTTGTTGTAGAGGACCGTGACCACGTCGAGGCCTTCCCGGGCCTGGGTCCACAGCGCCTGGATGGTGTAGAGCGCGCTGCCGTCGGCCTCCAGGCTGACCACCTTGCGGTCGGGGCACGCCACCGCCGCGCCCGTGGCCACCGGCATGCCCTGGCCGATGGCGCCGCCGGTGAGGCACAGCCAGTCGTGCTGGGGTGCGCCCACGGTGTGGCCCGGGATCGACAGGCCGGACGTGTTGGCCTCGTCCGACACGATGGCGCCCTCGGGCAGCAGGGCCCCGACGGCCTGGGCGATGGCCTCGGCGGTCAGCGGACCGGTGGGCAGGTCGGGTCGCTCGGCGGGCGAGAGCGTGGCGCCGTCGGCCGGGGCACCCAGCGCCTCGGCGAGGGCGTCGAGGGCGCCGGCCACGTCGTGGTGGCCCTCGGCGAGGACGTGCACCTCGCAGTCGTCGGGCACCAGGTAGCTGGGCTTGCCGGGGTAGGCGAAGAAGCTGACCGGGGCCTTGCTGTCGACGATCACCAGGTGGCGCAGCCCGGCCAGCTGCATCGTGGCGAACTCGGCGAGGTAGGCGATCCGCTCGACCGCCGGCAGCCCGGCGCCCCGCTCGGTGCGGGTCGGGAACGTCTCGCTCAGCAGCTTGGCGCCGGCGGCGTTGGCCGCCCGGCTGGCGGCGATCAGCGCCGGGCCCCGCAGCGCGGCGCCGCCCAGGAGCAGGGCCGCGGGCTCCCCCGAGCGCAGTGCCTTGGCGACGGTGTCGACGACCTCGCCGTCGACCGGCGCCCGGGTGGGCGCAGGCGCGGGCGTGCCCACCTCGCCGCCGTCGGACCACGACGTGTCGGCCGGGAGGATGAGCGTGGCGACGCCCCCGGGCGGCCCGGCCGCCGCGGTCACGCAGTCGGCGGCGTCCTGGCCGACGTCGCCGGGCGACGCCGAGGTCCGGATCCACGACGACACGTTCCGGGCCACGGTGACGATGTCCGACTCCAGTTGGGCGTCGTACTGCTTGTGGTAGGTGGCGTGGTCGCCGACGACGTTGACCACCGGCACACGCCCCTTGCGGGCGTTGTGCAGGTTGGCGAGGCCGTTGCCCAGGCCGGGGCCGAGGTGCAGCAGCGTGGCGGCCGGGCGGTCGGCCATGCGGGCGTAGCCGTCGGCGGCACCGGTGGCGACGCCCTCGAACAGGGCGAGAACGCCCCGCATCTCGGGCACGCTGTCGAGGGCGGCGACGAAGTGCATCTCGGACGTGCCGGGGTTGGCGAAGCAGGTGTCGACTCCGCTGGCCACCAGGGTGCGGATCAGGGCTTGGGCGCCGTTCATGCCGGTCATGGGTGGTCCTTGCTCCTGGTCAGAAGATCTTGCCGGGGTTGAGGATGCCGTTCGGGTCGAACGCGGCCTTGACCCGCCGCAGCAGGGCGACCTTGGCCGGGTCCTCCAGCTCGAGGAAGTAGCTCTTCTTGGCGGTGCCGAGGCCGTGCTCGCCGGAGATCGCCCCGCCGAGCGCCATGCCCGCCCGGAACAGCTCGGTCAGCACCTTGTGCCGCGCCGACTCGTCCTTCTGGAACACCGCCATGTGGATGTTGCCGTCGCCGGCGTGGCCGCAGCCGCTGATCCACGCCCCGTTGGCGGAGGCGATCTCGCCGACCTGCTGCATGAACTGCGGCATGGTGGCGCGGGGCACGACGACGTCGATGATGTCGTCGGCGCCGTTGGCCTTGGCCACCCAGAACGCCTTCTCCCGGGCCTCGATGAGCGAGGTGGCGGCGGCCGGGGGCAGCACGTACACGTCGATCGCCCCGAGCGAGGCCATCAGCTCGGCGACGGTCTGCGTGTCCTCTTCCAGCCGGTCGGCGTGGGTGTTCTCCAGCCCGACGACCAGGTAGGCCAGTGCCGACTCCCGCACCTCGTCGGGAATGCCGAGCTCCAGGCCCAGGTGGGACGACATGGCCGCCAGCGTGAGCATGTCGATGTACTCCAGGATCAGCGGCCCGACCCCGCTCGCGACCACCTGGGGCACCGCCGAGGTGACCTCGTCCAGTGACGAGAAGGGCGCCAGCACGGTCGCCCCGTGGGCGGGCCGGGGGTAGAGGCGCAGGTACGCCTTGGTGACCAGCGCCAGCGTGCCCTCGGAGCCGACGATCAGCTGGGTCAGGTCGTAGCCGGTCGAGACCTTGGCGACCTTGCCGCCGGTGGTGATGACCTCGCCCGACGGCAGCACGGCCTCCAGGCCGATGACGTGGTTGCGGGTCACGCCGTACTTCACAGCCCGCATGCCGCCGGCGTTGGTGTTGACGTTGCCGCCGAGGCTGGCGCTGTACTCGCCGGGGAACACCGGGTAGACGAGCCCGAGCGGGGCCAGGACGGCGTCGAGCTGGTCGAGCTGCACGCCCGGCTCGACCACGGCGACGTAGTTCTCCTCGTCGATCTCGACGACGTGGTTCATCCGGTCGAACGCCACCAGCAGGCCGTCGGCCTGGGGGATCGCGGCGCCCGACAGCCCGGTGCCCGCCCCCCGGGCGGTGACCGGGATGCCGTGCTCGTCGGCCAGGCGCAGCACGGCAGCGACCTCGTCGGTGGTCGCCGGGAGCACGACGGCCGCGGGTGCTTGCGGCACCGCGGTCAGGGTCTCGTCGTGGGTGTACTCCTCCTTGACGTCGTCGCCGGCGAGCACGTTGGGCTCGCCGACGGCGGCCGTCAGGAGCTGGACCAGCTCGGCCTGGTCGAGTGCCATGTGGATCCCCCGGGTGCAGTTCGTTCGGTGCAGGCGATGCTCACCGGACCCTACCCCCGGGGGGATCCGACGGCCTCAGCCGGCGTGCAGCCCCAGGGCCACCAGGCGTCCGGCCGGGTCGGCCGCCCCGGTGGTCGCCATGACCAGCACGCGACCGCCGTCGACCACCGGGCTGCTGGCCACCGACGTGCCGACATGTCGGTGCGCAGCACCCCGCAGGTCGCAGAGCCGCAGCCGGCGGCGGCGATCGCCTTGACGTCGCCGGCGGAGGTGCCGACGTACACCACGTCGCCGCCGACGGTCGGGCCGGTGAGGGTGGCGCCGAGCGAGGCCTGCCACAGCGGGCCGCACGTCGCCGCGCCGCACTCTCCCGCGGGCAGGGCGACGAGGCGGTTGTCGGCGGTGGTGACGAAGATGGTCGAGTCGGTGACCGCGGGGCTCGTGTTGACGGCCGCCCCGAGCTCCGCCCGCCAGGCGATCGCCCCGGTGGCGACGTCGAGCACGGACACCGTGCCGGTGGTGTCGGCGTAGACGACCTGGTCGTCGCCGACCGCGGCCGGGCCGGATCCGCCGGGGCGGCCGTTCATGGCGCCGCCGAGGTCGGTGGTCCAGTCGGGCCCGCAACCTCCGGTCACGGGTGGGCAGACCGTGCTGAAGCCCTGGGCCGACGTGCCGTTCGACCACAGGAGCCGGTAGCCGCTGAGGGCGAACCGGTGGACCCAGATGCTGTCGAACGCCCCGGGCGACACCGCGGTGTACTTCCACGTGACCTTCGGGGCCCCGGTGATGGTGGCCGAGCTGATCGCCAGCGTGCCGCCGGCCTTGGCGACCGCCCCGTACATGGTGTTCTCGCTGACGGTGCGGTCCACCGTCGCTCCGGTGGCACCGTCGAGCGTGTAGATCTGGCCGAAGTGGCCGGGGTCGTCGAACGCGTCGTGGACGGGGATGACGACCTTGCCGTCGTTGTAGGTCGGGTCGCCGACCAGGCGGAAGCTGCCCTCGAACATGTGGTCGAGCGACCGTGACCAGCGGACGCTGCCCCGGGACCACAGCGTGGTCAGGTCGTCGACGTTGGCGCTGGTGAGCGTCTGGCCGTAACGGTACTGGATGAACAGTGCCGTACTAGGTCAGCCCGAAGGCGACGACGTGGCCGTCCTCGGTCCCGACGACCAGTCGCCCGTCGTCGACGATCGGCCCGCCCGTGATCCGGGCGCCGGCACTGACCTGGGCCAGCGGCGCACACGTCGCAGTCCCACAGCCACCCGCCGGGAAGGCCAGCACGTCACTGCCGACCGTCACGTAGACCACATCCCCGGCGACCACGGGAGCGGCGGTGGCGGCGTCCGGAAGGATCCCGGCCCACGACGGGGTGCAACTCGATGTGCCACACCCCGCGGCGGGCACTGCCACGACGCGGCGATCGCTGGCCGGGAAGTTGTTCGTCGCGACGAAGATGCCGTCGTTGGTGACCGCAGGGGCCTGCTCGATCGATCCTCCCGTCTCGGCGGTCCACCGGACGGCGCCGGAGGCGGTGTCGAGCACGGACACGGTCCCGCTGGAGTCCCCGTAGACCACCTGGCTATCGCCCAACCCGGCCGGCGACGAGGCGACGCCACCGAGGTCGGTGGTCCAGTCGGGTGCGCAACCGTCGAGCCCCGACTCGGGCGGCTGCGGCGGGCACGCCGAGGAGTAGCCCCGGGCCAGCGTGTTCAGCGGCCATTGGATGCGGTCGCCGACGATGGCGAAGCTCCGGCTCGGGCCGGAGCCGCCGGCGAAGTAGGTCGGGGTGTACTTCCAGGTCACCCGGTATGTCCCGGTGAACGGGTGCACGGAGAAGACCGACAGGAAGGCGACTTGGCCGCCGGCGGTGGCGATCTCCCTGATGTTGGCGTGGCGGAGGAAGTCGGTGGGATCTCCGGTGGCGGGATCGAGCACCAGCACCGTGCCGCCGTCGACGAGCGGCGCGGGAACGAGCAGGTGGCCCTGGTGCCAGATCGGCGCACCGGCGAAGTCGAGGCTGATGGGCAGCGCCCAATGGGTCGCCCCGGTGCTGGCGTCGAGACGAGCGACTCGGCCTGACTGGGACGTCACGAAGACGCCGCCGTCGAAGCTCACCGGGGAGTTGATCGCGGAGCCGGGCGCCGGTTGCACCGTCCACAGCTCGGTCACGCCGCCCACGGTGGCCGCCGTGAGCTGCTGCTCACCCGGGTTCCAGCTGGAGCGGGCGGCGTTGACGCCCGGTTGCAGCCAGCAGCCGCTCAGCGGCACCACCAAGGCCAGAACACCCAGAGCAGTCGTCAGCCTGCGAGCCATGTCGCCGCCCCCCAGTCATGCGTCGTAGGAACGCAGGGTAACAATGAGGCATGACGCGTCTCGCTCCCGAGGAAGTCGACGTCCGCCTGCCCGAGGTGCCGGGCTGGGGGGTCGTCGAAGGCAAGCTCCATCGGGAGGTGGTCTTCCGCAACTTCGTGGAGGCCTTCGGCTTCATGACGCTGGTCGCCTTCGCGGCCGAGCGCCTGAACCACCACCCCAACTGGTCGAACGCCTGGAACAAGGTGATCATCGACATCGTCAGCCACGACCAGGGCGGCATCACCGAGCAGTGCTTCGAGCTGGCTGCTGCGGTGAACACCGCCCTGGGCGAGACGACCTGACGATGCAGCCGACGGCCGGTCGCCTGGGTTCCGGAACCCGAGGCCGCTCAGGTCCCGGTGGGTAGGCCCCAGGCGATGGTCCGGCCGCCGGCGATCCCTTGGTCCTCGATGCCCTAGCCGGGCAGGCCGTAGGCGACGAGGTGGCCGCCGCCGGTGGGCACAAGCACTCGGCCGGCGTCGACGACGATGCTGTCGCCGGTGATGGCGTTGGCCGCGATCGTCTTCAGCACCGGGCAGGTCGCGGCGCCGCAGCCGCCCGAGGCGAAGGCCACGAGGTTCCCGTTGTTGGTGGTGGCGTACGCCACCTCGCCGCCGATCACCAGCGAGCGGTTGGGCACGTCGCCGACAGCCACGTCCCACAGCGGGGCGCAGGTGGCGGCCCCGCAGCCGTCGGCGGGGAAGGCCACCACCCGGCCGTCGAAGGTGCCGACGAGGATGGTGTCGCCGTCCACCGCCGGGCGGGTGGTGACGACGCTGCCGGTCTCACCGGTCCACTCGATGGCGCCTGTCGTGGCGTCGAGCACCGACACGGTGCCGCCGGCGTCGGCGTAGACCGCGGTGGTGTCGTCGATGCGGGCCGGGCCGATGGGCTTGGCCCCGAGGTCGGTCTGCCAGTCGGGCCCGCAACCGGCGTTCGCCCACGGGTTCGTCGGGCACGCCGCGCTGTAGCCGGTGGCGAGGTTGCCGTACGACCAGAGGATGCGGTCGCCGACGAAGGCGAAGCCGCCCGGCTGGGGACCGCTGCCGCCCCCGGAGTGGATGACCATCGGCTCGAACGCCCACTTGATGCCGGTGACCCCGAAGCCCGAGCTGCCGACGACGTCCGTCCACCGCTCGGCCACCTCGCCCCCGACCTCGGCGACGTTGTAGCTGCTGCCGGTGCCTCGGTTCACGAACGTGCTGGCCCCGGTCTGGGCGTTGAACCGGTAGACGCCTCCGCTGTCGAAGCTGGCGAAGCCGGTCGCGGCGGACGCGACCACCTCGCCGTCGACGTACAGCAGCTCGCCGAAGGTGACGAAGATGTCCTCGCTGCCCTCGATGAGGAACGGGCCGGCCTGCCACTTCACCGCCCCGGTGGTGGCGTTCAGGGCGAAGACCTTGGTCCCGTTGCTGGTGTAGATGGTGCCGTTCACCGACACCGGGCTGCGGTTGCCGGCCAGGTCGGCGTCCCACAGCACGTCGAGGCCGCTCACGTTGGCGGCGGTGATCGTCGTCTCGTCGTTCGAGTAGCTCCGCCCGGCCCCGTTGCCGGGCTGGAACCAGCAGCCGGCCAGCGCCACGCTCAGCACCGCGGCGACCGCGGCACTCCCAATCCTGCGCATGATCTCCCCCTCGTCGTGGGCGCCGACTCCCAGTCGATCTTCCTGTCACCCAAAGTGACTGGTGGGGGGACGAAAGCGTGCCCGGTTACGCGGTGGGGGATTCGTCGAGGCCTTGGAGGAGGGTGTTCCAGGAGAGGGTGGCGCACTTGATGCGCACGGGGAACTTGACGACGCCGCGGAGGGCCTCGAGGTCGCCGAGCTTCACCTCAGGGTCGATCTCCAGGTCGCTGCCGTCGCCGTCGGCGCCATCCGACCCGTCGTCGATCGACCGCTCGTGGATCGACATCATCGCCTTGAACGCCCGGGACAGCGCCCGCACCTCGTCGAGGGTCTTGCCCTTGACCGCGGCCGACATCATCGACGCGGACGACTGGCTGATCGAGCAGCCCTGCCCGCCGATCCGCACGTCTTTGACGACGTCGTCCTCGACGTCGAGGAACACCACGATCTCGTCGCCGCACAGCGGGTTGAACCCCTCGACCCGCGTGTTGGGCGGCACGGGCAGCTCGCCCCGGTTCCGGGGGTTCCGATAGTGGTCGAGGATGATCTCGCGGTAGAGGTCTTCGAGGCCGGGCATGACGGATGGGGTTCCTTCCCGATCAGTGAGCGAAGAAGTCTCGCGTCGCTTCGAGCGCGTCGGCCAGCGCGTCGACGTCGTCGCGGTCGTTGTAGACGTAGAACGACGCCCGGGCGGTGGCGCTGACGCCGAGGCGGCGCATCAGCGGCTTGGCGCAGTGGTGGCCGGCCCGCACGCAGACGCCGTGCTGGTCGAGCACCTGGGAGACGTCGTGGGCGTGGATGTCGGCGAGCATCATCGACAGCACGCCGCCCCGCTGTGACGGCTCGGGCGGCCCGTGGATGACGAGGTCGTCGCCGAAGCGCTCGGTGAGCGTCCGCAGCGCGTAGCCGGTGAGCGACACCTCGTG
>Ga0075420_100000578_pt1 | contig 29455 bp, 31 predicted proteins | sample SoiMetdeltSBSDD4_FD_75296 | JGI IMG/M metagenome (GOLD analysis project Ga0075420, IMG submission 75296) | Bulk soil microbial communities from a Populus tree surrounding site in Tennessee, USA - Soil MetaG P. deltoides SBSDD4 | ecosystem: Environmental > Terrestrial > Soil > Tree plantation...
TTCGCAGGAGGTGAGGAGCATGGTACAGCGCATCCGCACCGAGACCGTGCGCGCCGTTGTCGAACCGGTAATCGTTGGCGCCGGGTACGACCTCGAGGAGCTGGCCGTGTCACGGGTGGGCCGCCGGCACGTCGTTCGGGTGACGGTGGACGGCGACAACGGCGTCGGCTCCGGCGTCATCGGCGACCTGTCCCGGCGGATCTCGACCGCGCTCGACGAGGCCGAGGAGTCGGCCGGCGAGATCATTCCGGGGGAGTACGTGCTGGAGGTCAGCTCGCCGGGCGTGGACCGGCCGCTGACCGAAGGCCGGCACTGGCGGCGTAACGTCGGCCGGTTGGTCAAGGTCAGGATCGGCGAGCAGCAGGTCACCGCGCGGATCAGCGCGGCAGGTCCGGACGAGGTCGTCCTGGACGTAACAGGCGATCGGATCACCGTTCCCCTCGCAGAGCTGGGCCCGGGGCGCGTACAGCTGGAGTTCGAGCGGAAGGACGAGCCGTGAACATAGACCTCGCGGCGTTGCGCGCGCTGGAGCGGGAGCGGGAGATTCCGTTCGAGACGATCCTGTCCGCCATCGAGACCGCGTTACTGACCGCGTACCGGCATACCGAGGGCGCGGAGCCGCACGCCCGCGTGGAGATCGACCGAAAGACCGGGGCGGCGACGGTGTACGCCCAGGAATTGGACGAAGACGGCGATGTCGTCCGGGAGTGGGACGACACCCCACACGACTTCGGCCGGATCGCCGCCATGACGGCGAAGCAGGTGATCCTTCAACGCCTGCGGGAGGCCACCGACGAGGTGCACTTCGGGGAGTATGCCGGCCGCGACGGCGACCTCGTCACCGGCGTCGTCCAGGCGCACGAGGCGCGTACGGAGAAGGGCATCGTGACCGTCGACCTGGGCAAGCTCGAGGCGGTCCTACCCGCCGCCGAGCAGGTGCCCGGCGAGCTGTACGAGCACGGCCAGCGCATCAAGTGCGTCGTCGTGCACGTCTCCAAGAGTTTCCGCGGTCCGCAGATCACGCTGTCGCGGTCGCACCCGAACCTGGTGAAGAAGCTGTTCGCGCTCGAGGTACCGGAGATCGCCGACGGGACCGTGGAGATCGCCGCGATCGCGCGGGAGGCGGGTCACCGCACCAAGATTGCCGTACGGTCCACGGTCAGCGGGGTCAACGCCAAGGGCGCCTGCATCGGACCCATGGGCGCACGGGTGCGGGCGGTCATGAACGAGCTGCACGGCGAGAAGATCGATATCATTGACTGGTCCGAAGATCCGGCGGCGTTCGTCGGCAACGCCCTGTCCCCGGCCAAGGCTCTGCGGGTGGATGTGGTCGACGCGACCAGCCGTACCGCCCGGGTGACCGTTCCGGACTATCAGTTATCTCTCGCTATAGGTCGAGAGGGACAAAACGCTCGGCTCGCCGCACGGCTGACAGGCTGGCGAATCGACATACGGCCGGATACCGCCGAAAGTGACCAAGTGCAAACTCGGGGTAAAGTCACCTGAAAGCCGCAAGATCGCAGGCTAGGGGTGCGACGCTCGAAGGCCGCTGGCAGGGTAGACTTTCGCAGTGGCACGTCGCGCGTCGCCGACACGCACCTGCGTGGGCTGCCGGAGTCGCGCGCCAGCCTCCGAGTTGCTGCGGGTAGTCGTGGGAGAGCAGGGCGATGTTCATGCCGACCCAAGACACAAACTGCCGGGTCGGGGAGCGTACTTGCATCCCGACTCTGTTTGTCTCGCACAGGCGGAGCGTCGCCGCGCCTTCGGGCGCGCGTTGCGTTTCGTTGGTGTCCTGGACACCGGCCCGCTGGTCGAGTATCTGAGCATCGGGACAACCCGGTGGGGTGTGAGTGCCCCACCCGGACAGCAAGGTAGGACGACCGACATGAGCACACGATGAAGTCGCAGAAATGATCAGGCTTCAAGTGCACGAGTGAGGTCGCCGCGGGATACCTGCCCGCGCGGCCTCGGAGTAGAGGAGTGCAGTGGCAGGCAAGGCCCGCGTACACGAGCTTGCGAAGGAGCTCGGCGTCGAGAGCAAGATCGTTCTCGCCAAGCTGAAGGAAATGGGCGAGTTCGTCAAATCCGCGTCGAGTACCGTCGAGGCTCCGGTGGCGCGACGGCTGCGGGAAGTGTTCGTAGCGACACCGTCGGCGCCGGCGCCGACGCCGGCAGCGACCGCAGGCGAGACGAAGGTGACCCCGGCGAAGCCGGCACCACCCAAGCGGACGGCGGCCAAGGCCGTCCCCACCCCACCGCCGGCTCCAGTGATCAAGCCGGCGAGTGCCCACGACATCGAAGTGGCGGCCGCGGAGGCACGCGCCGCCGCGCTCAAGGCCGACCAGGACGCCGCGGTCAAGGCGGCGCAGCAGGCGGCCAAGACCCGCCGGGCGCCACAAGGCGACGGCGCGGTCGTGACTCCCAAGCCCGGCCCGGCCGCGACACCCCGTCCCGGCGCGCCGGCACCGCCGCGGCCAGCTGCTCCCGGTACCCCCACGGGGCGGCCCGGTCCGCGCAGCGGCGGAAACAACCCGTTCGGCATCACCCCGTCCGGGCAGCGGCCGAACCAAGGTGGCATTCCCCGGCCGAACCCGGCCTCGATGGGAGGCCCACGGCCCAGCCCGGCGTCGATGCCGCCGCGGCCCAACCCGGCCTCGATGCCGTCCCAGCGGCCTGGGCGGCCCAGTGACCGTGGCCCCGGCCGTGGTCAGGGCGGACCCGGCGGCGGAGGCGGCGGAGGTCCACGTGGCGGCGGTCCACGCGTCGGTGGACCCGGTGCCGGTCGTCCCGGTGGGGGCGGCGGAGGCGGCGGTAGCCCGTACCGCACCGGTGGTCCCGGCGGCGGCGGCGGTGGGGGCGGCGGCGGATTCCGGCCCGGCGGCGGTGGCCCAGGCGGTGGCGGTGGCCCAGGCGGTGGCGGCGGCGTAGGCCGGCCCGGCGGCGGTGGTCGCGGTCGCGGCGGTGGCGCCGGTGGTGCGTTCGGTCGGGGCGGCGGCAAGCCGGCCCGCGGACGGAAGTCGAAGAAGCAGCGCAGGCAGGAGTTCGACAACCTGTCCGCCCCGACGATGAGTTCGGGTGCGCCACGTGGAGACGGGCGGACCGTCCGGCTACCGCGCGGTGCGTCGCTGTCCGACTTCGCCGACCGCATCAACGCCAACCCCGGCTCGCTCGTCCAGGAGATGTTCAACCTGGGTGAGATGGTCACGGCTACCCAGTCGTGTACCGACGACACGCTCCTGCTGCTCGGCGAGCACCTCGGCTTCGAGGTGCAGATCGTCAGCCCCGAGGACGAGGACCGCGAGCTGCTCGCACGGTTCGACATCGACCTAGACGCGGACGTCGACGAGGAGCGGCTCGTCACCCGGCCACCGGTGGTGACCGTGATGGGTCACGTCGACCACGGTAAGACGAAGCTGCTCGACGCGATCCGCAAGTCCAATGTGGTCGAAGGCGAGGCCGGCGGCATCACCCAGCACATCGGCGCGTACCAGGTGCACGTCGAGCACGATGGCGCCGACCGGGCGATCACGTTCATCGACACCCCGGGCCACGAGGCCTTCACCGCGATGCGGGCGCGTGGCGCGCAGGTCACCGACATCGTGGTGCTCGTGGTGGCCGCCGACGACGGTGTGATGCCGCAGACGATCGAGGCGCTCAACCACGCCAAGGCGGCCGACGTACCGATCGTGGTGGCCGTCAACAAGATCGACAAGCCCGAGGCCAACCCGGGCAAGGTACGCCAGCAGCTGACCGAGTACGGCCTGGTGGCCGAGGAGTACGGCGGCGACACGATGTTCGTCGACGTGGCCGCCAAGCCCGGTATCGGCATCGACCAGTTGCTCGAGGCGATCCTGCTGACCGCCGACGCGGCGCTCGAGCTCAAGGCGCCGGCCGACGGTTCGGTCCAGGGTGTGGCCATCGAGGCACACCTGGACAAGGGCCGTGGCCCGGTAGCGACGGTTCTCGTACAGAAGGGCACGTTGAAGGTCGGCGACCCGATCGTGGCCGGCGACGCGTACGGCCGCGTGCGGGCGATGCTCGACGAGAACGGCAAGCCGGTGCCCGAGGCGGGTCCGGCGCGTCCAGTACTCGTGCTCGGCCTCACCGCCGTTCCGGGTGCCGGCGACACGTTCCTGGTCGCCGACGAGGACCGCATCGCCCGGCAGATCGCCGAGCAGCGGCAGGCTCGCCGGCGGGCGGCCGCGTTCGCCAACCGCCGTGGCCGTGTGACGCTCGAGTCGCTCTTCGAGCAGATGAAGGAGGGCGAGAAGAGCTCGCTGGTCCTCATCCTCAAGGGCGACGTGTCCGGTTCGGTCGAGGCCCTGGAGGATGCGCTCGTCAAGATCGACGTATCCGACGAGGTACAGCTGAAGATCATTCACCGAGGCGTCGGCGCGATCACCCAGGACGACGTCAACCTCGGTAGCGCATCGGACGCGATCATCATCGGCTTCAACGTACGGGCCAACGACAAGGTCAAGGAGCTGGCCGACCGCGAGGGCGTGGAGATCCGGTACTACACGGTCATCTACCAGGCCATCGAGGAGATCGAGTCCGCGCTCAAGGGCCTGCTCAAGCCGGAGTTCGAGGAGGTCGAGCTTGGTACGGCGGAGATCCGCGAGGTGTTCCGCTCGTCCAAGGTCGGCACGATCGCCGGCTGCATCGTGCGGTCGGGCATCATCCGGCGCAACGCGAAGGCCCGGTTGCTGCGCGACGGTGCGGTGGTCCACGACAACCTGACCGTCTCGTCGCTGAAGCGGTTCAAGGATGACGCGACCGAGGTCCGTGAGGGCTTCGAGTGTGGTCTGACCCTGAGCAACTATCAGGACCTGCGGGTCGACGACGTGATCGAGACGTTCGAGATGCGCGAGAAGCCTCGCGGGTGAGTTCGCGGTACACCTTGCTCGTGGCGCCGTCCAGTAACCGGGTTTACGGTCTGGCGGCGCCACGACTGGCTGCGGCGGAGTTGGCCGCGTTCGGGTCGGTGCTGTCGACCCCACTGTCCGATGTAGAGGAACTGCGCCTGGGTGGTGTGGCCTATGTGGGCTTCTCTGGATCCTTGACCCAGCGAGACATCGCGTATCTGTCCAATGTGTCCTCGGCTTATGCGTTCTTCGAACAGGTCGGCGATCTGCTGAGGCCGGTCGAGCTGAGCCCGCTCGCGAAATTCGACGACGACCTGGTGACGATCCCGAAGTACGCCGGCAAGACCAACGAACAGTTCACCAAGCTCCTGCTCAACGTCACGCTGCTCGCCTCGGCGCGGGCGGGGGAGATGCTCGAGCGGCGGTTGACCGTACTGGACCCGTTGTGTGGTCGGGGAACGACGCTCAACCAGGCGCTGATGTACGGGTACGACGCGATCGGCATCGAGTCCGACGCCAAGGACGTCGAGGCGTACTCGGCGTTCCTGCGTACCTGGCTGAAGCGGAAGAGGTTGAAACACAAGGCGGAGACCCACCCGGTACGGCGGGAGCGCCGGATCGTGGCCCGCCAGCTCGAAGTCGACATCGGCGGCGAGCAGCGGGTGAGCGTGTTCGCCGCGGACACCACGGATGCCCGCCAGCTCATGCGGGCCGGCTGCTGCGACGTGATCGTGGCCGATGCGCCGTACGGAGTCGCGCACGGTAGCCGTACCGCCGGTGCCCTGTCCCGCCGGCCGCTGGAGCTGCTGGCCGCCGCGTTGCCCGGCTGGGTGGAGCTGCTGCGCTCCGGCGGGGCGCTCGGCATCTCCTGGAACACCCATGTCGCTTCGCGCCAGGCGGCCGCCGAGGTGCTGGACAAAGCGGGCCTTCAGGTCGTGGACGCCCCGGCGTACGGTGGGTTCGAGCACTGGGTCGACCAGGCGATCACCCGCGACATCCTGGTGGCCCGCAAGCCATAGGTCTTCGGGCGGAATGCATAGCCCGGATAAGGCAGGGGAGTGCGATGGCCGAGCAGTGGTGGTCGATCGAGGTACGCAACGGCCTGTTCTCCGCGGACCGCTGGCGTACCGCCCACGGCGAGGCCCTCATCGAGGCGGCGCTGACCCACCGGGCCCGTCGCTGGCGCTGGCACCACCAGGAGGACTGGGGGCTCGTGCTCGAGATCGCCTTCCCGGCGGAGGAGGACTGGGCGAGATATCGTGCGCTGCCCGGCGTGGGCGCGGCACTCGACGCGGTACCGGATCCGGTCCACGGGCTCTACATCTACTCCGGTCGCGGCGGCAGTGCCGGCGCGCCGGACCGGGTCCGGCCTAGGCCACACCTCGGCGCGGGCGGGGCGACGCTGCCGGAGAATACCGAGCCGATCATCGTCGCCCACGCCTCATAATCGCGGGGGTGTACACCGGAACCGCCGTCTTCGACGTCCTGCTGCCCGACGACTCCCGGTCGCTGAAGACGAAACGCTCGTACGTCCGCCCGATCGTGGCCGCCTTGCGCCGGTTCGAGGTCGCCGCCGCCGAGGTCGGTGCGCTGGACCGGCACGGGCGGGCCGAGATCGGCGTCGCCGTGGTGTCCGCCGAACCCCGGCACGTCGGGGAGGTACTGGACTCCTGCGAGCGCCTCGTCGCCGGTCGTCCGGAGATTGAACTGCTGTCGGTGAGACGCCGGCTACACGGCGACGAAGACTGAGCGCGGCGGCGCAACCGTGCTCGCCGCGCGGGTAATGTCGAGCAAGACCAGCGGAGGTGATCTCAGATGACGGACCCGACCAAGGTACGCCGGCACGCCGAGCGCGTGCGGGAGTTGGTGGCCACGGTGGTGCGTACCCAGGTCAAGGATCCTCGCCTCGGCATGATCACGATTACCGACGCGCGGATCACCGCGGACCTTCGGGACGCGACGGTCTTTTACACCGTGTTCGGTGACACGGCGGCACAGGTCGGTACGGCGGCCGCCCTCGACAGCGCCAAAGGCCTGCTGCGCAGCACGGTCGGCAAGGCGCTGGGCCTGCGGCACTCGCCCACGCTCACGTTCGTCCACGACGACGTGCAGGACCATGCCAAGCACATCGACGAGCTGCTCGAGGCCGCCGCACACGCGGACGCGGAGGTACAGCGGCTCGCGGCTGGTGCCCAGTACGCCGGCGACGCCCAGCCCTACCGCGTCGACGAGGACGACGCGGAACCGGAGAGCACGTGACGGCAGCGTTGGGCCGTACCGAGGAAGCCGGTCCGACGGAGGCCGACTGGTCCGCGGCGGTGGACGCGATCCGCTCGGTCGGGCCGGACAGCCCGATCCTGCTCGGGTGTCATGTGAACCCCGACGGCGACGCGCTCGGCAGCATGTTGGGCTTCGGCCTCGGGTTGCGCAGGCTCGGCCTGCGGGCGGTCCAGGCCACCTTCCCGGGTCCGCTCGAGGTGCCCGAGCCGTTCCAGGCCCTGCCGGGGTTGGATCTGCTGGTCGCCGAGACCGAGGCGATCGAGAAGCCCGAGCTGATGCTGTGCTTCGACGCGGCCAGCCCCAGCCGGCTCGGTGCGGTGGCGTCGCGCCTCGGCCCGATGTCGATCGTGCTCGACCACCATGCGTCGTTCACCGGCTTCGGCGGCATCCGGCTGGTGGATCCCCGAGCCGCCGCGACCTCGGTCGTGGCCGAGCAGTTGTTGGCGCGGCTGGGCGTACCGCTCGACGCCGAGATCGCCGAGTGCCTCTACGTCGCGCTGGCCACCGACACCGGCTCGTTCCGGTTCGACATGACCACGCCCGAGGTACACGAGCTGGCGGCGCGGCTGCTGGCTACCGGTATCTCGCCCGCGGAGATCTCGCGACGGATCTTCGACAACCGGCCGTTCGGCGCCGTCCGGCTCTTCGGCGAGGTGCTCGGGCGCGCTCAGCTGGAGCCGGCCGAGGCCGGTGGCCGGGGTCTGGTGTGGACGTACGCGACCCTGGACGACCTGGCCCGGCACGGGCAGCGGCCCTGGGTGCTGGAGGCCCTGATCGACGGCGTCCGGTGCGCCGAGGAGGCGGACGTCGCTTGCGTCGTCAAGCAGGTCGCTCCCGACCAGTGGGCGGTCTCGATGCGCAGCAAGGGCGGCGTCGACCTGTCCCGCGTGGCGGCGGCGCTGGGTGGCGGCGGGCACCGGCTCGCGGCGGGGTTCACCGGGCAGGGTAGCGCCGACGATGTGATGTCGGCCATTCGTCGGGAGCTCGCACTTCCGGCCACATGAACATCAGGGTTAACTCCGGGCCAAGATGCGCTACCCGACGGCCCCCGGGGCGGTGACAATCAGGACATGGAGCAGCCTTCGGAGATAACCGCCGAGGACGTACAGCCATGGGCCCGGCCGGTCGTACTCCTGCCGGTCTTCGCCCTTGTGTCGTTGGTCGGCGGGCTGTTCCCCTCGTTCTCCAACCTGGCCAACATATACGTGGTGGCCATCGGTGGCACGCTGTTCTGGCTGGGCCTCACCCACCGGGTGCCCCGGCGACCGACACCCCGTCGGCTGGGCAAGGGAGTCGTCTGGTGGCTGCTGCCGCTGCTCAGCCTGTCCTTGCTGGAGCTGGCCATGTTCGTCGCCGGCTCGACGTACGAGTATCCGACCCTGTCGCTGCTGGCTGACCCGTGGCTCGAGGGTTACCTCGCCCGGTCGGCCGCGTACTTCGGCTGGGTGACCGCGTTCTGGGGGTTGATCAGGCGATGAGCGCAGCGGAGCGAGGTCAGCAATGAGTGTGACGCGTGCGCTCGCGATCGCCGGGTTCCTCGTCGCGATCGGGCTGTTCCTGTTCGTCGAGTGGAAGGCCCGCCGGGAAGAGTCGAAGATTCCGACGCTCGGCGACATCTCCGCGTTCGTCATGGGGTACGAGGTCGGGCGCCTGCCGGTCGGCCGGATCGCGGTGTTCGGCTTCTGGTGGTGGGTCGGCTGGCACTTCTTCGCGCGCTGATGCGCCGCGCCCCCCTCTCTCACGGTTGATCATGAAGTTGGTGTCGCGACACGCCGCCCAACCCGCAACTAAGTTCATGATCAACGATGTGGGGTGTCTCGAGATGCGGGAAACGTTGCGCAAGATGTGGACCTGAACGATAGCTTGGGTTCTGGCTCCGAGGTCAGAACCGACTGACTGTGCGGAGCGCATGCGGCCATCCAACCGGCGAACCCGGGCGGCCGGCGATCAGATCGAGTCCGCGGCATTGCTGGGAAGGAACGTGTCATGCCAACGACCGCACCGAAGCCGGAACCCGCCGAGGACGCCCGCGAGCAAGCGCGCCGCGCCCTACAGACGTCGATGGACACTCGCCAGTAGCTCCGGCCTCCTCCGGCTGCGCGCTCGGTAAGTAGCGCATGCGCGTTGTGTGCCTTACCGAGCGTGTGGCAGCATGCGGGACGTGAGTCTCCGCAGGGTCGCCTCCCTCGCTCTGCCCGCCCTCGTCGTCCTCGCCGCCGAGCCGATCTACGTCCTCGTGGACACGGCCGTGGTGGGGCATCTCGGCCGCGTACAGCTCGCCTCTCTGGCGCTGGGCGGCAGCGTGCTGACCGTGGCGGCCTGGCTGGGTACCGTCGTCGCCTACGGCACGACCGGACGATCCGCCCGCCGCTACGGCGCCGGTGACCGGCCGGCCGCGGTTACCGAAGGCGTACAGGCGTCCTGGATCGCCTTCTCCGCGGGGCTGCTGGTGGCGATCGCGGCCCAGCCCGGCGCCGAGCCGCTCGCCCGGGCGCTGTCCGGGGGCGATCCCGAGGTGACCGCGGGCGCCGCATCGTGGTTGCGCATCGCGGCGCTCGGGGCGCCCGGTCTGATGCTGGCGGCCGCCGGCAACGGTTGGCTGCGCGGGGTACAGGACACCCGCCGCCCGCTGGCCTACGTACTCGGGGCGAACCTGCTGTCCGCCGTACTGTGTCCAATCTTCGTCTTCGTCCTCGACCTCGGCCTGGTGGGCTCGGCGGTGGCCAACGTGATCGCCCAGACGACCGGCGGCGTGCTCTTCGTCCGGGCGCTGGTCGTCGAGCGCGTGTCGCTCGTGCCGCGGCCGCACGTGATCGGGCGGCAGCTCGTGCTCGGCCGCGATCTGCTGCTGCGCGGCGCCGCCTTCCAAGTGTGTTTCCTGTCCGCCGCCGCGGTAGCCGCCCGGTTCGGCACCGCCGCCCTGGCGGCGCACCAGATCGCGTTGCAGCTGTGGATGTTCTGCGCGCTGGCCCTCGACGCGGTGGCGATCGCGGCCCAGTCCCTGATCGGCGCCGCGCTCGGCGCGTCGCTGGCCGACGAGGCGCGCGGGCTGGCCCGGCGCATCGCGCTCATCGGTGGCGTGGCGGGCACGGGGTTCGCGGTGGTCATCGCCGCGTCGGCCGGTTTCCTGCCGCGGTGGTTCAGCACCGATCCGGCCGTGTACGAGCAAGCGATGGTCGCGTGGCCCTGGTTCGTGTTCATGCAGCCACTGGCCGGCGTGGTGTTCGCGCTGGACGGCGTGCTGATCGGCGCGGGAGACGTGCGGTACATGCGTAACCTCACGCTCGTCGGCGCGCTGGGCGGGTTCCTGCCGGCGATATGGCTCGCCTACGCGTTCGATCTCGGGCTGGGCGGCGTGTGGGCCGGCCTGATGCTGTTCGTCGTCATCCGGCTCGTGGCACTGCTGCTGCGGCTGCGCTCGGGCCGGTGGGCCGTCACCGGCGCCACGGTCGATCAGCAGGCGACTCCGTCGGGCCAGCGGTCGGGGTCGAAGACCACAGCCGGGTCCTCGGCGACCGGAGCCTTGTCGGTCGGATCGGCGGGTGCGAGCAGCGACCTGTCCAGCAAATCGCAGTCCACATTGGACAGATAACCGACGCCGGGCTGGAACCGCAGGCCCTTTGGGTGCATCTGCCAGGACACGATGTCGTGCACGACGACGATGTTGTCGGCCGCCGCGACGCCGGGCCGCTCGAACGCGTACACCCAGACGAAGTTGGTGTCGACCTCGAGGGAACTGTTGTCGCTCGCGACCTGGTAGGTCACCTCCCCCTTGACCCGGGGTGCGGCTTCGGACAACCGGTACCCGGGTGCGACCTGCGTCGCGAAGTCCGCGAAGAACGCCTCCGCCGAGAACAGACCGATCGCTCTGGCCTCGGGCAGGGCGATGCCGGCGGCGCCTTCGGCGAAGGTCGCGGCGGGGGTACCGGCGAACGGGCCGTCGCCCGGGTTCGGGATGAACGCGGCCGCGGGCTCGTCGCTTCGCGGACCGTGGTCGTCGCGGAACACCCAGCTCACACCGGCCACCGCGGCGACCGCGGCGACGATGGCCACCAGGGCAAGGGTGATCCGCGATCGGACGGCCCTGGCCGGCGAGGTCAGCACCCGGCCGAGGTTGCCGAGGCGCTGCCGGCGGCGTACCCGTCGCTCGGTCTGCGCACCCCACTCGGCCAGTTGCAGTAACGGGTCGTCGTTCACAACCGACCATGATCGGTGGACGCCCCACGGGACGCAATACCGGTCAGCAGGTTTGTCCCACGTCCAGCGAGCGGTTGGGGTCGTACAGCGTGTCCGGGTCGGGATCGCCGCTCGGGTGGACCACCGGGGCCGCCGCCGGCGCCAGCAGCGCGCGGGCGGCCAGCGTACAGTCCACATTGGACATATAGGCGTGGGAGTTGACGAGCCACAGGCCACGCTGATCCGGAAACACCCTCTCGGTTTCGTGTACCCGCCAGGTCACCTCGTCGTGAACGACGACGACGCGTTGGGTGTCGAACCCGTACACCCACACGAAGTTCGTGACCACGTCGATCGCGGGCACGAGCGTGCCGGTGGCCAGGCGGTACGTCACACTGCCGCTGACCCGTGGCTCGGCGCTGGCCAGGCGGTGGCCGGGCGCGATCTGGGTCGCGTACGCGCCGAACCGCCCCTCCGTGAACTCCGTCTGTACCCGGGTCCGTTCACCCGGCGCGAGCAGAGCCAGGAAGTCGACCGGATCGCGCTGGACGACCATCCTCGAGTCGAGCCGGCCGGCGATCAGCGCCGCCCGTACGAGGATGAGCACGTCGCCCACCTCGACCGCGGAGAACGGGCCGGTCGCTCTGGCCTCCGGCAGGACGATGCCGGCGGCGCCGGTGGGGTAGTCCCGGGCCGGGGTGCTGGCGTACGGGTCGGCGGCCTCGGTGGGTCTCGGTGCCTCGGGCGGTGCCGGTCTCGTGCGCCAGGCGTAGACGCCGAATCCCGTGCACACGAGGGCGACGACGACCACGCCGACGATCGCGAGCTTCCGCAGTGGATCCCGGTCCGGCGGCCAGGGATCCTCGGTCACCCCGGCATTGTCTCTACCGGTCCGGGCGTGTGGAAGGCTGGTGCATCGTGGATGGGCTCGTGGTCGTCGACAAGGCGGCCGGCATGACGTCGCACGATGTGGTGGCCAGGGTGCGCCGGCTGGCCGGTACCCGGCGCGTCGGCCATGGCGGCACGCTCGACCCGATGGCGACCGGTGTCCTCGTGATCGGGGTCGGCCGGGCCACCCGGTTGCTCACGTACGTCATCGGCTCGGACAAGTCGTACGACGCGACGATCCGGCTCGGCCAGACCACGGTGACCGACGACGCCGAGGGGGAGGTCGTGTCGTCGACGCCGGCCGGTCAACTCGGCGACGAGGCGATTCGCGGCGAGTTGGCCGCGTTCGTTGGCGAGATCGACCAGGTGCCCAGCGCGGTCAGCGCGATCAAAGTGGACGGCAAGCGAGCCTATGCGCGGGTACGCGCCGGCGAGACCGTTGCGCTCGAGCCTCGCCGGGTGACGATCGCGCGGCTGGACGTGCTGGCGGTCCACCCCTCGCCGACCGGGTCCACAGTGGACGTCGAGGTCTCGGTGGACTGTTCGTCCGGCACGTACATCCGGTCGATCGCGCGCGACCTCGGTACCGCGCTCGGGGTGGGCGGGCACCTGACGGCGTTGCGGCGTACCGCGGTCGGGGGGTTCACGCTCGCCGAGGCGGCCACGCTCGACGAGCTGGCCACCCGGGCGCCGGACGTGGTGACGTTGCCGCTGTCCGCCGCCGCGGAACGGTACTTCACCCGCCGCGACGTGACCGTCGAGGAGGCCAAGGTGCTCTCGCACGGCGGTCCGCTGACCGTGGCCGGGCTCGCCGGGCCGTACGCCGTCTTCGCCCCGGACGGTACCGTCGTCGCGATCGTCCAGGAGCGGGACGGCCGAGCGCGCGCCGAAGTCGTCCTCGCGCCCAGTTAGGCTGTGTTGGCCAGGCGCCTGGACCTTCGGTCGGCGCAGATCCAGCCCGAGAAACTAGGCTCGACTCATGCAGCGCTGGCGGGGCTACACCGCTACACCGGGCTGGGGCCGGTCGGTCGTCACGATCGGGGTGTTCGACGGTGTCCACAGAGGACATCAGGAGATCATCGGGCACGCGGTGAAGCGAGCGCGCGACCTCGGTGTGCAGTCGATCGTGGTGACGTTCGACCCGCACCCGGCCGAGGTGGTGCGGCCCGGATCGCACCCGGCCGTGCTGACCGGGCCCGGCCGCAAGGCGGAGTTGATCGAGCAGCTGGGCGCCGACGTGCTGTGCGTCCTCCCGTTCACGGCCGAGTTCTCCCGGCTGTCGGCGGAGGCGTTCGTGCACGACGTACTCGTCGAGAACCTGCATGCCGCCCTCGTGGTGATCGGGGAGAACTTCCGGTTCGGCCACCGGGCGGCCGGTGACGTGGCCCTGCTGTCGCGGCTCGGCCGTACCTTCGGGTTCGCCGTCGAGCCGGCGCCCCTGGTTTCCGGCGACGACACGGTCTTTTCGTCGACGTACATCCGCGCCTGTGTCGCGGCCGGCGACATCATGGCGGCGGCGACCGCACTCGGCCGGCCGCACCGGCTGGAGGGCGTGGTCGTGCGCGGTGACGGCCGCGGCCGTGAAATCGGCTTCCCCACGGCGAACCTGATGAGCGGCGCGTACGCCGCCGTCCCCGCCGACGGCGTCTACGCCGGCTGGCTCGTGCGCCGCCGTCCCCGCCCGTCGCGCGCCGATCGAGGGCAAACGGGCGCGGTTCGATCGTCGGATCACGCCGATTCGTCCTTGATCGACGGGGGAGACCGCGGGGGAGGGCGGCGGATGGGAGCCGCGATCTCGATCGGAACGAACCCGACGTTTTCCGGACAGGAGCGGCGGGTCGAGGCGTATGTGCTCGACTTCGACGGAGACCTGTACGGCGAGCGCGTCGCCATCGACTTCGTCGCCAGGCTGCGGGAGATGCGGAAGTACGACGACATCGAGCCCCTGGTCGCCCAGATCCATGAGGACGTTGCTCAGACCCGGCAGCTACTGGGCTGGTAACCTTGTCGGGACGCCGGGTCACCGGTGCCGGCTCTGTGTGCCTGCACGACGCCGCGGGAGCGGAGCCGTAGGAACACCCATGGATAGGGAGAACATGGCGCTCGAAGCTGAGCTCAAGACCAAGATCATGAAGGAGTACGCGACCGTCGAGGGGGACACCGGTTCCCCGGAGGTACAGGTCGCGGTCCTCACCAGGCGCATCAAGGACCTCACCGAGCACATGAAGGTCCACAAGCACGACCACCACAGCCGTCGTGGTCTACTGCTGCTCGTCGGCCGGCGCCGGCGGCTGCTCAACTACCTGAAGAACAAAGACATCAGCCGGTACCGGACGCTCATCGAGCGACTCGAAATCCGGCGTTGAGCCATCGGGGAGCGGTCCGCTATGGGCCGCTCCCCACTCATTACCGGTACGACCTAGGAAGGTCGGTCCTCGGTAGTGGTTCCCGGAGCGAGACTCCGGGGGCTTCGATCGAAGACCGGCCGTCGGCAAGGGCTCCCGTGGTCGTACCACTGACCAAAGGAGTACCAAGCAAACATGACCGAGTACAACACTCTCGGCACCCAGCACAGCAAGGCGACCATCGACAACGGCCGATTCGGTACCCGTGAGGTCGTCTTCTCCACCGGTCGGCTGGCCCGCCAGGCCGCCGGCTCCGCCCTCGCCCAGCTGGGCGACACGGTCGTCCTGTCGGCGACCACGGCGAGCAAACAACCCAAGGAACAGTTCGACTTCTTCCCGTTGACGGTCGACGTCGAGGAGCGGATGTACGCCGCCGGGCGCATTCCCGGCTCGTTCTTCCGTCGGGAGGGCCGGCCGAGCGAGGACGCGATCCTCACCTGCCGGCTGATCGACCGGCCGCTGCGGCCGACCTTCGTCAAGGGGCTACGCAACGAGGTACAGGTCGTCGAGACCGTCCTCTCGCTCGACCCGCAGCACCCGTACGACGTGGTGGCCATCAACGCCGCCTCGCTGTCCACCAAGCTCGCCGGCCTGCCGTTCAGCGGTCCGGTCGGCGGCACCCGGATGGCGCACGTGGATGGTCAGTGGGTGGCCTTCCCGACCCACGACGAGGTGGCGCGGGCCACGTTCGACATGGTGGTGGCCGGCAGAGCCCTGCCCGACGGCGATGTCGCCATCATGATGGTCGAGGCGGAGGCTACCGACAACGCGGTCGCGCTCATCGCCGGCGGCGCGCAAGCACCGACCGAGGAGGTCGTGGCGAGCGGGCTCGAGGCCGCCAAGCCGGCGATCCGCGAGCTGTGCCGCGCGCAGGAAGAGCTGATCGCGATCGCTTCGCGGGAGACCGTCGAGTTCCCGGTCTTCCACGAATACGCGGAGGACGCGTACGCCGCCGTCGAGCAGGCGGTCGGCGACGAGGTCGCCGAGGCGCTGCGCATCTCGAGCAAGGTCGAGCGCGAGGACGCCCTGGACCGCATCAAGGACGCCGTGCACGACCGCCTCGACGAGCAGTTCGAGGGACGCGAGAAGGAGCTCAGCGCGGCCTTCCGGTCGGTCACCAAGAAAGAGGTACGCACCCGGGTCCTGCGCGACCAGGTCCGCATGGACGGCCGCGGTCCCCGGGACATCCGGCCGCTGACCGCCGAGGTGCAGGTACTGCCGCGGGTGCACGGGTCGGCACTGTTCGAGCGGGGCGAGACGCAGATCCTCGGCGTCACCACGCTCAACATGCTGCGCATGGAGCAGGCGCTCGACACGCTGTCCCCGGCGAAGTCCAAGCGGTACATGCACAACTACAACTTCCCGCCGTACTCGACCGGTGAGACGGGCCGCGTCGGGGCGCCGAAGCGCCGCGAGATCGGCCACGGCGCGCTGGCCGAGCGGGCGCTGATCCCGGTCCTGCCGTCGCGTGAGGAGTTCCCGTACGCGATCCGCCAGGTCTCCGAGGCGCTCGGCTCCAACGGCTCCACGTCGATGGGCTCGGTCTGCGCGTCCACGATGTCGTTGCTGTCGGCGGGCGTACCGCTCAAGGCGCCGGTCGCCGGCATCGCGATGGGCCTGGTCTCCGACGAGGTGGACGGCAAGACACAGTACGTGTCGCTGACCGACATCCTCGGCGCCGAGGACGCGTTCGGCGACATGGACTTCAAGGTCGCCGGTACCCGGGACTTCGTCACCGCGCTGCAGCTCGACACCAAGCTCGACGGCATCCCGTCCGACGTGCTGGCCGCGGCTCTGCAGCAGGCGCACGACGCCCGGCAGACGATCCTCGACGTGATGCAGGAGGCGATCGACTCGCCGGCGAACATGTCGCAGTACGCGCCGCGGGTCACCACGATCAAGATTCCGGTCGACAAGATCGGCATGGTGATCGGCCCGAAGGGCCAGACCATCAACGCGATCCAGGACGAGACCGGTGCCGAGATCACCATCGAGGACGACGGCACGATCTACGTCGGCGCGACCGACGGGCCGTCGGCCGAGGCGGCGGTCGAGCGTATCAACGCGATCGCCAACCCGACCCTGCCGAAGATTGGCGACCGATTCCTGGGCACGGTGGTGAAGACCGCCGCGTTCGGCGCGTTCATCTCGCTGCTGCCGGGCCGGGACGGCCTGCTACACATCTCGAAGGTCGGCAACGGCAAGCGGGTGGAGCGGGTCGAGGACTTCCTCAACGTGGGCGACAAGCTCGAGGTGCAGATCGCGGACATCGACAACCGCGGCAAGATCTACCTCGACAAGGTGCGCCCGGAGGGCGAGGAGGCCCCGGCGGAGGCCGAGGGTGGTAGCCGCCCGGCCGGCCGGGACCGCGGCGACCGTGGTCCGCGCGACCGGGGCGACCGGGACCGCGACCGCGGCGAGCGCGGCGAGCGCGGACCGGGCCGGGACCGCGAGCGAGGTCCGTCCGAACGGGGTGACGGAGGCGAGTCCGGGGAGGGTGGCGAGTTCCGCCGCCGCCGGCACCGCGACCGCTGACCCCCGTGAGCGCAGCGGAGCGAGGGCCAGCATGAGCGCAGCGGAGCGAGGGCCAGCAATGCACGCGCAGCCGCGGGCGGTCACACGCACGCTGGACGCCGACCCGTTGGGCGGTACGGTCTGCCGGACCGTGCTGCCCAACGGGTTGCGCATCCTGACCGAGGCGATCCCGGCGATGCGCAGCGTGTCGTTCGGGGTCTGGGTCGCGGTCGGTTCGCGGGACGAGTCCCCGCAACTGGCCGGCGTCTCCCACTTCCTGGAGCACCTGCTCTTCAAGGGCACACACAAGCGCACCGCGCTGGACATCTCCGCCGCGATCGAGGCGGTGGGTGGCGAGACCAACGCGTTCACCACCAAGGAGTACACGTGCTACTACGCGCGGGTACTCGATACCGACCTGCCGCTGGCCATCGACGTCGTCTGCGACCTCGTGGCCGACTCGGTGCTCGCCGAGGCCGACCTCGAGACCGAGCGCGGGGTCATCCTCGAAGAGATCGCGATGCACGACGACGAGCCGAGCGAGGAGGTCCACGACCTGTTCGCCGCCGCCGTGTACGGCAAGCATCCGCTGGGCCGGCGGATCTCCGGCGAGCCGGGGACGATCTCGGCGATGAGCCGCAAGCAGGTGCAGTCGTTCTACCGCCGGCGGTACGCTCCACCGTCCATTGTGGTCGCCGCGGCCGGCAACCTGGATCACCGCAAGGTCGTCCGGCTCGTCCGGGAGGCGTTCGCGGCGGCCGGGTTCCCCGACACGCCCGCGGACCCGGTGCCGTACCGCGGCGGGAAGCGGGTACCGGCCCGGACCGACCTCGTCGTGCTGACCAAGGACACCGAACAGGCACACCTGGTCCTCGGCGGTACCGGCATCCACCGCCTCGACGAGACCCGCTTCGCGGTCGGCGTACTCAACAACGTGCTCGGCGGCGGCATGTCCAGCCGGCTGTTCCAGGAGATCCGCGAGAAGCGGGGGCTCGCCTACTCGGTGTACTCGTACACGTCGCAGTACGCCGACACCGGCCTGTTCGCCGTCTACGCCGGCTGTGCGCCGGGCAAGGTGGACGAGGTCCTGGAGCTGATCCGTGCCGAGCTGGCCGAGGTCGCCGCGCACGGGGTGAAGGCCGCCGAAGTGGCCCGCGGCAAAGGCATGCTGAAGGGCTCGCTCGTGCTGGGGCTGGAGGACACCGGTTCCCGGATGACTCGCCTGGGCAAAGGAGAGCTGCTCTACGACGAACTGCTGTCCGTCGATCAGCTACTGTCCAAGGTGGACGCCGTGAGCGTCGAGCAGGTACGGGCGGCCGCGGCAGATCTCCTCGCCCGCCCGATGTCGCTCGCCGTCATCGGGCCCTTCGAGGATCACGACTTCAGGATGGTGGCGTGATGACGGAAGCGCAGGAGCCGCTTCGGGTAGGAGTCCTCGGTGCCCGAGGGCGGATGGGTGTCGAGGTGTGCCGGGCCGTCGACGCCGCCGACGACCTCGAGCTCGTCGCCATGATCGACCAGGGGGACTGGCTGTTCAACGCGTCCGACGCCGGCGCGGAGGTCGTGGTGGACTTCACGACCCCGGACGTCGTGATGGACAACCTGCACTGGTGCGTGGAGCAGGGCATCAACGTGGTGGTGGGCACGAGCGGCTTCACCGAGCAGCGGCTGGACCGGGTGCGGTTCTGGCTGTCCCGCAAGCCCGAGGTCGGCGTGATCATCGCCCCGAACTTCGCGGTCGGCGCGGTCCTCATGATGGAGTTCGCCGGCCGGGCCGCCCGGTTCTTCGACTCCATCGAGATCATCGAGCAGCACCACCCGAACAAGGTGGACGCGCCGAGCGGGACCGCCGTGCGTACCGCCGAGATCGTCGCCGAGGCGCGCCGGACTGCCGGGCGGGATGTGATGCCCGATGCGACAAAGGACGAGCTGGCCGGCGCCCGCGGCGCGACGGTCGACGGGGTCCGGGTGCACTCGGTGCGCGCCGCCGGCCTCGTCGCGCACCAGGAGATCCTGTTCGGTACGGCGGGGGAGACGCTGACGATTCGGCACGACTCGTACGACCGGGCGTCGTTCATGCCCGGCGTGCTGCTCGCGATCCGCTCAGTCGTCAACCGGCCCGGCCTCACCGTCGGCCTGGGTGCCCTCCTCGACTAGGGTGTGCAGCCGCAGCTGCGGTACCAGCAGGTCGTCGACGTCCAGCGCCCGGGTCGTCCCGTCCGGCGCCCAGCCGGCGGAGGTGAGGAAGCGGTTCGTCGCCGGGTCGTCCCGGAAGGCCCACGCGACGGCCGAGGTGAACCCGTCGTCCCGCCAGTGTGCGACCGACGCCGCGAGCAGCCGGCTGCCGTGGCCCCGCCGCCCCCATCGCGGCTCGACGAGCAGGTCCGTGATGGCCGCGACATCCTCGGCCAGCGGATCTTCGCCGGGAGCCAGTGCCGCTTCGTCCGCCGGCCCAGACGCGGCGAAGCCCACCAGATAGTCTTGCGTTGACTGTTCGATCGCCACGAGGACGTGATGACGCGGTGTCGGCGCCTTCTCGATCGCCTCGCGCCACCTTTGCGCTACCCACCCCTCGTCGAACTCGTCGAACACGTGCGCGGGTAGCCGGCGGTACGCGATCCGCCACGTGGCCAACTGGATCCGGGCAATCTCGCCGGCGTCGCCGGAGCGCGCCGGCCGGACATAACCGACAGCCATGGTGACGACAGTACGAAAGGCCGGGATCGTCGCGGCGCTCGCCGTCGTCGTGGGTGTTTTCGACTACATCATCGCGATGCGACACGGCTTCTTCGACCTGAACGTCTACTTTGGAGCGCTCAACTACTGGGCCGAAGGCGGGGTGCTGTACGACTACCTGCGGCCGCGTACCGAGTACGGCTTCACCTACCCGCCGTTCGCCGCGTTGACGATGCTGCCGATGGTGCTCGTACCGTGGCACGTCGCGATCGGGATCCATGTGACGCTGACGCTCGTCGCGACTGCGGCGGTGCTGTACTGGCTGGTCGACCCGATCGTCGTTCGTGAAGGTTGGTCCCGGTGGTTCGCGTTCGCCGTCGCGGTCTGCCTGATCGCCGCGTACGAGCCGATGCGCGAGACGTTCCTCTTCGGCCAGGTGAACATGGTGCTGGTGGCCCTGGTGATGGCCGACGCGGTCCTGCTGCTGGGCCGCGGCTCCCGCTGGGCGGGACTGGGCATCGGGCTCGCCACCGCCATCAAGCTGACCCCGGGCCTGTTCATCCTGTACCTGCTCGTCACGCGTCGCTGGCGGGCCGCGGGAGTCGCCGTCGCCACCGCGATCACCGCGACCCTGCTCGCCGCCGCGGTCATGCCCGAGGAGTCGCGGATCTTCTGGACCGAGGCGATCTGGAACACCGACCGGATCGGCGTGCTGTCGTTCGTGTCCAACCAGTCGCTGCAGGGCGTCCTGGCCCGGATCGATCCGAGCAACCCGAATCCGTTGGTCTGGCTGGTCTGCGTGCTGGGCGTACTGGCGATCTGGTTCGTCCGGATCCGCCAGGTCCAGCGGCGCGGTGGCGACGAGATGACGGGTATCGCGTTGACCGGCGTCACCGGGTGCCTGGTCAGTCCGGTGACCTGGATCCATCACCTGGTCTGGCTGGTACCGGCGCTCGTCCTGCTGGTCGACGGTGGGCTGCGGGCGACCGGTTCGCGTCGCCGGTGGCTGCTCGGCGCGGCGATCGGTGCCTACCTGGTGCTGTGCAGCTCGATCGTCTGGCTGTGGCGGTGGAACCTGTCCGGAGTGGACGAGTTCCTCGGCGGCAGCGCGTACGTGTGGATCAGCCTGGCCCTGCTGATCGGGCTGCCGATCCGCTCAGTCGAGCCGCAGGGCGTACCGGACCTCGTCGAGGTCGACGGCCGAGCCGCCGTCCGCCACTAGTCCGCACCGGGGACTGTCAGAGGGTACGGCTATCGTGGCGTGCCGATGGATTCATTCTCCCTTGCCCAGGCCAGGCGGATCGCGCTCGCCTCCCAGGGCTTCACCGACGCGCCGCCCACCGGAGCGGTGACCATGCGGCATCTGCGCCGGGTGTTCGACCGGATCGGGCTGATCCAGATCGACTCGGTCAACGTGCTGCAGCGGGCGCAGTACGTCCCGCTGTACAGCCGGCTCGGGCCATACCCGATGGACCTGCTGGATCGGGCCGCGTACCGCAGTCCGCGGGCGCTGTTCGAGTACTGGGGGCACGAGGCGTCGTTGCTGCCGGTCGCCCACTGGCCGCTGATGCGCTGGCGGATGGCCCGGGCGCACGAGGTGGCGTGGAAGTGGATGAAGACCATCGCGCAGGATCAGCCCGATCTGGTCGGCTGGGTGCTGGACGAGGTGCGTTCGCGCGGTCCGGTCAGCGCCGCCGAGGTGGAGTCGGACGTTCCGAAGCGGCGTACCAAGGACTGGGGGTGGAACTGGTCGGACGTCAAGGCCGCGCTCGAATGGCTGTTCTGGACCGGCGAGGTCGTCACCGCCCGGCGCAACGGCGCCTTCGCGCGGGAGTACGACGTACCGGAGCGGGTCCTTCCGGCGTCTGTGCTGGCGGCACCCGAGCCGACCGAGGCCGATGCGCGGCGGGAGCTGGTGCGGCGGGCGGCCGTGGCGCTCGGCGTGGCCGCCGAAGCCGAGCTGCGGGACTACTTCCGGCTGCCCGTCGAAGGGTTCAAGGAGGCGGTCGCCGAGCTCGTCGAGGCCGGCGAGCTGGTTCCGGTGACGGTGCAAGGGTGGAAGCAGCGGGCGTACCGGCACCGGGACGCGAAGCTGCCCCGTGCGGTGCGGGCGAGTGCGCTGCTCAGCCCGTTCGACCCGCTGATCTGGGAGCGCGGGCGCACCGAGCGGCTGTTCGACTTCCGGTACCGCATCGAGATCTACGTACCGGCGCCGAAGCGCGTCCACGGGTACTACGTGCTGCCGTTCCTGCACGACGAGCGGCTCGCTGCCCGGGTCGATCTGAAGGCCGACCGGCAGGCCGGGGTACTGCGGGTGCCGGGGGCGTTCGGGGAGCCTGGGGCGCCGCCGTCGACCGTGCCGGCGCTGGCTCTCGAACTGCGCCGGCTGGCGGGCTGGCTCGGCCTGGCGGACGTGGCCGCGCCGGACCGCGGGGACCTGGCCAAGCCGCTGCGAGCCGCCTTGCGTGGATAACACTCGCGTGCGTATACTCGGCGACGAGCATACGGAGGCGAGTGGCATGGCAAAGAGACGCAAGGTGGGCAACATGCTCGCCCTCGTCGTGCTCGCGACACTGGTCGAGCGGCCCATGCACCCGTACGAGCTGGCGTCCACGCTGCGCGAGCGGGGCAAGCAGGAGAGCGCGAAGATCAACTGGGGCTCGCTCTACACCGTCGTGCAGAACTTGGAGAAGCACGGCTTCATCGAGGCCAGCGGCACCAGCCGGCAGGGCCGGCGGCCGGAGCGGACGGTGTACGCGATCACCGACGCCGGCCGCGACGAGCTCGACGACTGGATGCGGGAGCTGGTCGCCGTGCCGGAGCGGGAGTACCCGAAGTTCGAGACGGCACTGTCGGTGTTGGGGATCCTGCACCCGGACGAGGTGTTCGAGCTGCTCGATCAGCGGGTCCGCACCCTCGAGGCGGACATCGTCGCGCAGCGGGCGGCGATGGAGTACGTGAGCAAGACCGTCCCTCGGATGTTCCTCATCGAGGGCGAGTTCCACCTTGCGCTCCGCGAGGCGGAGGCGGCGTGGGTGCGTTCGCTCCTGTCCGACCTCCGGGACGGCACCATGCCGGGGGTACCGGAGTGGCGGCGCTTCCACGAGACCGGGGAGGTGCCCGACTTCGGCAGTCCACAGTAGATGGACCCCGGTCCGGTGCGGCAACACCGGGCCGGGGTCAGCAAACCTCGTCAAACGGAACCCGTCTACCGAGGCGGCACCCACAAGCGTAGCCGGGTTCCCCATTCCATCAACGGAGGAACCCATGTACGCCGTGCAGGCGGACAATCTCGTCAAGACCTATCCCGGTGACGTCACCGCACTCGACGGCCTGTCGATCGAAGTGAAGCCGGGCGAGGTGTTCGGACTCCTCGGCCCCAACGGGGCGGGCAAGTCCACCACCATCAAGATTCTGACCACGCTGGCCCGGCCGGACTCCGGCAAGGCCACGGTCGCCGGGCATGATGTGCTCCGGCACCCGGTCCGGGTACGGCGGCGGATCGGTGTCGTGGCCCAGCGCTCCGGCTCCGATCCGGTGGCCACCGGACGCGACAATCTCTTGCTGCAGGGCCGGCTCTACGGCATGCGCGGTACCGCCCTGAACCGGCGCGTCGACGAGCTGCTCGACCGGTTCGACCTCGCGGCCGCCGCTCGCCGGCTGGTCCGTACCTACTCCGGTGGCATGCAGCGCCGGCTCGACGTCGCGCTGGGTCTCGTGCACCGGCCGGAGGTGCTGTTCCTCGACGAGCCGACCACGGGGCTCGACCCGGAGACCCGTACCGCGATGTGGGAAGAGATCATGACGCTGGCCGCGGACCAGTCGCTGGCGATCCTGTTGACCACGCACTATCTGGACGAGGCGGACCGGCTCGCCCATCGACTGGCCATTGTGGACAAAGGGCGGATCGTGGCCACCGGTACGCCCGATGAGTTGAAGGGCGAACTGCGCGGCGACGCCGTACACATCGAGCTGCACGGTGACCACGACGAAGCGTTGGTACGGGCGGCGGTCGCGCGCGTTCCCGGGGTTCGGGACGTGGCCGCGTCGGGGCGGCGGGTGAGTGCCCGCGCCGACGACGGCCCCACCGCGGTGCCGGGCACGCTGGCCGCGCTGGATCAAGCCGGCGTGCCGGTCGCCACCGTCACGGTGGCCCGGCCCTCGCTCGACGATGTCTACCTGCGGTACGCCGGCCGGCGTTTCGCCGAGGCCGAGGTGGTGGCGGCATGAGCATCGTGACGCAAACGTGGTGGTTGACGCTGCGCCGGTTGCAGGTGTTCGTACGCCAACCCGGTTACCTGGTCATCACGCTGATCCAGCCGATGATCTGGCTGTTCCTCTTCGGCGGCCTGTTCCGCAAGGTGGCGGAGCTGCCCGGCTTCGGCGCGGTGTCCTATGTGGACTACATCGTGCCCGGAGTCGTGGTGATGAATGCGCTGTCCTCGAACATGTGGGCCGGCATGGGCGCGATGGAGGAGATCGAACGCGGGACGATGAACCGCTTCCTCGTGGCGCCGGTGAGTCGCGGCGCGCTGATGAACGCGAGCGTCGTCGAGCAGGCGGTCAGTACGACGATCCAGTCCGTCATCATCGTGTTGCTCGGCTGGGCCGCGGGCGCCCACTATCCGGGCGGGGTGCTCGGAGTAGCCGTACTGATCCTGGCGTCGGTGCTGCTCGGTACCGTGTTCGGCGCGATGTCCAACGCGGTCGGCATGCTGGTGCGCCAGCGCGAGACCATCATCGGGCTGAACATCTTCCTGTTGCTGCCGTTGACGTTCCTGTCCTCGGCCTTCATGGCGGCGAGCCTGATGCCGGGCTGGATGCGCGACGTGGCCGACTACAACCCCGTCAACTGGGCGCTGGACGCGGCCCGCGGAGCCCTCGCGTCCCAGCCCGACTGGGGAGCGGTCGCGTTCAGCGGCGGTCTGCTGGCCGTCCTCGCGGCGGCCATGGTCTGGCTGTCCACGCGGACGTTCCGTTCGTACCAGCGATCTGTTTGAGGCAGGAGGGGCCGGTGTACCGTCAGGGCATGAGCACGACCGAGCCCGCGGTGCATCCGGCCCCTCCCACCGAGTGGACGCCGCCACCGCCGGACCCGATCAGTCGGTTCGTGATGCGGATCTGGGCGCGTACGCCGCGCTGGGCCGGTCCGGCCGCGATCCTGCTCTGCTTCGCCGGCGCCACGGGCTATGTGCTGGCCGCCGATCCGACCGACGGCGGTGCGGACGCGGTACCGACCTGCCTGCTCAAGCTCACCACCGGGTTCGACTGCCCGGGCTGTGGCGGTACGCGCGCGTTCTGGTACACCCTGCACGGCAACATCCCGGCGGCGGCCCGGCACCACGCGATGTTCGTGTTCGCGCTGCCGTTCCTGCTCTACGCGTTCGTCGCCTGGGGCGGCCGGGAGGTCTTCCGCTGGCGATTGCCGGCGCTGCGCTTCGGGCCGAAGACGGTCGGCATCTTCATCGCGGCCTGGGGTGTCTTCTCGGTCCTGCGTAACCTGCCGTTCGCCCCGTTCACCTGGCTGTACGTCTAGCTCACACGATCAGGGGAAGCTGGTGGCCGCCCCGGCGGCCGCCAGCTTCCCCTGATCACAGGGCGCGGCGCTACGCCGCCGCGGCCTGCACCCGACGGAGGTCGATGTCCCCGCTCATCGTGCGGATCTGCAGCGTGAGGTCGGCCTGCCGGCCCTGCTGCGACGGGTCGGGGGTGGACAGGTCGCTGTGCGTCGTGCCGGACATCGTGGTGAGGTCCAGCCAGACGCCGGTGCCGGCCGGTACGCCGATCGACACGTCACCGGACGCGGACCGCAGCTTCACGGTGCCGCGACGGGCCACCCCGAACCGGACGTCCCCGGACGCCGTGGTCACGTTCGCGGAGTCGTGGATGTCCTCGATCTCCACGTCGCCGCTGGCCGAGTGGGCCACCAGCTCGCCCGCGATCGACTGGGCGGTCAGGTCGCCGGACGCACCGTTGAACTGCACCGGGCCGTCCACCTGGACCAGCCGCACGTCGCCGCTGGCGGTGTTGACCACCAGCCGACCCGTGAGATGTTCGAGGTACGTGTCGCCGGATGCGCTCTTGACGGTCGCGTCCGAGTACCGGCCGTGGCCGGTGAGGTCCGCCGAGGCGAGGCGAACGTCGAGGGCGCAGTCCAGCGGTACCCGGACGTCGATGCGCACCTTCGGCCCACGCCAGAACAGGAAGCTGGCGCCGGCCTCGGGCACCTCGATGACGAGCCGGCCCTGGCGCATCTCCACGCGGGCGTGCTCGGCCGCCTCGCGGGAGACCTCGGAGTCGTTGTACGGCGAGACCTCGACCGTCGCGGTCGACCGCTCCTCGGCCACGATCTCGACCGAGCCGGCGCCGATGCGGACATGGACGGTGACCGGTCGATCGCAAGGAAATTCGTGCACGGGAGTCCTCCTCAGGCCTGGGCGAAACCGGTGACGCGGCGGCCGAAGGCGCGGCCACCGCGCGGGGGATTGTGTTGGCCTGGCAGCGCCGCCGCCACGGCCCGGACGAGCCAGGAATTGACCGAGATGCCCTCGGCGGCGGCGGCCCGCTCGGCCGCCTCCTTCAAGGACTCCGGCAGGCGCAGCGTGATGCGGGCGACGTCACCGGTGTCCGCGGGCGTCGGCGGAGGCGGTCCGGCTTCTGGCTCGGTCTCCTCGGTGACGACGAGATCCGCCTCGCGACCGCGCAGCCGCACCTCGACGCTCGCGTGGGCGAGCTTCGTCGTGATCTCGGCAGCCGCGTCGGAGAGCGCCTCCATGAGGTTGAGCCGGATCGAGGCGTCGAGCGAGCCGGCCAGCAGCTCGGCCGTCTTGGCCACCTCGGCACCGCCGGTAGCCGCGGTCGCCGCCAGATCGCGACGGAGACTTTCGAGGTACGGCGTTAGGTCCATGACGCCATGATGACACCACTAATGACGTCAGTCAAATGTCGCGGCGCGTCGCCCGCTCTTTCGTCGTACCGGACCGCTAGGGTCGAACACGTGGCCGAAATCGTACCCATGCAGGTCCGGCTCATCGCCTGGACTCAATTCGACGTGCCGGACGACGTCCCGTGGTCCACAGACGCCGACGGCGGGCAGGCCCTGGCCGAGTTCGCCGGGCGGGCCTGCTACCAGTCGTGGAGCAAGCCCAACCCGTCGACCGCCACGAACGCCGGCTACCTCCGGCACATCCTGGAGGTCGGCCACCTGTCCGTGCTCGAGCACGGCACGGTCACGTTCTACCTGACCGGCGTGTCCCGCTCGCTGACCCATGAGCTGATCCGGCACCGGCACTTCTCGTACTCCCAGCTCTCCCAGCGGTATGTGCCGGAGCGCGACGCCAACATGGTCGAGCCCGAGGTGATCGCCGAGGATCCGGAGCTGCACAAGAAGTTCGTCGAGGCGACCGAGGCGAGCGTCCGGGCGTACACCGAGTTGCTCACCGGTCTGGAGCAGAGGTTCGCCGATGTCGGCAACGCGACCCTGCGCCGCAAGCAGGCGCGTCAGGCGGCCCGTGCGGTGCTGCCCAACGCGACCGAGACGCGCATCGTCGTGACCGGTAACTACCGGGCGTGGCGGCACTTCATCGCGATGCGCGCGACCGAGCACGCCGATGTGGAGATCCGGGAGCTGGCCGTGGAGTGCCTGCGCCAGCTGCAGCGGGTCGCGCCGAATGTGTTCGCCGACTTCACCATCTCCGAGCTTGCGGACGGGACCGAGATAGCGGCGAGCCCTTACGCCTGGGAGTCGTGAGCCGATAGCTGTCCGCTAGGTTGGGCACATGACGCAGGACCGTCGGCGGCCCTTTGGGCGCCTCATCACGGCAATGGTCACCCCGTTCAAGGCGGACGGCTCGCTCGACGTCGAAGGGGTGGCCCGACTCGCCGCGTACCTCGTGGACGAGCAGGGTAACGATGCCCTCGTCATCAACGGCACGACCGGTGAGTCGGCCACCACCACCGACGCGGAGAAGGAGACCGTGCTGCGGGTGGTGCTCGAGACGGTCGGTGACCGGGCGAAGGTGATCGCTGGGGTCGGCACGTACGACACCCACCACACGGTCGAGCTCGCGCGGGCCGCGGAGAAGGTCGGCGTCCATGCGGCTCTGGTCGTGACGCCGTACTACAACAAGCCCCCGCAGGAAGGGCTGATCCGGCACTTCACCACGGTCGCCGACGCCACCGGCCTGCCGCTGATGCTCTACGACATCCCGGGCCGCAGCGGCGTCCCGATCGAGACCGAGACGCTGGTGCGGCTCGCCGAGCACGAGCGCATCGTCGCGGTCAAGGACGCCAAGGGCGACATGGTCGAGACGTCGTGGGTCACCAAGCGCACCGACCTGGTGTACTACTCCGGCGACGACAAGAACACGCTGCCGCTGATGTCGGTGGGTGCGGTCGGCGTGGTCGGGGTACCGACGCACCTGTTCGGGCGGCCCACCAAGGCAATGATCGAGGCGTACGAGCGCGGTGACGTCGCCGAGGCGCTCCGGCTGCATCATCAGTTGCTGCCGGCGTTCATCGGGTACTTCCGTACCCAAGGGGTGATCCTCACCAAGGCGGCGCTGCACCTGCTCGGCCTGCCTGCCGGCCCGGTCCGCTCGCCGCTCGTGGACGCCACCGACGCCCAGGTCGCCCAGCTGAAGGCCGACTCCGCCGAGGCGGGCCTGAAACTGTGAGCGAGCCGAACCCTGAGCTCGATTTGCCACCTGCGTTACCACCGGGCGGGTTACGGGTCACCCCGCTGGGTGGTCTCGGCGCGATCGGGCGCAACATGACCGTGTTCGAGTACGAAGGCAAGCTGCTCATCGTCGACTGTGGAGTGTTGTTCCCGGATGTGGACCAGCCCGGCGTCGACCTGATCCTGCCGGACTTCGCCGCGATCCTCGACCGGCTCGACGACGTGATAGCGATCGTGCTGACCCACGGGCACGAGGACCACATCGGCGCGGTGCCGTACCTGCTCGCCCACCGGCCGGATACCCCGCTGGTGGGTTCGCAGTTCACGCTGGCGCTCGTAGAGGCGAAGCTGGCCGAGCGGCGCATCGAGCCGTACTCGTTGACCGTCCAAGAAGGACAGACGGAGCGACTGGGTCCGTTCGAGTGCGAGTTCTTCGCGGTGAACCACTCGATCCCCGATGCGCTCGCGGTCGCCATCCGTACGCCGGCCGGCCTGATCCTGCACACCGGTGACTTCAAGATGGACCAGCTGCCCCTCGACGGGCGGCTGACCGATCTCGCCGGATTCGCCAAGCTCGGTTCGCAGGGCGTCGACCTGCTGCTGTCGGACTCGACGAACGCCGAGATCCCCGGGTTCGTCACGCCGGAACGGGAGATCGGCCCGGTACTGGACTCGCTGTTCCGCGGCGCGCGCGGTCGCATCATCGTGGCGTCGTTCGCCTCGCACGTCCACCGGGTCCAGCAGGTGCTCGACTCGGCGGAGGAGCACGGTCGCAAGGTCGCGTTCATCGGCCGCTCGATGGTCCGCAACATGGGGATCGCGCGCGACCTCGGGCTGTTGCGCATCCCCGGCGGTCTCGTCGTCAGCATCGACGAGGCGATGAGCCTGGCGCCCGAACAGATCGTGTTGATGTCGACCGGCTCGCAGGGCGAACCGATGAGCGCGCTCGGCCGCATGGCTACCGGCGATCACCG
>Ga0075420_100000583_pt1 | contig 29352 bp, 32 predicted proteins | sample SoiMetdeltSBSDD4_FD_75296 | JGI IMG/M metagenome (GOLD analysis project Ga0075420, IMG submission 75296) | Bulk soil microbial communities from a Populus tree surrounding site in Tennessee, USA - Soil MetaG P. deltoides SBSDD4 | ecosystem: Environmental > Terrestrial > Soil > Tree plantation...
ATTAAGTTGATGGCGCAGCATATGGTGTGGGTAGCGGATTCGCAGGTCACCACGTCGGTAGAAAGCGGCACGGGTAGCGGCGGTAATATTTCAATAGATCCGCAATTCGTAATCCTGAAAGGCAGCTCCATCACGGCAAATGCGTTTGGTGGGTCCGGCGGGAACATCACGATTGTGGCCGACAACTACCTGAGCGATGCGTCGAGCGTAGTCCGGGCTTCGTCCGTCCTCAGCACACCGGGCACAGTGCAGATTCAAGCCCCCGAAAACAATCTCGCCCGTGACATCGCCCAGTTGCCGCGCGAGCTAACGGACGCGAGTACGCTGCTGGCGGCCAGCTGCGCAGCGCGGCGCATGGGTGCGCCGAGTTCGTTCACGGTCGCGGGGCGCGGCGGCGTACCGGTAGACCCGGACGCTTATTTACCAAGCTACATTGCGGACGGCGCGCCATTCGCTACCGCCGCCCTCAATGCGGAACTGGGCGCTGTCCCCGCGGCGCTTGCCCTGTCCATGTTCAGCTCTGACTGCTGGCGCTAACAAGACGTCGGTCGAATTTGTGTACTCTTCGCGGCAAGCTGACTGACATTGAACGACAGCGCTTCATGCGGGACATCATCATTGCGGCTTGTGGCATTGCCGTTGTCGCTCTACTGGCCGTGCTCGTCTACCAGAACTATCAGCGATTCCATAAGCCATTGCTAACGACAACCTACCAGGCATTGACGCTCGTTAATGGCGAGGTCTTCTACGGCCGCATCGACCATCTCGGCACTGATCACCCGGTGCTACGCGACGCGTTCACTGTGCGCATCGAACAGGATGCACAGTCTCAGAAATCTAGGTACGTCATCGCCAGGCGCGTCGACAGCCCGACAGGTGCAGATCACATGGTGTTCCCTGCCACTGCGATTGTGTCCATTGAGCCGGTGCGGCCAGATTCGGAAGTTGGCCGACTGATGCAGAGTCTGAAAAAGTAGTAGCGAGTAAACGAAATCCACCTCTAAACGTTTTCCGAATTCGTCGGTATACCGCCATGCAGCGTCCCTTTGTACCTCACTCCCGAGTATGGTGGGTCAAACGGGCCTCCATTCGGCGGCGACTATGCCGATAGCTTTGAGATGGGCGCTTGTGAGCGTCACGTCCACGATCTTCTGTTCGCCATGCACTCGTAGGTGATAGGCGCCGAAACCGATCTTCATAGGGAAGCTACGGCACCTGGACGGCCGGCCGGACCTACCGGGACGTGCTGAGAAGACGTTCAACGTAACGCGCGATGAGGTCGACTTCCAGGTTGACCTTGACGCCGGGCTCGAGCCGCGACAAGGTGGTCGCTTCCAGCGTGTGCGGGATCAGGTTGACCTCGAAGCCGTCGCCCTCCACCTGGTTGACCGTGAGGCTCACGCCATCCACGCAGATCGAGCCCTTGCTCGCGACGTATTTCGCTAGCGGCCGCGGCAGGCGAAAGGCGACCACGCCGCCGCTGCGCGCGGTGACTTCCCCGACGCCGTCCACGTGCCCGGCGACCAGGTGCCCGCCGAGCTTGTCGCCGAGCGCGAGCGCCTTCTCCAGGTTGACCGCGCCCGGCCGGTCGAGGCCCGTGGTCACGCGTAGCGTTTCCGCCGACACGTCGGCCGTGAATCCGCGGCTGCGCAGCGCCGTGACCGTGAGGCAGACGCCTTGGACGCAGATGGAGTCGCCGACCGCCAGGCCGGCGAGGTCCAGGCTGCCGGCGTCGATCTCGAAGGGGTTCGCGCGCACGATCCGCCCCACCGCCTGCACGATGCCGGTGAACATGGCGGGGAAGCCTACCGCAAACTGCTTGTCTAAAGCCGGACGGCCCGCTTCTGCAGGAGCTTACCGAGATGCTTATCGAGCGACAGCGCGGAGAACGCCAGCAACGCGACAAAGGCGCCGATTACCAGCGCGTTCGCGCTCGCCACGGCGGCGCCGGCGAATTCGAGGACGAACGGCGCGCCCATGAGCCAAGCGCCGACGGCGAGGTTGAGCCACTCCGCCGGCAGGTCGTCGCACGCCACGCACTCAAAGTGCGAGCCGAGGGCGAGCACCAGGCCGATGATTACGGCATTCGCGGTGGCGGCCTCGTGCTCGGCGTAGCCCGCGAGCCAGGGCGAGACGGCGAGCCAGAGACCAAGCGCGAAACTTGCCCAGTCCTGCCATTTGGTGACCATATCGAATTTGACCCTGGAAGCATTGCACTCGTTCAGGCGCGGGGCGTAGTCTCTTTGCGGTACAGGACGTAACGATGCAACGACACGTGGAGCTGATCGGCGCGGCCTGGGGCCTCGGCGGAGCCGATCCGGGATGCGCAGAAGCGCCGCGCGTTCTGATGCCGCTGCTGCGCGAGCGGCTGGCCGCGCAGGGCGTGATCAATTTCACGGGGCCGATCCTCGAGCCGCCGCCCGGCGAGCGACGCAAAACCTTCGCCGTGAGCAAGCTATGCGGAGAGCTCGCCGCAGCGGTCGCGGCGGCACGCCGCCGCGACCGCCTACCCTGCGTGATCGGCGGCGACCACAGCTGCGCCGGCGGCACCTGGACCGGCGTGGCGCGCACGCTGCAGGGAAGCCTCGGCCTCGTCTGGATCGACGCGCACATGGACAGCCATACGCCCGCGACCAGCCACACCGGCCGGCTGCACGGCATGCCGCTCGCGTGGCTGCTCGGGCAGGACGATGATCCGCTCTATGGCCTCGCCGCCGGCGTGCTCGAGCCGCGGCACGTCTGCCTGGTGGGCGTGCGCAGCTACGAGCCGGAGGAGGACGAGCGGCTGCGACGGCTCGGCGTACGCGTCGTGTTCATGGACGAGGTGCGCGCGCGCGGCATCGACGCGGTGCTCGAAGAGGCGCTCGACATCGCGGCCGCGGGAACCGAAGGCTTCGGCGTGAGCATCGACCTCGACGTGATCACGCCGGAGGAGGCGCCGAACGTCGGCACGCCGGTCAAGGGCGGCGTGAGCAGCGCCGCTCTCGCTGGTGCGCTGGAGAAAATCCCGGCACGTCCCGGGCTCACCGCGGTGGAGCTGGTGGAGTACAGCCCGCGGCTCGACCGCGACGGCCGCACCGCGCGCGTAGCGCTCGACCTGCTGGGCGCGGCGCTAAGCGGGCCGCGCCAGGACGCGGAGGTCATTACCGCATCGGTCCAGCGAGACGACCCTTAGCTTGAGTCTCTCTTCGAGGGAACTAAAAGCCGGCAAGTCGAGCATGCCCTGCGCACCGTCGCCGAGGAAGCTCGGGTTGAGATAGACCAGGTATTCGTCGACGCAGCCTTCGCGCACGAGCGAGCCGTTGAGGCGAAAGCCGGCTTCCACGTGCAGCTCGTTCACGCCGCGCCGCGCAAGCTCTTCCAGCATCTTCGGCAGTTCGACTTTCTGATTGGCGTTTGGGAGAGAAATGACTTCGGCATTCGGCAAGTTTCCCGCCCTGCCGGAGAAAACCAGCACCCGGTCGCCGGAAAGAATGCGCGCGCCATGCGGCGTTTCCAGCCGGCTGTCGACGATCACGCGTAGCGGCTGGCGCGGCGTCTCGACCTCGCGCACCGTAAGGCGCGGATCGTCGGCGCGCACGGTGCCGATCCCGGTCAGGATCGCGCAGGCGCGCGCGCGCCAGCGGTGGCCGTCGCGCCGCGCCTCCGGGCCGGTGATCCATTGCGATTTGCCATTCGACAGCGCAGTCCTGCCATCCAGCGTGGCGGCCAGCTTGACGCGCACCCAGGGACGGCCGCGCGTCATGCGCGACACGAAGCCGATGTTCAGCTCGCGCGCCGCGTCCGCCATCAGCCCGTGCTCGAAGCGGATGCCGGCGCTCTCGAGCGCGTTGCCGCCTTCAAGGGATTTCGGATTCGGGTCGCGCATCGCCGCCACTACGCGTTTCACCTTACATTCAAACAACTTGGTGACACACGGCGGCGTGCGGCCATAGTGGTTGCAAGGTTCGAGCGTTACGTAGACCGTCGAGTCCGCGGCGCGGGCACCGGCGGCGTTCAAGCCAACCACCTCCGCGTGGGGCCCGCCGGCGCGCTCGTGCCAGCCTTCGCCGACGATCTTGTCGTCCTTGGTGACAACGCAACCGACGCGCGGATTCGGCGTGGTCGTGTAGAGGCCTTTTTCCGCGAGCTCGAGCGCGCGCCGCATCATGGCGTGGTCGAACTCCGAGAAAGAGCTTACTTGCGTCGTCTTCTACCTGCCTTTACCTCTTGCACCGCTTCGCGGAAGTCGTCCGGCGACTCGAAGCTGCGGTAGACCGAGGCGAAGCGGATGTAGGCGATCTTGTCGAGCTTGGCCAGCTCGCGCATCACGAAGTCGCCGACGCGGTTGGTCGGCACCTCGCGCTCGCCGAGCGAGCGCAAGCGCTCGATCACCCGGTCGACCGCCTCGTCCACGTCTTCGGTCGACACCGGCCGCTTGCGCAGCGCGAGCATCATGCTGCCCATCAGTTTGTCGCGGTCGAAGTCGGTGCGGCTGCCGTCCTTCTTCACCAGGCGCGGCATCTTGAGGTCGACGCGCTCGTAGGTGGTGAAGCGCTTCTCGCAGGTAACGCACTTGCGCCGCCGGCGCACGGTGTTGGCTTCGAGATTCGCGCGGGTGTCAACGACCTGGGTGTCGTCCGATCCGCAGAACGGGCACTTCATGCGTAGACCGGAAAGCGCTCGCAGAGCGCCTTGACCTCCGCGCTCACCCGGCGGCAGGTCGGATCCCCCGCGGGATCCTCGAGCACGTCGGCGATCAGGTGCGCGAGCTTCTCCGCCTCGGCTTCGCCGAACCCGCGCGTGGTCATCGCGGGCGTTCCGATGCGGATGCCCGAGGTCACCGTGGGCTTCTGCGGGTCGTTCGGAATCGCGTTCTTGTTGAGCGTGATGCCCGCGCGGCCGAGCGCCTCTTCGGCGTCCTTGCCGGTGATCTGCTTGGCGCGCAGGTCGACCAGGAACAGGTGGCACTCGGTGCGGCCCGAGACGATGCGCAGGCCGCGCTTTTTCAACGTTTGCGCCATCAGCTGCGCATTGCGGATTACTTGCGCCTGGTAGTCCCGGAACTCGGGCTTGAGCGCCTCGCCGAACGCCACGGCCTTGGCGGCGATCACGTGCATCAGCGGTCCGCCCTGCATTCCGGGGAACACCGCCGAGTTGAGCGCGCGCTCATGCTCGCTCTCGGCGAGCAGCATGCCGCCGCGCGGCCCGCGCAGCGTCTTGTGGGTGGTGCTGGTGACGACGTCGGCGATGCCGACCGGGCTCGGGTAGAGCCCGGCGGCGACCAGTCCGGCGTAGTGCGCGATGTCGGCCATCAGGATCGCGTCGATCTCCTCGGCGATGCGGCGCAGGCGCTGCCAGTCGATGGCGAGCGAATAGGCCGAGGCGCCGGCGACGATGACGCGCGGGTTGTGCTCGAGCGCGAGCTTCTCGGCTTCGGCGTAGTCGAGCACCTCGTTCGCGTCGAGGCCGTAGGACACCGCGTGGTAGAGCTTGCCGCTCGAGTTGACCGCCGCGCCGTGCGACAGGTGCCCGCCGTGCGCGAGCGACATGCCGAGGATCGTGTCGCCAGGCTTGAGGAAAGCGAGATACACCGCCTGGTTCGCCTGCGACCCCGAGTGCGGCTGCACGTTGGCGTACTGCGCGCCGAAGAGCTGCTTGGCGCGCTCGATCGCGAGGTGCTCGGCGACGTCGACGAACGCGCAGCCGCCGTAGTAGCGCTTGCCCGGATAGCCCTCGGCATACTTGTTGGTGAGCGCCGTGCCCTGCGCCGCGAGCACCGCGGCGCTCGCGTAGTTCTCGGAGGCGATCAGCTCGACGTGCTCCTCCTGCCGCTGGTACTCGAGGCGGATCGCGTTCCAGACTTCGGGATCGGACTGCGCCAGCCGGTCGGGAGCGAGCATTTTTTTACCAGGAGGGAAAGGCGCCGATTTTACAGCCGTTGACCGCACAGCAGCGCGCGGTGCGAAGGGACGCGACATCGACTAGCATTGCTTCGACGCGGGTTCGATGACAAAGCGCAGTCGACGGCTGGATCGACGAACGTTCCTTGGCGGCTTCGCCGTGGGAGCGCTCGCGCTTGCCCAAGCTGCCCTCGCCCAGTCCGCTCGCAAGGTCACCCGGATCGGAGTTCTCACCGTGGGCTACGTAACCGCCGATATGGTCGGCCCCAAGCCGCGCTCGCCGGTCGTCGCCGCGCTCCTGCGCGGTCTCCAAGAGCTCGGCTATGCGTACGGAAAGGATTTCGTGACCGAAGTCCGTGGCGGCGAAGCAGGACCGGAGCACTTTCGGCGGCTCGCCTCGGAGCTGGTCCGCCTCCGGGTAGACGTCATCGTTGCTCCAGGGCCGATGCTGCCCGCACTCAAGCAGGCAACGTCGACAATCCCGGTGGTAATGGCGGGCGCCCTCGATCCGGTCGCCCAAGGACTCGTCAAGAGCCTCGGCCAGCCGGGCGGCAATTTCACGGGCTTCAGCCTCCAGTCGGCCGACGCAGTTGCGAAGCGGCTCGAGCTCTTGAAAGAGCTCGTTCCGGATGCATTGCTGATCGCCGTCCTCTGGGAGCAGACCGTGATCGAGCAATGGCGCGTGGCCGAAGCCGCCGCCCGCGAGCGTGGCTGGCGACTGCTGTCGATCGAGGTTCGAAACCACGGCGAGATCGAGCCGGCCCTGCGCGCGGCGCGCGATGCGCGCGCGGGCGGTCTCCTCGTGCTGTCGGGAGGGATCCTCTACCTTCAGGCGCGGCGCCTCGCCGAGCTCGCGATCAAGAGCCGACTGCCGGCCGTCTACTCGCTTCGGCCGCAGGTCGAAGCCGGCGGCCTGATGTCCTACGGCGCCGACATCGTCGACACCTGGCGGCGCGCAGCAGTCGTCGTCGACAAGATCGTCAAGGGCGCCAACCCCGCCCAGCTCCCGGTGCAGCAGCCAACGAAGTTCGAGCTGGTGATCAATCTGCCGGCTGCACAGTCCATCGGTCTCGCGATTCCGCCGTCCGTACTGCTGCGGGCGGACGATGTCCTGCAGTAAGAGAACACGCTTCCGCTTGGCCGCGCCCCGTTAAATTTGACGCAGCGGCGCCCAAGCGCAGACGCTATAGTCGGCGACAGAAAAAGGAGGGCGTGCAGGTGCCAATCCTCGGAGCGGTCGTACTGCTGATCCAGCTGTGCTTCGCTTACCACGCGCTGAAGACCGGGCGCCCGTACTGGTGGCTGTTCGTAATCATGGCGTTCCCGGTGGTGGGCTGCGTGCTCTACTACTTCATCGAGGTGTTCCCGAACACCCGCGAGAGCCTCAAGGCCGAGAAAGCGGTGCACGCGATCGTCAAGTCGTTCGACCCGGACAAGAGCCTGCGCGAGCACGTCGCCAACCTCGAGGACTGCGGCAGCGTCGAGAACCGCATGTCGCTCGCGCGCTCGTGCATGGACCGCCGGCTCTATCGCGACGCCGCTTCGCTCTACCGCAGCTGCCTGAACGGCGTGCACGAGACCGACCCGGACATCCGCTTCGGGCTCGCCGCCGCGCTGCTCGGCACCGGCGACTCGAAGGAAGTGCTCGGCGTCGCGCAGGCGCTGCGCGCCTCGCATGCTTCGTTCCGCGCCGCCGAGGTGCGGCTCGTGGCGGCGAAGGCGCTCGAGGGTCTCGGGCGCCTGGAGGAGGCGCTCGCTGAATACCGCGTGCTCGCCGACACCTACGCCGGCGAAGAAGGCCGCTGGCGCTACGGCGCTCTCCTCCAGCGCATGGGACGCGGCGCCGAAGCCGGGGACATCTTCAGCCGCATGCTCCGCCACGCGGAGCGCATGCCGGACCACTACCGCGAGGCGCAGCGCGAGTGGCTCGCGCTCGCGCGCGAGCAGGTGCAGGGCTAGCCGTTTCCCGGCGCGCGCTTCTCTTCCTCGCCGTTCCGGCCGCATTGGCCGCCGCGGTACTCGGCTGGGGCTACTGGCACATCTCTTCGCACGCGGCGCTGCATGCGTCGCTCTACGACCTGGCCCTCAAGAACGAAAGACAGGCTTACGGACAGGTCGTACCCGCCGTTGTCGTGTTCAAGGACGACGGAGGCGGAGTGCTCGCCCGGGGAAGGATCGAAGCGCCGCTCGGCGTGTTCTCGATCGAGCACCCCCAGGTCGGCGACTGCCGGCGCGAAGAGCGCGAGCAGCCGCGCACCGGGTGGAAGCAATGTTTCGAGACCCAATCGCGCTGGCTCGCCACGTGGGTGCGCCGGACACGCAGCGCGGAGGTGAGCTTCGCGGGATGCAGGATCGATCGCGTGCCCATCGCGTTCGACGAGTACCGGGACGAATGGTGGCTCTGGTGGATTCCACTGCCCCACGTCGGCGGTGCGCCGTACGCTTCGTTCCACGCCAACCTCTGGGTCGACAGCAGGACTTGCCGGGCTTCGGCTCCCGTGCGCTAGCGCTTGCGGCCTTCCAGCCGGTAGCGCAGCACGTGGTCCGTGCCCTTGCCCGAGGTCGGACCGCCGAGGCCGATGTAGCCGCGCTCGCCGAGCACCGCTTCCTGCCGTCGCAACTGCACCTCGTTGGTGTTGCCGTCGATCATGACGAAGGTCCCGTTGGACGACTGGTCAACGATGACGAAGTTGCCGCCCTTGCCGTAGATGCGCGCGTGCAGGCGCGACGCGAGCCCGCTGTTCACCACCACGTCGTTTTCCTTGTCCCGTCCGAGCTTGACCGAGGCCGCGGGCTCGACCACGAAGGTGTCCCCGCCGTAGCTCAGCTTGAGGATCGCCTCGCGCGCGTGCGCCTTTAGGCGCATCAGGCCCGAGCGGCTGAACGCCTCGGTACGGTCCGGATCCTCGCGCCACACCACCTCGCACAAGTGCACCGGCTCGATGCGGCCGCGCACCTGCACGGGAAACATTTCCCGGCAGGACTCACGCAGCGCGGGCGATAGCGCCTCCACCGTCTGCTGGGTGGTCACGATCTGGTGCGGATTGCCGAGCACGACCAAGCGCGCGCAGACGTTCACGATATCGCCGAACACGTCACCCTGCTCGGTGACCACCGGTCCCCAGTTAAAGGCGATCTTGATCGCGAGCTTGGCGTCCTCGGCAGGGTCGGCGCCGATGGCGGTCGACTGCAGATCGCAAGCCGCGCGGAACGCGGCGTCGGCGTCCGGGAACTGGCACACCATGGCGTCGCCCAGCGTCTTCACCACCTTGCCGCCCTGCGCGTTCACCTTGTCGGTCAAGACCGCGAACAGGCGGTTGACCAGCGCGAGCGCTCGCTCGTCGCCGAGCGCTTCGTAGATGGTCGTGCTGTCGCAGACGTCCGCGAACAGGACCGCGAGCTGCTCGCTGGCCATGCGTCAGATTCTAAGGGGCGGGGCGAGATCTCCGGGGGTGTCGATGTCACGGATCACGCCCGGATCGCCGACGGGGATCTTAATTAGCACGCGTTCGTTCTCTCCAACGAGTTTGCGGGCGCCCTCGTCGCCTTTCAAGGCCAGCAGGTCCGGCAGATACTTCTTTGACACTCCCACCGGGTGTCCTCTGCGCGCGCGGAAATAGGGCGCGGCGAGCGCCGCGCCGGCGGCGAGCGCGTCGCGCACCGCGGCGATCGTCGTGCGCCGCACGAACGGCATGTCGGCGAGGGCGATTAGGTACCCGTCTGCGTCGGGGCAGGAATGCGCCGCGGCGCGTGCGGCGCAAGCGAGGCTCGCGCCCATGCCTTCGGCCGCGTTGTCGCACACCACGACTTCGCAGCCTTCGTTGTTCAAGGTTTGTAAGAGCTCGGGACTGTCCGGGCGCACCACTGCGACCACGTGCGCGATCTCCGGCCGGAGATGGCGCGCGGCCTGAACCGCGATCGCCACGCCGTGCGGCAGCTCGTGGCGCAGCTTGTCGGAGCCGAACCGCGTGGCGGAGCCCGCGGCCAGCAACAGCCCAATGATTTTCAGGTCTGCTTGACTTCGCAGGCGGAGGGATCGAAGCGCCGCTCGGGCTTCGCCGCCCAGGAGGGCTCCTTCACGCCGTGGCGCACCGCGGTCATCTCGGCGAGGATCGCCACCGCGATCTCGGGCGGGGTCTTGGAGCCGATATAAAGCCCGACCGGGCCGCGCAGGCGCGCGATTTCCTCGGCCGAGACGTCGAATTCCTTGAGCCGCTCGCGGCGCGCGTCGTTGTTCTTCTTGGAGCCGATCGCGCCGACATAGAACGCCGCCGACTTGAGCCCTTCCATGAGCGCGAGGTCGTCGAGCTTCGGATCGTGCGTGAGCGCGATGAGCGCGCTGTGGCCGTCGAGCTGCAGCTCGCGCACCACGTCGTCGGGCATGCCGCGGTCGAGCGGGACTCCCCGGAGATCCCAGCCCGCAGCGTATTCCTCGCGCGGGTCGATCACCACCACGTGGTAGTCGAGCATGTGCGCCATCTCGGCGAGGTAGCGCGTGAGCTGCCCCGCGCCGATCAGCACCAGGCGCCAGCGCGGGCCGTGCACCGTGGACAGCACGCGGCCGTCGAACTCGAGCACGTCCTGCCAGCGCCCCGGCTCGAGCGTCGCGCGTCCGGTGTCCATCTCGAGCTTGCGGCGCACCAGTTGCTGCGAACCGATCCTTTGCAGAAGTTCCGGCACGCCGCTCGTATCCGAGAGCGGCTCCATGACGAGCTGCAGCGTGCCGCCGCACGGCAGTCCCCAGCGCGTCGCTTCCTCGTTAGTGACGCCGTAGGTGAAGAGCTCGGGCTTCTTCCAGCCGGCGAGCTTGGCCTTCACCTTGTCGATCAGATCGTCCTCCACGCAGCCGCCCGAGACCGAGCCGGCCACCTGGCCGTCGTCGCGCACCGCGACCATCGCGCCGATCGGACGCGGCGCCGAGCCCCAGGTCTTCACGATCGTGCCGAGCGCGACCTTGCGGCCGCTCTTGCGCCATTGCTCGGCGGTCCGCAGCACCTCGATATCGACGCTATCCATGCGGAAATGTTATCCCAACTCTGCAGCCGCCAGCCGATCCATCCTTGATGAACATGGCCGCGGCGTGGCTCGCCGCGATCTCGCGCACGATCGCGAGCCCGAGGCCGCTGCCGGTGCCGGGCGTGCCCGGCACGCGGTAGAAGCGCTCGAGCACCCGCGCGCGCTCCTCGCGTGCGATTCCCGGTCCATCGTCTTCGACCTCGAGAAAGGCGTGCCCGTTCACGCGCCCGGTGCGCACCGTGACCCGCCCGCCGCGGCTCGAGTACTCGAGCGCGTTGTGCACGAGGTTGGAGAGGGCCTCGCGCAGCAGCAAGGCATCGCCGTCGACCGGCGCGGATTCGAGCTCGAAGCCGAGATCGATGTCGCGCGCGAGCGACTGTCGCAACCAGGCATCGGCCTCGCCGCCCGCGATCCCCTTCAGGTCGACCTTGGCGCTCACCGAGCGCGCGCCCGGCTCGGCGCGCGCGAGCGCGAGCAGCTGGTTGGCGAGGCGCGCGGTGCGGATCGTCGCGCGGTGCACCTGCTCGAGCTGCGCGCGGCAGGCTTCCGGCATCGGCTGCGCAAGCGCGAGCTCGGTGTGCGCCTGCAGGCCGGCGAGCGGCGTGCGCAACTGGTGCGCGGCGTCCGCGAGAAAGCGCTGCTCCTTCTGGCTCGCCGCCGACACCTCTTCCAGCAGGTCGTTGAGCGCGCTGACCAGCGGCCGCGCCTCGGCGGGCGCGCCCGCCGCGTCGATCGGGCGCAGGTCCCCGGCCGAGCGCGCCTTGATCTCGTCCGACAGGCGCGCCAGCGGCTGGAGGCCGCGCTTCACGCCGAACCACACGATGATGAGCGTGGCGAGCGCGATCAGGAAATCCGGGAACAGGCTCTGCAGCAAGAGATCGCGCGCGAGCTGCTCGCGCTTCACCATGGTCTCGCCCACGAGCACGGTGCACGCCGAGCGGCCGCAGGGCGCCTGCACCGAGACCACGCGCACCTTCTTGCCGTTGTAGCGGGTGTTGTGCGCGATCGCATCGCCCGGCGGTGCCGGCAGTTCGGCGTCGCCCGCGATCTCGAGCCCGGCCGGGCTGATCACGCGGTAGTAGATGCTGTCGAAGCGGTCGGTGCGCAGGACCTGCTCGACCGCGGCCGGCAGGTCGAAGCGGTACTCGTTCTGGCCGACGCGCACGTGCGAGCCGACCGCCAGGCCGATGTCGACGAGCGCCTGGTCGTAGGCTTGCGTTGCGGGCTCGATCGAGGGGTAGTACGCCACCACCGCGCCGACGGCGAGCAGCGCGGCGATCGGCGGAAGCAACAGGCGCAGCAGGTGCGCCCGAAGGCTTCGCCCGGGCATGGCCGCTACTTGAACTCCTCCAGCATGTAGCCGAATCCCCGCACGGTCCGGATCCGGATCCCGGCGGGCTCGAGCTTGGAGCGCAGGCGCGAGACGTAGACCTCGATCGCGTTCGGCGAAAGGTCGTCGCCCCAGCCGGCCACCGCCTGGATGATCGCCTCCTTCGACACGATCTTCTCCACCTTGGCGAGCAGCACTTCGAGCACCGCCCATTCGCGCGCCGCGAGCTCGAGCGGCTCGTTCCTCAGAAAAGCGCGCCGCGCCACGGTGTCGAGCGTGAGCGGGCCGTGCGCGATACGCGGTCCGCCGTGCGCCTGCGAGCGGCGCAGGAGCGCACGCACCCGCGCGGTGAGCTCGGGCATCGCGAAGGGCTTCACCATGTAATCGTCCGCCCCCAGGTCGAGGCCACGCACGCGGTCCTCGACCGCGTCGCGCGCGGTGAGCACCAGCACCGGCGTCGGCCCGGTCTTGTCGGACGCGCTGCCGCGGAGCCGGCGCAGCACTTCGAAGCCATCCATGTGCGGCAAGCCGATGTCGAGGATCACAAGATCGAACTTCTCCTGCGACGCGGCGGCCACCGCGTCCTCGCCGCGCGGCGTGACGTCGACCGCGTGGCCCTCGGCTTCGAGAATGCGCTGCAGCCCGGAAGCAAGCGGGGCGTCGTCCTCGACGATCAGTAATCGCATAGGGTGTGGCGCAAATGATAACGCCGCGCTAGGATGTTTTCCCCCCGAGGAGGATTCGCAACATGATCAAGGTATCCATGAAGGTCAATGGCAAGCCCGTTTCCGCGGAGGTCGAGGCGCGCACGCTCCTCGTGACCTATATCCGCGAGAACCTGCGGCTGACGGGCACCCATGTCGGCTGCGATACGGCGCAGTGCGGCGCCTGCACGGTGCTGATGAACGGGCGCGCGATCAAGAGCTGCTCGATTGTTGCAATGCAAGCAGAAGGCGCCGACCTGATGACGATCGAGGGCGTGGCCAAGGCCGACGGCACCCTGCACCCGATGCAGCAGGCCTTCAAGGAAAACCATGGTTTGCAATGCGGTTTCTGCACCCCGGGCATGGTGATGAACGCGCTCGACTTCGCGAAAAGCCATCCCAACCCCACCGAGCAGGAGGTGCGCGAGAGCCTCGAGGGCAACCTCTGCCGCTGCACCGGCTACCACAACATCGTGAAGAGCATCATGGCCGGCGCGCGAGCGATGGGAGGCAAGCTATGAACGCCCCCGCATCTTCCTCCGTACTCGGCGCGCGGCTCACGCGCAAGGAGGACTACCGCTTCCTCACCGGCACGGGCCAGTTCACGGACGACGTCGCCCTGTCGAACCAGAGTTACGCGGTGTTCGTGCGCTCTCCGCACGCGCACGCGAAGATCAAGTCCATCAAGACTGACAAGGCGAAATCCGCCAAGGGCGTGCTCGCGGTTTATACCGGAGAAGACTTGGCGAACGCGAAGGTCGGCGGCCTGCCGTGCGGCTGGCTGATCACCGGCACCGACGGCAAGCCGATGAAGGAGCCGCCGTTTCCGCCGCTCGCCCAGGGCAAGGTGCGCCACGTCGGCGAGCGCGTCGCAGTGGTGATCGCCGAGACGCTCGCGCAGGCGCGCGACGCCGCCGACAAGGTGAAGGTCGACTACGAAGAGCTGCCGGCGGTGGTGGATCTCACGAAGGCGAGGAAGGCAAGCGCCATCCACGACATCGCGCCGGACAATACCTGCTACGTGTGGGCGCTCGGCGACAAGGCAGCGACCGACGCGGCTTTCGCTAAGGCGGCGCACGTGACCAAGCTCGAGTTCTGGAACAACCGCCTGGTACCGAACGCCATCGAGCCGCGCTCGGCGAACGCCACCTACTCGCGCGCAGGTGACGAGTACACGCTCTATGTCGCGAGCCAGAATCCGCACGTCGAGCGCCTGCTGATGACCGCGTTCGTGCTCGGGCTGCCCGAAAGCAAGGTGCGCGTGGTCGCGCCCGACGTCGGCGGCGGCTTCGGCTCCAAGATCTACCTCTACGGCGAGGACGTGGTGGTGACCTGGGCGGCGAAGCAACTGAACCGCGCGGTGAAGTGGACTGCCGACCGCTCGGAGTCCTACGTCTCCGACGCGCACGGCCGCGATCACCTTACCGTCGCCGAGCTCGCGCTCGACAAGGACGGCAAGTTCCTCGCGATGCGCGTGAAGACCACGGCGAACCTCGGCGCGTACCTGTCGACGTTCGCCTCGTGCATCCCCACCATCCTCTACGCCACGCTCCTCGCCGGCCAGTACACGACGCCGCTCATCTACTGCGAGGTGACCGCGGTATTCACCAACACCACGCCGGTGGATGCGTACCGCGGCGCCGGCCGGCCGGAAGCGACCTACGTGGTCGAGCGGCTGGTGGAAACCGCGGCGCGTGAGATGAAGATCGACCCGTTGGAGATCCGCCGGCGCAACTTCATCCGCGAGTTCCCCTACCAGACGCCGGTTGCGCTTTGCTACGACACCGGCAATTACGAGGCCACTCTGGACGCTGCTTTGCAGTTGGCAGACGTAAAAAACTTCGGCAAGCGGAAAGACGAATCTGCGAAGCGCGGCAAGCTGCGCGGCATCGGCTACGCCTGCTACATCGAAGCCTGCGGCATCGCGCCCTCCAACGTCGCCGGCAGCCTGGGCGCGCGTGCGGGATTATTCGAGGCTGGAGAGATCCGTGTTCATCCGACCGGCACCGTGACCGTGTTCACCGGCTCGCATTCGCACGGCCAGGGCCACGAGACCACCTTCGCGCAGGTGGTCGCCGACCGCCTCGGCCTGCCGATGGAGAACGTCGAGGTGGTGCACGGCGACACCTCGAAGATCCTGTTCGGCATGGGCACGTACGGCTCGCGCTCGATCGCGGTCGGCGGCACCGCGATCGTGAAGGCGCTCGACAAGATCGTCGCCAAGGGCAAGAAGATCGCCGCGCACCTGCTCGAAGCTTCCGAGTCCGACGTCGAGTACGACCGCGGCGAGTTCAAGGTCGCGGGCACCGACCGAAAGAAGACGTTCGGCGAGGTGGCGTTCGCGGCCTACGTGCCGCACAACTATCCGCTCGACAAGCTCGAGCCCGGCCTGAACGAGAACGCGTTCTATGACCCGACCAATTTCACCTTTCCCGCGGGCAGCTACGTGTGCGAGGTCGAGGTGGACAAGGACACCGGCAACACGCAGATCGTGTCGTTCACCGCGGTCGACGACTTCGGCAAGATCATCAACCCGATGATCGTCGAGGGCCAGGTGCACGGCGGGCTCGCGCAAGGCATCGGCCAGGCGCTGACCGAAGGCTGCCGCTACGAGTCGTCGGGGCAGCTGGTCACCGGCTCGTTCATGGACTACTGCATCCCGCGCTCGTCGGACGTGCCGCTCTTCAAGATCGACACGCGCGAGACGCCGTGCACGCACAACCCGCTCGGCGTGAAAGGCTGCGGCGAGGCGGGCGCGATCGGCGCGCCGGCCGCGGTGATGAACGCGATTACCGACGCGCTCGGCGTGAAGGACGTGCCGATGCCGGCCACCGCGCAGACCGTTTGGAAGCATCTCCAGGAGAAAAGCCATGCACGCGTTTGAATATCACCGCCCGGGCAGCACTAAGGAAGCGTTGAGCCTCGGCAAGAAGGAAGAGGCGCGATACCTCGCGGGCGGGCAGAGCCTGGTGCAGGCGATGAAGCTGCGCCTGTCTTCGCCGAGCGATCTGGTCGACTTGGGAACCATCAAGGAACTGGTTGGGATCAAGGCCTCGGGCGGCGGCGTGGAAATCGGCGCCATGACGCGCCATGCCGATGTGGCGGGTTCCAAGGACGTGCAGAAGACGATCCCGGCGCTCGCCGCGCTCGCCGGCATCATCGGCGACCGCCAGGTGCGCCACATGGGCACGATCGGCGGCTCGCTCGCGAACAACGACCCGGCCGCGGACTATCCGGCGGCGGTGCTCGGCCTGGGCGCGACCATCACGACGAACAAGCGCAAGATCGAAGCGGACAAGTTCTTCAAGGGCCTGTACGAGACCGCGCTCGAGCCAGGCGAGCTCATCACTTCGGTGGCGTTCCCCGCGCCGAAGCGCGCGGCTTACATGAAGTTCAAGAACCCCGCGTCGCGCTTCGCGATCGTCGGCGTGTTCGTCGCCGACTTCGGCGGCGGCAAAGTGCGCGTCGGCGTCACCGGGGCGGGCCCGAGCGCGTTCCGCCAGGCCGAGATGGAGAAGGCGCTGAGCGCGAAGTTCGCGCCCGACGCGATCGCGAACATCAAGGTGAAGCCCGACGGCCTGAACAACGACCTGCACGCCTCGCCCGAGTACCGCGCGCACCTGGTCACGGTTATGGCGAAGCGTGCAGTCGAAGCTGCGCTGAAGTAGCTTTTTCCCTTACGGGCGGTGCCTGCGCGAAGCTTCCGTGCGGGCCTGCCCCATGGCCGACTTCACGTCCTTCTCTTCCTCGGGCGGCGGGAGCTGCGCCTTCAGACCGAGGCCCTGCAGCGAGAGCTCGCGCAGCCAGCCCTTCGAGTGGTAGAAGTGCTCGTCTTCCTCGTCCTCGACTTCCTTATAGGCGTCTTTCAACGCCTTGCCCTGCGCGCCGGTCAGCTTCGCCGCGACCTCGCCGATCAGCTGCCAGTTGAAGTGGTCGGTCAACTCGGCGTGCACCACCATCTCGCAGGCCACGCACTCGGCCATTTCCTTGTCGCCGGTGCCGAGCGCGGCTTCCATCGCCGCGATCAGCGACGCGCCGATGTCGCGCGTGATCTTGCGCCCCGGGGTCTGCTCTTCCGGGTCGAACTCGAGCTGGAGGCAGGCGTCGTGTAAAACCTGCACATGTTTCTCGGTCTGCTCGAGATATTCTTCCCATTCTTCCTTCAGGTCGTCGTTGACGACGCATTTCAGCGCCGTCTGGTAAACCTTGGTCCCGCCCATCTCGTGCTCCAAAGCCTGAAGCATCAACTCCTTCACCATCTGCATTTCCATTGGGGTTTTCCTTTCGTTGGCCAGCGCATGGCGGCGAGCAAGACCCATGCCGCCGCAGTGAGGAAAACCCCTACCCGAGCGACCAATCGGCGCGCAGCAGGAGATCGGGCGGTATGACGAGGTCGAGCGCGCGGGCGGTCTTGCGGTTGATGGCGAAGGCGAACTTGGACGGGCGCTCGATCGACAGCTCGCCCGGCGCCGCGCCCTTGAAGATGCGATCGGCGAACCCGGCCGCGCGGTAGTACAGATCGGGATAGGCCACCCCATACGAGGCAAGCCCGCCCGCCTCGACGAACTCGCGCGCGGAGTACATCGCCGGCAGGCGATGCTTCGCCGCGAGCTCGACGATCGCCTGGCGGTTGGACGAGGTGAGCGTCTCGACGCCGACGACGAGCCCTTGCGCACCCTTGCGTACCGCATCGTCGAATGCCGGCGCGATCTGCTCCGGCGCGCGCACGTCGAGCAGCAGGGGCTCAATACCCAGGGCGCTCGCCGCGATCTGGATTTCCTTCCAGTTAGCGGCCGCGGCGACATTCGCAAGGTTGGCGTACGCCGCGACGCGCGTCATCTTCGGCGCGAGCGCTTTCAGGAACTCGAGGCGCCGCGGGATCAGCTCGGCCGAAGCGGTCGTCAGGCCCGTCACGTTGCCGCCGGGGCGCTTCAGACTCGCGGCGAGCTTGCTTTCCACTGGATCCGCCACCGCCGTCATGACGATCGGAATACTGCCGGTCGCGCCCCGCGCGGCGAGCGTCGCCGGCGTGCCGCGCGTCAGGATCAGGTCCACCTTCGAGCGCACGAGTTCCGCGGCCAGCTCGCCGAATCGTTCGGTGCGCCCTTCGGCCGAGCGGTAGACGAGCGTGAGGTTCTTGCCTTCGACATAGCCGCGCTCCTCCATGCCCTTGAGAAAGCGCTCGAAGTTTTCCTTATTGCGCGCTTGCGCCACCGTCTCCAGCACGCCAACGGTGTAGACCCTGCCCTGCTGCGCGCGCGCCAGCAGCGGCGCAAGGCCGAGCACTACGAGAGCGTCCCGCCGCTTCATTCGATCACCCGGTCGGCGCGAATCAGGACAGTCTGCGGCAATGCGATGCCGAGCGCCTTGAGCGTCTTCCTGTTCACCGTCAGCTCGAACTTGGTGACGCGCTCGACCGGCAGGTCGGCAGGCTTGGTGCCGTTCAGGATCTTGTCGATGAAGTAGGCGGCACGATGAAACATCGCCACCTGATCCACTCCGTATGCGAAGGTGCCGCCGCCGCGCGCGACCTCCGGCGCTCCGATCGATACCAACTGCCTCGCCGTCGCGGCCGCGCCGAGCTGCCTGGAGTTGACGTTGAGCATCGCGTCCTCGACGATGACCAGCGCCTCGGCGCCCTGTTCCTTCATCGCGGCGAAGCTGGATTCGAAGTCCGCGGGCGAGCGCACGTTGTGGCGCTGCATTACGATGCCGAGCTGCTTCGCGGCCGGCTGCATCTCGCGCTCGACCGGCACCATCGAGACATTCTCAGCGTTCATCAGCACCGCGACGCGCGTCAGGCGCGGGAGCGCCTGCTTTAGCATTTCCAGGCGCTTTACGCCGAGCTCCGCCACGAAAAAGCTGCAGCCGGTGATGTTGCCGCCGGGCCGCGCGAGGCTGGGCACGACGCCGGTTGCCACCGGATCCGAGATCGAACCCATGACGATCGGAATGGTGGCGGTGGCGCGCTTCAGCGCGAGCGGCGCCGGCGTTCCGCCGGTGACGAGCGCATCCGGCTTCTGCGCCACCAGCTGGGCCGCGAGCTCCGGCAGCCGCTCATAGCGGTCGTCTTCTACCGAGCGGTACTCGATCGTCAGGTTTTTGCCCTCGACATATCCAAGCTCGCGCAGGCCGGCTTTGAAGCCCTCGATGCGCGGCGCGTAGCCTTTCCGCGTGGTCGGTACCAGGAACCCGATGCGCGCCGTCTTCGCCAGCGTTTGCGCGAGCAACGTGCGCGGCAATGCCAACGCTACCGCACCTGCGAATATCAGTTTTCTGCGCGCCCGGATGGGACGGCCCTCCTGCCGTTAGTCTGCGCCTCCGGCAGGCGGCCGTGTTGTAGACATTCACATGGCGGAAGCCAGTGACGGCCCCGCGCCAAATCCCGGAAAACGCGGCTCTTTCAGGCCTTGTCGTGCGCGCGCCGTCTCATTGGACGACCTCGTTTGCCCGCGCCAGCAGCGCCGGTGAAACGGCCAGGCCCAGGGTCTTGGCGGTCTGAAGGTTGATCACCAGCTCGAAGCGGTTCGGCAGCTGCACGGGCATTTCGGCCGGCGACGCACCTTTCAGGATCCGGTCGACATACGAGGCGGCGAGGCGGTACATCTCGAGCTGATCGAGGCCGTAGCCCGCCAGCCCGCCCGCCTTCGCCGCGAACGTGAACGGGTACACGGCGGGAAGTCGCTGGCGCGCGCAGGTGTCGATGATGAGTTTTTCGTGAACCCGGTTGCTCGGGTTGGGCATCGCGACGAGGCCGCCGTTTCGATCGCGCGCGAATGCGGCGATGACGCGCTCCATCTCGGCGCCGTCAGTCGTCGGCGAAAGGGTGACGCGCACGCCAAGCGCGTCCGCGGCCGATTCCAGGGCGCGCGAGAGCTGCACGTTTGCCGCAATCTTGGCGTTGTAGAGAACGAGCGTGCGGGTCACTGCCGGTGCCAGCTCTTTCAGGAGTTGCAGCCATTTGCCGCCCATCGCCGGCTCATAGTTGGTGAAGCCGGTCGCATTGCCGCCGGGGCGGGACAGGTTCGCGATGAATCCCTCGGCGACCGGATCGGAAACGGCGAGAAAAATCGTGGGAATGCGGCGATCGACCTGCCGCATCACCGCAAGCGCCTGGTTGCTGTGGACCATGATCAGGTCGGGTGCCATGCCGACGAGCTCAGCTGCGTGCTCCCGCATTTTCGCAGCATCCCCGGCTGCATAGCGGTATTCGATCCGGATGTTCCGGCCCTCGGACCACCCGAGCTCCTTCAGCCCTCGCCAGAGCGACGCCATGCGTTGCTTGTTCTCGACATCGTCCGCCGCGAGCGGAATGAGAAAACCGACACGCGCAACCTTCGACTGCGCCCGCGAAACGCTGGGGCCGGCGAGCAGCGCAATGACGCCCCCCGCGGCCGAGAAGAAACCTCTTCGGTCCACGCCCTTAGTCTGCCCTCCGCGCTAGATCTCGTGTTGTAGGAAATTCACTGGACGAAACGGACTGGCGGCGCTGCCGCAAATGCCGGAAAATGCAACGCTTTATGGCAAACGCACTCCCGAAGTCGATCGACGAAACGCAGGCGCTGCTCGCCTCCGGCGAGTACGTGGCCGATCGGAGCCTGGCGACGTCTCTCTACCTGTCGCTCGCGATGAAGCGGCCGCTCTTCCTCGAGGGCGAGGCGGGCGTGGGCAAGACCGAGATCGGCAAGGTGGTGGCGCAGGCGCTCGGCCGGGACCTGATCCGGCTGCAGTGCTACGAGGGCCTCGACATCGCGCAGGCGGCGTACGAGTGGAACTATCCGCGGCAGATGATCGAGATCCGGATGGCCGAAGCGGAGGGCGTCAAGTCGCGCGAGGGCCTGGAGCAGGACATCTTCTCGGAGCGCTTCCTTATCCGCCGGCCGCTGTTGCGCGCGTTGCAGCCGCTCGCCGCGCCGCCGGTGCTGCTGATCGACGAGCTCGACCGCACCGACGAGCCGTTCGAGGCCTACCTGCTCGAAGTGCTGTCCGACTGGCAGGTGACGATCCCGGAGATCGGTACGGTGCGTGCCGCCGAGCCGCCGGTCGTGGTGATCACCTCGAACCGCACGCGCGAGATCCACGACGCGGTGAAGCGGCGCTGCTTCTACTATTGGGTCGACTATCCCGACGCGAAGCGAGAGCTCGAGATCCTGCGGCGCAAGGCGCCGAAGGCGGCCGAGGCGCTGTCGCGCGAGGTCGTCGCCTTCGTGCAGCAGCTGCGCAAGGTGGATCTGTTCAAGTTGCCCGGCGTCGCCGAGACCATCGACTGGGCCAACTGCCTCGCGGCGCTCGACCGCATGGTGCTCGACCCCGAGACGGTCAACAACACCCTCGGCGTGCTTCTCAAGTATCGCGACGACCTCGAGCGCATCGCGGGCGAAGAGGCCGCGCGGATGGTGAGCGAGGCGAAAGCCGCCGCGGCTGCGTGAGCGTCCTCGGGTTCCTCCGGCGCATGACCGGCGGCGGCGCCGAGGGCGCGGTGCGCGAGCTTGCGCAGATCTGCGAGGCGCTGCTCGCCGAAAGCGGCGAGTACGCGAGCACGGCGCTCGCCCGTGAAGCGGTGACGCGATTGCGCTCGCTCAACGACGCCGCGCTCGCGCAGTTCTTCGACGTGCTGGCGACCCAGTACTCGCCGGCCGAGGGCCGGCTGAAGGGCGCCGCTGCCGCGTATCAGGCCGAGCCGTCGACCGACAATCTCATCCAGCTGCAGCAGGCCTCCGAGTCGCCGCGCCGCGAGCTCTTCGACCGCCTCAACATGGCGCCCGGCGGCACGGCCGCGCTCGTCGATATGCGCAAGGCGCTCCTCGCCCAGGTCAAGTCGAAGCCGCAGTGGCGCCCGCTCGACTACGACCTGCGCCGGCGGCTGCGCTCCTGGTTCAACCGGGGCTTCCTGCGCCTCGAGCGCATCGACTGGCGCACCTCGGCAATGGTGCTCGAGAAGCTCATCGACTACGAGGCGGTGCACGCCGTGCAGGGATGGCACGACCTGCGACGCCGGCTGCAGGCCGACCGCCGCTGCTACGCCTTTTTCCATCCGCAGCTGCCCGACGAGCCGATCATCTTCATCGAGGTGGCGCTCACGCGCGGCATGAGCGCGTGCGTGCAGCCGCTGCTGGACGTGCGCGCGCCCGTCGGCGACGCGAGGAACGCGGACTGCGCGATGTTCTACTCGATCACCAACTGCCAGGAGGGACTGCGCGGCATCTCGTTCGGCAACCAGCTCATCAAGCAGGTGGCCGAGGACCTGAAGGACGAGTTCCCGCACCTGCGGCGCTTCGCCACGCTCTCGCCGATTCCGGGATTTCGCGGCTGGCTGCAGAAGCATGCCGCGCCCGAGCTGCTCGCGCGCATCGCCGACCCCGCGTGGCACCTGGGCGAGATTCCCGAGACGCTGCAGCGCGAGCTCACGCAACTCTGCGCCTATTACCTGGTGCGCGCCAAGCAGGACAACCGGGAGGACGGCGAGCCCCTCGACCCCGTCGCCCGCTTCCACCTCGGCAACGGCGCCTCGCTCGATCGCCTGAACTTCCTCGGCGATACCTCGGAATCCGGCATGACGCGCTCCGCCGGCCTGATGGTCAACTACGTCTACTGGCTCGCCGAGCTGGAAGAGAAGCACGAGCGCTACTTCCGCGAGCACGCGGTCAGCGCTTCGCCGGTGGTCGAGAAGATGGCGCGCGAGTGCCGGCTGCCGGGCCAGGACGCAGCTTGAACACCGCAGTGCGCAGCGACGCGGGCCGGCTTTCCGAGAACGTGATGCACTTCGCGCGCCTGCTGCGTGCCGCGGGCATGCGCATCGGCTCCGACCGCGTGATCGATTGCGTGCGCGCGCTCGAGATCGCGGGCGCGCACCAGTTCCCGCTGCGGCGCGAGGACTGGTACTGGACCATGTCGGCGGTGCTGCTCTCGCGCCAGGAGCAGCGCCCGATCTTCGACCAGGCGTTCCGCATCTTCTGGCGCGACCCGAAGCTCGCCGAGCGCATGATGCAGCTCATGCTGCCGCAGGTGTACGGGCGCACCGCCAAGCCCGAGCAGCAGCAGAGCCAGCGCTTGACGGATGCGTTGTTTCAACAGCCACGCGAGCAAGATCCCGCCACGGAAAAGCTGGAGCTCGAAGCGCGGCTCACGTTCTCCTCGCGCGAGATCCTGTCGCGCATGGATTTCGACACCATGTCGGCGGCCGAGCTGGTCGAAGCGAAGAAGATGCTCGCCGAGCTGCGGCTGCCGCTGCCGCTGATCAAGACCCGGAGAAAACGGCCCTCGGCGAAAGGCAAGACCATCGACCTGCGCAAGACCCTGCGCGAAAGCATGCGCGAAGGCGGCGACATCATCCCGCTGGTGCGCGCGGCGCCCACCGAGCTGCACCCGCCGCTCGTCGTGCTGTGCGACATCTCGGGCTCGATGAACCCGTACTCGCGCATGTTCCTGCATTTCCTGCACGCGATCACCAACGACCGCGACCGCGTGGCGGTGTTCGTCTTCGGCACGCGTCTGACCAACATCACGCGCCAGCTGCGCCACCGGGACGTGGACGTGGCCATGGCCAAGGTCGCGGAAGCGATCAAGGACTGGTCCGGCGGCACGCGCATCGGCGCGAGCCTGCGCGAGTTCAACTGGCGCTGGGGCCGGCGTGTGCTGGCGCAGAACGCCTGCGTGCTGCTGGTGTCGGACGGCCTTGACCGCGAGGCTGGCGAGGGCCTGGGCGAGGAGATGGAGCGGCTCGCCAAGTCCTGCCACCGCCTGGTGTGGCTGAACCCGCTGCTGCGCTATGAAAAATTCGAGGCGCGGCCGGCCGGCGTGCGCGCGATGCTGCCGCACGTCGACCTCTTCCTGTCGGTGCATAATCTGAAAAGCCTGGTCGATCTCGCGCGCACGCTCAGCCAGCCCCTCAGCAATCCGACCCTCAAGGAAAAAGCCCAGTGGAGATGACCGGCGCACAGCTGATCCCCGCCTCGCAGCAGGCGACGTGGGAGGCGCTCAACGACCCGGAGGTGCTCAAGGCCTGCGTGCCGGGCTGCGAATCGATCACGCTCGTCAATCCGAACGAGTACCAGGTGCTGATGACGGCCCGGGTCGGCCCGGTGAGCGCCAAGTTCCGCGGCCGGCTCTCGCTCTTCGACATCAAGCCGCCGACTTCCTATTCGCTCGCGTTCGAGGGCCAGGGCGGCGCCGCGGGTTTCGCGAAGGGCGCGGCGCAGGTGCAGCTCTCTCCGCAAGGCGAGCAGACGCGGCTTGCGTACGACGTGAAGGCGAACGTGGGCGGCAAGCTCGCGCAGATCGGGTCGCGCCTGGTCGATGCCGCGGCGAAGAAGGTCGCCGACGAGTTCTTTCAGAACTTCACCAAGAGAATGAGCTCGGCCGAGGACACGACGGTGGTGACGAGCGCGGCGCCCGACCACGGGCACGGCGGCGCGACGCCGGAGCGTGCGCTGCCCGGCGTGTCCAATACCACGCTCATCTTCTTCGCCGCGGGCGCGCTCGTGGTGTTCCTCGTCGCGCTGGTCGTGCTCTTTGGCTGAGTTGCTCTTTCGCGAGGACCCGTATCTCACGGCGTGTGAGGCGACCGTGGTTTCGGTCCACGAGAATGCCGTGGAGCTCGATCGCACCGTGTTCTATCCGCTCGGCGGCGGCCAGGCCGGCGACACCGGCAAGGTGGGAAACTGGCGCGTGCTCGACACCCGCAAGGGTGCGGGCGGTGACTCGGTCTTGCATCTGCTGGAGCCCGGGGCCAGGCTCGAACCGGGCGTGACGGTACCGATCGAGATCGACTGGCAGCGGCGCCACCGCCTGATGCGGCTGCACACCGCCCTCCATCTGCTCGGCGCAGTGGTGAAAGCGCCGGTGACCGGCGGGCGCATAGGCGACGACAAGGCGCACCTCGACTTCGACATCGAAATGGAGAAGCTGGTCAAGGAAGAGATCGAGGCCCGCCTCAATGAATTAACCGGCAAAGGCCATCCGACGGTGCCGCGGTGGATCACGGATGCCGAGCTCGACGCGCGGCCGGAGCTGGTGAAGACCATGTCGGTCGCGCCGCCGCGCGGCGAGGGCCGGGTGCGGCTGCTCGAGATCCCGGGCGTCGACCTGCAGGCCTGCGGCGGTACCCACGTGAAGAACACTGCGGAGATCGGCCGCCTAGCGGTCGCGCGCATCCGCTCGGAAGGCAAGCGCAACAAGCGCGTCACCCTGACGTTTGCATGAGTGTGGTCGCGAAGATGGACAAGGTGGTCAACGCGTTCGTCGCGCGCTGCCGCTGGTTCCACGAGCCGATCACCCGGGGGCGCGCGCGCATGTTCGCCCTGCAGCACCGCCTCAACACGCGCCAGCGCAACTCGGTGCTCAAGCTCAAGGTGGCGACGAACTGCAGCGACTGGGAGACGCGCCTGCGCATCATTCGCGCGTGCAGCGAAGAGGTGATCGCCGACCACGAGCATGGCGGCGGCCGTCCGCACTGGCAGATCCTGGAGGACCTGGGCGTAAGGATCGGGCTCGGCCGCCGGGCGCTGCAAGATGCGAAGCCCCTGCCCTCGACCGAGCTCGCGTGGGCGGCGTGGGACGGGCTGATGGCCAACCGCCACTGGCTCGAAGGCATCGTCGCCAACACCTGCGCCGAGCGCGTCAACGTTCCCGGCTACGGCAAGGGCGAGTTCCGCAAGTACGGCTGGTTCGGCGTCGAGCGGCGCCGGTGGAAAGGCTTGTTTCGTCTCACGGAGGAGGAATTGGAGTTCTTCGAGCTGCATACCGAGGCCGACATCGAGCATTCCGACACCGGCTGGCGCGCGGTGGAGAAGTTCGCGCGCGAGCTGCGCCTGGAGGAGGTCGTCGTCGCGGCCTGCGAGCGCAACCTGTACGTGTGGGAGCACTACCTTAACGGCATCGCCGCCGCGGGAGACGCGCATGGCGCAAAAGCCTGAGCGCCGCCCGGCGGCGATCCTGTTCGCCGAGCTGCGCAACTTCACGCGGCTCTCGGAAGTACTGCAGCCCGACAAGGTGCTCGAGCTCGCGAACGAGTTCTTCGCCCTCGCCGCGCGCGCCATCCAGGAGAACACCGGCAAGGTGCTCGCGGTGCACAACGACGGGCTGATGGCGGCGTTCGCCGCGGGCGGCGCGGCCGAGTTCAACGCCCAGGCGGTCAAGGCGGCGCAGTCGATCCAGCGCGATTTCGGCCCGATCGGCGAGCGCTGGCAGAAGGAGTACGGCTTGCCGGCCGCGGTCTCGCTCGGCGTGCACACCGGCGAGACGCTGTTCGGCTTCGCCGGCCCGGCCGGCACGCAGCAGTTCGTCGGCTTCGGCGACAGCGTGAGCGTCGCCGAGCGCCTGGTGCACCGCGCGCGCGCCGGCGAGATCGTGATCTCGCTCGACGTGATGAAGGCGCTGGGGCCCGCGGTCCGGTCGCTCGGCGCGGAGGAGTTGCCGGCGCTCGAGCTCGGCGGCAAGCGCCCGCCGCTGCCGATCTACGGCATGCTGCTCGAAACGCGCCTGGACTTTACGTAGTCGCCGAAGCTTCGCGCATGGCCGCGGCTAGCGTCTGGGCCGGATAGGCGCCAGAGACGCCCGACTTCCTCTCGAAGATGAACGTCGGCACCGCGGAGATGCCCATCGCGCGCACCTCGCCCTCGAGCGTCGAAACGTCGCCCGCTTTCTCGGGCCAGCCCTCGACCCCGCATTGCGCGGCGATCTCGGCCAGGACCGCCGGGTCGCCGATGTCCCTGGCTTCCTCGAAGTACGCGCGAAACAGGCGGTTCACGACTTCGTCCTGATCGGGCGCAAGCGCGATCAGGCGGTGGGCTTCGGTCGTGTTGGGCGTGCGTTCGATGCGGTCGAAGGCGAACTCGATGCCCTCGCTCCTGCCCTCCGCCATGACCCGCGCGTCGAGCTCGCGCGAGCGCGCGAGCGAGCCGAACTTGGCCTTGCGGTATTCGGCGCGCGGCATGCCGCCTTTCGGCATGCCGGGATTCAGCTGGAAGGGTAGCCAGGCGACATCGACCTGGACTTCACCGTCGATGAGATTTAGCGCCTTCTGCAGCCGCTTCTTGCCGATGTAGCACCACGGACAGATCACGTCCGAGGCCACTTCCAGCTGCAGGCGCTTCACTTGGCCGGCTTCCTCGCCGGAATGGTCCAGAAGTAGACCACGCGGCCGTTCGAGTCCAGGCGCTTCTCCGGCTTCCAGGTGCCCATGTCGAACTGGTGCGAGACGATGCGCGTGCCGGGCTTGAGATCCTCCCACAGCCGCGGACGCAGCTTGACGTTGAGATCGGGCAGGAGGTAGAGCGTGATCACCGTGGCTTCGCGGAAGTCGGCCTGGAAGAGATCCTCCTGACGAAATTCGACCAGGTTCGCGACGCCGGCCTTCTTCGCGTTCTCGGTCGCCTCGCGGATGCGCTCGGGGTCGATATCGATGCCGACCGCCTTGATGCCGTAGCGCTTGGCGGCGGTGATGGCGATGCGGCCGTCGCCCGAACCGAGGTCGTACAGGACGTCGCCTTTCTTCACGTCGGCGAGGCGCAGCATGTCGTCGACGACCTCGTGCGGCGTGGGCACGTAGATGACATCGGGTTGCTGGGTGACCCTGCGCGGCTGGGGCTGCGCGAAGGCAAGCACCTGCGCTGCGGCAAGCACGGCCGCAGTGACTGCCATGGCGATTCGCATGCGGGAAATTATGCCTGAGCGAAAATCAGGGCGAGAAGCCGGTGGCGAAACGGCTCGAGGTGACGGCGGCGTCGACCTCGCGCTCTTCGTCCGGTATGGCCCCCGCCTTCGGCACGAGCGGCAGATCGCTCGCGATCGGCGTCTCGGTGAGCGCGGCTTCGATCTCTTCGGTGCCGTGCAGCTCGAGGCGCGCCCATGCGATCAGCAGCATGGCCGCCACGATGGCGATGATCGCGATTACCGCCACGACCGGGTGCTCGTTGTTGCCGTTCGGCCCGGGGTATTGATCGTGGGTGCAGGCGTGGCCCATTCCGGATTAGACGCTACTCCGGTCTGTGGGTTCTGGATATCAAGTATTACTGATGTCATACATTACCCGCGGTCATGCATCCCTTAGTCGCCTGCGACCGTCATGTTCTCGACCAGGATCGAGCCCGACGAGCGCCCGCTGCGCACCAGCACGTCGCTGCCTATCGCCACGATTTGCTTGAACATTTCCGGAAGGCGGCCGGCGATGGTGATTTCCTCCACCGGAAACGCGATCTCGCCGTTCTCGACCCAGTAGCCGGCGGCGCCGCGCGAGTAGTCGCCGGTGACGAGATTTATCCCCTGGCCCAGCAGCTCGGTGACCAGCAGCCCGCGCCGCATGGTGCGCAGCATCCCGGCGAAGTCCGGACCGTCCGACTTCACGGCCAGGTTGTGGTGGCCTCCCGCGCTGCCGGTGGATTTCATCCCGAGCTTGCGCGCGGAATAGCTGCCCAGGAAATAACCCTCGACCACGCCGTTGCGCACGATCGGCCGCTCGCGCGTCGCCACGCCCTCCTCGTCGAACGCGCTCGACGCGAGGCCCTGCGGCTCCAGCGGCCGCTCGTCGATGCTCACGCGCGGTGAAAACACTTCCTTGCCGAGGCTGTCGACCAGGAACGACGTCTTGCGGTAGAGATTGCCGCCGTTCACGGCGGAGACGAAATGCCCGATCAGGCCCAGCGCGACCGGCGCCTCGAACAGCACCGGCGCCTGGCAGGTCGCGATCTTGCGCGCGCCCAGGCGCGCCGCGGTGCGCTGTCCCGCGTAGCGGCCGAGCGCGCGCGGGTCGGCGATCTTCGCCGGCACGCGCGAGGCGCTGTACCAGTCGTCGCGCTGCATGAGGCCCTTTTCCTCGGCGATCACGGCGCACGACAGCCAGTGCCGCGATCCCGGAAAGCCGCCCGAGAAGCCGAGGCTGTTGGCGAAGGCGAACTGCGTCTGCTGCGCCGAGACCGTGGCGCCCTCGGAGTTGCGGATCCTCCTCGACACGGCGAACGCCGCCGCCTCGCAGCGCTTCGCGAGCTCGACCGCCTCCTCGGTGGAGATGTCCCACGGATGGTAGAGATCGAGGTCGGGCTGCGCGCGCGCGAGCAGCTCGGCGTCGGGCAGCCCGGCGCAGTCGTCTTCCGCGGTGTGGCGCGCGATCGCGAGCGCGGCGTCGACGGTCTGCTCGAGCGCCGCGCGCGAGAAATCGGAGGTGCTGGCGTGCCCCCGCCTCGCGCGGGGGCGCTCGCCGAGATAGACCGTGACGCCGATCGAGCGGTCCCGGTTGTGCTCGACGGTGTCGGCGCGGCCCTTGCGCACCGTAACGCTCAGGCCGTAGCCCTCGGACACGTCGCACTCGGCTCCGCTCGCGCCGCCCTGGCGCGCGCGGTTCAGCGCCGCCTGCGCGAGGCTTGCGAGCTCTTCGCGCGCGCAGCTGAACCCGTGGCGCTTCGGCATGGGGGCGCTATGATAATCG
>Ga0075420_100000587_pt1 | contig 29274 bp, 23 predicted proteins | sample SoiMetdeltSBSDD4_FD_75296 | JGI IMG/M metagenome (GOLD analysis project Ga0075420, IMG submission 75296) | Bulk soil microbial communities from a Populus tree surrounding site in Tennessee, USA - Soil MetaG P. deltoides SBSDD4 | ecosystem: Environmental > Terrestrial > Soil > Tree plantation...
ACGGCCTATGCACGTGCGCATCATTCGCGTGATATAGGCCGGAATCCCATAGTTTTAGGTGCCTTAAGTGACGTTGGCGAACGCTCAACGGCGCATCCGCAGCAGTAAGATGGGAAGGCCATGAAAGCTGACGCTCAAGCGTCATTTGGCGCCCAGCTCAAAGCTCTCCGCGAGGCAGCAGGCTTCACGCAGGAAGAGCTGGCAACGATTGCGGGCCTGTCAGTGCATGCCGTCAGCGCGCTGGAGCGTGGGGAACGACGAAAACCCCATGTCGAAACCGTGCGCGCCTTGTCCTCGGCACTCGACCTGACTGGTGCGATCCGTGACGCGCTGATTGCGAGCGCCCGGAGAACCGCGCCAGTAGCGGAACGCGATCAATTGCGCGACGGCTCACTGCCCCTGGCCCTTACAGTCTTTCTCGGCCGCGATGCCGACCTCCAGACGCTGCGAATCTGGCTCGCCGATCCCACTGCGCGTCTCATCACGCTCACCGGGCCGGGAGGAGTCGGCAAGACACGTCTGGCGCTGGAGCTCGCACGTTCGATTGCCGCGCAACGCGCCACCCGCGTGGCGTTCGTTCCGCTCGCTGCCCTTCGCAACCCTGCGTTCGTGGCATCGGCAATCGCCGAGGCTCTCGGCCTCCCGGACGGCACGGCACTGGACTTGCCGAAGCGCGTACGTGCCGCATGCGAGAGTCAGCCCACGTTGCTGGTACTCGACAACTTCGAGCAGTTACTGGACGCGACGCCGCTGGTTGCGGATCTGCTGAAGTCGGTCGCCGCCCTCCGCGTGCTGGCCACCAGCCGCGCTGCGCTCCGTGTGCGAGGAGAGCGGGAGTACGCCGTGGGACCACTCGCGTTGGACGTGGACGACGACGCCACGTCGCCCGCCGATTTCGTGCGTTCTCCAGCGGTGCGACTCTTCGTGGAGCGGACTCGGGACGTACAACCTGAGTTCCGTCTCACCGCCGCGAACGGACCAACCGTGACGGCGATTTGTCGGCGGCTCGATGCCCTGCCGCTCGCCCTCGAGCTCGCGGCTCCGTGGATGAAGGCACTCACCGCCGAGAATCTGCTCCGCCAACTCACGCACGATGTCCTGCTCTCCACCGTCGGCCGGCGCGATCTCCCCGAGCGCCAACAGACGATCAACGCGACGGTCGCCTGGAGTTATCAACTGCTGGCCCCACACGAACAGCGCGTGTTCCGCCTTCTCGGCGCGCTGCCAGGTCGCTTTTCATTCGAGGCGGCCGCCGCGGTCCTGGCCGGTCGTGACGATGCGTCCGCCCGCAACGACGAAGCATTCGGCGCAGTGGCCGGCCTGATGGACAAGAGTCTCGTTCTGCGCGCTGAGACCTCCATCGCCAGTCGTCCTCTGTACCAGATGCTCGAAACCGTGCGTGCATACGCGGCGCTCGAGCTCACGACGGCGGGTGAACGCAACGACGCACTGGAGGGGCTGGCACGCTACTGCATCGGTGAAGCCTCACGCGCCGCCAAGGGGCTCATCCGACCTGCTCAGGGCGAGTGGTTGGATCGCGTGCGTGACGATCTGGAAAATTACCGCGGCGCACTTACGTGGCTCATTGACGCTGGCCGGCCCGCCGAGGCGTCGGACATCGCGTGGGGGCTGAAGTACTTTTGGCTGATCCGGGGGCATGCAGCCGAAGGCCTCCAGTGGTATGAGCAGATTCTGAAAATGCCATGTCTCCCAGTGGCTGCCGAATCGAGAGCGCTGCTCGGAGCGGCGGGGATGTGGTGGACTCAGGGAGAACTCGAACGCGCACGCACCGGGCTCGACCGCGTCCTGGAGCTCGCCCAAGGCTCCGGCGACAAGGAAACGGTTGCACAGGCTGAGCATCTGTGCGGGCACGTTGAACACGCCCTTGGCAACATGACCGCGGCGCGCGGCCACTTTGCCCACAGCATCGAAGGCTTCCGAGCGCTGGGCATTCCATGGGGCACTGGCACTGCGCTGAGCGGGATGGCAGTGCTGGCCCTTGCGACCGGCGATGCCGGTCAAGCGGAACGGCTGCTCGATGAGGCCACGTCAGTGCTCCGCGACGCGGGTCCGTGGTTCCTGACCTGGGCGCTGTATGTTCGCGCTGTCCTGGCGGTGCGGCGCGGGAATTCCGATATGGCGATCACACTAGTGCGTGAGAGCCTCACACGCATCCGTGAGCTCCATGACAAGTTCGCCTTCGTATACGCGCTGGTCCCGCTTGTCGCCGCGGCGGTAATCAAGGGCGACGACGCGTGGGCAGCGCGAATCATCGGCATCCGGGACGGCGTCAGGGAACGCACAGGCGTCACCGTGGTCGACAAATCGGTGCGGGACCTGCAAGAACATTCGGAACGGGAGGCGCGTGCCCGCCTTGGGCCCGATCGATGGGCCCGGGCGTACGCGGCAGGACGCCGCGCGTCGATCGATTCGTTGATCAAGGACATCGATCACGCGTTGTCGAAAAGCCGCCCGCGAGTGCAGAAAGCGTTCGACTCGTGACGCAAAGGACCTCCGCACCGGCATGACGCGCGCACTAAAGCGGATAGTTACAAGTACATGTGCAGCTGTGCGAGGAACGTCTTGAACGCCTCCTCACGCCGCTCGACGTTGTCGACATAGAAATCGAGGCTCACGGTGACGTGAGCGCGCGGCAGCAGGTTGGCGCCCAGATTCCACCGGAACACCCCGGGGGACAGATCGGTTCCCGTACGACCCTGCGGTGACACCTTGAACCACACGCCACGAAATGCTTCGACGGCGGTCTCGTTCACGAATACGAACGACGTTCCGCCTCCACCGTCTCGCATATGAGCGTCGCCTTCCGTCCAGACGGTCACATGCCGCCCGAGTGCGAAACCAACGGCACCCCCGGCGGCCCCGTGTCGCGCCTCGAGCGTCGAGCCGTCGCGATATAGCCCCGAGCCCACGACCACGACGTTCGCACCGACGTCGACCTGCAGACGACCCGTAGCATTGAACGAGGTTCCACCGTCGTCGTTCACAATCGACTCGGCTCGCCCAGGCGAGACCGAGACCTGGAGCAGCGACTTGTCCGATGTGCGACTGACTTCCACGCCGTAGACTTGATCGTACTTGTCGAATCCGAGATCGCTTCGGTTGAAGGACGTGTGGTCGGCCAGGTGGATACCGTACGCGGGCATGTAGCGTCCAACTTTGATCCCGATGCCCCGCGTGCTGTCGTAGGAGACCCAATGCTCGCGCGAGTAGAGCTTTGCGTTCTCGCTTCCGATCTCCGGCATGCGGCCGGCTTCGCCATACGCGGTCCAGCCGTGTCCACGGTAGGCGCCTTCGACGTCGGCATTCATCAGCAGATTTCGACTGTCACTGAATGCGCCGCTCTCAAAGTGCAGGTGCGAGGGCCGAAGAGAGACGCCGAGCTGGACAGGTCCGAGACGATCTCCGAGTGCGCCGAAGAGGAACGCTTCCTCACCAGACACGTTGCCATCAGTTGCCGGCGCCGCGTTCACTTGCCTCGTCGTCGCGAGCTCTTGCCCTGAAAGCGCTCGCCCGTATGGCGTCAATAGTCCTCCTCCAGACGCGGAGTAATGACACGACGAGCACCGGTTGTACTGCTTCGAGAGGAATCTCGGTTCTGCGGCGACCGACCCTGCACCAAAGAGCAGAACCCAGACAAGTGCAAGCAGTGAAGACACACGTATCGTCATGACTGCGCTCGTTCTAAGAATCCTTGTTGGCCAAGAAAGCTACGCGGACTGCGACCTCGTTCTTGACGCCGACTCCGAGATACCGGGGATCGGCGATCGCGTAGTCCGAAATTCGAATTGGAAATGACGCCTCGACACGCACCGACGACCCGCGCTCGCTCATCGTCGCCTGTCCAGCCACGGCCTGTGTCGTTCCGTGGAGACGCAAGTGTGCCGTAAAGCGGCTGTGACCCGCGGCAACGCCCGCGGTGAGCGGGCCGACGTCGATGTTCGACAGCACGGCGGTCTCGAACTCTTGACTCTTCCGGACCTCGAGGTAGTTGTCGAGCATATGCTGGTTACGCAGCGAGATGCCGGTATCGAGCGTCTTCAGATCGACCGAGAGCTCGCCGGCGAGCACTGTCGTTGCAGGGTCGAGGGAGAGCCTGCCCGCGAGTGCCGTCGTTCGGGCTTCGAAGCTCCCACCAACGGTTAATGGGCACACGACGCGGACATCGCCACTTGTCGTCGTCCACGAGTAACTGGCTGCCAAGCTGATGCCACTGGCAACGAGCCACATCATCAGCGCTGTTGAACCGACGATCGTCAGCGTTCGCATGAACGTCCTTTCGTTCTCCACGCAAACACAAACCACGTGAGCCTTCGAAATATTCCCTGAGAGCCGAGCGCGTCCCGTTCTCGACACTTCGGAATATTCGAACGGGTCAGCAGATTAGCTGAAGGTGTGGATGCGTCTGCGATTTTTGCGGCGCAGCTAACAAGGAGAACGACATGAAGAACTACAGCACGACGAGGCAGCAGATTACGCGGGGCATCCTGCGTATCGGGTACATGGCTGCTCTCGGTATGGCTTTGACGCTTGCGCTGCCGTCAGCAGCTCACGCCCAGATCATCACACCGCCACCTGTGCCCACCGGTCTCGAGGTGGATGCGCCAAACGAGGCTTTCCTCCTGGGTCGCGGCGTCGGGACACAGAACTACAGTTGCCAGCCGGCGGCTTCTTTGGGGCGCGTCGCCTGGACATTGTTCACGCCGCAGGCCACGTTGTTCAGCGACGAGCGCGAGCAACTCATCACCCACTTCTCCAGTCCCAACCCTGACGAGGGTGGCGTTGTGCGCGTCACGTGGGAGCATTCCCAAGATACGAGCACCGTCTGGGCGCAGGCGATAGCGGTGGCCACGGTCAAGTCGACCGCGATTCCCTGGGTCAAGTTGCAAGTGGTTGGAGCGCAAGACGGACCGAACGGCGGCGATACGCTATCTGGAACGACATTCATCCAACGGCTGAATACCGAGGGAGGCTTGGCGCCCAAGACGGGCTGTGACACGCCAAAGGACATCGGTCAGAAGCGCTTCGTACCGTACACGGCCGATTACTTTTTCTACCGCCAGAATTAGCCAACGACGCAGATGTCATAGCGCTCCGCACAATCGGAATATTCGAGCGGGCCTGCTGATTAGGTGAGGTGTGGAGCGTTGGCGATTTCGGCAGCGCGACGCATATCAGTCAATTTCAACAATAGAGGACGACAACAATGAGTCAGAAGCAATCGATCTCTCGTTTCGGGTTACCAGCTCTTTCGGCCGGTCTGATTGTCGCGTTGCTGGGCGTGATCCTGGGCCCGGCGCATCCGACACAGGCGGCGGCCGAAGACGGCAAAGGGCCGCAGCTCCTCATCGGACTCGATGATGACAGACAAGACAACGTGGCAATCCAGGCTGGCGCGGGCGCCAATCAGTCCCTCAACCGCACCGACGTCCTCGTCGGCGGATCTGGCAACGACGTGATGTTTGGTTTGAACGGCAACGATGTGATGGACGGTGGTCCAGGGCGGGACATCATCCTGGGCGGACCAGACGGCGGACCAGCACCTGGCGGTCCTCCGAACAGCGACATCATGTTCGGCGGACCGGGCAACGACGTGAATCTGTGGGCCCCTGGCGATGGCAGCGAGGCGTTCATCGGCGGGCAAGGCCGCGATGCGCTCATCTTCGGTGCGACGGACCGCGATGAGGTTGCCGATCCCACGAGGGGTGTGCGGCTGCCAACCCTGTTGGCCGGCGTTCCAGGATTTCCGCAGGGCATACCGACGGCGGACGTGAGCGGTCTCTCGAATTTCTGCACGTTAGAAAACAGCCCGTCGCCGGAGTACCAGTTCTTGGTGCGGTTCCGGGGTGCGGCCGGCAACATCATCGTGACGGTGCGGGTCAGTGAGGTCGAGCAGGTCTTTTGCAGTCAAGGGGGCGCGATCGCCTTTGCCGATCTGACGGCTCCGTCGCCCGTTTTTGTGGTGATTTCGAAACAGGAAGTCGAGACGCTGAACCCGCTGGTCGGAGCGATGATCCGATAGTCATGTCGTTCTGACATCCACCGCCTCTCGCGTCCGGCGATCGCGATACACAGCACTCATCGATGATGAGACGCCTCTGCGCTTCGGCCCGGCCTGTAAGGTATAGTCCCGGCAAGATACGCTATGCCTCCACAAGTCAAGGCCGAGACGCTTCGCAAGCTTCAGCCGAAGCTGCGCATGATTGCCGACGGCGGGAGCACGGTCAACATTGTCCGGGCCGAGCGGTGCGCCGCCCTGTCGGTTGCCAAACCCGAGTTGCTGAAGAAAATACCGCCCGTCAGGGGCGCAGCGGCCGCTCCCGTTAGTCGCAAGAAACTAAAGAAAAAGCTGAAGGCGCCACGACTGAAGTCCATCACGCCTGACGTGCTCACCAACGTCTTCGTCTATCTCGACGATGCCCGAGCGAAGGATCCGCCATGGCATGACCGGCCCACGTCACGGAGCGGGCGGATCATGCAGGTGCAGACCAGGTTGAATGATGTTCCCCGGCTCGCAAGCGCACCTCAGGTCGCCTTTGTCGAAATTGCTGAAGCGTTGAAAGCGCCAGCACCCGTCCTCGCGGACTTGCGGCCCAAGGCTCCGCCGACGAATCTGCGCCGCTTCGCTGGCGCCGCGAAGCACAAGTACGGGAAGGGGGTCCTGATCGGGATCGTCGACGTACAGGGTTTCGACTTTTCTCATTCTGATTTTCTCGACGACAAGGGGCACACCCGCTTCGTGCGGATTTGGGATCAGGGCGGAAGCGATCGACCGAGCCCCGAGGGAAATCAGTTCAGCTACGGCGCGGAGTTTCGTCGGGAGCACTTGAATGCCGCACTCAAAGCGGCGACGGGCCTGGGGCTGCCTGCGACCGACATCGAGAAACAGTCCCAACTGATCGAAGGGTCGCATGGCACACACGTCGCCAGCATCGCGGCTGGCAACCGCGGCGTCTGCCGAAACGCCGACATCGCCGGCGTGCTGATCTCGCTGCCGCAGTCGGACGAGGACCGACGGCTCTCCTTCTACGACTCGAGCAGGCTGGCCGACGCGGTGGACTATCTGCTCCGGCTTGGCGAAGAACTCGACAAACCAGTGGTCATCAATGTCAGCCTGGCGACCAACGGCCACGCTCACGACGGCAGCGCGGCCGTCACACGCTGGATTGATGCCGCGCTCACGACGTCGGGGCGAGCCGTCGTCGTTGCCGCGGGCAACTCCGGCCAGGAACGGGCCGAGTCCGGTAACGACCTGGGGTTCATCACCGGACGAATCCATTCGAGCGGCACCATTCCAGCGGCCGGCCTGGTGCGCGACCTCGAGTGGGTCGTTGTCGGGAACGGGATCATGGACGTCTCCGAAAACGAGATGGAAGTGTGGTTCAGCGCACAGGATCGCATCGCGGTCTCGGTGAAACCGCCCGGCAAGGAGTGGATCGGACCGATCGAGCCGTGCGAGTTCATCGAGAATCGCATCATCGAGGATGGGACCGTCCTGAGTGTCTACAACGAGGTCTATCACCCCGCCAACGGGCACAACTACATCAGCCTCTATCTGAGTCCATTCTTCTCTGCGACCGAGATCGTGGGTGTACCGGCGGGCACGTGGATGGTGCGGTTACACGCGCGGGAGATTCGCGATGGACGATTCCACGCGTGGATCGAGCGCGATGACCCGCAGCAACTTGGCCGTGTCGCTGAACGGGAAGCATGGGCGTTTCCGTCATTCTTCACGATGAATTCGCTGGTCGATAACACCACCGTGAGCTCCCTGGGGTGTGCCAATCGAGTGATTACCGTGGCGAACCTCGATGCCGTCGCCAACAGGATCAACATCTCGAGCAGCCAGGGGCCGACGCGCGACGGGCGGCAGAAACCGGATATCGCGGCGCCGGGGACCAACATCGTTGCGGCGAAAGGGTTCGCCGGCGATGGCGACGACTGGATCGGGATGACGGGCACGAGCATGGCGAGTCCGTTCGTCACCGGCGTTGTAGGCCTCATGCTGGCCAAGCATCGGCGCCTGATGGCCGCTCAGATCGAGGCGATCCTCAAGCGGACTGCGAAGCCATTGCCAGGGGCCGGTTTCGAGTGGACGAACGACGCCGGCTTCGGCGTCATCGATCCGGAAGCGGCACTCGCGGAAGTCGACCGCATCGACCTGCGAAGGGATCTCAAGTAATGCAGCTCACGGTGTTCCAATCGGGAAAAGGTGACTGCTTGCTGCTCGCCGACACCGGCGACAAGACACGCATTCTCGTCGACGGTGGTATGCCGGACGCCTACAGCGAGCACGTGGCCCCGGCCCTGTCGGCGCTCCGAAAGAAGAAAAAGAAGGACATCGATCTCGTCTACGTCTCGCACATCGATCAGGACCATATCGGCGGCATCCTCCGCATGCTGGATGACGAAGTGCTGTGGCGGGTGCACGAGCATCAGGTCAAGAGCGGCAACCGCACGCACCCCGTTCCAAGCGTGCCGCGGCCCCCGAAGATCGGTGGACTGTGGCACAACGCCTTTCGCGAACAACTGCCGAAGCAGGCGGAGCCGATCGCTGAAACCCTCGCCGCTATGGCGCCGATCCTGTCTGGCGCCGTACTCGACGAGCTACGGGACATCGGCCGCACGCAGGGCGAGCTGGCTTCCAGCGTCGAGGAAGCGATGCGTGTGTCACGCCGTATTGGCGCCACGCAACTCAAGATCCCGTTGAACCAGCAGGCGCAGGGCAAACTGTTGATGCGCAGAAAGGGTCAGAAGCCGATCAAGCTCGGGCTGTTCCAGATCACTGTCCTGGCGCCAGGCGCCAAGCAGCTCGAGGCGCTGCGAGCGCAGTGGGCCGCCTGGCTCGAAAAAGCCTCGAGCAAGAAACTGCTCAACCAGCTGCGCGAGAAGTCGCGCGCCGACGAGAAAGCCCTCGGCGCCGCTGATTTCGAGCAGCTGTTTGCGATGATTCGCCTGCAGGCAGAAGCATTCGGTGATCCCGCCAGCGTCACTCCTCCGAACCTTGCGTCACTCATGCTGCTCGTCGAAGAAGCTGGCAAGTCCATTCTCCTCACTGGAGACGGCCGCTGGGATCACCTCGTCGAAGGACTCACTGAAACGGGCCGCCTCGATCGCAATGGCCGGTTCAGCGTGGATATTCTGAAAGTCCCGCATCACGGTTCGAAGAACAACGTCGTGGACACCGACCTGCTCGATCGCGTGATCGCCACTCACTACGTCTTCTGTGGCGACGGTCATCACGGCAACCCGGGCGTGGAAGTGATTGAGTTCATGGCGAAACAGCGCGTGAAGGCGCCGGGGAAATTCAAGTTCTGGTTCAACAGCAGCGCGGCAGTAGCCGGTCGCAATGAAATGGCCCACATGCGCGACGTCGAACAGAAGGTTCGCAGCCTGGCCGCAGGCACCAAGGGCAAGATGACCTTCGCGTTCCTCCAGAGCGGGAGCAGTTTCCGCGTGATCTGAAGCCTCTTCTACAGCTACGTAGTATCCGTCTCTAGCCGGACCAGTTTCCCTACAGCCGTGTCCCTCATGGCGGAGGTATGTCGCTTGCTTCCGTTCTGGCTGAGGTATCGACATGCGCCTCAGCATCTTATTGGTGTGCGCCTTGAGTGTCGGCAGTCTCAACGCGCAATCGAGCCGAACCGGTACCGGCGACGACAACGTTCTCACCACGGTTCGCATCCCTACGGCTGTGAAAGCCGGCGGGACACTCCTGCCTGCTGCCAGCTACCAACTCCGGCTAACAGGTGAACACTCGGCGCCGGGAGGTGAACAACGCGAGGTCCAGGAGTGGGTGGAGTTCATCTCGAATGGCAAGGTCGTGGCACACGAGCTCGCCGAGATCTTGTACGACGATGATCGTCCCGCCGTCGGGGCATCGGCGCAGAAGGCGCGGACCGGAACGCGTGTTGAAATACTCAAGGACAGAGAGTTCCTTCGCGTCTCGGTCAAGCGCGACAACGAGCGCTACCTCATTTACCTGCCGGTCAGCGGCGGTTGAACTGCTTTGCGGGTCACTGAAACTGCGCACCTCACATCAATTCGTGCGCATCGCAGCCGCGGCATTTCGTGGGTCGGAGTCGATTGGCCGTGAATCGCCGGCCGATCGGGGATAGCGAGGTAATTGCATGACAATCTGACAAAGGGACATGACACGGAGCACCTTCGCGGCAGTCCTCGCCGCGCTCGTACTCACCACGCTGCCGGCCGCTGCCCAGGAACTGCAGCCTCGTCGCTATCTCCCCGATTCGTCCGACGAAGACTGGAGCTTCTTGAAAAGCGCGCCCAAGACCGACGTGTGGGATCCGTTGAAGTACATCCCGTTCAGCCGTGACGGCTGGTTCATGACGTTGAGCGGCGAGGTGCGTTACCGATCCGAAGCGTTGCGCATTCGCGCCACCGACGAGCGTCCCGCGACCATCGACAACTATGTCCTGCAACGCTATCTCACCGGGGCTGACGTGCACTTCGGCCCACGTGCGCGCTTCTTCAGCGAGCTGCAGAGCGGTCTCATGCATGGTGCTGTGCGAACAGCCCGGCCAACCGATCGCAACACGATCGACATGCATCAGGCGTTTTTCGAATGGCAGCAGGTGGTGCGGACGGGCCATCGCATTACGGCGAAAGTAGGCCGCCAGGAGCTGGCGATCGGCAGCACTCGATTGATCTCGGCGAGCCCCGGGCTCAACGTCAAGCGCAGCTTCGATGGCGCCTCACTCTCCTATCGCGCCTCGCGGTGGACGGTAGTCGGCGTCGCGGCGCGGCTGGTTGCGCTCTCGAGCGGTGCATTCGACGATGCGTGGAACGCGGGACAGCGGTTCTGGGGTGCCGCTGCGGGCGGCCGCAGCCCGCGATTCGAGCGCGGCGAGCTCGGAGTGTACTACCTGGGGACCAGCCATCCTGCAACGAGCTATTTTCAGGGTTCCGGCGACGAGCGTCGCCACACGGTGGGCATGAAGTGGAGCGGCACTGGAAGGCGTTTCGACCTGAACTACGACGGCATCTTTCAGTGGGGCACGTTTGCCGGCGCGCCGATCCGCGCGTGGGGCGTCGCAACTGAAACCGGCTATCGTGTGCCGTCTGTCCGCTGGCGGCCGCGCGTGAGCCTCCGCACGGATTTCGCCTCGGGCGATCGTGATCCCGCCAACCCCGAGCTTCAGTCCTTCAATCCCCTGTTCCCCGGCAATTCGTATTCCGGCGCCGTCGGACTTTTCGGCCCCACCAATCTCACCGACCTGACAGCAGCGGTGACGTTCGCGCCACGATCGAATCTCACCATCGGCTTCGAAGCGCCCAGCTACTGGCGCACGTCAACTCGGGACGGCGTGTACGCCACCGATCTCCGGTTGCTGGTCCCGCCGACTATCGGGCAGGGCAAGTACGTCGGCACCAACCCGAGCGTGCTCGCCGTGTGGCAACCGACTCGTCACGTACAGCTGCAGGGCGTGATCACGCGATTCATCTCCGGGTCGTTTCTCGAAGACTCGTTCGTGTCATCGGGGTTCGGCTTCTATTCCGGCACTTTCGTCTATCGGTTTTGATCGGTGTTCAATGACGATCGGCGTGACAGAGATTCAGGCGCGGCTGACGTGGACTGCGACACCGTTGAAGACGGCCGTGCCGCTCAAGGTATCGACGTCGAGCTCGCTCGTGACGTCGTTGACGCTCGCGCCTGGGACGTCGCGCGCCACGGTTAATCGAGTCCCGTCGCGATCGTGACCCCACCCGTGCGGGAGGCTGACGACGCCTGGGAAGATTGCGTCGGTCACTTCTACTGGCACAGTGAGCGAACCGGCTTTCGATTGGAGATGAGCCAAATCTCCGTTCGCAAGATCTCTCGTCGTCGCGTCATGTGGATGGATCAGCAGCGTGCATCGCGGCTTCCCCTTCACGAGCCGGTGCGAATTGTGCATCCACGAGTTGTTGCTTCGAAGCTGCCGTCTTCCAATGAGCAGGAGGTCGCCGTTCGTGTCCATCGTGACGTCGGCAAGCAGTCGCTCGCGCGCCTCGCGTATGAAATCCGCCGGCGCGACGTCGATCTGACCATCGGCAGTACCGAGCAACCGTGCGATCCGTCCAGGTTCGAGCGGCCCGAGGTCCATGCCATGAGGCGCCTGTCGAAGTTTTGCAAGGCTGAGCCGATGAGGCCCCATGCGCAACATCAGATCGAGGAAGCGCTCAGGGCGCAGTACGTGCAGAGCTCGACGAGCCGGTGCGCGGAGCAGCCTGGGGACGAACATGCGTGCGCTCAGGTCGGCAACGATTTCCCAATCGTGACGCTCGGACGAGTCGCGCTCGACGACAGGTTCCGCGTACTTCGCGACATTGCGTACGGCAAACGCGTAGAGCGCGAGGTCGTAGTGCGCGCGTGAGAGTGGAGGCGCAGGCGGCAGCACGACGTGCGCGTGGCGCGTTGTCTCATTGAGATAGGGGTCGACCGACACGACGTGCTCGAGCGACGCAAACGCGCGATCGAGGCGGCGTCCATTGGGCGACGAGAGCACCGGGTTGCCGGCGATGGTGATCAAGCCGCGTATGCGTCCGGCGCCGGGCGTTTCGATTTCTTCCGCCAGCGTCGCAACGGGAAGTTCGCCGCCGAACTCCGGCAGGTCACGTACACGGCTTCGCCATCGGCCGTAAGTGCCGCGCAGCCCCATCTTCGATGAAGTCGAAACGATATCAACAGCCGGCGTCGTGAGCATCATCCCGCCCACGTCGTCGAGATGGCGAGTGAGCAGATTCAACACCTGCACGAGCCACGACGCCAGCGTGCCGTGGCGTTGAGTGCACAGCCCGACGCGGCCGTAACAGGCCGCCCGCTTCGTCCGTGCAAACTCCGCCGCAAGGCGGCGCGTCGTCTCGGCGCTGACACCGGTGCGCGGCGCAACGCGCTCGGGCGAGAGCTCGTGCACGAACGACGCCAGCGCATCAAGGTTCTTGATGCGGCCTACGAGACGGCCGGCGTTCACCCATCGCTCCGCGAAGATCACGTGCAGCATGGCTGCGAGCAATAACGCGTCGGTTCCAGGTCGAATCGGGACATGCTCGTCGGCGGCGTCTGCCGTCTCGGTCCGGCGCGGATCGACGACTACCACGCGTCCGCCGCGTTCGCGGATCGCTCGAAGACGGTGCCTCATTCCTGGCGCCGTCATCAGGCTGCCGTTCGACACCATCGGGTTTGCGCCGAGGAGGAGAAGAAAGTCCGTTCGATCGAGGTCGGGGACCGGAATGACCACCTGGTGGCCAAACATGCGCAGTGCAACGAGCATCTGCGGCAACTGATCGGCGGAGCTGGCCGAGTAGACGTTCCTCGTCCGCAGCGCGCGGGCGAACGTCAGCGCATGTGTAATGAGCCCCAGGCTGTGCGCGACGGGATTGCCGTAATAGATAGCGACGGCATCGCGCCCATGCTGCCGACGCAGACGAACGAGACCGTCGGCTGCGCGGTCGAGCGCCTCGTCCCACGATGCCTCACGCCAGCTCGTGCCCTGACGGATGAGTGGCGTGCGAACGCGGTCTGGATCGTTGTGAATATCCGCAAGGGCAGCTGCTTTGGGACAGATGTATCCGCGGCTGAAAGGATCGTCGGCATCACCGCGGATCGAGCGGATTCGTTCGCCGTCGAGGTCGACCAGGATGCCGCATGCCGCTTCACAGAGAGGACATGTCGAGATCCGCACGTCGCGTTTCGAGAACCCCACCATGATCACGGACCTCCGGGGGGTGGATTGGCCGGCGGAGTCGGCGGCGTGTTCGCATCCGCCACCTTCGGCACCAGGTATCCGGCCTGGCTGAATCCCATCAACGCCACGAGCGGCCATGGCACTTCCCAGATTCCGCCTTCGAGGACGCTTTTCGACACAAACAGCACGATCAGGAGAACCGTCCAGAACAGCATCTGCACCTTTGCCAGCGACAATTCCGGCGGCCGATCCTGCGGGAATATTCGGATCAGATCGCCCCATCTCCAATCGAGCACCGCCGGGCCGCTCCCGGTAGTTGCGTAGACGACGGTTGCCTTCTTCACATCCTGAAAGTAGGCGACTCCCCCGGTCACGAGCGATGCTCCCATCAGCACAATGAGCGACGCAGGAATCTCCGGGATCTCGCGCTGAATCAACCCGTAGCCGAGGACCACGCTGCCGACGACGATGGTCCAGCCGGCGATCTGAGCCTGGGAAAGAGCAAGATGGCCGTCGATGCCGGTCAGTAGCAGCATCGGGTTCTCTCGCTTCGCCCGCGCGAGAACGAGAACCAGCAAGAGCGTGGCAACAACGAGGGCCACCGTCCACGCCATGGCGTATCGGATGTCTCCGACGTTGATTTCCCGGGGACCGAGCACGCAACCTCCGCCGTCCCAATAGAGCAACGGCCTGACGCGAACCATCGCTTTCCCAGCAAGGCCCATCGTGCTGGTATCGAACATCAGGATCGTGCCGGTTGGGTTCACCTGCCGCCCGAGATACGTTTCGGTCCACTGCTGTCCCGGCACGACGAGCACGGGTGTGAGCGGCATATCTTCGTCTTCGGCGGCCTCGGTGATCGCGTGACTCCGAAAGAGCCGCAAGCGCGGTTTCTGGCTCGCAGTGAGAGTGGTCGTCACGTAGACGGTCAGCCCATGTGAGATCAGTTGACCGTCCGGCATGTAGAGCCGCAATGTGTCTGCGGCTGGCGTTGGTAGCGCCGTGGACGGCACGGTCGGATTCGTGGACGAGGCTTCGGCCGCCGTTACCGCAGGTGCCGTGCACTCCTGTGCGATTGCTACGGGTGGGTCGTTCTGCGCGATCAGCTGTGGTGTACCAGCGCTCACCATCAGCAGCGCAACAAGTGTCGGCTGAACGATCGAGCCCTTTCGCCGCGTCATCAGTCCTCCTCGATGCGTGTCCGCGTCTGACGTCTCGTGCGCACGATCAGTCGAATTTGATCAGCTCCTTCTCCGCCGGCCGCTGCATGCCCTTCTCGTGGTACTCCTCCCAGAGCTTCGCCCATGGGCGTCCATACATGTCGGGCACCTTGTATTCGATCACTTTGCCTGCGACGACGGGAGTGGCACGCCCGTTGAGCGGGTAGATCGTCTGCACACACTCGATGAAGGTGTACGGATCGCCCTCGTCGAAGCCGCTGATCCGCTCGAGCGTCCGCATCATCCTGATCGGTTCGACGAGCGCTTCGGGATCGTAAAAGACGCCTTCGTGATTCAGGCCGATGAACTCCCCCTCCTGGTCGCGATACGGCGTGTAGATTTCCACCGTCTGCAGCTTGTTCGAGAACTCGGGGTTGCCGTGGACCTTCCAGCCCTGGATATTTGACGACCACGTGATGAGCGCGTCCCCATCCCAGAAGCCGATGGTGTCGCCGTACCACTGGGGCGCGTCGGGGCCGAGACGAGGGACCGCGCCGTCCATCTTGAACGTTCGCCCGATGTGGATGTTGGTGATGAAATTGTCGGCGTCGCCGGCGAGGAACTGGACCAGCGTGGGCGTGACGATGACGGAATGAGGTTGATTGGTGACGGCGTGATAGTGCCAGCGCCGCATGAAGCCTTCGGGCCAGCAGTACTGCGCCGGCCACTGCGGCGCGTTCGTATGCGCGTCGTGATAGGCCTCCTGCACCATCCGTTGCTTGTACTCGTCGGTGAGCAGCGCGAGCAGCGTCGGATACTGACTCCAGAGCAACTCGGCATACCAGTTTTGTCCTCGATGCCACACGTAGCGCCCGCTCCAGTCGCCCGGCACTGTCGCGTAGGTGTGTTGCGTCGGCCCACCGCGGCGGCGCGCCTCGTCGAGCAGCGCCTCGTAATGAGCCTGCGCGGTCTTGAACTCATACGGGCTGACCATCGCCTCGCGTGGATAGTCGCGATCGCAATACCCCCACGCCGCCGACGCCGGCGGCTTGTCGCCGATCATCCCGCCCCGCCACTGCTGTTCGAGACCGTACGGACTGTTGCAGCGGAAATAGCGCTTGTCGGTCCACAGCGCGCGGTCGGCGTAGAAGTCCGTGGACGTGAAGATGTCGACCTTCAGCGCCTCGATCCCTTCGGGCACGGCACCGTTACGGGCGGCGCCCAGGAACCCCTCGAGCCGGTTGCCGGTTGCCGGGCCGTCCAGCGGTCCCACCAGCCAGTTCTGCTCGGGATAGCCCTTGATCTCCCGCGGTGGAATGGCTTCGATGTCTTCGACCTTGCGCCACTGCTGCCACGGAATAGCCGGTGAGACGGGCGCGCCACGGCCCACGCTCGTAAATTCCGCCAGCGGCGGCGTGGCACTTGAGCACGACGTCAACATGGCCATCGACAGGGCCGCGAGCGCGGCACCGCCCACCTTGAAGGAATTCTTTTTTGACATTGGGCGCCCATGATAGCGCCTTCGCGCTTCGCGCTAGGGCAGACAAGCGGTAGCATTTGGGCGTTCCGGAGGAATCACGTGCGCACAACTCTCACATTCTGCCTTGTCGTCTTCGCAGTCGCATCAGCGGCCGGCCAGACTCGACCAAATCCGGCGCCGACCACGCAGAAACCCGGAATGGCGCCACGGCCAGCATTGCTCTTCAGCGAGACCTGGCGGATCCCGCCACACACCGGTGAGGAGACGGACGAGAACACACGTGTGACGCCGGCAGTCGTGACCAACCCGAACCTCGAGGTCAAGCTATACGGGCCGGACGCGAAAGTCATCCGCGCCGCGACGCACGAACAGCGCACCGACCTCTGGAACGGGATGACAACGTCTCCGAGCGCGGTGACCGTGCGCGACCGTCGCAACTTTCTCGATCTGACTGAAGCTGCTCGCTTGCGCTGGATCGTGCGGACAAACGCCATTCACACGCTACACCCGGTCGTGAAACTCGCCGACGGCAGGTTGATCGTCGGCGATCGCCAGATCACGACGCACGGCGAATTTCTCTCGGTCGAAATCGCGTTTACCGGCATGCGCTGGTACACATTGGATCCAGAGAAGGTCGTCGTGCGCACCGAGGTGGTCAATCCCAACCTGCGCATGGTGGACGAGGTTGGCCTCGCGATGCTCATTCCGGGCGGCGGCCACGGCATCGCGGGATCGGCCAACCTGTCGAACGTGGAGCTGTTCGCGTATCCAATGCCTCGTTAAGAAGTGAGTGCGTCGGGCAATGCCTGCATGAAGGCGCGGACGGCCGTGATGTGACTGTTCTCTGAAATGAATTCGAAGACCGTTGGGTCAACCGAGTGCGGCCGCGAATGACCCGACGGGCTGACGTGCGCCAACATCACGGGGCATTCGGCAATCAGCCCCAGCAGCGCCGCCCATGCCGGCAGGTCCAGTATCGCGATGACGTCGAGCGCATCACGCGCGCGCCACGGCGCTCCCGCCTCGAGATGTCTCGTCAGGTCGCGACGCAATTTGAGCAGTCCCAGCTGGATCTCACGGTCGCTGCACTGGAAACCGGCGAGCGTTCCGAGGAGCTGCTCGGTCGCGTGCACGCACACGTCCTTGTAGAGGACGGCCCATCCGACCTGAAACACGCTTGTAAGATCGTGGTCGGCGAGAAAGGCGTCCGGTAAATCGCCGGGCCAGTTCTCCAGGCCCAGATTGCAGATCGCGACGGCCGCATCGAATGCTTCGCGCGTGGTAAACGGCCGGTCCCGTACCGAGCAGCCCGCAACCAGGACATTTGCGAGAAACGTCAGCTCGTTCGTTCGCAACGCATACGCGTCGGAATCGTGGTCACGCACGAATTCCATGTGCCGGTGAACGTAAGCGAGGCCTGGTGTCGGTGTCCGTTCGTCCACGGCGCCAAGAAGCGCGCGCGGCCGATCCGGTAACACACCTGCATCGCGCAGGAGATCGATAAACGCCGCGACATCGGACGGCGCGGGATCGGGCGATGGATCAGCCGATTCCGACCTTGTGTCCTCCGCCTCGGTCTGTCGCTCAGGCGCGCCGGCAACTCTCATGTAAGCAGTCGCGATCGGGCTGGGGCGAAGCGTGTTCTCGCGCTCGAAATGAGACTGCCGTGACGACTGGAGAAAGGCGCGCGCCTGCTCTGCCGCCACGTATCCGAGCTGTTCCTGACGATGTTCGCGAGCGACAGCCAGGTCGAACAGCGCCTGTTCGGAATCGTCCATCAGGTCGTGAAATCCATCGAGCTCCGGCTTGGAGTTCGACAGTCTTCGACATCCACGCATCACTCGATGGAAGTAGTCGCCGTGTTCATTCTCGAGAGCGGCGAGCACGTCAGTGATGGTGTCCCAGGATTCCTCACGCTTCGCGGCGATGACGTAACCACCGAGCTCGAGAGAGACGCCACGTTTCACGACGGTGGGAACGACCAGGTCAGCGCCGTCGACGACCGCCGGATCGAACACCGCCAGATAGCGCGCGAGCGCAGCGATCACCATCGGCGCGTCCATCTCGACGAGTCTCTGCGCCGCAAAGCCGGCGCCGGATTCCGCAAGCACCTCGAGCCAGATCGCAAAGCGGTTGGCATCGAACTGCTCCTCCATACCAGGGTGCGCGCTGCGCCACAGGTCGAGGTCGAAGACAGCCGATAACTGTTCCGGCGTCGCCAGTGCAACGAGCTCGCCGCAATCCTCGAGCCCGCAGTTCTGAATGACGTGATGAAGGCTCGCCGGCGGCAGCCGCGGGACAAGGCGTGCGAGGCGCGGCGTTTCCAGAATGCGCGCGAGGCGATCGCCTGGACGTTGAGCGCCCCTCGACGCAAGGGAGTAACTGGGCGTGCCCGCGCTAACGCGCTTCATTCGACGGGAGCTTGCGCTGCGTGAGCGGGGCCGACGGGTGTCGCGATCGGCCTTCGGCATGGACCGGCGATGGTATCGGAGGACGAGATCTGGCGACAGTCTGTTTCTTTATTGACGCCGGTCGTACAATAAGTACGGGAGAGAAGGGCGCAACCCGCCTTTCGCAAGTCCCTCCCGCGTCCCGCAAGTTTTTCAGGTGTCAGTGTCCGACGGCTCTCGTGCCGCCGTTAGCGAAAATCCTTCAGTCGCTCGGCCTCCAGGCGGATGACTTTTTGCCCTCGGTCGTTGACCTGCGCGACCAGGTCCGTCGTGCCGCCCGGGCCATCCGCCGGCCCGTGGTCCCACAACGCGATGAGGGTGAGCGGCAGATGCAGGACGAGCGCATTGAACAGCATCCACAGGTTGTTCCGCTGCCAGATGCTGTAGTCCTTCTTGCTTCGCAGCCAGATAGGCAGTTGAGTCGACTCTGAGAGCTCGCGCGGCGGAACCCGCTCGCACAACCGATTGAATCGCTCGACCCAACTCGGTCCCCCGCGCCGAACCGATTCGACGACGAAGAGATCTCGTTTGACGGCGAGAAAGAGATTCGTCTGGATCCCGAGCTCCTCACACACTTCGTGAAACAGGATGTCGCTGCCGCAAGCGGCGCCGGCAATTCCTGTCAAGTTGTTGCCTCCGAGCTCGCGTTCCTGGATCACGGCTTCGCGAATCATCCGCTTCGCCTCCGCCTCGGCGGCAGCCGTGCGCGGAAAGCGAGGAGTCTTGCGGTCTTCGGCATCGATCATGTGTCCGGTGAAGAGCAGTACGCGACCCTTTATCTCCGTCGTCGCCCCACTGTCACCGGCGCCCGTGACGCTCAGCGCCTCGGCGACGAACGGGAGTCGCAGACCGAGCTGTTCGAAGATTTTGATTTGATTGCGGACGGCGTCCACCGCAAACGATGGAGCGTCGGAGAGTACTTGACGGTACTTCTGCGAGACCGCTTTCGGCCGCGTCGCTGTCAGGAAGGAGAGATCGGCCGCGGAGATGTCGGTCCACAGCTTTGCCTCTGCGTCCGGAGTTCTTTGCCTCGCCAGCGCGAGTTGTTTGGCCTCGATCGCGAGCTCCACACCACCGACCAGTTGCCGCGCGCGACCCTCGAGCGCTTCGAGTGCCTCCGTCGCTTTGCTGTCGGAGTCGAACGGAGCCGACCATTCTTCCGGTTGCGCTCGCGCCAGGTCGATGCGCATGCGCAGTTGTGAGAGTGCGTTGAGACCCGAGTAGAAGTGATTCCGGTCCTGCGCAAAGCCGGAGGCATAGGCCTCAAATGCTGCCTCCAGCTCGGAGGACCGCAGTGCCGCGAGTTGCGCGTCGGCGCCGGTCTTTGCTTCCAGGCGCTTGAGCCAACGCGTCTTGATGTTGCGCGCCTTCAACGCGTATGCCTCCGCCATGTCCCACGAGTTAGGCTCGGGCGAGTCGATGACGCGCTGGATGGCGGCATTCGACTTGGTGAGGTACTCGTCCATCTTCGGTGAGCCCGATGCCAGCCTCTGGTAGAGCGTGGCGAGCCGCTGATTGGCCCCGACGTCGTTCGGCAGGAGCGCTCTCAGCCATTCGAACGTCTCGGTCGCACCCAATGTCGCCTTGATGAGGAACTGTGCCCGCCCCACCGCCCTCAACCCCAGGGACGCCCACGGGAAGCTGCGTGCTTCGTATGCGAGCAACCGCAAATCGCCGCGCAACTTCCCTTCGCGCGCGAGATCGACCGCTTCGCCAAATTCGCTCGGGACCACTCGCAGGGTCGCGGGATCGGGGGCGCGCAGGTTCGGGAGCAGCTGATAGACGGGACTGTCTGTGCGACCGGAATTCAGCGTGGCATCGAGCGCTTCGGCCAGCGCAACAACCGACGCCGCGGGGTTGGCCGTGTCGTAGGTGAGATATCGGTCTGTTTGCAGATCGAAGGGATATTTGCGGTCGCTTTTCGCACGTAAGAGAAACGTCGCGTTTGGGCGAACGCCGTGACGAATCCCGAGCTCGTAGAACACATTCGCGTTGTGAATAGAAAGATCGGCAACCACCAGGTCGGCTGTCACCAATTCCCTGAACATGTCCTCGCGGATGTTTCCCTGTTCGACGAATGGCAACGTCGTACCCCCCGCCAGTGTGTCGGCCTTGACCTGTTTGATGGCGGGCTGAATCAGGTCGCGCTCGACGGCGTCGAAGTCGATGCCTTCCTGCGTGCCGAATGGCCGGACGATGAAGACGCGCTTGTCCATCGCGGCTGATCATCGCGATGAATAGGGCGGACGTCAACCAACTCGCGCCTCCCGCGAGTTACTCGCGAAGGACCTCTGTCGGGCTGCGCCGACACACTGACGACGTCGGTACATAGCATGCGGCGAAGCCGGTTGCGGCGAGGACGATGAGCACAGTGCCGACCGAAACCAGATCGGTCGCCGATACGCCAACAACCAGACTCTGCAGAACACGCAGCGCGCCGACGCTCGCGAAGGCACCGATACCGAGACCCACCGATATCCAGCGCATTCCCTGTCCGGCAAATCTGCCAATCACACGAGCCGGTAACGCACCAAGGGCGATTCGAATACCGATCTCACGCCTTCGTTGAAAAGCGAGAAACGCCATCACGCTGTACGTCCCGATGGTGCCCAGCAATAAGGCGAGCAACCCGAGCACTCCCGACGTGATGGCGGCAACGCGATTAGGCAGAAGCGAGAGTCCGAGTCGGTCCTCGAAGGTATTGAGATTGAACACGACCAGAGTCGGGTCAAGATCGGCCACCAGCGCACGTGTTGGGCCGACGGCTTGCCGGGGATCGCCCCTGGTCTTCAGCAGAAGCGTTGCGTCGAACGGAGGTGCGGCCGACTGCCCGAACGGCAGATACAGGTGAGCCTTGGGCCCTTCGCTCGGTGACTCGTACTTGCTGTCTTGCGCAACGCCGACGATCGTGACGGACTCGGTGGGCCCAATCCGCATCAGCTTCGCGATTGGAGACTCGCCGGGCCATACCCGACGGGCCAATGTCTCGTTGACGATGGCAACCTTTGGCCCGCGAGCGTCATCTTGCACGCAAAAATCGCGACCTTCGACGAGCCTGATGCCGACGGTTGCAAACAGGCCGCGAGACACATGGTTGACGAGCGCGCGCTGTGCCCGGCGTTGAGACGAGGCATCAGGCGCGTCGTCTCGCGAGAGGTCGACGCTGGCGAGCGGCCGATTGATTGCGAGCGGAATCGTCTCGACGAGCGTGGCTGATTCGACCATCCCCGCTGATTCTGCGGATGCGAGCAGTCGCTCGAAGAATGGCTGGACCTCGTTCGCGCCGTACCGGTCTCTTGGAAGAGCCAGTGTTGCAATCAACACTCGCGTCGCATCAAGGCGACGTTCCTGTGGCGCCATGACGCTTCGGACAAGTGCAAGGGCCGTGACCAGCAGCACCGTGGACAGTACGACCTGCATGACCACGAGGCTTTTCTGAACCACCGGCCTTCCGCCCGCACCACTGTCATGACGTAACACGAGCACTTCGTTGGCGCGTCGGCTGTCGAGAGCGGGACCGAGGCCTGACATGAGTGTGGCGATCAACGAAAGGACACCTGCGAACACCGTCACCCGCCAATCGAGCGCGAACGTGAGGGCGAGCGGCATCGGAACCGGAAGCGGGATCTGCGTCAGCCAGCCGGCCACACTGAGCGCCAGCCCAATCCCAATCGCACCGGCCAAGGTGGCGAGCAACAGGGTCTCGGTCAGGAGTTGACGTAGCAGCTGAACACGTGTCGCACCAAGCGCCAGGCGGATCTCCAGTTCGCGACGGCGAGCCGCGGAGCGGGCCAGGTTGAGAATGGCGATGTTGCTGCAGGCGCCCCAGAGCACCAACCCGACGATCGCCATCAACAGCGCCCCGAACAGCGCGAACGCGCGCTGGGTACCGGGCACGGCCACGGTCGCCGGGTACACGGCGATCGACGCAGGCATGTTCCGTTCGCGTGTGAGTTGAGCGGCGATGCGCGCAAAGTCAGCTTGCGCCGTCGCGACCGAGCGTCCTTCGGCAAGGCGGCCGATCATGAAGCCACGCGAATAGAGAGGCGGCACTCGCACGGCCCGCCACGTCGCGTAGATCCTGGGAATGACAGGCGGCACAGTTCCCGTGAAACTCGCGGGAGCGACGCCCACGACGATGAATGGAACCTCGTCGATCAAGAGCGTCTGACCGATGATGCCGGGATCCGCGTCGAAATGCCGCGTCCATCCTTCGTAGCCGAGAACAACTGCACCGGCCGCAGGCTGGTCGTCGCTCGACGAGAAGGTCCTCCCGAGTGCGGCGCGAATCCCCAGCGTGTCAAAGTAATTGCCGGTGACCGGCATGACGTGGATCGGCTCGGGCGCCTGCCGGGGTCGCCGCACGGCAAACACGCCTCCGGGGTGAAACAGCGACAGGTGCGTCAGCGTTTGGGCGCGGTCCCGGTACTCCAGGTAGTCATCGAACGGCACTGTGTTTTCGAGCGCATTCGTCCCACCTTCATCGGCCCGGACGAGTCGAGCCGGATCGTCGACCGGAAGCGGACGAAGCAGCAGAGCGTTCACGAAGCCGAAGATAGTCAGGTTCGCGCCGATTCCGATGGCCAGGGCAATCGTGGCCACAGACGTGAAACCCGGCGACTTCAGCAAGAGGCGTACGCCGTGACGGATATCGCGTCGCAGATCCTCCAGCCACGTCCAACCCCACACATCCGCTGATCGCTCACGGAGCCGAATGGCGTTGCCAAAACCTTCTGGGTCGGCCATCTGGGCTCGATGTGACTCCATTTCGCGCTCGAGTTCCCGCTCGAGCCGACGTCGATTGAGCAAGTACCACACACGGCGACAGCACCTCGCGAACATGGTGCTCACCTCGCCGCCGACCGCGCGGGGTGCCGCCCAGGGCCGCAAGACAGACAAGGCATAGGTTGCCTATGCCTATACGCGCACGCACGGCACCTGTCAAGTGTTAGATCCGTCCGGAGGCGTGTGAGTTGACGCCGCGTCCTCCTGTTGCTATATAGGCATAGTTCCGCTATGCCTCGAGACAACGGTCTGCCACCGGGCACGCTGTCGTTGCTGATTCTCCGGTTGTTGGCGTCGCAGCCCTTGCACGGGTATGCGATCGCTCAGCGTATTCACGTGGTGTCAGGCGAGCAGTTACGCGTGGAGGAAGGCTCGCTGTATCCGGCACTGCAGAAGCTTTTAGTGAATGGCTGGGTCAAGGCAAGTTGGACGACGTCTGAGTCGGGGCGCGAAGTGCGCGAATACCGCATCACTGCCGCTGGACGCAAACAGCTCGAGTCGGAACTGAAGGAATATCAACGGCTCAACGTGGCAATCGGGCAAGTCCTGGCGAACGGTTAAGAAGCCACAGTCATCCGCCGAAACAGGCGCAAAGGTTGCAGGCTCCTCTTGTCGAGGTCTCTATGAGCACTGCAATTGCCGCGCGCACACGTCCTACAAGCCGGGCGCTCCCCATTCTGCTGAACGTCGTCATCGCAACAATGACGGCCGGATGTGAAGCAATCGGGACCATATTCAAGGCCGGGGTCTGGACCGGTGTGATCGCCGTGGTCGTGGTGATTGGGCTGGTCGCGTTCGTGGCAATGAAGGTCGGCAGATAGTTCTCCAGTTCAGAGCGGCCGCGTCCTTGTGAAATTCACAATCGTTGGTTCTTGAGGGTCAGCTGAACCAACGTTTCAGCCGCGGGCTCTCGCTCCAGATTCCGGCAGCTGGCAATCAGCCGCTCGAATTGCGACGCCGCGATCGGCAGCCCAGGAATGATGGCGCGAATCCGGCGCACTTCCTCGTCGAAATCCCAGATGAACTCGCGACCGGTGGCGTGCCGCGTGTAACTCTTCCCGTCCTTCGTAAAGATAGTGATTCTCGGACCGAAGAGAGTCATGCGGTGTGACGGGATGATCGTGACGCGCTTCATCAGCTCGAGGACCTCCGGCGGATCGGGTATGCCCGGCAGCATGGGAAACCCGCGCTTCACGACACCGTACGCGCTGTAATAGCGTGTGCTACCGCGGCGCGGATCGCCGAAATCGTCCTCGCGCCGAGTCGGAAATGCGGGACTCGGGTACTGCGTCTCCAACCAGTTCACTACCGCCTCGACCCGTTCGACATCCTGATAACGGATGTCGTGTTCCTCGCACAACCGAGCGGTGACATCGACGTGCGCGATGTTGTAGCCAGGAATGGAATAGATGCGATACAGCGTCTCGAGCAACATCCACGACTTCCCGAGATCTGCGGTGAGCTTGTCGAGACTCGTGTGGTCATCACCAACGAAGCTATGGGTCAGCTCACCTGTGTTGTTGCCGGCATACGCGTGATAGAAACCGGCCGGGCCTTCGAGCACCGCCTCGCCGCCACCGACCGGGCCCTGCTTGGCCAGGGCGACAGCCAGCATCGCGTTCCGCACCGCCGCACCCTCGCGCAGCGCAGCGCTTTCAAGGTTGCTTCCTGCCAGGTTAGTGCACAGCGATATCACCGCATGGACCTGGTCTTCATCGAAGCGCATGATCTTTGCGGCTGCGACGGCGGCGCCAAAGATGCTGAAGACCGGCCCGGCGTGAAAGCCGCGGGCCATCACCGTCGGAATCCAATCCGCGGCCATCCGCTCCGTGACCTCGTACCCCGCCGCAATAGCGGTGATGAAGTCACGTCCCGAGGCGTGCTGACTTTCCGCGGCAACGAGCGCACCCGGGATAATCGCCGTCCCAGGATGCGCCGCCCTTCGTCGCCTTCGTGCCGGCCACCATGATGGTGGCACCGCCTGTAACGCCGGCCTCTTCCTGGGTAATAAAGGTGATCGCCTGCTGCCCTGCCGGGAGCTGCGCCCCGAGGAGCGCCGACGATAGGTTCTGCAGCGTGAGGCCCTTCGCGCGATCAACGACATCCGCCGGAAGATCTTCGTAGCGCAGCCGCACCACCCACTCGGCGAACTGACGGCTCAGCGACTTGGATCCGACCGCGGTTCGTATACTGCGCTCCTGTTGAGCGATCGGCGCGGTTCGCGCGCGCTGTTCCATGACCCCAGCGAACCCCATCGTCGCGAGGGCAGAATCACGGAGGAACCGGCGACGATCCCGCTTCGGAAGATCATTGGTCATGGCAGTGGACCTCTACGTTCTAGCGAGAAGGGCACTTGGTTGTGCCGGATTCTACGATGCGCTTACACTTCCCATGCAAGAGCGTGCGGCGCGACACACCGCGAATGAGAGGAAACAATGAAGCGCACATCCCTCGTCGTCTTCGCACTCTCGGCTGTGGTGCTCGCCACGACTGCGTCGGGGCAGGCGCCGTCGAGCCCGATTGATGCGCACATTGCCGCCGCTCGAATAGCTGCGGGGCTGGACTACCGCGCCACCTTTGTCAATCTTTGTCTGCCCAGCCTACCGCGGGGCGGTGGCGCTGGCGCCGCGGGGCGCGGTGCGCCAGCAGCTGGTGTTGCTGCGACGCCACCGACGCCGGACCGTGCCAATTGGTATGCGCCGCCTTTCAAGATCTTCGACAACTTGTACTGGCTGGGGACGCGTCAGCACTCCTCGTGGGCACTTCAGACCAGCGCCGGGATCATCGTTATCGACACCAACTTTGCCTGGGCGACGGGACCAGAGATCATCGAGGGGATGAACACGCTCGGTCTGAATCCGCGCGACGTCAAGTACGTCGTCATCAGCCATGCCCATGGCGATCATGACCAGGGCGCTGCGGAGTTGCAGAAGCGCTACGGCGCGCAAGTGGTCATGGGCACTCCCGACTGGGACGCCACGTTACAGCGTCCCGCGACCGCTGCGGGCGGCGTGCCGAAGCGTGATCTTGCGGTGGGACCAGAAGGCCGGAAACTGACACTCGGGGATACCAGCGTGGACATCCTCGCCACACCGGGGCACACGCCGGGCACGCTCTCCTATGTTTTCCCGGTGAAGGATCGAGGCCGAACTCTCATGGTCGCCTACTCCGGCGGTACGCTGACGGGTGCCTTCGGCACCGACGGCGCGCGCTGGGACGAATACATCGCGTCGCAGCGCAAGATCGCCAAGGTGGCGGCCGATGCCGGCGCCACCGTTCTCCTCTCCAATCACAGCGAGTATGACGGTGCCTACACCAAGGCCCGCCTGATTGCCGCGCCGCGTCAACCAGGCGAAGACCATCCGTTCGTCGTCGGGACCGACGGCGTGCAGCGCTATTTCACGGTCATGGCGGAGTGCGCGATGGCGTCGAAGCTGCGCGCGGGTGCCAATTAGCCAAGGGCTCCGCCCTTGATATTTCGGCGAAGCCCTCGGCTAGTCTGACGAGGGCCTGGTAACCTCATGCCACTGATCTGGCTCTTTAGTGCGTGGGCATGTCGGTCTTCCCTGATGGCCTTCGAACGCTGGTCGCGACCGCCGTTGACCTGGAGTCGTCGGCGGCCGCCCGGGATGCATTCGGCGAGCTGGTCAGGCGTTTTCAGGACGCCGCGTTTGCGTACGCGTTCGCAATTCTGCGCGAGCGAACTGCTGCCGAAGACGCCGTCCAGGCAGCGTTCCTCAACGCCTGGCTTCATCGACGCGAGCTCGTAGAACCCGCGGCATTCGGCGGCTGGCTTCGGACGATCGTGCGGACCGAATGTCATCGGATCCTCCGCCGGCCGCAGCCGACCATTGTTCCGCTCGATGATATCGAGCTGCCCGCGATCGATGCGAATGAAAAGAACCTGTTGACACGGGAGCTGCGTGGCCTGCTGCTGAAGGCCATCGTCGGGCTGACCGACGCAGATCGCACCGTGATCCTGCTCAAGTACTCGAGCGATCTCTCCTACGAGGATCTCTCGCTCTTTCTCGACGTTCCCGTCAGTACGGTGAAGAAGCGACTGCACGTCGCGCGGCGAAGACTGCGTGCCTCGCTGGAACGACTGACGCTCGGCGAGCTCACCCAACGTGTGTTCGACGAGTATCGGCCGTCGCGCAACCCGGAGGTAAAGAAGCGCATCATGACATCGACGGATTTTCTGGAAAAGATAGCGTTTGGCGATGTAAGCGCTGTCACCGCAGCGCTCGATGCGCAGCCCAATCTTGTCCATGAAAGTGGTCCGGGCCGAATGTGGACAGGGTCTGTGGACCCGCTCACGATCGCCGCAGCAAGCGGTCGACCCGCCATCGTCAGGGTGCTGATCGCCCGAGGCGCTTCGCTGGTCACGCGGCCGGGACGTCCGTCGCTCGTTGTGTCGGCCGCGATTGAAGGTCACCGCGAAGTCGTCGACGTGCTGGTCGCAGCCGGCGCCGAGATCGACATCTTTGCGGCGTGCGCGCTGGGCGACCTCCACAAGGTTGACGCACTGCTCACCGATAACCCTTCGCTCGTTCATGCGCGAACCGAGGATAGTAAGACTCCGCTGCACTTCGCGCGGACCGAGGACGTCGCCGAACGTCTGATTCGCGCCGGGGCCGAGCTCAATGTGGAGGACGACTCAGGGCAGACGCCGCTGCAGTGGATGGCGGCGACCGGCCGCTACAAGTCACTCGTCAGCTATCTCAAATCACAGGGCGCGCGAGCCGAGTCGTCCGACATTTTCTGGGCGTGCGTGTATGGCGACATCGCGGCGGTGCGCACCTTTCTCGAACGAGACCGGTCCGTGGTTAATGCGCGACGATCTCACCGACCCGGGATTCATCCGGTATCGGTCGGCTTTACCCCACTGCATGAAGCAGCGGTTCGCGGAGAGGACGCGATCGTGAAGCTACTGGTCGAGTACGGCGCTGACGTCAACGCGCTGGGCGGACGAAGTCGAGGCACGGCGCTGCATGCCGCGGCGGCCGTGGGGCACGCATCAACTGCCGAAATACTTTTGGGGTCGGGAGCAGACCCGCGGGCGAAAGACGGCGTGTTGGAGGCGACTCCGGATCAATGGGCGAAGTTTTTCGGACACGCCGATTTGGCGGACCGATTGAAGCGCGTCATTACCTGAACACGAAGAGAACGAGCGTGACACGCATGGAAGTTAGCTGGCGCCTTGCCCGCGAGATTACAGTTCTCGATCTTGCCGGAGCTTTCGCGGTCAGTTCGGAAGATACAGAGATCGAGTCACTCCGATCGGCTGTCCAGACGCTAATTGCCCAAGGCCGTGTGCGTTTGGCGCTGAACGTCGACCATGTCACGTCCATTGACGCCCGCGGCCTCGGTGAGCTCGTCCGCACAGCGACGACGCTTCGGCGTCGAGGCGGGGAGTTGGTGCTCGTGTCACCAACCCCGCGCGTACAGAAGATGCTGTCGGTCACACAGGTGGCCAGCATCATCGATTCTTGCGATTCCGAGCATGCGGCGTTTCTTCGCCTTCGCCAGATCCCTCTGTCTCGTGGACGCGCTGCGCCGGCCGCTGGAGTGATCACAGTCACAAGGCAGGAGGAGGCACTGGGCGTTTCTGATTTTCCCGAATCGATGGTATGAATCCAAACTAGGCAACCTGACGCCGGTAGTGGAACCTGTTCGGCAACTCGGCAAATTTGAAC
>Ga0075420_100000588_pt1 | contig 29257 bp, 27 predicted proteins | sample SoiMetdeltSBSDD4_FD_75296 | JGI IMG/M metagenome (GOLD analysis project Ga0075420, IMG submission 75296) | Bulk soil microbial communities from a Populus tree surrounding site in Tennessee, USA - Soil MetaG P. deltoides SBSDD4 | ecosystem: Environmental > Terrestrial > Soil > Tree plantation...
TTCATTCAGCAGGGGAAGGGCGTGCTCATCGTCGGTGACGCATTGATTGGCAAGCCTCCGGGAGCGCTGACCATGTTGCCTGGAGAAAAGTACCACGATGTCGTCAAAGCGAAAGAGGGGCTCCGGCGTCTCCTGAAGTACAATTTCGATGCCGTGCTGGTGGGCGATGGGACGTCCATCATCACAGGCGCCAAGGCGGCCGTTGAAAAAGCCCTGGTCTCACCTTGATGATGAAGGCTCTCAATGCCGAAAGGATCATGGCTGAAAAACCAGAAACAAGCTCCGGCTCCCGCAAGTCATGACACTAAAAAATGGTCTCTCCGAAGAATTGAACCGCCAGGGCAATGAGCATTTCGGCCGAGGTCATTACACCGAGGCCTATACGTGCTACGCCAAGGCTCTTGAGTGCGATCGCCTCACCGGTGATCAGCGTGCGCTCGCGGCAACGCTGGGCAATTTGGGTAATATTTGTGCCGTGAGCGGCCGCCGTGAGGCGGCTCAGAATTATTACCAGGAAGTCCTCGAGCTACAAAAAATTTTCGGCGATGAAAAGGGCATCGGGACCACCCTGGCCAATTTGGGAAATCTGCGCGCAGATGCAGGGGAGTGGGACCGGGCCCGGGCGTACTACCTGGAAGCACTCGATCTCATGACCAAGACCCAGGACGAGGCCTCGAAAGCTGTCCTGTTTTCGGATTTAGGGTTGATTGCGAGGGAAACAGGAGAGTTTAACGAGGCGATTGCCCAGTACGAGAAGTCGTTGGTCTTGATGCGGAGACTGGGCAACGATGGGGGCGTCGCGGACGCCTGGCGCATGTTGGCGCGGACCTTTTTACTGCAACAACGCTTTGACGACGCGATCGCTTGCTGTCACACCAGCCAGTCTATTGCCGAACGCTCCCAGGATGAACTGCGAGCCGGTGGCGCGCGATATGTTCTTGCGGACTGTTATGAGGCGATGGGCAGATTCCAGGAAGCCGCGCAATTGCTCGAGCGGGTGGTGGAGATGGACCGCAAGTATCACTTGCCTAAACTCGAAGAGAACACAAAACGACTGGAGGGTCTCCGCCAAAGGCTTTGCGCCGAGAAATCGACGACTGCCGCTCAGAAGGAGTCTCACGGATGAATGACATGAAGTCACCTCGGTGGATTGAGACACGCAGCACGTTGTCAAAGGCCTTTCCGCAGCTCTATGAACTCGAACCAGACGGCCCCCTCGCTCTCGATCTCGGTCAAGACGGCTGGCTGCTCGAGATCACACCTGACGGCAAGCTACTCTGTCAGTATGGGGTCGCGTTGGACGATGTGATGACCTTGATGTCGGAGGGCACGCCGGAAGATTTGGGCACGGACGAAGTTGCCAAACAAGCGAAGTACTTCATCCAACCGGCTGTCTCAAAATACCGTCCCTTGCTGCTGCAGTCCGGTTTTTCCGAACAAACCGAGATGAATGAAGAATACGTAGCGGTCACCTTCGAGCGTCAGGTTGATCTCGAGAACTTGTCCAAAGTTGAGGACCTCATGCGCTGGTGCTGTCGGCAGATCGGGGGAGCGGCGTGAGACAACCGATCAAAACGTTCGATGAGTTCCGGGATGCCTTGTCGGCGTATCGCTTGCCGCGGGTGATCCTGGCTGCCCTTGAACTCAAAGTATTTACCGTGATTGGCAAAGCCACCTGGTTGCTCCCCGATCTCGCGCGCGAGCTGAAAGTGAGCGAGCGGGGACTGTCCATCCTCTGCCGAAATCTCGCCATGGCAGGATTGTTGTACAAGCAGGGCAATAAGTACCGGAATAGCCCTCTGGCGGCAACCGCGCTGAATGCCGATGATCCCGATTACCGCGGCAGTTATCTCGACCTCATCAGAAATCACTGGTCTGATTGGTTGCGGTTGCTCGAGTCGGTCAAGAGCGGTGAGCCTCTGGATAAGGATGAACCGGAAGACCCCGATTACCGCCGGCGGTTCACATGGGCCATGCATCATCGCACTTTGGAAACGGCACCCATGATTGCCGCCCAACTTCCCTTGAAAGGAGTCACCACGTTACTCGATTTGGGAGGAGGGCCAGGAACGTATGCCATGGCCTTTTTGGCGAAGCATCCCCGCCTTCGTGCGACTGTGTGCGACCGTCCTGCGGCGTTGGAAGTGGCAAAAGAAATCGCAGTGACGCATAAGGCCGGCGCCCGGCTGTCGTACTTGCCGCTGGATTTGTTGACCGACGATATTCCCGGACCCTTCGATGTGATCTGGTATTCGAATGTCCTTCACATTTACTCGCCCGAGGAGAATCAGGATGTGTTTCGCCGTGCCAAGGAAGCCCTGGCCGACGGCGGCCGTCTCGTGATTCAAGATGCCTTCCTGCACGACCGGGAGGGATTATTCCCGGAAGAAGCCAGTCTGTTTGCCGTCTCCATGCTGCTCTTCACCGATGGAGGGAATACCTACTCGGTGGGCGAAACGAGCACCTGGCTGAAGGACGCAGGATTCGATTCGATCAGGCCGGTCAGGATGAAAAGGGGAAAGGAGGACTGGGAGGGCGGGATTCTGGAGGCCGCCGTTCTTCGAGGGCGCTCCAAAAGGCACGGCCACCGAACACGATAAGCAAGAAATTCGCGCCCCCGCTAAGTAGGCTGAGGACGACCTTGAGGCTCGAGTCGTGCAATCCTCCGACAAGCGGCACGAGCGTGGACAGATCGATAGCCAGCCCAATGGTGCCATAGACCACGCAAGCCATGGCGGGCCAAGTCCATCCCAGCATCACAAAGCTGGCCAGCACCAGCGGTGCTAACACGAGAAAGATCCACCACAGGACATAAGCCTGTGATGGCAGTTCGGGCGAGAACGCCAACCCTATGGTTGATACTCCAATAACGCTGACAGACAGGAGCGTGACGGCCAGGATTGCCCGATGGCGCATTAGTGGATCATAGGCGATCGCATATTGAACGGGCAACGGGGCCGCTTATCGCCGATGACAGAACCCTTCTCGAAGCAGTCAAGCGAATGCCTGCTGGTCTATGACGGCCAATGCCGGCTGTGCGTGACGGCCAAAAACGGCCTGGAGCGACTCCGTGGGGAGAGCCAAGCCGACGTGCGTCTGATCCCCTATCAGAGCGAAGAAGCCAAGCAAGTCCTGGGAGACCACTACCGGCCGGGCCGGCCACCTGCCGCGTTTCTCGTCCATCCTGATCGAACAGTTGCCACAGGACTCGATGCATTTCTTCCTTTGCTGCCCGGATTAAAGGGGGGGCATCCACTGGCCATGGTCCTTTCCTTTCCACTTGTGAAGCCGTTTGCCTACCTTGCGTACCGGCTCGTCGCACGCTATCGATACCGTCTGTTCGGGGAGGTCCCTTTGAAGAGGCCTGATTAGACGTCGAGTTCGACTGCGTCGCCTCGAAACTCCGCCGATCCTTTCGTCCATCATTCCGGCGGCACCCCCTTTCGGGGGGATTGTCTCCCCACAGAGAGGAATGTCACCATGCCAAAGAGCCTGTCATAGTCGGACTCAGGTAAGGAGACCACGCGCCAGGAGAACAACGCATGCGGTCTATCTCCCGTCTGTCCAGTCGAACTTGCCTTCAGCAGCTTTTATCTCTCGCGATCTTCCTGACATTCTCTGAGGTGGGCATGGTTCCGGCCATGGCCGGGACAATGGAAAGTCCGTCCATGGCAGCAGGGCACGCCCGGACGGTCGTTGCGGCGGGATTTGGTTTTCAGGACGACGAGACCTCCTCAATCACCGTCAAGACCTACGATGCACAGTCTGGAGAAGTCCTCACAGCAGAAACGTACGAGCTCGACATTAAAGATGACGGACCACCCGCCAGCCACCCGAAAACGCGCATCTTTGCCGGGGGGGTCGGACTCGGGGCAGGGAATCTTTCCGAGTTCACTCTGCGTGTCTATGATGCGGCGAACGGGCATTTTCTGTGGGAGGGCCGCCTGAATCTGACCATCGGCGATCATCCGGAAGCAGCCACCCATCAAGTTATGGCGCACGTTCAGCCACGAGCCGCCGTGACGAGGATCGCAAGCTCTACAAAGGTGACCGGACAGCCCTACTTCGTGCTGCGAGCGCGCCATCCCGAAACGGGACAACTCATATGGTCCGACGAATTTTCCACCGATGCCTCGACAGTTCGGATCGAGCGCATCGGCCGGAGTGTGATCGGCGTGACCGGTGCCGCACCTCGGGATATCGATTTCCGGATCATGATGCCAGATCAGGCCGGCCGCCGATTATTGTGGGAGGACAAGGTCGTTCCCGAAGAGGAAATCGAGCAATCTGCCGTGCCGGAACGATCGGATGAAACGACGCGTAGGACGCCTCAGGGTGGGCGATCTGCTATCCCCGGGGTCGTCCCTCTTGCAGATGCGCCATCCAACGGGATTGAAACTGCTCGTAGGACAACGACAGTTGAGCCTGAATCGCCGCGGGCAAGCTTTGCTTGTGTTTAAGCCTGGCCAGCAACTGCTGCACTTCGTGCAAGCCATAGCGATGAATCAAGTAGCCGGCTGCCGAGTCGGCCTCGAGATAGGCCACCGACGCCTTGTCACTCGGAAGTTCCCCCCAACTGCCTTCTAACGCCGCTAACGGAATGATCGACAGGTCTTGTTGACGAAGCTGGTCCACGTCCGTCCAATGGTCGTTGGAAAGCTGCATGGCCAGTCCTTCGTTGAGCCAGGTCGGAATGGTATGGTGGTTGAGTCCCTGTTGATCGTGCAAGAGGGCATGAACAAATTCATGCCGGAGCACCCGTCTCAGCCAGGCGCGATCCTCCAGCGCACTTTGTGTCGGTACATGAATGCGTCCGAGCACCGGATCGAACAGTCCATCGGCCCAGGCGGGACTTCCCGTCGCTCCTTGAAAGGTCGCTCTTGGATGCAAGACCACCACAATGGTCTTCGCAGGGAAGTGACCAAACTTCTGACCGATGTCACGGTAGGCCTCTTCCAGTACATCCAGGACCACCGTCCACGTGGCTTGGTCCGTTTCTCCGTCGTACTTGACCGTGAAATGAGCGCCGTCGCGGCTCGATAGCCGGCTATCCATTTCGTCGGTACGCCGCACCTTCGAACTCACCGTCTGGAGATACGAGTGCATGGACGGATCCCTTGCCGCCCGTTCAGCAGCCTGATCGAGGTGTCGCGCCGCTTCCCTTAGACGGCCCTGTTCATGAAGTAACTCGGCTAAAGCCAAATGCGGAAAAGGCTCCTGCGGTGCGAGGGCGATCAGCCGCTCCAAGAAATCCTGGTTCATGGCTGGATCGCGCTGCTCCCAATAGGCGTGAGCCAGGTTTAACTGGATGGTAGGATTCTTCGAATCAAGGGATGCGGCTTTTTTGAATGTCTTGAGCGAGCCCTTAGTGCCCTCGAGCTTTTCTTGTTCGATGCCGAGATTGTTCCAGAGGACTGCTGCGTAGATTCGGGAATCGGGCGTCAGTGTGGTCGGAAGGTGAATCAATGCGGCTTCGGCTTCTTTGAGGTGGCCTTTTTCGATTTCCTCCAGGATGGTTTCCAACGATCCCCGGTGTTTGGATTCCGGCACGACGGGCGCCTCGAGGACACGCAATTGTTTTGGAGCAGGGGCGGGAGGCTCCTCGATCAGCGGTTCAACCAACGGCTCGGGAGATAATTGCTCCGTTTCAGGCGGTCCCTGTTCTCGCTGCGGCGCGGTCAGCGGAGACATATACGTCGGCTTGACGATCGACTGATAAGCAATAACCAAACCGAGTACGGCTGCAATGGGATAGAGCACGTTAGAAATATTCCGGCGGTACATGGGAGCCTATTACCTCGTTTGCAGTCTAGCACCAGGCTGTACGCCGCCAAAGAAAAGTAAGGAATTCTACAGGGTTCAGGATCGCAGCCACGGACGGCTCTCGTTGAGGGGGGAAGAGGGGCTGTGGTACCATCTCGCCCAATGTGGCGCTCCTGCGAGCCGAGCAGAATAGTGAAAACGCCGCTCTTCTCGCCCATCCATCTAGGCACGTTGAGCCGCGCTTTTCACCAAGCCTCGATCTCGCTCATCCCCGGAAAGAGAATGACGCCGGAGTCGCCGGTGCTGCCTGCCGCGGAGGGACTGGTCTTGGCGGGCACGTCAGAGGTTGAGCGTGACTATCCTTAAAGCACCTTCTAATCCCGCAATAGTGCTTCAATTCACGTCATCACCGCACAGCAATGGTCTTTCACCGGTCGGCTGAAGTCATGGCCCAGTTTCAGCAATGGTTGGACCGTCTCGCACGTCCAATCGAATTTGCCAGTCGCGACGCGTTTGCTCGCCTACCCACCGTTAAAAATCTCAGCACCTTCGTCTCATCACAAATTCTTCATGCGCTGTCTCATCAGGTCTATCCCAAATCTATTCAAGTCGCGCTGCTAAAACTCCGCGCACTGTTCGAGGAAGACCAACAACGTTTCACTCTCGAGGAGCAGCAGCGACGGTTACGAGAGGCTGCCGCTATTTTGAGGACGTTGCGGGAGGCGGCGGGAGATCAGAGCCGCGCCTGGGAGGAGCTGGAACCCATTACCGTGCCGCAATCGGCACCTTCCACATCAACACGAGATCTTTGGACTGTGCCGATTCGATTCGCGAAGGGTGTCGGTCCACAACGCGGTGCGACCTTGCAACGGTTAGGCATCGAGACCGTCGAAGATGCGCTCTGGACTGTGCCGTGGCGGTATGAAGATCGTTCGGTAATGACGCCCATCGGCCAATTGGTTCCGGGTATGGTCACATCGGTTTGCGGCACGGTCGTCAAGAATTCAGCCAAACGGACAAGGAACAGACGCTTTACCGTCTTGGAAATAGGTCTGGAGGATCAAACTGGGCGCCTACAAGCGGTGTTTTTCAATCAACCGTATCTGGAACAGACATTTGCCATCGGAAAGTCGATCATGATGAGCGGCCGTGTCATTGCCGGCCGGCAGGGCTGGATGGTGCCAAGGATGGACGTCTCGCAGTACGAAGTCGTTGGAGAAGGGACCGAGTTCACGCTGCACGTGGGACGCATTGTGCCCATTTACCATGAAACGAAAGGGTGGACGTCCCGTCAGATGCGCGTGCTGATGAGAGGATTGGTGGACGAGCATGCGGCCGACCTGAAGGATATCTTGCCGGTGCCTGTCCGTGCCCGCCAACGCTTGATGCCTGTTCAGGAGGCGATAGTCCAGGTCCACTTTCCAAAGGCCGGCGCCGACCTGGCTGCGCTCGAACAGGGAAAATCACCCGTCCATCGCCGACTGGCGTTCGAGGAACTGTTTTTGTTGCAGATGGCATTGGCTGCGAGACAACGGTCCGTCCAAGTAGAAAAGAAGGGGCTGCAGTTTAATCCTCGCACTCCACTTTTGGAAAAGCTGGGACGTGTGCTCCCCTTTAAGCTGACCACCGCTCAGGACCAAGTCATCCGGGAGATCTTCCGCGACATGATTGCGCCGCGTCCGATGAATCGCCTGGTGCAAGGCGACGTAGGGTCGGGGAAGACGGTTGTGGCGTTGCATGCGATTGTCCTAGCCTGCGGATCCGGGTATCAGGCGGCATTGATGGCCCCCACAGAAATTCTCGCCGAACAGCACTATCGGAATCTCAGTCCTCTTTTGCACAGTCTCGGTGTCAACGCGGCGCTGCTTCGAGGCAGTGACAAAGCGGTGACGAAAACACACCAAATCGCTGGCCTCGCATCCGGGCACATCCAAGTCGCTATCGGCACGCACGCCTTGATTCAAAAAGGCGTGGCATTCAAACGTTTGGGCCTGGCGGTCGTGGATGAACAACATAAGTTTGGCGTGCTGCAACGCAAGACGCTGATTGAGAAAGGCTACCGGCCGGACGTGGTTGTGTTGACCGCCACCCCCATTCCGCGCACGCTGGCGATGACCGTCTATGGCGACCTGGACGTGTCGATTATCCACACGCTGCCTCCCGGCCGGAAACCGGTGCGAACGTTTCTTTTCGGCGAGGCGCAGCGGCGCCGCGCTTACCAGATCCTCCGGGATGAGCTGCAGAACAAACGGCAAGCGTACGTGGTGTATCCGCTCGTCGAAGAGTCGGAGAAATCGGACTTGCAGGCCGCCATTCAGGGTGCGGAGCAATTGCAGACCGGAGAACTCAAAGATTTTCGAGTTGGCGTCCTGCATGGCCGGATGAAGCAAGCGGACAAAGAAGCGGTCATGACCGCCTTTACAGGCGGTAAGATTCAAGTACTCGTGGCGACGACTGTCATTGAGGTCGGTGTCGACGTGCCGAATGCGACCGTCATGATGATCGAGCACGCCGAGCGATTTGGGCTTGCCCAGCTGCATCAATTGCGAGGGCGGGTAGGACGCGCGGGGCATCAATCCTATTGCCTGCTCATGGCGGCTACGATGGGACGCAACAAGACGTTGCCTGGGAAGCGTCCTACGGGGAATCAAGAGTCCGCGTCACTGGTCAAAGAGCGGCTCGAGGCGTTGGTGCGTTCGAACGATGGATTCGCAATTGCGGAAGAGGATTTACGGATACGAGGGCCCGGGGAATTTTTTGGTTTTCGCCAATGGGGAATGCCCGAATTTCGCGTCGCCAATATCGTGCGGGATGGCGACCTCCTGCAACAGGCGAGGCTGGAAGCCTTCTCTCTGTTGAAGCAGGATCCACAGCTCAGTGCGTCCGCTCATCGAGGCATCAAGGAGGCGATGTTGCGGAAGTGGGAAAAAAAGTTGGAGCTGGGATCGGTGAGTTGAGTAAGGTTCGTGTAGAAGGTTGATGATTTTCTCACCTTCCTGCAGGTTCGGGGCCGGGAGAGTGGGAAAGTGCCCGACGGCACTGGTCGTCTGTAGGCATCCCATTATCATGCTGAAAATGAGAGGAAGTGAAGATGGGACTGCTGCAACGATTAAAGCATGACTTGAGAACCGGGTTGACAACACTGCGATTGGGAACCGCGCAAGCGGCCAACCGCGCGCTTGAAGAGAGCGAACTGTTGCGCCTGCGCCTCGAGGTCAGAAGAATCGACCAGCAGTTGAAAGAGTTGTATCGTGATGTCGGCGAGCGCGCGGTCAGTCTTCGTGAGGCGGGTGAACCGGTGGAACGCGTCCTCTACGACACGGAAATTGCCAGGCTCGTCAAAGACATCCATCAGTTGAAAGCAACGAGCAGCAAACTGGAAGCCGAGATGCAGGAGATCCGTGACGCCGAATGACGAAGCGTCTCGCCGGCATCGATATCGGAACGCTGACCTGCCGGCTCCTGATTGCCGACCTGCCTGACAATACCTGCCTGAATGAACTCTGCTCCGAGCGCCGAATTCTCCGATTGGGAGAGGGCGTCGATCAATCGAAACGATTGAGACATGAGGCCGCAGATCGGGTCATTCAATGTCTGAAAGAGTGGCGGGCCACCATCGAGAGCTATCGTGTCGATGCACAAGTTGTGGTGGCGACGAGCGCTGTGCGAGATGCCGCTAACCGGCAGGAGTTTCTGAATCGAGTCAGATCCGAAGCAGGTTTTGAAGTCGAAATTCTCAGCGGCGACGAAGAAGCGCGCCGGACGATGCTCGGCATCCGTTCGGGCCTGCCCGGAGACATTAAAGACGTCCTGGCGCTGGATATCGGTGGCGGAAGTACGGAATTCATCGTGGCACAACACGGGCAGCCGCCCGTCGTGCGCTCGATCGATATCGGCGTCGTACGGCTTTCCGAACGTCTCTTGCATCATGATCCGCCGACGGGACAGGAGATAGAGCAGGCGCGTGCCTGGATACGAAGAGAAACAACTGTGGCCTTGGCCGCAATGCCGCGAAGGACAGGTCTCACGTTCGTTGGAACCGCCGGAACGATCACCTCGCTGGCCGCCATGGCGCTGCAACTTCCTGCCTATGATGCAGCAAGGATTCATAATTATCGGCTGGAGCTGAATACAATCACCGACCTCGAGCATCACCTATTGAGCCGAAGCAAAGCGGCCCGCATCGGCATGCCGGGATTGGAAAACAATCGCGAAGACGTGATTGCGGCCGGAGTCATCATTCTCCGGACGGTGATGGACATCCTGGGCGAACCTGAATGTCTCGTGAGTGACCGTGGATTACGCGAGGGTGTGCTAATAGACCTGGGAAGTCGAATGATGGGATAAGCGGCGTAAATACGCTACCTCTGTGAATACCATCGATAGCCTTTGGTTTCGGTGAAGGTCGGTTTTGGCGCTCCGCCTGGTTTCTCCAATAACAGCACTTTGAAATCGATGAGGCCGAACCAGGCCGGGTCTGCCACGTCATGGTAATGAGTGCCTTGAAACTTAGGGTGCAGATCGCCGAGCGCATGTTTCAGTTCTTGTTCCGTATAAGCGCGCACCACGAAGGGCTTATTCATCGCCTGGCAAAACCGTTGAATGGTATATGCTGCTCCCGTGCACAAGACTTTCGTGTCCGGTTTCATAGTCAAGAATTGTGGGAGCGGTAGATACTGTTCTTGAAACCCGAGCCAGCGGACCGCCTGTCGCAGATGGCTGTATTGGACTTCATATTCGGTATGTCCAGGGAGTTTGACGGGGGCCGGCCAGCCATCTTCGATGCCAAACTCGGTAAGGAAAGCGCGTCCGCCCGGTTTCAGCACGCGCCACAGCTCGCCGACGAATCGAAAAGGACCCAGATTGAAGATGACGTCGTCCGGTAGGTCCTTGCCGAGAGGAAGACGAACACGCCTGATCCAATCCAGCGCCTCCTGATGGGGCCCCGTGGCGCCGGTGCCTGTCAGTAATTCTTGCTTCGTCAGTTTGACAGGCGTCATGTCGGCCATGTTTTCGTTGTCGATGACCAGATCGACGGAATTATCCTTGAAAGGCAACCATTCTCCGTTGGCCTGGGCGCCGGCGCACTGCCAGCCGCCCGCTTTCGCACGGGAAAGTTGGAGGTGTAAAAAGGGGGCCGTAATATCAACCGAACAGTACTTGATACTCTGCTTTTCAAACGGCAACAACTCCTTGCCGAGTTCACGGGCGACATAACCGAGGCCGCCGCCCACTTCGACGATGACCTGCGGCTTCGGATTAAACCAACCGAGACGCCGTAGTTTTTGCATCACCAGTCTGCCATAGGTCAGGCCATTTAAAGCTTCGTTGGGTTCGCGAAACAGATGAGACACCGTCGTTTCAATCAGGTCGAAATGCCCGTCATCCTCAGCGCTGTCTTTCAGGTCGTGCACATGGAAATCCTGTAAATGCTCTTCACCCTCGAACCCCTCTTGTCCGGACCACCCTTCGCGTATCTGCTGGAGCAGGACATCCCATTTGGCCGTATGCCGGTGCCCGCCGGGAGGCTCTGTCCCGTAGTAGCACAATGAAAAGTTAGGTAAGGCCCACCGTTCGAGATGCCATCGTCCCGGCTGGCCGTCCGGCCCGCATATTCTTGAGCCGTACCGATCGATCAGGGTGCGGACGGTCGTGTGGCCGTTCATGGCCTTGAGCATCTCGAGACCGGTATGGTTCAACCGCACAATGGGAAGATTGTCGTCGAGAGGGGCAAGCCACCATTCATCGGCATGGTGTTGATAGGCAATCAAATCGGGAATGTGCCAGGCCAGGAGATTGAGGGTTTCTCCTGTCAGATGGCGAGGTTCGTGAACAGCGACAGCCGGCTTCATGGTGGTTTTTGATACGCGCCGGAAGCGTACACGAGGAGACCGTTTTCGCGCAAGAACCTGAGCGCCGTGAGGGGTTACAGTTGAGTCGGTGCTGGAGCGGAGTCCGTCACGATGATGGTTCCGTGCATGATCGGATGGATGCGGCAGATGTATTGGTACTTCCCGGGGGCGAGGCCCGGATGAGTATAGGAGTCGTTGGGCAGAACAAGGCCTGAATCAAAAGCACACCCTTCTCCATCCTCTAAACAACCGACGTGCGTGACGGTATGCTCGGTCGGCGTGGGATTCTCCCATCGAATGGGCGCACCGATCGCGACAGTGGCTGATTTGGGAACAAAGTAGGGTGAACCGCTATCAATGATGATGGCCGTGTGCGGAGGCGTGGCGGTAGTGGGCCAGGCTGTTAAGGATAGCATGGTCAGCATCACAATGAGAGTGCGTCTGAAGAAGGCGACCGTCATGCTTTTCCCTCATAACCATTCTACCACGCAGGTCAACGTGACAAGAAGTCGTCAAGGGGGCGGTATTCTTGCGCTGCCACGCTTGACGCCGCGGCTGGATTGTACGATTCTTCCGCTCATTCCGGAGGGAGCCGGATGCCCCGATCGATCACGATTGTCTTGTTTCTTGTGGGCTTGAGCTGGATAAGCGGACACTCGGTATGGGCGATCACCCTGACATCGCCTTCCCCGGGCACGACATTGCAGGCGGGACGGCCTGTCACTGTGGAGGTATCTGTAGGGAAGGAGTTCAATCTGCGAACGATCCACTATTATTGGTACCGCCCGGATGAGGAACCTCTGGCCTCCCATCAAGCTCATCCCGCTCAGTTTAAGCCGATAAGAGGTGAATCTCCTTTTGCGGGAACGGTGCTTGTGCCAACTGATGCGTTGGGCACGATGCGACTGCTGGCTGTGGGAGAGGTCGTCAGGGGGCGTTTGGACAGTCACGAGGAATTTGACGAAGTGCTCGTCACGGTTGAAACGACCGCTGAGCTGCAAACGATCGAATTTGCCGCCGAGAAACCTTGGAAAATGCAGCAAGTCGGCCGGCGGATCGTCGTTCCAGCCATTGGACAGTTCAGCGATGGAGTGTTGCGTCCGCTCTCCGGATCGAGCACAGGCACCCGGTTTCATTCGTCGGATGAACGAATCGTGTCCGTTGATGCCACGGGAGTCCTGCAGGTCAATGGCGGCGGCAAGGCGATCGTCACTGTGGAAAATAGCGGAAAGACCGGGGCGGTCGAGGTGATCGTTCATGGGGATGAAGAACCCAATCGGCCGCCTATCGCTGAAGTGGCAAAGGAACTGCACGCCAGATCCGGCGAGCTGGTTCTGCTCGACGGTCTTCGGAGCCGGGATCCGGACGGCGATCCTCTGCATTTCGAATGGAAACAGATCCTGGGTCATCGCGTGATTTTGAGCAATGTGAACGAAGCCAAGGCGACATTTGTTGCGCCGAAGGTCTCGGAACGGAAACGATATCAATTCTCTCTGGTCGTGACCGACATGGCCGGTCCGGATGTTATGAAGGGAGCGGACAGTGTGCCGGCGATCGTGACCGTATGGATCACACCATGAGAGCGGCATCGCGAGCACTGGGCGCCCTCCCAAGGCGGATCAGAGCTGTTCTCACGACGAATGACTCGGCGGAAGACCCTGGTTGCAAGACTACGTACGTTCATGCTAGATGGAGGCCCCATTACATCAGTACATTAAGTGTCAGTGCATGAGAGAGGAGAGAGAGCGATGGCGAAGATGAAAAAGCGTCCGGCGAAGAAACACACCGCCAAGGCGAAGACCAAAAAGTCCGCGAAGAAGACGGCAAGAAAGCCGGCGAAGAAGCAGCCCGCTGCCAAGCCGAAGGCGACTCCCGCAAAGAAGGCCGGTAGAGCGCCTGTTCCATCCAAACCCACGGTCGCAAAAAAGGCTGGTCCTGACGAGGAAATCAGGAAAACGACCGCCAAGGGGGCGCCGGCGATGACGCCAAAAGAGCCGGTTCTTGATGAAGAGGAGATGGGTGAGGAAGAGATCGATCTCAGCGGTGAGAGTGAGAGTGAAAGTGAAATTGACGAAGATATGGAAGAGGATCTCTCGCTCGACGACGATGAAGAAGAGGTCGATTACATCGAAAAATCCGACGACCTGCTTGACGATTCAGACGACTACCGTCACTGAGTCCTGTAGCCTCCCCTCACATCCGTCCTGACAGCTCCCATTCACCCTGTCGCTGCGGTCGTCGCGCTCGGGGACTCTCATGTGGCAAGATCTGTCATGAGCCATTTTCTGTTCATCTCGGCCGCGCTGCGCGAACGGACGTCGGAAGAGAGTGCGGAGCTGCAGCTTTCTCATGGCCTATGGGGGCTGTGTACCGCGCTGATTCGAACCAACCTGCAAACGTATCTCACGCCTGAGTCATGTGGGTTGGTGTACGTGCTGAAGGCTGGTTTGTGTGCGGAGTTTACGATCGTGTCTCCGCCGTTGGACTTTGCCAAACTGGATGAGTTCCTAAAAGATGATCTGCGGACCGAGGCGAGATTCGGCTTTATCCGGATCCAAGACATCAGGCGGTGGACAGGGTCACCGCAGGCGAGTCAGGCGTTGCTCCAGCATGTGCTGCAGATTCCAGATCAGGCGGAATTGGCTCGACGACTCGCGTTGGGCATGCATAGGTTGACGGCGGAAGAATTCAAGGCGATCGTGGAAGAAGTTCGAAGCGGCCGCTAAATTCTGTTGCCCGTCATGAACTGATAGGCCTCATCGACCGTGTCCACCTCCTTGATGGAGATGTTGAGTTGAAACCCGAGCTCGATGAGATTCCATTCGGCCGTGTGAAGTTGTCCCCGTGGCACGAGCACCGTATGGTACCCCTCCCGCTTGGCCGCACGGATCTTGTCAGGAAGGCTGCCGACCTGGCCGATGTGCCCACCTGGCTCGAGAGTTCCGGTTAACGCCGTGCCGCGAGGGATACGGTCGCCCTTGAAGATTGCAATAAATCCTACGGCCATTACTGCGCCCGCGCTTGGACCCTCACTCGTTGTTGGGAGATAGGTAACCCCCTGGACGGAGACGGTTCCCGTGTGGAGCACTGCAGGGGTGCGCTCTACCGCGTAGTCGAACGCCTGCGCCATGGACCCCAGGTGATTCTTCCCGTACCGGACGCCTGCAATGTACACCTGAAGTTGAACCACATTCGGATCAGATTTTTTGTCCCATCCCATCAACAGGATCTCAAAAACGCCCAGATCGTTATAGCGGACGGCTGCGAGAACGGGTAACTCGACGTAATCGACGGCGGAGCTGGCGATGGTAGTCTGGAAAACTAAACCAACCAAGAGCGGGCCGGCGATGAGTGCGCGTATATCCATGGGAAGAGTCTAGCAGACCGTTCAGTCTCGTAAAGGAAGTCATATCCTGTCTTGCCAGGAGCCCGACGCATTCCGTATAAGGGCCGTCATGAATCGACGGATTAGCGCTGTCGCCTTCCTGGGAGTGCTGCTGCACTGCTTCGGGGGATATGCCGGGGCTGAGTGCTTTGTAGAGAGTGTTGCAGCTGGCTCCCAACGGCTCTTTAAAACCCATCTCAGTGCAGGGTGCACCCCGGTCGAGCGAGAGGCTCATGCGGTCGATGCCTCGAGTCTCGTGGCGGCGCTGAAACGCGGCGAGACCATCGATCTTGCCGGAGTCGTGATTCGGGGAGACATCGCACTGGATGCGCTGCCGGTGACTGAACATCCGCCCGCCCTCGGGGGCATCATCGACGGCGGCGACAAAGAGGTCCGGGTCATTACGGGGCCGGTTGCAATTGTCGATTCGGTGGTCCGAGGAACCGTCACGCATCGTGCGGCGGAGGGCGTACTCGTTTTCTCCGGTCCGGTAACGTTTGCCGGGACGACGTTCGAACGTATGGTCGATCTGTCGAAATCCGTCTTCACCCAACCGGTCGCATTGTCGGGTGCTGTGTTCTTACGGGAAGGGTATTTCGTGCAATGTCATTTTGTGGGTGAGGTGACCGGAGAAAAAACAGCCTTCGGATCCCACACGAGATTTCACCGGTCGCAGTTTCATGGGCCAGTGACGCTTCAACAATCCGGCTTCAGTGGGATGGCAGAATTCCTCGAGGTTCATTTCGATCAGGACGCCAATATGTCGCGGACCTATTTTAAACTGGGGACAGGATTCTCCGGGAGTCACTTCAAGCAGCTGGCTGATTTCTCCGAGGCGCTCTTCGACGGGGACGCCTTCTTCACCTTCACACGGTTCGATGGCGATGCATTTTTTCGGCGCACGACATTCCGCGCGACGGCAGATTTCGATGATGCGCAATTCAATGCACGTGAAGATTTTTCCAAAGCGTTTTTCGAGAAAGGACCGCAATTCACCAGAGCCAGGCGGTCTGGGACCACACCTGATTCGCTGGGGATCGAGAATCGCCAGGTCCAATACGTCATCACCCTCTCTCTGCTCCTGTTCAGTGCCGTGCTGGTTGCCTATCTGGTTCGGTCCAGATAACCACAACTAATAGATCGGCCCTTGCTCACTCTCCCCAAAGCTGGTATAAACCACCCTGTGGATAACCAGTTCGACGCCGCCGAACAGACTGAACTGCCCTACCAGGTTCGCATCGAGAACTTTGAGGGCCCTCTCGACCTGCTGCTGCACCTCATCAAAAAGAACGAGATCAACATCTACGATATTCCGATCGCAATGATCGCTCAGCAATATCTGAGCTACATCGAGGCGATGAAGGACTTGAATCTTGCCGTCGCCGGTGAATTTCTGGTGATGGCGGCGACATTGCTTCAGATCAAATCGAAGATGCTGCTTCCCGTTGAAGAAAGCGCCGACGACGAGGACGACGGACCTGATCCTCGTGAAGAACTCGTCCGCAGGCTCCTGGAGTACAAAACGTTCAAAGAAGCGGCACGGCAGCTGGATACGCAGGGAAAAATGTGGCGGGAGATCTACAGCCGTCCTGTGGCACCTCAGGAAGATGCGCCGGTTACCGACGAAGCGATGCTCGAGAACATTGGTCTGTTCGATCTCGTGGACGCTCTGCAGGGAATTCTCAATCGCAATCCCGGCAAGAAGCTGTTGGAAATCCTCCCCGATAATCTCACCGTCCGCGACAGGATGAACGTCATCTTGGAGGCCCTGGAAGGACAAGAGTCTATGGGCTTCGAGGCCTTGTTTGACGCATCCTCTCACCGGTTGCTGATTATCGTCACCTTTTTGGCTTTGCTCGAACTCATCCGGTTGCGAACGGTGCGCGTCTACCAGGCAGAAAGCTTCGGACCGATTTTGGTGTCGCGCTCCTTCTCGTTGGTGCCGGATCCGGCGGAATTGGATGACTCGGAATGGAGGTAGGCATGAATTCAGCGGAGCTGCAGGATGCAGCCACAGTGGAAGCAGCGGCCGAGGGCTCGGCAGTCGATGGAAATGGGGCAATGGGATCGGCATCGTCCGAAACGGGCGCGGCTCAGGGTGAATCGCAAGAGGAGGCCGTGAAAGGACCCGAATTAATCGGCGTGGTCGAGGCGCTATTGTTCGTTTCCACAGAACCAGTGCCGGTCTCGCGGTTGGCCACTGTCATTGGAACAGTTTCAAAGTCCGACGTTGAGCACGCGCTGAAGGCGCTTGAACAGGAACTCGCTCAGGAGAGCCGGGGAATCCAGCTTGTGAAACTCGCGGGCGGGTATCGACTTGTGACCAAGTCTGACTATGCGCCCTGGTTGAAGCGGTTGGACAAAGCCAAGTCGGCTCAGAAATTGTCCCGGTCTGCGCTTGAGTCGCTGGCCATCATCGCGTACAAGCAACCGCTGGTCCGGGCAGAGATTGAAGAAATTCGGGGTGTGGAAACGTCAGGAGTTTTGAGAACGCTGCTCGAGCGGAAACTGGTCCGCATCGTCGGCCGTAAAGAGGTGCCGGGGCGCCCGATTATGTATGGGACAACCAAATTTTTCCTCGAACATTTCGGTTTACAGGATATCACCCAGTTGCCGCCGCTACGCGAATTTAAGGAATTGGGCGAAGCGGAGCAGGCGCTGCTGCCGATGGAAGCAAACGAAGTCACCTCGCAAGAGCCACCGGCTTCCGAGCAGGGTCTAGAGTCCTGGGAATCGCAGGGCTTGATCCCCGAGCCGGTCGAGCAGACGTAAGTCTTCGGTCCAGCTCTCGGTTGTTGTCCGGCCACGTCATTGTGAACCAGTGGCCGTATTCTTCCTATTTCCTTCTCAGGAGACCGTGGGGACTTCTTACAGGGCGGCTGTCAGGGTCACGTGTGCCTTTTCGCGGCGATACGAGAGGGAATCAGATGCCAAGGAAGAGTCTCCCTTGCATTTCAGCTTTTCGCTTTGTTAGACTCCCCAATCCTGTGTAACTCATTGAAAGTTCCAAGTTTCTTGGTTGTAACCCTGTCGAGGAATTAAGAGGCACCACCTATGATCAAAGCATGGTTGCTGGATGAGATGTTTCGATTCGATCGTGCGCCGCTGACCGTGGAAGGCACTCATGGAGAATGGGGCGCCGGTGATTCGATCATCGAAGAAGAGGAACTGCCTCCGGCACCTGCAAATGTGGCAGCCAAGTGCGGAAATGGCCGGATTACCATTACCTGGGACTCCGTTCCTGACGCTCTGTACTACAATCTCTATTTCCAGACGACCAAGGGCGTTCACATCAAGTTTTCTGAACTGACACGTCCCATTGCCGGTCCAGAGGATTTCAAGACCGTCATTGGAGTGAAGAAGGAAAAGGCCACCTGCCTGGAGGGGGCACAGTCTCCCTTCATCCACGATGATCTGGCCAACGGCACCTGTTATCACTATGTCGTCACTGTCGTGACCTCGAAAGGTGAGAGTCTGGAATCGCAGGAAGTGATGGCGATTCCCTCTCCCTATCTGCTCGCCGCGTGCATCGGCCAGGAAGGCGTCGACGATGGGGAATTCAGCTCGCCGACGGGCATCGCGCTGGACAAGGACGGCAATCTCTACGTCGCTGATACCGACAATCATTCCATACAAAAGTTCGACAAGACGGGACACTTCGTTGCGCGCTGGGGCGGCGAGCCGTCGTCTCAGGAAGGCAACTTTTATTATCCACGCGGCCTCGCGGTCGGGGCGAACGATAGCCTCTACATTGCCGACAGCGGCAACAACCGGGTGCAGAAGTTTGATCTCGACGGGAACGTCATGCAGGCCTGGGGCAAGTTTGGCTTTGCGTGGCGTGGCGCCGATATGGGCAAATTCGATGTGCCGTGGGGGCTGGCAACGGATCAAGACGGCAATCTGTATGTCTCGGATACCAGCAATGCACGCATACAAAAGTTCAAAGCGGACGGGACGCCTCTCTTGAAGTGGGGCCGCGACGGAAGTTTTGACGGGGCCTTCTTTTTTCCCCGTGGTGTGGCAGTGGATTTTGTCGGCAACATCTATGTGGCCGATGAAGGCAACAACCGCGTTCAAAAGTTCGACGCTCGTGGTAGCTTCCTGACCAAGTGGGGCAGGGAAGGGGCGGGGCCCGGACAATTCAAAGCGCCATGGGGCATCGCCTGCGACGCGTTGGGCAACGTCTATGTGGTGGATACCGGCAACCATCGCATTCAGAAATTCGATGGAAACGGGACGTTCCTGTGCGCGTGGGGCAATCGCGGCAAATCCGAAGGCCAATTGAACTTTCCTTACGGCATCGCGGTCGATAAAGAGGGATGCGTCTATGTGGTGGACAGCGGCAATAATCGCATCCTCAAGTACGTGCCCACCGACGAAGAGATCAACAGGGGCAAGGAAGAGAAGCCCAAGCAGCAGGGAACCGACGCGACGCCGCCTCCGAGCAATGTTGCGGTGAAGGCTGGCGATACGGAGACATTTCTCAGCTGGATTGAAGTACCAGGCGCCGTCTCCTACAACCTGTACTTCAATACCTCGCCGCTCTTGACGGCACAAAGTGGAACCAAGATTGAAGGTGTGACCAATCCCTTTACGCATACCGGGTTGACGAACGATACGCCGTACTATTATGCGGTGACGGCGATGTTCGATGGCGACGTCGAAAGTGAGTTGTCACACGTGGTCACCGCCACGCCGGTGCTGATCGACATTACGGCTCCGCAAAACTCGTATGCCGTGATCAATCATGGCGCCTTCATGACGAATTCCCCCGAAGTGGTGGTCACCATTTCAGCCAACGACATTGATACCGGCGTCGGAGCCTACTATGTGTCCGAAGCGCCCATGACCCCGATGGCCGGGACGCCCGGTTGGGTCGAGGTCACCCCATCATTGAAGTTTGGCGCGACCATTCCCTTCATCCTCTCTCCAGGCGACGGCCAGAAGACGATCTTCGTGTGGTTCAAGGACGTCGGCGGCAACGTCTCCACTCCGGCGAGTGCCACGATCCTGGTCAATACCTCTGGCTATCTCTGCGTGTCGAGGTGGGGGCGGTCGGGCCGCGGTGCCTCGCTCCTGCACGGCGGGGAATTCATGGCGCCGATCTACGGCATATGCGTCGATCAGCAGGGTTCCTTGTTCGTGGTTGATAACGGCAACAATCGGATTCAAAAGTTTGATAATGCCGGCAACTTCATCATCCTCTGGGGGAACTTCGGCTCAGCCAACGCGAATTTCCACAATCCGACGGGCATTGCCTGCGACGGCAAAGGGGATGTGTGGGTCGTCGATACGAACAACCACCGCGTCCAGAAATTTGACGGGAAACTGGGCGGCTATCTCATGAAGTTCGGCTCGCGCGGCAACGGCGAAGGGCAGTTCAATTCGCCGTGGGGTATTGCCGTGGACCGCGTTCGCGGGTACGTCTACGTCGTCGACAGCGCCAACTTCCGTGTCCAGAAGTTTGACATGACGGGAGAGTTCATCATGTCCTGGGGCAGCTTCGGCAATGGTGACGGGCAGTTCTATTTCCCCCGTGGCATTGCCGTCGATCAATCCGATGGGGCCGTCTACGTGGTCGATATGGGGAACCACCGCGTTCAGAAGTTTGATACCAGCACGAACGTGTTGCCTCAGTTATTGACCAAATGGGGCGGCAGCGCCGAGGCGGGGCATGCCAGCAGTCCCTTGTCCCAGGAGGCCGGCCAATTGCGGTCACCTTGGGGTATTGCCGTCGACGGGGCAGGGGACGTCTATGTCACGGATACGGGCAACCATCGCATCGAGAAATTCGACAAGGAAGGCAACTTCGTCACGCAATGGGGCGGCTACGGGAATGGGAACGGCCAATTCAATTTCCCGTACGGGATTGCGGTCGATGCCAAAGGCAGCGTCTTTGCCGTCGACAGCGGCAACACGCGGGTGCAGCAGTTTATGCCGGCCGACGAAGGGAGCGAGCGGCTCCAGGAAGAAGCGGAAGCGGCGGCCGAAATTGAAAAGGCGCAACAACCACAGAAGGCCTGACGGCCGGAAACCGGAGGACCATGCTCGAGAAAGAACCACGCCTCGGACTCACTTATGATGACGTGGTTCTCGTGCCCTCGAAATCCGCCGTTCTGCCCAGCGAAGTCGACGTTCGTACCCAGCTCACCCGTAACATTCAAATCAATATCCCCATCATTAGTTCCGCCATGGACACGGTCACCGAGTCGCGACTCGCCATTGCTATGGCTCGCGAAGGCGGCGTCGGAATCATTCATCGCGTGCTGCCGCCGGCCGACCAAGCGGCGGAAGTCGACCGGGTGAAGAAATCCGAGAGCGGCATGATCCTGGATCCGGTGACTATCTCGCCGGATCAAACGATCCGTGATGCCCACGAACTCATGGCGAGATACCGGATTTCGGGGATTCCGGTGACCAAGAACAAGAAACTGGTCGGGATTCTCACGAATCGCGATCTCCGGTTCGAGACGCGATTGGATTTGAAGGTGTCCCAGGTCATGAAACGCGACAAACTCGTTACGGCGCCTGAAGGGACCAGCCTTGAAAAGGCCCGGGAAATTCTTCACGAGCACCGGATCGAGAAGTTGCCGGTCGTCAACAAGCAAGGTGACCTCAAAGGACTCATTACCATTAAGGACATTGAAAAGCGGATCAAATACCCCAACGCCTGCAAAGATGCCCATGGACGGCTGCGTGTCGGCGCAGCGGTGGGCGTCGGGCCGGACATCGACGATCGACTCACGCAACTCAAGAAAGCCGGCGTGGACCTGGTCGTAGTGGATACGGCTCATGGTCATGCGCAGGCGGTGCTTGAAACAGTGAAGATGATCAAGAAGCAGTACCCGGCACTCGAACTGATTGCCGGGAACATCGCCACCGCCGAGGCAGCGAGAGATCTTCTGAAGGCCGGGGTCGATGCCGTGAAGGTCGGCGTCGGACCGGGCTCGATTTGCACGACACGCATTGTCTCGGGCTCGGGAATGCCTCAACTGACCGCGATTGCCGATTGCGCCAAAGTGCTCGAAGGCAGCGGCGTACCGATCGTGGCGGATGGCGGCATTAAATTTTCCGGCGACATCAGCAAAGCACTCGCGGCCGGCGCTTCAGCGGTAATGCTCGGCGGATTGCTGGCCGGCACCGAGGAGTCGCCCGGAGAGACGGTGCTCTATCAGGCGAGAACCTACAAGGTCTATCGCGGCATGGGATCGATCGGCGCGATGGAACGAGGTGGCGGCGATCGCTACGGCCAGAGCGGGCGCCCGGCCCAGAAGCTGGTGCCCGAAGGCATCGAAGGACGTGTACCGTATAAGGGTCCCCTGTCGGCCGTCATCTATCAATTGGTGGGCGGAGTGAAGTCAGGGATGGGCTATTGCGGATGCAAAACGATCCCCGAGCTCCAGAAGAACGCGTCGTTTATCCGCCAGACCGTCGCGGGGCTCCGTGAAAGCCATGTGCACGACGTCATCATCACCAAAGAAGCGCCGAACTATCGCATGGATTGGGAGTAAACGGGAGCGAACGGCGTCCGGCGTCTAGCTGATAAATCGGTCGCTGAACGCTGCTTCTCTGCCTGCCATTTCTTTTCCGCTGTTATCAGCCATCAAGTAGATACGATACGCTCTTCTAAAAGATGGAACTCTGGCACGATAGAATCCTGGTCCTCGATTTCGGCTCCCAGTACACCCAGTTGATCGCGCGACGCATCCGGGAAGCGCAGGTCTATTCCCAGATCCTTCCGTGCACCGTTCCACTCGCCACGATGTTGGCCTATAGGCCGCAGGGGATCGTCCTTTCCGGTGGCCCGTCCAGCGTCTATGAAAAGAAGGCTCCGGCCGTACCAAGAGAACTGTTCGATCAGGGTATTCCGATTCTCGGCATCTGCTACGGCATGCAGCTGGTGACGCATCTTTCCGGCGGGGAAGTCTCGAAATCGAAGCACCGTGAATATGGTCGGGCCGAGCTGACCATAGACGATGCGAGTGATTTGTTTGCTGGCATCGGCAAGGCCAACTCCACGGTCGTCTGGATGTCCCATGGCGACCGTATCGAACGGATGCCTCCTGGATTCCGGTCCATTGCCCATACGGAAAATTCTCCGGTCGCCGCCATGAAGAGAGTCGACGGCAAACGGCGGATATACTGCCTGCAGTTCCATCCTGAAGTGGCCCATACTCCGGAAGGGACCCAGCTGCTTCGGAACTTTGTCTATGAGATTTGCGGCAGCAAACCGACCTGGACGATGCAGTCTTATGTCGAAACGGCGGTCAAACAGATCCGAGAGCAGGTGGGCACTGAGCGCGTCATTTGTGCGTTGAGCGGCGGCGTGGATTCATCGGTGGCCGCGGCGCTGACCCACCGGGCCATTGGCGATCAGCTCACCTGCATCTTTGTTGACAACGGGGTTCTCCGGGCGGGCGAGCGCGATCAGGTGCAGAAGACCTTCGCCTCACAGCTGCATCTGAATCTCCGGATACTCGATCGGACGGAAGCGTTTCTGGCAGGCTTAAAGAACGTGACTGATCCTGAGCGGAAACGCAAGAACATCGGGCGTCTGTTCATCAAGAATTTCGAGGCCGAGGCCGGGAAGCTGAAGGGCGTCAAATATCTGGTTCAGGGAACGTTGTATCCGGATGTCATTGAGAGCGTCAGCTTCAAAGGCCCGTCTGCAACGATCAAGACTCATCACAACGTCGGCGGACTGCCGGCGCGGATGAGGCTCAAGCTGATCGAGCCGCTGCGTGAATTGTTCAAAGACGAAGTGCGGGTGTTGGGACAGGAGCTAGGCTTGCCGGACGAGATCATCTGGCGCCAGCCGTTCCCCGGTCCCGGGTTGGCGATTCGAGTGCTCGGCTCCGTGACGAAGGAGCGCCTGGCCATTTTACGTGCGGCAGAGACGATCGTTGATCAGGAAATTCGAAGCGCCGGCCTCTATCGCGACATTTGGCAGGCGTTCGCGGTACTGCTGCCCATCCGGACAGTCGGCGTGATGGGTGATCAGCGAACGTATGAGAATGTCGTGGCGATTCGGGCCGTGACGAGCTTGGATGGAATGACGGCCGACTGGGCGAAGATTCCTAACGAGGTGCTCGGCCGGATGTCCAATCGAATCATCAACGAAGTCAAAGGCGTGAATCGTGTCGTCTACGACATTAGCTCGAAACCGCCGAGCACCATCGAATGGGAATAGGATGATCAGCCTGACCAGTCCTTGTGCGCGGAAAGCGGCATATCAGATTGGATGGGGTGAGGCTGTTGGTCCCCGTTGCTCGCCGAACGCGCGCCCGCAGAAGGGCCTCGTCCAGGCGCGCAGTTGGAGACCAATCAGCCTCCATCCCTTGGAGAGGACCATTGTCACGCGGTGCTTGCCCGGGTAGAGGGTGCGTTCGCCCTCAGCGACCAAGATGGAAGTAAGACTGCAAAAATTGATTGCCGGCACCGGTCTCGCGTCTCGGCGAAAAGCCGAGGGCTTGATCGCGGCTGGTCGAGTGATGGTCAATGGAAAGATCGTCACGGAGCTAGGGACCCGCGTGGATCCGGAACGGGATCACGTCAAAGTCGATGGCAAGCATCTCAGTGCAGTACAGCCGTTTGTGTATCTGATGCTCAACAAGCCTCGGAATGTCGTGTCGACGCTCGACGATCCCGGAGGGCGCACCACCGTCAAGGATTATTTGCGTGGCGTGTCCGTACGGGTGTTTCCAGTCGGCCGATTGGATTTCGACAGCGAAGGACTGATGCTGTTGACCAACAACGGAGATCTTGCTCAGGCTCTGCTCCATCCACGCTACCATGTACCCAAGACGTATCTGATCAAAGTAAAGGGCGTGCTGACGGATGAAGACATTGCTCAATTGGAACAGGGTGTGAGACTGGAGGACGGGATGACGAGCCCCGCGCAGGTCAAAAAGGTCCGAAAAGTCGAGGCGAATTCCTGGCTGGAGATCACCATTCGCGAGGGACGTAAACACCAAGTCAAGCGGATGCTCGAATCGGTCGGCCATCCGGTCATCAAACTGATGCGGATTAGAATGGGCCCGCTCTCCCTGGGCCATTTGGAGCCGGGTGAGTTCCGCTTCTTAACCGATCGCGAGGCAAATACGCTGCGCCAACTCGTAGACGAACGGGTGGCACTTGTAGAAGGATCAGCGGAACCGGCTCGCACGTCCAGGAGGCAGCCGAGGCGTTCCGGGTGGGCGCGTTCAACCAAGAAAAAAGTGCCACGCGGTCGAGCCGCATGGTCCTCAATGAGAAAGCGAGCGTGATGTGAAGAGCAGAACGCACCGGTGCGGAGAGTTGAACAGGTCCCATGTCGGTCAGACCGTGGTATTGAACGGGTGGGTGCAGCGTCGTCGCGATCACGGGATGGTGCTGTTTATCGACCTGAGGGACCGGAGCGGTATCACACAAGTCGTCTTCAATGCGGAGCGCAATGCCGCCGTGCACAAAGCGGCCCATACCCTACGGAGCGAGTGCGTCGTTTCGGTAACCGGGACGGTGGCGGCCCGTCCGGATGAGTCCAGGAACCCCAATCTGTCGACCGGTGAAATTGAAGTCTTTGCGGATGCCGTGGAGATTTTGAACGAGGCGAAGACACCCCCATTTGTCATTGAGGACGATGCCGAAGTCACGGAAGCCATCCGCTTGAAGTATCGCTATCTGGACTTACGCCGGCCCAAAATGCAGCGGTTACTGAGCTTGCGGCACGCGATCATGCAGGCGACGCGTGCCTTCTTGAATGCTGAGGGATTCCTTGAAGTCGAAACGCCGATTCTAACGAAAAGCACGCCGGAAGGCGCGCGCGACTATCTGGTGCCCAGCCGGGTTAACGCCGGACAGTTTTTTGCCCTTCCGCAGTCCCCTCAACTTTTTAAGCAAGTCCTCATGGTGAGCGGCGTGGACCGGTACTACCAGATTGCCCGTTGTTTCAGGGATGAAGATCTCAGAAACGACCGCCAACCCGAGTTCACACAAATCGATCTGGAGTTGTCGTTTGTCGACCGCGGAGACGTGATGAGTCTCACTGAACGAATGATTGCCACGATCTTCCGCGATGCCGGCGGCGTGCAGCTGCCGACGCCGTTCCCCCGGATGTCATATGCGGAGGCGATGGGGAAATATGGAACGGACAAACCTGACCTGAGATTCGACATGCCCTTGTACGACGTCACGGCCTTTGCCGGGACGAGCGAGTTCAAGGTGTTTCGCGAAGCGGCCGGTAAGGGAAAGATCGTCAAGGCGCTCATCGTCAAAGGGGGGAGCAGCATCGCACGCAGCCGCATCGATGCCTTGGGAGAAACCGCCAGGAGCTTCGGGGCCAAGGGCCTGGCATGGCTGAAGGTGGCAAGCGATGGTCAATTGGATTCGGTCATTGCAAAATTCCTTGATGCCAAAGCATTTGCTGTCGCCTTGCCGGAAGCCAAGCCCGGCGACCTGGTGCTGTTCGGGGCGGACACCCCCGCCGTCGTTCATGACGTGTTGGGCCGCATTCGGTTGCTGCTAGCAGAAGAGCTTAACTTGATCGACAAGACGGCGTGGAAGCCTCTCTGGGTCACTGAGTTTCCTTTGCTCGATTATTCGCAGGAAGAAAAACGCTACGTTTTCATGCACAATCCTTTTGCCGCTCCCCTCGACGAGGATCTGGCATTGCTGGATTCGGACCCGCTCAAAGTGCGTGCCAAGGCCTACGACATGGTGCTCAACGGTAACGAAATTGGAGGAGGCAGCATCCGCAACCATCGTAGTGATGTACAGCTGCGCATCCTCGATCTCCTGGGAATCGGCAAGGAGCAGGCGCAGGCCAAGTTCGGCTTCTTGCTCGATGCTCTGGATTACGGAGCGCCTCCGCACGGCGGCATCGCCTTCGGCCTCGACAGGCTGATCATGCTGCTCGGGGGCGCCGAGTCCATTCGTGACGTCATAGCGTTTCCAAAAACGCAACGCGCCCAATGCCCCCTCACGGATGCCCCGTCACCGGTCGGCACCGATCAGTTGAAGGAGTTGCGCATCAAGCTCGATCTGCTGGAGTGAACCAGAGAGGATTCCCCGCAATGGCCGGCAATACGTTCGGTCACATCTTCACCGTCACGTCTTTTGGCGAGAGTCACGGGCCTGCGATCGGTTGTGTCGTTGATGGCTGCCCTCCTGGGCTTGCGCTCTCCGCGCAGGATATCCAACAGGACCTGGACCGACGCAAGCCAGGTACCTCGCGCCACGTGACGCAGCGGCAGGAAGCGGACACAGTTGAAATTCTCTCAGGCGTGTTTGAAGGTAAGACGACGGGAACCCCGGTGGCGCTGCTGATCCGCAATGAAGACGCGCGGAGCAAAGATTACGGCAGCCTCATCGATACATTTCGTCCCGGTCATGCCGACTATACCTATTGGCAGAAATATGGAATCCGGGATCACCGCGGGGGTGGCCGCGCATCTGCGCGCGAGACCGCCGTGCGTGTTGCCGCGGCTGCCATTGCCAGGAAGTGGCTCCGGGAGACGTACGGCGTCCTCATTCACGGCTATCTGAGCCAGCTCGGCCCGCACCCCGTCCCGTTCAAAACATGGGAGGCGGTCACCGGCAATCCATTTTTCGCCCCCAATGCCGAGGTCGTTGCGACACTCGAGGCGTTTATGGATGAGCTGAGGAAATCCGGCGACTCGGTCGGCGCCAGGATAACAACAGTGGCCGAGCATGTTCCGGTCGGGTGGGGCGCGCCCGTGTATGCCAAGTTGGATGCCGATCTGGCGGCAGCGATGATGAGCATCAACGCGGTCAAGGCGGTCGAAATCGGCGCAGGGTTCGCCTCCGTCATGCAACGCGGGTCAGAGCATGGCGATGAATTGACGCCTGAGGGGTTCGTCACGAATCATGCCGGCGGCATCCTGGGGGGTATTTCGACGGGTCAGGATATTGTCGTCACGATCGGCATCAAACCCACTTCGAGCATACGAGTCTCCCGCCGCTCCATAGACAAGCAGGGCAATCCCGTGACGGTTGAGACGAATGGACGCCATGACCCCTGTGTTGGCATCCGGGCCACTCCCATCGCGGAAGCGATGATGGCACTGGTGCTCATGGATCACGCGCTGCTTCATCGGGCACAAAATGCCGAGGTCAAGACCGCGACTCCAAAAATCGGTGGATCGGTCACTGTTTCACACACCGGCGGCAGGGGGAAACCAATTGCGAAGGTGAATCCAGAACCCCACGAAGCCTAAGTTCTTAGAGATGTCGAATGCGTTCCTCCTCATCATCCCATCCACAAGATCTCTTCACTATTTGAGTCTTCGGCTGTGTACCTTCACGGCATGACCGCCCCCAGTTCCTACGAGGGCCGCATCCTCGACATCAAACACGCGACCATCTACCGGGGCGATACCTGCGTCTTTGAAGACCTCTCTTTTGTGCTGGAGGAAGACCAGCATACGGCAGTGCTCGGGCCGAACGGGGCAGGGAAGTCTACGATTTTGAAACTGCTGGCCGGCGAAGTGCACGCGATGCCGAGTGATACGACATCCATCCGGCTATTCGGCGAGGAACAGTGGAACGTCTGGGACATTCGGAGGCGCCTGGGAATGGTCTCGCACGATCTCCAGCATCAATACATGGAGCAGGTGACCGGCTTGAAAGTCGTGTTGTCAGGGTATTACTCCAGCATCGGGACCTACGGCCATCAGCAGTTCTCCTATGCGCACATTGCCAGGGCCCATTCAGTGATGGAAGATTTGGGTATCGGTTTCCTGACCGACCGCCGGTATGCCGCCATGTCAACAGGCGAACAGCGGCGCTGTCTGCTCGCCCGGGCTCTCGTTCACGGGCCATCGGTCCTTGTGCTCGATGAACCGACGAGCGGTCTGGATCTCACAGCAACCTTTCACTATCTCGATCTCGTGCGCGGATATATGCGCAAAGGGAAAACGGTGCTGCTCGTGACGCATCACATCCACGAAATACCGCCGGAAATCCGGAGAGTCGTCCTGTTGAAGAAAGGGAAGATCCTTCAAGACGGAGAAAAAAAGGCGGTGTTGTCAGACAAGAACTTGAGCGACCTGTTCGATTGCCGGGTCGTATTGGCCTGTGCCAATGGCTGGTATCAGGCATTACCGGGCTGATGGACTGGCTCCGGCATCGCCGGTGCCTGTCCCTTAGACGGGAGACGGGGACAGTCGCCGGGAAGAAGGGCGATAGTCCCCTCTGCCTCAATACTGCTTAAATGAGCCTTTCAAGCTAGCTTGTGACTTCAAAGGAGCAGCCTGGATCA